>Ga0187778_10002084_pt1 | contig 13752 bp, 10 predicted proteins | sample 1015_Q2_SP5_20_M_FD_132418 | JGI IMG/M metagenome (GOLD analysis project Ga0187778, IMG submission 132418) | Tropical peat soil microbial communities from peatlands in Department of Meta, Colombia - 1015_Q2_SP5_20_MG | ecosystem: Environmental > Terrestrial > Soil > Wetlands > Peat | place... | reverse complement strand
GCGCCGAGCCGTCTCTCTTCCCGCGCCCGCGCAAGAGGCGGCAGCACCGCGACGCGGATCGCGGTGGCCGCGAGCACGACGACCCGGATCGCGTTGGCAGCGAGCAGCACGACCACGAACACCGAATACGCTGCGAAGAAGCCGTCCGTCTGCGCCGTCCTCCCGAAATCGTGGGCGATCAGCACGCCGACGACGGCCGCGAGCCCGGTCTGCACGGCGAGCGCGACCGCCGTTACGGCCCCGCTCCCGAGCGAGCCCAAGCGCGACGAGGCGGGACGCGTGCTCACCGAGCGGGAAGCCTACGCACGGCGACCGACGCCGCCGGCCGCGACCTCAGGCACGCACGCACGGCGCTGTCGAGCTTCGCGCCGGTCGCGTTGCGAGCGTGAAGTACGTCGACAGCGGCCGCAGGCTCCAGCCGTTTGCACGAAGGCGCGCTTGTGCGTCCTGGTAGTCGTTCGCCTTGACCACGATGGTGGTGAGCCCGGTGGCGTTCGCCTCCTGCTCCTCGTCGGGCACCCGGAGGAAGACGAGCCGCCGCCTCAGATCCGGTCCGTAGAGAAGGTAGGTCGGATCGTCCGGATCGAGCAGCGCGCCGATGCACACCGACGGCGGGACGAGCTCGTCGAGGGCAGCGGTCCCGGACGCGACACCCGGCTCCCACGCAAAGTCGACCGCCTCCACGCGGGTGAGGGCCCACGGCGACGTGCGCGCATTTGCGATCGGCTTGAGCTCGTTGTGCACATGCGCGAGCACCAGCGTCACGCTTGCCACGACCACCACTCCGAGACCGACCGCTCGACGTCGGAACCACGCTGCCGTCAGGGGCAGGCTCAAAGCGACGGGAACGAGGAGGAAGCGCGAGAGCCAGGCGTCGTACTTCGAACCGAGGGCGACCACGACGACGAACAGCGGGAGCGCGAGAGCGAGCACGAGGCGCTCGCCTGCGTCCCGGCGCCGAAAGGCGAGCCAGCACATGACGACCGAGGTCGCGACGATGCCGACGCCGAGCGGTCCGAACGCCGAGACGTCCTCGTTGGGAAGTCGATTCACCTGCCAGCCGAACGGCGACGCGGTCGTCGCCGCCCCGTTCACGGGCAAGTGGACGACTCGTGCGATCCCGTGGAGCGCCCCGGCGATCGCGAGACAGAGCGCCGGTTGCGCGAACGGCAAAGCCGCGACCGGAGGGGCGCCTAGGCGTGCGCGCCATGCGCTCGAGCGAGCGACACCCGCGACGAGAACGACGGCCGCTGCGACTCCCGCTGCAACGCCGAGCGCCCAAAGCAGCCACGACGGGTAGCCGGAGAGGTCGATCAGCCTGTAGAGCACCCGGAACGCCGTCGAGACGCTGCCGGGAAACGACGGATTGGTCGTGTCCTCGACGCGTCCCTGGCCGTGCCCGAGCACGTGGCCCGTCTCGGCGAGGTTGAGGACGTAGCCCCAGACGCCGACCGCGGCGGTCGAACAGGCGGCGGAGAGCGCGAACCGCGAGAGCACTTTCCGGCCGCTCAGCGCGGCGAGCGCGACGAGCACGGGCAGTGCGAGCACGGCCGTGAGCTTCACTCCACAGCCGACGCCGGCGGCGAGGCCAGCCACGAGGGCGCCTCGAGGCTCCCCCCGGACGACGAACGCGGCCGCCGCCACGGCGAGCGACGCCGCGACCAGGTCGTTCTGGGCCGTGGTCGCCTCGAGCGCGACGAGGGAGAGCGTCGCGAACAGCAGCGCGGCGAGCAGCGCGCGCCGCGGCTCGTAGCCGAGCCGCCTCGAGACGACGTAGACCGCGGCCATCGCGGCGAGCTGCGCGAGGTACTGCGGCAGCGCCCAGAGTGCGCCCTTCCCCGTGGCAGTGAAGAGGTAGAGCACGAGCAGCTCGGCGCCCGGCTGGAACTCGTTCATCCGGGCCGTGGGCGCGTTCGGGATCCAGTACAGGCCGCCATGGCGGAACCAGGCGGCCGCTCGGGCGAGGTGGTAGGTGAGCGAGTCCCAGTTGTTCGGCGGCGTCGCGAGCACGAGAACGAGCTCGTAGGCGAGCGCGACGGCCACGACACCGGCCAGCAGCACGACCGCGGGATCGCGAAGGAGCGCGCCGAGCGTCGCGCGCAGGCCGCCGAGACGGATCGTCGGCCGACCTCGCAGCCACCACGCCGCCCCGACGATGCCGAGCACCACGATCTCGCCTGCGAAGAGGCCCGCGCGCGTCACCGCACGCCACGGGGAGAGCAGGAGCACGAGCGCCGTCACCTCGGCGACCGCCAGCACGTAGGCGGCGAGCAGCGTCGTGGCGAGCCCGTCGAGCCGGAGCGCCGCGGCTCCTGCGAGCGCCGTCGCCGCGACCATGAGCAGCAGCAGGACCGCGATCATCCGCCGAGGATGGCACGCACGAAGGTCGGAGCAGGCTGCTCGAGACGCCTTCCGGTCCGCCGACGCGGGTACCCTTGCTCACCGACGTCCACCCCGATCCCACCATGACCGACACCGCCTGGGCAGACGACGCGCTCGACGAGCTCCGCGACGAGCTCGGCGACGCCTATGCCGGCCGCACCTGCCTCGTCACGGGCGCCGACGGCTTCATGGGGTCGCATCTGACGGACGCGCTGGTCGGGCTCGATGCCGACGTCCACGCCTTCGTCCGAGCCACGTCGAGCGGCGCGCTCAACAACATCGGGCACCTGCGGAACCGGTTGAAGGTGCACTTCGCCGATCTCACCGACAAGACGTCCGTCGACTACCTCGTCCGCGAGCTGAGGAACACGGCTACCGATCGGCCGTACGTCTTCCACCTCGGCGCGCAGGCCCACGTGGGCGAGTCGTGGCACCGCCCGTACGAGACGGTGATGGCGAACACCGTCGGCACGCTCAACCTGCTCCAGTCGATCGTCGACCACGGGCTCGAGCTCGAGAAGTTCGACACGGCCGGCACCTCGGAGGAGTACGGCAACGTCCGCGAGGCCGTCGCCGACCACCACGACTTCGACGCCGACGGCAGCCTGATCCTGCACGAACGCTCGCCGCTGAACCCGAAGTCGATCTACGCGACGGCGAAGGTCGCGGCCGACTTCCTGACGATGAACTACTACGACGCGTTCGGGCTGCCCGGCGTCGTCACGCGGATGTTCAACAACTACGGGCCGCGCCAGAACCCGCGCTTCGTCACCGGAACGATCATCACCCAGGCTCTGACGCGGGAGACGGTCGAGCTCGGCCAGCTCGACCCGCTACGGGACTTCTGCTTCTGCACCGACGGCGTGCGCGGGCACCTCACCGTCGCCGCGTGCGGGAAGCCGGGCGACGTCTACGTCTACGGCCAGGGCGAGAACATCTCGATGGGCGACTGGGTCGCGCTCATCCTGCGGGTCGGCGAGGAGCACGGCTTCTGGCCCGCGGGTCGCCGGGTCGTCTCCACTGCGGCCCGCTACCGGCCGGGCGCGAGCGAGGTGATGGCGCTGCGGGTCGGGCACGAGAAGCTGACCCGCGAGACCGGCTGGCAGCCGAAGGTCTCCTGGGAGGAGGGAGTGCTCAGGACGATCCAGTGGTACGCCGACCATCGCGACGGCTGGATCGGTCGCGTCGACTGGCTCCCCACGGGCTCTCCCGCCACTGGCCAACCGGCTCCCGCCGGGCAAGGCCCGGCTACGCGGGCCTCGCACCGCTGGACTGCAGGATGACGCCCGATCGCCGCTTGGCCGTACCCGATGTACTGTCCTGCGCGTCGATCGGGCGTCCTCCTTTGCCAGCGGCACGCCAGAGACGGGAGAGAGCGCTGCCGCAGGGTACGCAGTGACCCGGGTCCTCGTCACCGGCGGCGGTGGCTTCCTCGGCTCGCACCTCGTCGAGCGACTCGAGACGAACGGGTACGACGTCGCCGTCGCGCGCAAGCGCGACTACGACCTGACGCAGCAGGCCGACGCTGCGCGCTTGTTCGACGACATCCGACCGGAGCTCGTCTTCCACCTCGCGGCCGAGGTCGGCGGGATCGGGGCGAACCGCGCCAACCCGGGCCGCTACTGGTACGCGAACACGATCATGGGCGCCCACGTCCTCGAGCTCTCTCGCCTGCACGCGGTGCGGAAGCTCGTGCTGCTCGGGACGATCTGCGAGTACCCGAAGTTCGCGCCGGTCCCGTTCCGGGAGGAGGAGCTCTGGAACGGCTATCCGGAGGAGACGAACGCGCCCTACGGCGTCGCGAAGAAGTCGCTCCTCGTCGGCGGCCAGGCCTACCGTGAGCAGTACGGGCTGGACGCGATCCACATCCTCCCCGTCAACCTCTACGGCCCGGGCGACAACTTCGACCCGGAGTCGGCGCACGTGATTCCCGACCTGATCCGGAAGATGCACGAGTCGCCCGACCGCGTCGTGCTGTTCGGCGACGGCACGCCCACGCGCGAGTTCCTCTTCGTCGACGACTGCGCGGACGGGCTCGTCCTCGCGGCGGAGCGCTACGACGGAGCCGACCCGGTCAACCTCGGTACCGGCGAGGAGATCTCGATCCGCGACCTCGTGGCGCTCGTCGCCGAGCTGAGCGGCTTCGCCGGCGAGGTGGTCTGGGACGCGACCAAGCCGAACGGACAGCCGCGCCGCCGTCTCGACACGTCCCGTGCCGAGGAGCTCTTCGGGTTCCGTGCCCGCGTCGGCCTGCGCGAAGGACTCGAGCGGACGGTGGCGTGGTACCGGGCGCAGCGCGCCGCACATGCGCCCGTCGCATAGCCGCGCAGCGGCTCTCCTGCTCGGCACGTTCGTCGCCTGTGGTCTCGTCGCGGCGACGCTGGCGGCCCGGCACACCCACGACGCCGCCTCGTCGCCCCTCCATCCGTCCGGCGGCTGGCGCGCCGTCTGGATCGTCTCGGTCTCGGGGGCATTCGTCGCGTACGTCGCCGGTGCGGCGCTGCTCCGCAGAACACGCGGGCACCTCGGGCTCGTGCTCGCGATCGCGGCGGTCGTCCAGCTCGCCCCCCTTGCCGGGCCGCTGCTCCTCTCCACCGACGCCTACACGTACTGGGAGTACGGCCGCCTTGCCGATGCTCACCACGCGAACCCGTACCGAACGGCGCCGAACCGCTTCCCCGACGACCCCGCCTATCTCCGCATGGGATCGAGCTGGCGGAGCGACACGACGATCTACGGCCCCGGGTTCACCGCGCTCTCCCGAGCGGACGCGGCCGTCGCCGGAACCTCGTCGCGCACCGCCGTTCGGTTCTACCGCGTGCTCGGGGCGCTCTCGATCCTCGCGGCCGCGATCCTGGCCGCGGCGATCGCGAGCCCCCGGCGAGCGCTCGCCGCGGCCTTCGTCGGCTGGAACCCGCTGCTCGCGCTCCACTTCGCCGGCGGGGGCCACAACGACGCGCTCATGATGGCGCTCGTGCTCGGCGCGTTGCTGCTCGTCGAGCGTCGCCGGCCAGGTCTCGCCGCGCCCGCGTGGATGGCCGCGATCAGCGTGAAGTGGATCGCCGTCGCGTTCCTTCCCCTCGTCCTGCTCCGGGAGCGGAACGCAGGCCGACGGCTGGGGCTCGCTGCGCTCGCGATGAGCGCCGCGGTGTTCGCCGCGCTCGCGACTCTCCTGTACGGACTCTCCTGGACCGATGCCGCCGGCCGGCTCTCGAGCCAGGCGCGCAAGACGGGCTCGCTCGGCCTCGCGAAGTGGCTCGGAGACGTCGGGCTCGCCCACCGCCCGACGGTCCTCCTGCTCGGACTCGCACAGCTCGCGCTCTATGCCTGGCTCCTCCGCTCGGCTGCCCGGGGACGGGTACGACTGGGGATCGCCGGCACCGGGATCGCGGCGCTCCAGGGTTGGCTCAATCCCTGGTACGCGTGCTGGGGCGTCACGCTGTCGGCTGCCGAGGACGACGGCGCCGCACAGCTGCTCTCGATCCTCCTCTGCGCGCTGGTGCTGCGCGACGCCCTTCCGGTCTGACCGGGAGCTCACTCCTCTCGCCCGCGAGACCGACGTCGGCGCGGTCGACCGGTAGCGTTCCGACCCGGGCGTCACAGCACCGGAGGTTGACGTGGCACACGAAAGGACCGAGGCTCACGCGGCAGCTTGGCGGGCAACCGCGAGTCGAGCGGCCCGGGCGCTCCTGCGCGAGCCTCCCGCCGTCGGGCGCCTGAGCGGCGAGACGGTCTTCCTCTCGGCGGCAGTCGTCGCCCAGTGGGTCGCCGTCCTGCTGCTCGCCATCGTCGTCCGCCACAACGGGTGGCTCTACTACCAGGGAGGCGACGAGACCTTCTTCTACACGATCGCCTGGGTCATCTCGCACGGACACCTGCCGGAAACGGGGATCGGCTACTCGTGGTCGATCGTCGAGGCGCCGATCACGGCCGTGGCCGGCCCGAGCTTCCTCGTCGGTCTGCCCGCGATCGTCCTCGTCCAGACGGCGATTCTCCTCCCGCTCGCGCTCGCCGCCGTCTACGGCATGAGCAAGCGGCTGCTCGGGGCGGTGGTGGCCCGCCTCGCCGTCGTCGCCTGGATCCTCGTGCCGTTCGCGGTCATCCCGCTGTTCGTCCAGCGCTACCACGTGCGCTGGGTGGAGCAGACGCTGCCGCAGACGCTCGGTCTGACCGGCATGGGCGACTTCGCCGCGATGGTGCTCCTGCTGTGCGGCGCGTACCTGATCTTCCGCCACCTCGACGAGGGCGGCTGGGAGACCGCGGTGCTCGCGGGACTCGTCGTCGGCTTCTCGATCGGCCTGAAGCCGTCGGGCTCGCTGTTCCTCGCCGCGCCGGCGGTCGGCTTCCTGCTCGCGCGACGCCTCCGCGGCCTCGTCGCGTTCGGCCTCGCGCTCCTCCCCGCGCTGATCGCGCTCGCCGTCTGGAAGGAGCGTGGGCTCGGCCAGGTTCCGCTCTTCCACTCGACGGCCGGCGGCGTGACGCTCGCGGCCGGCACGCACGTCGCCGTCGACCACGTGGCGGCGTTGAACCTCCACCGCTACCTCAAGTTCCACTGGGCGCACCTGAACAACAACCTCCAGGGGATCCGCGAGTACTTCTGGAGCGACCGCCTCGTCGAGTGGCTCCCGATCGCCGGGCTGCTCGGCGCCCTGCGCGCGTCGCGCGCGAAGGGCGCGTTCCTCGGGGTGTGGCTCGGCTTGTTCTTCCTCTTCAAGGGGAGCTCGCCGCTCGCGTCGGTCGACTCGGGATCGTTCTGGCGGCTGCTCCTGCCCGCGTGGCCCGCGTACTTCCTGCTCGGCCTGTCGGTCCTCGCGATCGTGCCGACGCTCGGCGGCCGGCTTCATCCCGCGGTCTCCGCCTCTTCCGCCCGGCCCCTGCGTCGCGAGACGTACGTCGCCGTCGCGCTGCTCGGCGTGCTGCCGCTCGTCGTCGTCGCCGGGACACCCCGCCGCGGCGACTACCGGGCGGTGCGCGACCCCTCCCGCAACCTCTACGTCCCCGTCGACCGCACGTTCCACGTCGACGCGACGGTCGCGCAGCGGGCGGTGTCCCTCTCGTGGCCCGACCCGGGGTCGGGGAGCGTGAAGCCGACGTATCTCGTCATGCGGGTCGCCGCCGGCACGACCACCGACGAGGGTGTCAACTGCGGCCCGCGGCCCGGCGGCGTCCGACCGTGCGTGATCGCGATGCCGGAGCTCGGCTACACGACGAGCCGCAGCTACCTCGACAAGCCCGGGCCCGGCCGCTGGATCTACCGCGTCGCGCTGGCCGCGAGCTACACCGATGATCCGAGCAGCGGCGACCCGATGCTCTACAGCGGGCCGACGCAGGTCACGGTCGGCCGGTAGCCGCTACGAGCATCTCCGAGGCCGCGGTCAGCGAGGCCCGGCTCGCGCCGAAGGTCGTCAGGTAGCCGCCCGCACCGTCGGGCCGCCAGCCCGGATAGCCGACGTCGACGACGACGGTGTCCGGCCGTCGTGCGACGAGCGCTTCGGCGAACTCCCGCTCCCAGGCGTGGCGCCGTGGGTCGCGCAGCACGAGCACGACGCCCCTGCCATCCGCCGCGCGCGGGAGGAAGCTTTGCGGCTCGGAGCCACGAAGTCCTTCGGCGCCCTCTTCGAGGACGATGGCCTTGCTCTCCGGCGAGCGCTCGCGGACGAGCTCGCCGAGGCTGTGCCGCGCCGGGTCGGCGGCCATCATCCGCTCGGGGACGAGCTCGACCACACAGACGGCTCCCGCCGCTCGCACGCGCCCCTCGGCCGAGAGCGCCCGCCGTGCAGCGGCGAATCCGACCGTCCGGTCGGGCGGGATCACCACCCGGGGCGTCCGCGACCAGGCACCCGCCTCCTCCACGCGCGCCGCAGCCTCCGCGAGCCGTTCCTCGCTCAGCCGGCCCTCGCGCACTGCGCCGACGAGCACGCCCCGGACGCTCTCGACCGCCTCGCCTTCGAGGTCGTGTCCGAGGCAGAGCGCGTCGGCGCCGGCGGCGATCGCGAGCACGGCCGCCTCCTCCACGCCGACCGTCGCGCTGATCCCGCGCATCTCGAGCGCGTCGGTGATCACCAGCCCGCGGAAGCCGAGCTCCTCGCGGAGCAGCTCGTGGAGGTGCACCGGGCTGACGGTCGCCGGCCGGTCGTCGAGCGCCGGCACCAGGATGTGCGCGGTCATGATCGCCCGGACGCCCGCGTCGATCGCGGCGCGGAACGGAGGCAGCTCCACCCGCCGGAGCTCCTCGAGCCGCGAGGAGATCGTCGGCAGCTCGAGATGCGAATCCACCTCCGCCGCGCCGTGGCCGGGGAAGTGCTTCGCACAGGCGATCACGCCTCTGCTCTGGAGGCCGGCCACCGACGCCGCCACGTGGCGCGCGACGAGCGCCGGGTCGGAGCCGAACGCTCGCACCCCGACCACCGGGTTGCGCGGATTCGTGTTCACGTCCGCGACGGGCGCCAGGTTCAGGTTCACGCCGACGGCGCGGAGCTCGGAGCCGATCGACGCCGCGACCTCCTCCGTCAGGTCGGTGTCGTCGACCGCCCCGAGGGCGAGGCTCCCCGGGTAGGAGCTCCCCGTCGAGGCCTCGAGCCGGGTGACGTCACCTCCCTCCTCGTCGATCCCGACCAGCGCGACCTCGCGTTCCGCAAGAATCGAGCTCGTCAGGGCGGCGAGCTGCTCGCGGTCGCGGATGTTCCTCGAGAACAGGACGACGCCGCCGAGTCCGTCCGCGAGCTCGCGCCGCAGCCAGTCGGGCGCGGTGAGTCCCGCGGCCCCCGGGAGGATGCACGCCGAGGCGAGCCGCTCGAGCGAACCCGGCACCGGCTACGCCTTGACGGCGCCGGCCGTGAGCCCGAACGCGATCTTCCGCTGCACGATCAGGAAGAAGACGACGACCGGGATCGCGGTGAGCGTCGACGCGGCCATCAGCCCGCCCCAGTCCGTGTACCTGCTGGTGCCGTAGAAGTACGAGAGCCAGACGGTCACGGTCTGCTTCGACTGGTCCGTCAGCAGGACGTTCGCGAAGATGTACTCGTTCCAGCTCGTGATGAATGCGAAGACCGAGGTCGCGACGAGTCCGGGAGCGACCAGCGGGAGCAGGATCCGCACGAACGCGCCGAGGCGGCTCGAGCCGTCGACCATCGCCGCCTCCTCGAGCTCGCGGGGGATCCCGAGCAGGAAGCCGCGGAGCGTCCAGACCGAGAACGGCAGGACGAAGGTCATGTAGGTGATGATCACGCCGATCAACGCGTTCGGCGCCTCGTGGTAACGGGAGAGCACGACGTAGAGCGGGATGATCAGCCCTGCCGGCGGGAGCATCTGGACGCCGATCATCAGGACGACGAAGACCTTCCGTCCGGTGAAGCGGAACTTCGCGAGGGAGACCGCCGCCAGGAAGGCGAGCACCATCGACAGCGCGACGGTGACGAGCACCACGATCAGGCTGTTCTTCACGTCGTCCCAGAAGAACGGGCGGTGGATCGCGTCGCCGAAGTGCGCGAGCGTCGGGTGGAGCGGGAACCAGGTCGGCGTCAGCCGGTTGACCTCGTCGTCCGGCTTGAACGCCGTGGAGATCATCCAGTAGACCGGGAAGACCATCACCACGAAGACGGCGACGCCGACGACGTTCCAGACGAGCTGGCTCCTCCGCTTGCGTCCGCTCTGGCGGGTCACGTGACGTCTCCCATCCGCACCATCCGCCGCACGTAGAAGACGCTCATCGCCGCGACCATCAGGAGCATGAGGATCGAGATCGCCGCGCCCCGGCCGAAGTCGCTCTTGAAGTAGCCCTCCTCGAAGAGGTAGATCGACATCAGGTAGTTCGAGGCGTTGAGCTTCGACTGCTCGATCAGCAGGTACGGCTGCGTGAAGACGCCGAAGTCCCAGATGATCGAGAGGCTCGTCAGGATGAGGAAGATCGGCTTGAGGATCGGGAACGTCACGTCGAGGAAGATCCGCCAGGATCGCGCCCCGTCCACCTCGGCCGCCTCGACGAGCTCGCCCGGCACTTGGGCGAGTCCGGCGTAGACGGTCACGACAACGAACGGGATCGCGCCCCAGACGATCAGCGTCGTGACCATCGCGAGCTGCGAGAACGTCGTTCCGTACCAGTCGTGCTGCGAGAAGTCGCCGAGGTGCAGCTGCGTCAGGGCGTAGTTGACGACGCCGTTCTGGAAGTTCGTCATCCAGTACCAGACCTGCACGGCGACGACGGCGGGCATCGACCAGACGAGGACGAGACCCGAGCTGAGCAGGATCCGGATCGGGCCGCTGACCCGGACGAGCAGCAGGGCGAGCAGCGTCCCGATCACCATCGTGAAGCCGACGTTCACGATCGTGAAGACGACCGTGCGGAGGAGCGTGTGCCAGAAGACCTGGTCGTGGAGGATCGCCGAGTAGTTCGCGAAGCCGATCCACGTGCCGCTGTGCCGGATCAGCTCGAAGAGGCCGTACCGCTGAAGCGACAGCTCGACGAGGTTGTAGAGGGGGTAGCCGAGCACCACTCCGATCGCGGCGAGGACCGGCAGGATCAGGAGGTACGGCAGCGAGGCGCGGGCCAGCCGCACCCGCAAGGCGACGTGTCGCCGCCGAGACCGGAGGGCTCCTGTCTCGACGGCGACCGCCGCGTGGTCGGGGATCTGGCGACTCGACACCGAGCTCCGCGTCCCCGATCGTCCTCTAGCTGTTCAGAACCGACTCGATGTTGTCCCCGGCCGTCTGCGCCGCCTGCTTCACGGTCAGCTTCCCGGTCAGGATCTCGGCGAGCATGTTGCGGAGGATATTGCCGTTCTCGACGTTGACCCAGTTCTTCGCCTGCGGTACGAACCAGCTCCGTGTCGCCGCTCGCTCGCTCACCTTCGACGGGTTTGTCAGCGCCGTCGAGTTCGGGATGTTCCCGATCGCCTCGAGCGCCTTCTCCGACTGCGTGCTCGTGTAGTCGGCGATCCACGACTCGGCGAGCGCCTTGTTGGCGCCGATCGGCACGGCGAGGTCCGAGCCGCCGAGGAAGCCCGGCATGACCTGACCCTTGACGTGGCTCGGCATCACGAACTGCGCCGTCACGCCCGCGTACGGCTTGACGCAACAGCTGAACCAGGCCTGTCCGATCATCGAGGCAGCCTGACCCTGGGCGTACACGTTGTACGGAGCCGGGTGCGCCTCGTCGGTCGTCTTGCTCGCGCGCGACATCGCGTCGAAGAAGTTCTTGTACGCGGTGAGGCCGGCGAGCGACTTGGGCGAGGTGAGCAGGCTCTTCCACTTGCCGCTGACCTGCGTCGCGATGCCCCCGCCGTAGTCGAAGACGAAGCTCATCCCGACGTACCAGTCCGTGCCCGCGATGTAGACGGGCGAGAAGCCCTTCGGCTGCCCCTTTGCCAGCTTCGGACCGTACGACTGGAACTGTGCGAGCGACGTCGGCACCTTGAGCCCGGCCTTCTTGAAGAGGTCGGTGCGATAGGTGACGACGCGAGAGCCGGCGTAGTACGGGACGGCGTAGAGCTTGCCGCCGTACCGGCCCGACGCCGCGAGGCCCTTGAGCCACGTACCGGAGTTCGGGAACGTCGACATGTCGGCGGTCAGGTCCTGGAAGGCGCCGGCCGCCATGTACTTCGTCGTCTCCGTGTTGCCCATCTCGATCACGTCGGGCGTGTTCCCGCCGGCGAGCGTCGCGTCGAACTTCTGGAGATGCGCTCCCCACGTCTGGTACTGGACGTTGACCGACACGCCCGGATGCTGCGACTGGAACTGCGCGTTCGCCGCAGCGACGATCGGCTGCCAGTTGGCCGCCTGCGCGTCGGTCTGGAGCCAGACGGTGATGCTGCTGGCCGCTGCTCTCGACGTCGCGCCGAGCGCGGCGGTCGAGGCTGCAACGGCGACTGCCGCGGCGAGCAGCGCCGCGGCGACGATGCGTGCCCTCATGGAATCCTCCAGGAAGCGTCGCTGGACGGCCTCGCTCGGCGCATTTCCTCGCGGTGGCGAGAAGAGAACGCGATGCCGCGGCCGCCAATTGGTTTATACCACTTTGCCACCGGGCGGACACTTGCACACAACCCGCCCGCATGTCAAGACCACTTTCACGAACGGTGGCTGTCCGGGACAGTCACCTCGCGAGATTTCCGCAACGCCATGCGGTTCTGTGTTCTGAGGAACGCCATCGTAATGTCGCGAGGCTAGGCGCTTTGGTACTGACCAACTACCGGGCGCCGCCGCCGCCGCGCCGGCCGGGACGGCCCTCGCGGCGGCTCAGCTCGGTGACGAGCCGGTAGCGATCGCCGCGGTAGATCGAACGCACGTACTCGACCACCTCGCCCGCCCTCGTCTGCGTCGTCCGCTCGAAGAGGAACGCCGGCGAGTGCAGCGGCACGCCGAGAGCGGAGGACTCCTCCTCGTTCGTCACCGTCGGCTCGATCGTCTGGATCCCCGATGCGATGGCGACGCCGTAGCGCGTCTCGAGCAGCTCGTAGAACGACCGTTGCTCGAGATCGGCCGCGGTGAGGTTCGGGATCAGCGACGCACGCACGTGGAGCGTCTCGATCGCCATCGTCTCCCGATCCGCGAGCCGCAGGCGCGTGATGACCACGACTGGCTCGGAGGGCGAGACCTTGAGAAGCCTGCCCAGATGCGCCCCCGCGGGCACGGTTCGGAGGTCGAGCGTCCGGCTGGCAGGCACCATGCCGCGCCGCCGCATGTCCTCGGTGAAGGAGGTCATCGTCAGCTCCTGCGCGATCTTCGGCTCGCTCACGAAGGTGCCGCTGCCCCGTCGTCGCACGAGCAGCCCTTCGCGGACGAGGTCGTCGAGAGCCGCCCTCACGGTGAGGCGCGAGACACCGAGATCGGAGCTGAGCTGGCGCTCGGAGGGGATCGCGTCGCCGACCGCGAGCTGCTCGATCAGGTCGAGCACGCGCTCGCGCGTCTCGCTCTGCTTCGTGACGACGCCGGTGCTCACGCGGCGCTCAGGGGTCGACGCATCATCTCGACCATCCTAGACGAGCACGCACAGGATTGGTCAATACCTCTGACGACCGTCACGACGCGGTCGCCGCCGGTGCGGGCTCGGGCGACGCAGCCGGGGTCGTGGACTCGAGCAGGCTCTCGCCGGTCGCGGGGTCGAAGAAGTGGAAGCGCGACGGGTCGACCGCGAGCGTCAGGTCGGCGCCGACGCGCGCACCGCTCCGGGCGTCGACACGCGCCGTGAAGATGGTGCGACCGTCGACGAGCAGCGCGCCCTCGTCGGCGCCGCCTCGTGCTTCCAGGGCCGCAGGTGCGGCATCGACGGGGAAGAAGACGTGCGCCTCCGAGCCGAGTTCCTCGACCACCTCGAGCTCGGTCACGAGCCTGGGCAGCGAGTCGGAGGCGAACGCCGCGTCCTCGAAGGCCTCCGGC
>Ga0187778_10002081_pt1 | contig 13763 bp, 16 predicted proteins | sample 1015_Q2_SP5_20_M_FD_132418 | JGI IMG/M metagenome (GOLD analysis project Ga0187778, IMG submission 132418) | Tropical peat soil microbial communities from peatlands in Department of Meta, Colombia - 1015_Q2_SP5_20_MG | ecosystem: Environmental > Terrestrial > Soil > Wetlands > Peat | place... | reverse complement strand
TTTGAACCGGCGACCACGCGGGCCCAAGCCGCGTATCATAACCATGCTAGACTACGACCCCGACCACTCCTTCCGTGAAGTGTGAGGGGCTTTATGTGCTTGTTGAGTCGAGGACGCCCGTTTCCAAAAGCGACCATACTGCCGCTTTCTCGAAAGTCTTTTGAGTATGGAATAGGGAAGTGCTAGTGGAGTTACTGTTGGCTGAATTCGAAATCGAACCTATGTACGAAGAAGAGGAACTGATTGATGAGACTCCGGTTTTTGAGATCATAGGTGACATGTATGTGTGCTCAAATTGCGGTTGTCCCCTAACCGAGATTCCAATGTACAATCGGTTCTACTGCGAGTACTGCAATCTACATTACTAACCGGCGTCCGCGAAGTCGCGGGGAAAGGTTTGTTTACCTAGCGAAGAGTCCGCTCGCGGCGTAAGGTAACTTGGTAAGTGAGGAGCGTCGACCAAGAACACGACGCGTGACGCTTGGGACTGTCTCCTTGATTGTTTTGGCTTTGGCCTTCGTCGCGTCGGCGCGGCTCTCGGTGCAGGCTTCCGACGGGCTGCCTCGATATGTAGACGAGTATGACGTGCCCACCCCTAGTTCGGCCCCGCTCGCCTTGACCGTGGACCGTAACGGGATTGTATGGTTCACAGAATCCAACGCCAGCAAGCTGGCTAGGTTTGACCCTGCCACTGACACTTTCAGAGAGTATGCGGTTCCCGGTGTCGGGGACATGTGGGGAATAACCATCGATAACCAAGGGAACATTTGGCTAACGCAATACTCACTTAAGGGTTCCATAAGCCCTGGAGGATCAATCGAACCAGGCGGCAACGGACGGCTGATTCGATTCAACCCCACCACGGGAAATTTCACAGTCGTTGACGTTTCTACACCCGGAGGATTCCCATTTAGAGTAACCACCGACGCCGCGGGCCGCATATGGTTCACGGAACTCTTGGGAAATCAGATAGGCTTCTACGATCCCGCGACCGGCCAACTGCAGATGTATCCTGTTCCGACCCCTTTTGCAGGTCCGGCGGATTTGACGTTTGATAGTCACGGTATGTTATGGTTCACTGAGGCTTACAACGAATCGATTGCAAAATTCGATCCGGGAACGGGTACATTCGATGAGTATCATTTCTATTCTCTGGACCCTAACCAGTATGTGGGCTCTCCCGTGGGGATATCAGTCACCGAGGATGGGATCGTTTGGGTAGCCGATCACGGAGGAAATTGGGTCGTCGAGTTCAACTCAACCTCACAGCACGTTACTCTATATCCGACCCACTTTCCGCCCCCCGAGGTGTACCCAATCTCTCTCGTGAACGACCTGCTGGTCGACCCTCAAGGAAAGGTATGGTTTACCGAGCACGGCGGCAATAGCATCGGCTACTTAGATCCTAGAACGCACAAAATGGTGGAATTCGCCATTCCGACCGGACCAATCAGCACCGCGCTTTGGCTTGCCCAAGCGCCGAACGGTGACCTATGGTTCACGGAGTGGAGCGCCAACAAAATAGGCGTAGTACATGCAAACCTGCCTGTACCCTTGGATTTGTCTTCCTCCGAGAATCAACTGAGTCTTCCCGTCAATGGGGAAGCGACTCTGTCTTTGGTTCTTAGTTCCTCGCAAGAATTTATGTGGTCTGGGACGTTCGATTACTCTTGGCCGTCGTATAACCAAGGAGACGTGAACGTAACGTTCACTCCTCAAAACACTTCCCTGAGCGGCGAAGCCAGCAGCCAAACGGCGGCAACAATTACAATTTCGCAACACGTGTTACCAGGGAACTATGTGCTCGGTTTGGGGTTCGATGCAGGCGCGGTGAGAGTTTGGACGATGGTCCAATCTGATGTAAGCGCCTCTCAAACGCCGTTCAGCATCTATGCAATGAATAACCTCTGGCTACCGGTTGGTCTGATCGCCGTAATCTTTCTGGGCGTTATTGCGTTCACGCGGCGCTCTAGAGGATTGAGGCGTGGTAAGCGTGGAGTCCAGTCTACGATGCTGATTTAAGTACAGATTGAACGTTTATGGGAAGAGATGCATTTCTTGGCGGCGTCACAAAGACTTAGCCTGTTCACCGAATCGGTAATTCGTGAAATGACTCGGCTCAGCGAACAAAATGATGCCATCAACCTGTCTCAGGGAATGCCTGACTTCATCCCTTCACCTAAATTAGTCGAAGCGGCTGTGGAAGCGATCAGGCGAGGTTCGAATCAGTACTCATTCACATGGGGCCATCCCGCCCTCAGGGAAGCGATAGCCAAAAAGGCGCGCGAATACAACAAGATCGACGCAAATCCCGACGAGAGTGTTACAGTTACCTGCGGCTCAACCGAAGCGGTCACATCCGCAGTTTTCGGCCTGACAAACCCCGGCGATCGAATCCTCGTAACGGATCCATTCTACGAAAACTATGTCCCAGACGCTATACTCGCAAACTGTGAATTACTCTACGTTCCGTTCACGGGTCCAAACCTCGAGGTAGATGAAGAGAGTCTCAAGGGCGCGATGAGCAAGCATCCGAAACTGTTGCTTCTCAATACGCCGAATAACCCTACCGGTAGAGTCCTCGGCGACTCGCAGATGAAGCTGATTGCAGATCTGTGCGAGGAAGAGAACACCATAGCAGTCACAGATGAGATCTACGAGCACATCCTATACGACGGCAGACACCACATTAGCCTCGCTTCCGTCGGAGATATGCATGATCGAACTGTCACGGTGAACAGCGCCTCGAAAACGTACAGCGTAACCGGTTGGCGCGTCGGATGGGCTATCGCTGAGAAGGAACTCACAGATGCGCTACGCAAAGTGCACGACTACATAACGATTTGTGCGCCGACTCCCTTACAGGAGGCTGTGATCACGGGATTGAACTTTCCAGGCGACTACTATGACAGACTTGCAGCCGCCTATGATCGAAAACGCAGATCGATCATGGATACCATGCGAGAAGCGAATTTGGAATACTATCGACCCGAAGGGGCCTATTACATACTCGTGGATGCGCCGGATGATTTCAAGAGCGGAAAGGAGTTCGCTGATTTTCTTCTGAAAAAAGTGGGCCTCGCCGTTTTACCGGCGGCCGCACTTTACCATGATCAGCATCTGGGTCAGAGAAAAGTGCGAATCGCTTTCTGCAAGAAGGACACAACTCTTCAGGAAGTTAGGCGTCGTCTAAGGAAGATGACTGAGAAAGCCAGGCAGAAGATTCCAGCCAAGAGGCGTTAGTGCGCGACTGGCGGTCACGAACATATGTCCTCCCGGAAAACGCTCCAAGCAATTGATGCGATTTCTCGATCCGCGAGTCCTGGCCCAACACCCGCCTCTACAGCGGTCCATATTTGCCGCGCGATCATGCTGATTGGGGACAAGGGGCCGATAGGGCGGATTGAATTATCGAGGACATTGGGTTTAGGTGAGGGAGCTGTCCGTACGATCATAAAGCATCTTAGCTCTAGCGGCATTGTGGACCCTGCAAAGGAGGGTTGTTTGCTTACGCAACGCGGTGTCGCGCTGTACAGGTCGTTGCGTTCCAAGTTATCCGAGATTCGCCCAGTAAACGCTAAGCAACTCGCGTTGGATCGTGCAAGCGCGGCGATTCTGATCAGGAATTCAAGCGCGGCGGTCAGGAGAGGGATTGAACAACGCGACGCGGCCATACGTGCCGGTGCTACCGGTGCCTGCACCTTGGTCTATCGTAACGAAAAATTAATGATGCCCATGGGGGAACGCGAAAATTCGACTTTGGCAGCGAAAGATTCGTTATTCGTGGATCTGGAGAAGATTTTCGCTCCACAGAATGGGGACGTTATCACTATCGTAAGCGCCCCAAGTATGGGCCTGGCTGAGCATTCCGCTATGGCGTCTGCTCTGACACTTCTGGACTAGGGCAGTAGCAGTCTCACTTGCCGCGTATGTATTCTTCAACCATTTCGCGTGCTACGTCATCCGGAAATTGTTGTGGCGGAGATTTCATGAAGTACGCGGACGGCGCCTTTAGTGCTCCGCTTAATCCTCTGTCAAGAGCAAGCTTCGCGCATCTGATGGCGTCGATAACTACTCCGGCACTGTTGGGTGAATCCCACACTTCGAGTTTTGTTTCAACGTTCAGCGGGACATTACCGAACGTCGTCCCTTCCAGACGGATGTAGGCCCACTTTCGGTCGAGGAGCCACGGAACGTAATCGCTTGGGCCAATGTGAACGTTCTCTGGCGCCAGCTTGTAATCGAGTACAGAAGTTACGGCGCCCGTCTTCGAAATCTTCTTGCTCTCCAATCTTTCCCGTTCAAGCATATTCAGAAAATCAGTGTTCCCGCCGACATTCAATTGCATAGTCCTCTCCAGTTTCACCCCGCGGTCCTTGAAGAGCTGAGCCAGCACTCTGTGAAGTATGGTGGCCCCAACCTGGGACTTTATATCGTCTCCAATCACGGGTAACCCACGCTTCTCGAAGATTTGTTGCCACCGCTTCTCCCTGGCGATGAAAACAGGAATGCAGTTGACAAGCGCGCAGTGAGCGTCAAGTACTTGCTCAACATACCATTTCGTTGCGAACTCACTGCCGACAGGAAGGTAGTTCAGAACTACGTTCGTCTTGGTTTTCTTCAGCACACTGCTGACATCCACTGTATGTGATGGATGCTTCTCTATGACCTCGCTAAGATACTTCCCCAACCCATCATGGGTCATACCTCTTTGAACTTCAACGCCCAAGTGAGGCACGTTGGCGAACTTGATCGTGTTATTTGGTTTAGCGTAGATGGCTTCAGCCAGGTCCTTTCCGACTTTATTCTTGTCGATGTCAAATGCCGCGGTGAATTTTATGTCTCGAATATGGTATCCCCCCAGCTTAACATGCATTAAGCCGGGCACGAACTGGCGATCGACAGCGTCCTTGTAGAATTCTACTCCTTGCACGAGGGATGAGGCGCAGTTACCAACGCCTATAATGGCGACCCGGATCTTACTCGTTCTGATTTCCTCCGAACTTCAAATCTAGGACAGACGAACCTACGAAGCTCATATGTAAAAGCTACCTGAACGCTGATTGTTGCCCCGCTCGCATTGGGCTGAGAAATTTACGCCGGTGGTCAGTAACCACTTAGATTACTCGTCTCTCGTGAAGTTCCGTTACCCGCCCGGCGTCATAGTTCAGAATGTTCCGCAAGACCTCGTCCGTTTGTTGACCAATCAAAGGCGATGCCTCGCGGATTTGGGGGGCTGTATCCGAGAATTTCATCGGGATTCCGATTTGGCTTATTTCACCAAGTTTTGGATGGGCGACCTTTACCAGCATTTGCCTTAGCAGCACCTGTTCGTCCGAGAACAGATCTCGCATCGAGTACACCGGACCGGCCGGCAATTTTGCGTCGGCAAGGAGCCGCAACCACTCCTCCCGAGTTCTTTGCTTGAATTGTCGTTCAAGGATTGGAATCAGTTCATCTCGGTTCACTACCCGCTGCGGAGCGGTGGCGAATTTCTCGTCTACAGCGAGTTGTCTTAGGCCGATAGCTTCGCAGAATCCCATGAATAGTTTATCGTTTCCGATCGCGACGGTTACGAATTCGTTATCTTTTGTTTCGAAGCATTGGTAGGGCACGATTGTCGGATGAGCGGAGCCCATCTTCGCAGGGTTTCTGCCAGTGGCGAAGTAGTAGCCCGCCATGTACGTCATCCATGACGCCGTAGCGTCGAGTAGAGAGATATCTATCAGCTGACCCTTGCCTGTTTGCTGTCTTGCGACCAGGGCCGCGAGCACCGCGATGGTAGCGTACATTGCTCCGCCAATGTCTGAGATTGCTACGCCTACTCGGATTGGTTGTCGGCCCGGTTCCCCCGTGACTCCCATGAGTCCACCCATTCCTTGTATCACTAGATCATAAGCTGGCCTGTCGGCGTAGGAGCCAGTCGGGCCGAAGCTTGTTATCGAGCAATAGATCAGTCTCGGGTTTCTCTTCGCCATGGTTAGATAGTCTAACTGAAGCTTCTGGGTTACGCCTGGTCTGAAATTTTCTATGAGCACGTCGCATTTCTCGGCCAGTTCGTAGACAATCGAACGACCTTCCGGCGTGCTGAGATCGACGGTTATACTCTTCTTGTTGCGGTTCAGAGATAGAAAATAGGCGCTCTCTCCGGCTATGAACGGCGGCCCCCACTGTCTCGTATCGTCGCCACCGCGAGGATTTTCGATCTTGATTATCTCAGCGCCAAGATCGCCTAGAGTCATTGAAGAAAATGGCCCTGCTAACACCCTAGTTAGGTCCAGAATCCGTATACCGTCTAACGGTCCAGCCACTTTGCCACACCTAGTACTTCTACGGTGTGGTGTAGAGGTGTTATTGTGTAGTCTGTTGGCCTTCAGCAGTGGCACCGAGGGAGGCCCTGATTCTACTTGCTATAACGTAGCCACCGTATCCAATTAGAACAGCAATCGTTTGCCCAAGAAAGGCCGATGATGCAGCGGCAGTCGTTGAGACTCCCTCCGTGATGGGGAGGAGATATGTTAGCCATGCCGATGTCAGAATTATGTAGGCAACGCAGCCCGCGAGTACGCTTGCCTTTCGCAGGCGGTAGATGACTACTAGTCCTATGAAGGAGACGACCGGTGAGAGCATAGCCACAGGAGAAGCCTCCACGCCCAAGTTTGCAATGAATTGCCCTAGCGTGAGACCAAACACGGCTGGATATCCGAACATTGCAACGAATGCGCTTGGGATCTCGCCAACCTTCACCTGGTATGCGAATAAGTGGATCTCAGGGAGGCCGAGGGTTCCGGCAGCGTATAGGGCGGTGAAGATTACGAAAGGCCCGAAGTCTTCGAGTTTCAACCTATGATTCTGCTCCCTTGCCATAGTAATGCGAAGAGGAGAAGCCAGATTATGTGCACGAAATGCCAGTAAGTTGATGTGGCTTCAGCGAAGCCATAGTTCTTGGGCGAATATTGGCCCATGAACGCGCGGGAGTCGGTGTATAGGTAAGCGATTACGCCAGCGACTACGTGGGCTCCATGTATTCCTGTGAGGAGGAAGAATGTTGCGCCGAAGAATCCGCTTGCAGGCGTAAGGATCTTGTCGAAGATTAGATGCGGCCATTCGAAGCCGAACTGTAGAATCGGGAACAGGCTAGCTAGAATGGTCGTGCCAACCATACCTATTCTGAACCTCTGCTGATTACCTCGCTTCAATTGCCAAATGGCCCATTCGACCAGTATGCTACTTGAGATTAGAATCAGGGTTTGGACTTTTGCGATCGTCTCGTCGAGTATCGGTGCGCCCGCTGGTGGCCAAGAGGGGAACTGCACTCGTATAGCGAAATACATCGCGAAAGCGCCGCCGAAGAGGAGGATTTCTGTCAATATGATGAGTTGGACGGTCAAGTTAATGTCAACCGGAAATGGGCCTAGAACGCCGCCCGTTTCGACTTTACCTAGTGATTTCGAGACCGCAGATCGCCAGTGTCTCGTATCACTGTAAAGGAACCCGCCGAGCACCGCCCCGAATGAGAGCATCAATAGGAGAGCGGCGGGATACACAACGCCTTTGACGAGTAAGAATAATCCCACCATGGCCGCGCCGACTGCCATGGCGATGAGAAATGGCCAAATGCTGTGTTCAAGGTATTCCGGCGAGGTTTCCTCTAACTCTTCTGAAGGATGGGAGTCAGGTACCATTTTCGCGGAACCTTTCGAGTTGCGAAGCTGCAGCAAATATAAGGTTTCGGTAGTTCGCATCTTTCACAATTTTACACTGCCCTGCCAATCGTGAGTTTTTTAGCTACGGTTCAAATGACGAAGTTTAGACTATCATTGCTCTCGCGGCGGCTCTACCAAGTATTCGGCCTAGCATGCGGCTTCGGCCTAATTGACTTTGGTTTCAATACGATCTCAGTCGGCCTTCCGGGCGCGGGTGCGTTCACTTCCCAGTTCTTGGCCGCTAATCTCCTATTGGGAGGTTCGATACTGGTTTTCGTATCCCTCTTCTTCCTACTAAAGCCCATCAACCCCCCTGTCCCAGCGCAGGCTGTCGTTGACTCGCCTGCTGGGCCACGGCCCGATGTTGGGGTGGAATTAATTGTGGAAGAACAAACTCCTCCAAAACCAGGATTCTACAAGAGCGTCGAGTATATCGGATACTTCTTCGCGCTCTTGGGCATCATATCCGCGGCCGACTTGGTTATGCAAGTATTTCTCCGTTCAACTTACAATGAAGCGAGATGGTGGGTCGAAGTACTGCTCGTAACTTTCGGAGTGCTATCGTACACCATCTTAGGGTCCGTCGGAAGGCTTGGTTCACAAGAGGAAGCTAAACTTGCGAAGGTTCCATCAACCGAAGGACCACCGAGATTGGAGCCTGAGCTAACAACCGCGGCACCAGCAGCCTCATCTGTCGCTGGAACGACCCCCAAGACGATGGAGCCGTTGACATTGAGGCTTCCGGACTTTGACCGGAATTCCGAGGGTGAGTATGAGAAGCATTTGTCTGGTGAATCTTATGATATGTTCCGCGCGGACCCTGATATGGTCACGGTGTGGAGGGAGGATAGGCGTGGGATGCGGTCAGCCTACTTGGCCGGTCCGTACGAGTTGAGCAGAAAGATGCTTGAAGACTATCTGAGCAAGGGACAGGAGCTGAGAGTGGGAGATTTGGTCCTCTCCACTGATTCAATTCGAGGGCTTCTGGACTTGACGAAGTCGGCGAAAGCTTCGGATGCTAACGTGTCAGCACAGCACGAAGTATGACCGAGATAACCGCTACGGCGGTTATTGTGAACGACACTATCACTACCTGTTCTTTCGTCAAGCTTAGGCACCCTTCAGGGGTCGCATGATTGAGACGGCACTTGTCATTAGCGCGCTCGCGAAGACTAAGGTAGCCATCGCTAGGTGAGATGTGACCACAGCCGGCAGACCACCTGAGTCCACCGTGACCATGCCGAGTATTACTTGACACCATAAAAGAACAAGGGTCAATGTCGCCAGTTTTGTGATTCTGTTCGGCCAGTGATAATTTTTCCATGCCAGAATAGCGGTTGCAATGACAAGCACAGTCACCACAAGGGTCCACATACGGTGTGTGTATTCGATGATTACGGGTGTTGTGAAGGTGGGAATTATCTGTCCGTTGCATAGGGGCCAGTCAGGACAAGCCAACTGGGAGCCCGTGGAAGTTACGATTCCGCCCAGAACTATTAGGACGTATATCGAGATCGCCGAAGCTAAGGAAACGGATTGAAAAGCTCCCAGTTTCACGGCCAGGGATCTCCCGACACTGTAGGTCCGCGAAGCCAACTGAAAACTAGGTTCAATGCCAAGATAATCACTCCGATTCCGATGAGGAAGCCGGAGATGCTGGCGATTAGGTTGGGTGTTGCAAACTGAATTGGGTATGTATACCATCGCCTAGGCATACCTTCCAGGCCGAGTTGCAACATCATTGTGAAAAGAAGGTAGATTCCGACTTCCGTTATTACGAATTGAATGTTGCCCCACTTCTCATTGTACCTGCGGCCCGTCATGTAGGGGAAATAGAAGTATAACGCGGCAAAGATTGCTTGAGTGGACGCACCGAGCAACATCAAGTGTAGATGTCCCACTACCCAGTAAGTGTCGTGAAACAGGTAGTCGACCGGAATTGCGGCTTGGAAGACGCCCGTTGCGCCAGCGAAGAAGAATGTGGAGATGAACGCTATCGCGTATTTCATCGGAACCTTGAGGCTTATCCGCCCACCAATCATCGTCCCAATCCAATTGAACACTTTGACCCCGGACGGCACTGCTATGGCTAGAGTCATTGCCATGAATGGTAGCCTCGCTATGTCCGACAGTCCTGAGGTGAACATGTGATGGGCCCATACTCCGAAACCGAATACTCCAATCATTATCCCCGAGCCTGCAACCATTCCGTACCCAAATATTGGCCTATGCGACATCTTTGGAATAATCTCAGAGATTAGTCCGAACGCGGGGATGATCATGATGTAAACCTCCGGGTGGCCGAAGAACCAGAACATGTGTTGCCATAGCAATGGGTCCCCGCCGAGTTTAGGCAGGAAGAAACCGGTACCAAGATTCCGGTCGAAGAAGAGCATGAGAAGCGCGGCGGTGAGGACTGGTGTCGCGCCGATTACTAGAAACGAGTTGACGAGCATCATCCAGACGAATAGCGACATGTTTCTGAAAAGGACGCCGGGGCCACGGAGCTTATAGATGGTGACAACAAAGTTGACTGCTCCCAAGATGGACGAAATTCCTAGAACCATCAACCCTAGCAGCCAGAGGTCGATCCCGTAGCCAGGTGAATACGCCGAGAGTGGGGCATATCCGCTCCACCCCGCGTCGGGCAACCCCGCCCAAATCAGTGCTCCACCCACAGGAAAGAGCCAGTAGCTCAATGCGTTGAGCCTTGGGAAGTACATGTCTCGTGCTCCAATGAGCTTCGGCACGAGATAATTTCCGAATCCGACAAGGCAGGGTATGACCCAGAGAAAGATCATCGTGGTCCCGTGTGTCGTGAAGAGGCTGTCGTAGACTTCAGGTGTTACCACAGCATTTCCTGGCTGGGCAAGTTGGGTTCTGATAAGGAGTGCGGCGACTCCGCCGAGTATGAAGAAGAAGAATGATGTGCAGATGTATAGAATGCCAATGTCGGTGTGATGCGTTGTCGTTAGAATTCCTTGAATGCTCGAATAAAATGGCCGCTTTTGCTTCTGTTCAACAACTAACTCTTGCATCGGCGTTGCCTCTATGGCACTACGATAAGTGAACCTATCATCGTGTAGTGTCCTGTCCCGCAGAATTGGGTGCATTCGATCAGGTATTGGCCCGGGGTATCTGCGGTAAACCAGTACTTGTTATCGTGTCCCGGAATCGCATCTATGTGGATGCCCAGTTGGGGAATGAAGAAGCTGTGGGCCACGTCCATTGATACCACCTCTATATACACCACCTCCCCTGCCGACACATACAGCGTGTTCTCAAAACTAGTACCGTTCGCAAACGTCGATGTAGTTCCATTCGGAAATGTAATCGTGCTGTTGGGTGCATACTCAAACGTCCAATAGAACTGTCGCGCCACGACTTTCACATGGAGACCTGGGCCCGGTGGAGGAGTGTCGATGGCGATCAGGTTTGTTCCGGCGACCACTCCAATGTATGCCAAGACGAGCGAGGTGATAAGGACCGACGTTATCTCGATCGCGTGAGTCTTCGTAACCACTATGATGCACCGCTTTGGTTCGGTCTTTCTCTGTAGCGGATTATAGCATAGAACATGATCCCAAAGACCACTAATCCAACTACTATGCCTATGAACAGAATCTGATTAAACAATGCCCACTCCGCGGAGACTTCCGGAGATTGTGCGAATGCAAAGGGGAGGCCGCAAAGCGCCAAAAAGAATACTATCACCGATACGAGAGAGGAAACCATTCCACGCAATAATATCCACTTAATCGCTTTGTTTTCCCAATCTAAAAGCTCTGATATTTAGGTTTGGATGTAGGGTGAAAAGCACAAGGCTCATTTTCTCGAAGTGCATGGTACTCTTTCACCATTGAAGAAACCATTACAGGACGATCGCGATAACTCATTGAGGTTCATGAAACTGGGACGGACTTCCGAAGTCTATCGCATTATCCCCCTTGGGCTTACTTTGAAGGAGGCGCGAGCCTGGTACGTTAATCGGGTTCTGATTCCGCAGTTTCGGTGGGCTTTGGCTGCCTGGGCGGTTGGATTCCTAATACTGCTCTCGGAGGTCACCTCGTTTGGGGAAGTGCTTGAACAAAATCTCGTCACGCGGATGATTGCTCATGATGTGTTGCTTCTTGTTTCAGGCTTCCTTTTATCGTACGGGACGATTTTCTTGATGCAAGTCACCTCTCACTTATCGGATCGGTTGTGGCGAATCGGCAACTATCTTCACGCTGTAACTCTGAGTGCGCAGGCATTAAGCATCTCAGCGTTCGCCTCTGCCGCCGTTCTCATCGGTTATTGGTATCTACCCACCGAGTTTAACGCAACCGTCACAGATTTCATCTCAAATTCTGAAATGCATATTTCGTTTCTGTTCGCGGGGGTCCTGATCTTTATCGGCGCATCTTTCCTCAGTAGGAGGTTCAAGCTGATCGCGCTTGTTGTCGTAGGGAAAGCGTTGGGGCTCTACGGCATGTTTTTGCTCCTAACTCCGTGGATCGTATACTCAATTTATCCGGCCTACGAACAAGTCTACGCGGGGTCTGCGCTATTGTTTATTATGCTAATTCTCGACTTCACAATCATGCCCCTCTGGTTATACAATTACTTCGGAAATCCCTCGAGGAGAGGCCTAGTCTAGGACACCTGGCCCGCCATTTAGACCAGCCTCTGGTCAAACGAGACAAATTATGCACTAACCTTAAAGCGGTACATGTTTGAGGGCTCCTCCGACGACACGGTAGGTTGACTTGCCTTGGCGTATGAGTTTGTTGAGGCCTTCTCTTCAGTCGTCCCCAGCGTTCGCATTTCCCAAGTCCTCGCAATTTTGGCTATAATCGTGGATATCGGCTGGCGCCTAGCCTCTCACAACTTTGCACATCCATCCTTCGTCGATATTCCAGCAGCGCTGCTCGTGGGATATTATTTCGGAAAGAGACCGAAAGTGCCTAGAGCCGAGCGTGACAAGAAATCCAAATGGATCAGACTTTCGTAAACGCACCCGAGCCAGCCACTCTTGATAGCATCCTCTCGTTCGTGCCGTTCTTGGGATTCTAGGAGTAATCGAGGGTTTCCCGAAGCCATTTTTTGATGTCTCGAATCGTTTCTTCCCTGATTTCATGCCCCATCAAATATTCGTGATAAGTTACCTTAGCTCCTGCGTCCGTAAGGAGTTTCGCAGCTTCTCTGCCGTATCGCACAGGAATTATCTGGTCGTTCGATCCGTGTGAGATGAACACAGGAAAGCCAGCCAAGTTGCTTAGCTGTAAAGGCAGGTTCGATCTAATCGGCATATAACCACTTAGAGCGACGATACCTCGGAACCTTTCTGGGTTAACGAGGGCCGTCGCATACGCCATCATTGTGCCTTGGCTAAACCCCAGTAAAATCAACCTATCGGGGTCAACCGGATACCCAGTCTTGACCTCCTCAACGAACTTCCCAAGAAGCTCCAGACTTGCATTCAGCGTTTCCGGCTCAGGAATTGCTTCTTGGCCGAGTTCGTACCAGGCGTAGCCGCCATACGGAAAGGCGAACGGCGCCCGAGGTGAAACAAGAAGCAAGCCAGGAATTTCCAGTGCAAGAGCGACGGACACTAGGTCGTTTTCGTCTGTCCCTCGGCCATGAAGGGCGATAAGTGTCGGAAAATTCTTGCCGCCGGACATTGGGAGGAACACTAAATGTTCAAGTGACGCCCTGATTGATGTTCCTTGTCTCATAGCTCATCCACGGATTCACAGGCAAATTGGTAGCTATGACCATTTATTTCTGAGCTGTAAAGCATCAGATAACGACTTGGGACTCTTAGAGTGGTCCTAACTCAGAGCATCGACCAAAAGCTTTTCAATTGCACAAGCACTGGCACTTTCAACCGCGAAGTATCAGGAATGAGTCAAAAGACAACGCACGTCAAACTAAGATGTATGGAGTGTAAGGCGAAGTTCGACAGCAAATACGATGCTTTCGATACTTCCGCTATAACGCATGTGGGTCAAGTCTTGGAGAATTTCATCTTCTGCCAGAAAATCGGGAGGCGAGGATGCGGGAAAAGGGTTTCAG
>Ga0187778_10002080_pt1 | contig 13764 bp, 11 predicted proteins | sample 1015_Q2_SP5_20_M_FD_132418 | JGI IMG/M metagenome (GOLD analysis project Ga0187778, IMG submission 132418) | Tropical peat soil microbial communities from peatlands in Department of Meta, Colombia - 1015_Q2_SP5_20_MG | ecosystem: Environmental > Terrestrial > Soil > Wetlands > Peat | place... | reverse complement strand
GTTCGTGCCGACCTCGTGGACGCAGCCGGTTCTCACGGGCGAGTTCACCGCCCTCGGCGTCACGCGGCTGCTGGACGCCATCCGGCTGGTGAAGCCGGACGCCCGGTTCTACCAGGCCAGCTCCAGCGAGATGTTCGGCAAGGTGCGGGAGACGCCGCAGCGCGAGACGACCCCGTTCCACCCGCGCTCCCCTTACGGCGTGGCGAAGGTCTACGGGCACCACATCACGGTGAACTACCGCGAGTCGTACGGGCTGTTCGCGGTGAGCGGCATCCTGTTCAACCACGAGAGCCCGCGGCGCGGCCTCGAGTTCGTGACCCGGCGCATCTCCGACGGCGTGGCGCGCATCAAGCGCGGCCTCGCGTCCGACCTGCGGCTGGGCAACCTCGACGCCCGGCGCGACTGGGGCTTCGCCGGCGACTACGTCGACGCGATGTGGCGGATGCTGCAGCAGGACCGGCCGGACGACTTCGTCGTCGGCACCGGGACCCAGCACAGCGTGCGCGACTGCTGCGAGGTGGCGTTCGAGCACGTCGGGCTGGACTGGCGCCGGCACGTCGTCCACGACCCGGCGCAGGACCGGCCCGCCGAGGTCGAGACCCTGCTGGCCGATCCGTCGAAGGCGCGCGCGCGGCTCGACTGGTGCCCCACGGTGGATTTCGAGCACCTGATCCGCATGATGGTGGACGCGGACCTCGAGCGGGTGAAGCGCTCCGCATGATCGTCCTCGTCACCGGGGCCGACGGCTTCGTCGGCCGGTGGGTGCTGCGCGCGCTGCTCGCGGCGGGCCACGAGGTGGTGGCGGCGGCGCAGCCGGGGCCGCCGCGCCCCGACGGCCTCACCGCCGCGGAGCGGAAGGCCGTGAGGTGGATCCCGCTGGAGCTGGGCGACCCCGGCTCGGTGCGGCAGGCCGCGGCGCGCGCCTGCGACGCCGTCGTCCACCTGGCGGCGGTCGCCTCGGGCGGCGACGCGCTCAAGGACCCCGGCGTGGCGTGGGCGGTGAACGCCGCCGGGACGGCGCGCCTGGTGGGCGAGTTCGGGCGCCGGCGCCGGGCCCAGGAGACGGATCCGCTGGTGCTCGTGGTCTCGACCGCGGAGGTGTACGGGGCGGGGCCGGCGCGGCCCCTCGTGGAAGGCGACCCGACCGCGCCGCGCTCGCCGTACGCGGCCTCCAAGGTGGGCGCGGAGCTGGCGGCGATGGAGACGCGCCTGAGGACCGGGCTCAGGGTCGTGGTCGCGCGGGCGTTCCCGCACACCGGCCCCGGCCAGGACGAGCGGTTCGTCGCGCCGGCGTTCGCCCGCCGGCTCCGGGGCGCCCGGCTCGCGCGCGCCCGGGTGGTCAAGGTGGGCAACCTGGATCCGGTGCGCGACTTCCTCGACGTGCGCGACGTGGCCGACGCGTACGTCGCGCTGCTCACGCGCGGTGCGCCGGGCGAGACCTACAACGTCGCGTCCGGCCGCGGCCTGGCGCTGCGCGAGCTGTTCGAGCGGCTCGCGGCCATCGTGGGCGTGGACGCGATCGCCGAGCCGGATCCGGAATTCATGCGGCCGGCCGACATCCCGCACCTGGTGGGGAGCGCGGCCAAGCTCGGCGCGGCGGCCGGCTGGTCGCCGCGGATTCCGCTGGAACGCACCCTCACCGACCTGGTCAATGCCCAAGCGGACTGACCTCAGGCGGATCCTGCTGGTGGGCTCCGGCCCGATCATCATCGGGCAGGCCGCGGAGTTCGACTACTCCGGCACCCAGGCGGTGAAAGCGCTCAAGGAGGAAGGGTACGAGGTCGTGCTGGTCAATTCGAACCCCGCGACCATCATGACCGACCCCGAGCTGGCGGACCGCACCTACATCGAGCCGGTCACCGCGGAGTGGGTGGAGCGGGTGATCGCCCGGGAGCGCCCCGACGCGCTGCTGCCCACGATGGGCGGGCAGACGGCGCTCAACGTGGCGATGGCGCTGCACCGCAGCGGCGTGCTGGAGCGGTACGGCGTCGAGCTGATCGGCGCCAACGCGCGCGCGATCGAGATGGCGGAGGACCGCGAGGCGTTCGCCGAGGCGATGCGCCGCATCGGGCTGAAGGTCGCGGTGGGCGGGTTCGCGACCTCGGCGGAGCAGGCGGGCGCGATCGTCGAGCGCACCGGCTACCCGGCCATCATCCGGCCGTCGTTCACGCTGGGCGGCACGGGCGGCGGCATCGCCTACAACCCGGACGAGCTCGACGAGGCGGTGCGGCGCGGGCTCGAGGCCTCGCCGGTGCATCAGGTGCTGATCGAGCAGAGCGTGGTGGGCTGGAAGGAGTACGAGCTGGAGGTGATGCGTGACGGGCGCGACAACGTCGTGATCGTCTGCTCGATCGAGAACCTGGACCCGATGGGGGTGCACACCGGCGACAGCATCACCGTGGCGCCGGCGATGACCCTGACCGACCGGGAGTACCAGGTGATGCGCGACGCCGCGATCGCCATCATCCGCGAGGTGGGCGTCGAGGCCGGGGGCTGCAACATCCAGTTCGCCGTGAACCCGACCGACGGCGCGATGCTGGTGATCGAGATGAACCCGCGCGTGTCGCGGTCGTCGGCGCTGGCGTCGAAGGCGACCGGGTTCCCGATCGCGCGGATGGGCACCAAGCTGGCGGTGGGCTACACGCTCGACGAGCTGCCCAACGACATCACCAGGACCACGCCCGCGTCGTTCGAGCCGGTGCTCGACTACGTGGTGGTGAAGTTCCCGCGCTTCCCGCAGGAGAAGTTCCCGCTGGCCGACTGGCGCCTCACGACCCAGATGAAGTCGGTGGGCGAGTCGATGGCGATCGGGCGCACCTTCAAGGAGGCGTTCCAGAAGGGCATCCGGGCGCTCGAGGCCGACCGGCCGGGCTGGGTGATCGGCGCGACCCTCGGCGACGACCGGCTGGAGAACGACGACGCGACCACCATCGGCGCGGCGCTGCGGCGGCCCACCCCGGAGCGGATCTTCCAGATCAAGCGCGCCTTCCTCGCCGGCGTCCCGGCGGAGCGCATCGCGGAGTTGACGGCGATCGACCCGTGGTTCGTCCGCCAGATGGCCGAGCTGGTGGAGGCGGAGCGGGCGTTCGCGGCCTGGGCGCGGGCACACTGGAAGCCGGCGGCGAAGCGGCGCACCGCGGCGCGCAAGCCGCGGACCCGGACCGCGGCACGGGCGGGCGGGAGCGGAGGGACGGAGGCGGCGGCGGTGCTGCGGCGCATGAAGCGGATGGGCTTCTCCGACGTGCAGCTCGCGCAGCTGGCCGGCACGACCGAGGATGCGGTGCGCGCCGAGCGGCACGCGCTCGGGATCCGGCCGTCCTACAAGACGGTGGACACCTGCGCGGGCGAGTTCCCGTCGGCGACGCCGTACCTGTACTCGAGCTACGACGAGGAGAACGAGTCGGAGCCGGTGGGCGGGCAGGGCATCGTGGTGCTGGGCTCGGGCCCCAACCGCATCGGCCAGGGCGTGGAGTTCGACTACTGCTGCGTGCGGGCGGCGCTGGCGTTCCGCGAGCTGGGCCACCGCACGATCATGATCAACTCGAACCCGGAGACGGTCTCGACCGACTTCGACATCTCGGACAAGCTGTACTTCGAGCCGCTCACCTTCGAGGACGTCATCGAGATCGTGGAGCTGGAGCGGCCGCTGGGCGTGGTGGTGCAGCTCGGCGGCCAGACGCCGCTCAAGCTGACCCAGCGGCTCGAGGCGGCGGGGGTCCCGATCCTGGGCACCTCGGCCGACGCGATCGACATCGCCGAGGACCGCAAGCGCTTCGAGGCCATCGCCCGGCGGCTCAAGATCACCCAGCCGGCGAGCGGCACGGCGCGCAGCACCGACGAGGCGCTCGCGGTGGCGGAGCGGGTGGGCTACCCGGTGCTGGTGCGGCCGTCCTACGTGCTGGGCGGGCGCGCGATGGCGATCATGTACGACGCCGGCGCCCTGCGGGAGTACTTCGCCCGGGCCGCGCGGGTGGCGCCCGAGCACCCGGTGCTCATCGACCGGTTCCTCGAGGACGCCTTCGAGGCCGACGTGGACGCCATCGCGGACGGCACCGCGTGCGTCATCGGCGGCGTGATGCAGCACATCGAGGACGCGGGGATCCACTCCGGGGACTCGGCGTGCGTGCTGCCGCCGTACCTGATCGGCGAGCGCGAGATCGAGGAGATGCGCCGCCACACCAAGGCGCTGGCGGCGGCCCTGGGCGTGGTCGGGCTGATCAACGTGCAGTACGCGATCAAGGACGGCGTGGTCTACTGCCTCGAGGTCAACCCGCGCGGCTCGCGCACGGTGCCGTTCGTGTCCAAGGCCACGGGCGTGTCGCTGGCCAAGCTCGCCGCCGGGGTCATGGCGGGGCGCACCCTCGAGCAGCTGGGCATGGTCGACGAGGTGGAGCTGCCGTACGTCGCGGTGAAGGAAGCGGTGTTTCCGTTCAACAAGCTGCCGAACGCCGACACCCTGCTCGGCCCGGAGATGCGCTCGACGGGCGAGGTCATGGGCATCGCGGAGTCGTTCGGCTGGGCGTTCGCCAAGGCGCAGATCGGCGCCGACGGCGCGCTGCCCCTGGAGGGCGCCATCATGGTCACCGTCAACGACAGCGACAAGCCGACGGTGACGCCGATCGTGCGGCGGTTCCACGAGATGGGGTTCCGCCTCATCGCGACGGAGGGCACGGCGCGGTATCTGCAGAAGCGCGGCATCGCGTGCGAGCGCGTTCACAAGGTGTGGGAGGGGAGGCCCAACGCAGTGGACCTGATCATCTCTGGCCGAGTGCAGCTGCTGATCAACACCCCGCTCGGCAAGTATTCCCAGCGGGACGACTACGAGCTGCGGCGGGCGGCGCTGATGCACGGCGTGCCCTACACGACCACGATGTCGGCCGCCTCGGCGGCGTGCGACGCCGTGATCGCGCTGCGCAGCTCGCAGGCCGACGTGATGAGCCTGCAGGAGCGGTACGCGCGGCGTCTCACCTCTTCCGCGCAGGTGGCCTGATGGCCGCGCCCAAGAAGAAGCCCGAGCCGCGCGCCAGGAAGGCGGAGCCCGCGGCCAAGGGGCCGCCGAAGGGCATGGCGGCCTTCCCCGACGACCTCGGCGGCGCGGTCAAGTACGGCGAGCCGCTGTCGCGGCACACCACCTACCGGATCGGCGGCCCGGCCGCCGTGCACTTCACGCCGTCCACCAACGAGGCGGTGGCCGGCGCGGTGGCCTGGGCGAAGGAGCACAAGGTCCCGTACCTGGTCCTCGGGCTCGGCTCCAACGTGCTGATCCGGGACGGCGGGTTCCACGGGCTGGTGATCAAGATCGGCAAGGGGCTCGACGCCGTGTCGCACCGCGCGGGCACCTGGAAGGTCGGCGCCGGACTGCCGCTGCCGCTGCTGGCGCGCAAGACGGCCGAAGAGGGGTACGCCGGCGTGCACAAGCTCATCGGCGTCCCGGGCTCGGTGGGCGGCGCGGTGTTCATGAACGCCGGGGCCCACGGGCAGGACATCGCCTCGGTGCTGATCTCCGCCACCGTGCTCGACGCCAAGGGCAAGATCGTCGACAAGCCGCGCAAGGACATCCCGTTCACCTACCGCCGCAGCGGCCTGGAGGGGAACGTGGTGCTCGGCTGCGCGCTGCGTCTCGACCAGGAGGAGCCGGAGAAGCTCAAGAACGAGCTGACGATGCTGCTCCGCAAGCGCCGCGAAGGCACGCCGTTCGACCAGCCGTGCTGCGGCTCGGTGTTCAAGAACCCGGAGGAGACCACGGCGGGCCGCCTGATCGACCGCTGCGGCCTCAAGGGCCGCCGGGTGGGAGGCGCGGAGATCTCCAAGACCCACGCCAACTACATCGTGAACGTGGGAAACGCCTCCGCCGACGACGTGCTGAAGCTCATCGACATCGCCCGCACCGCGGTGTTCAAGGAGTTCGGCATCGAGCTCGAGCTCGAGGTGAAGGTGCTCGGGGAGCCGAAGTGAGCGCGCCGGACGGGCGCCGAGCCGGGAACGTCGCCTCCGGGGCGCCGCCCGCTGGATCCGGGCCCGGCACGCGTGACACAGACTACTACGCGCACCCGTCGGCGCTGATCGACGAGGGCGCCGTCATCGGCAAGGGCACCAAGATCTGGCACTTCTGCCACGTGATGCCGGGCGCCGTGATCGGCGAGCGCTGCAGCCTCGGCCAGAACGTCGTCGTGATGCCCGGCACCCGCATCGGGACCAACGTGAAGATCCAGAACAACGTGTCGATCTACGAGGGCGTCGAGCTGGAGGACGACGTGTTCTGCGGGCCCTCGATGGTGTTCACCAACGTCTCGTTCCCGCGCAGCCACGTGATCCGCAAGGGCGAGTACGAGCGCACGCTGTGCCGGCGCGGCGCCACGATCGGCGCCAACGCGACGGTGGTCTGCGGCACCACGCTGGGCCGGTTCTCGTTCGTCGGCGCGGGCGCCGTCGTGACCAGGGACGTCAAGGACCACGCGCTGGTGGTGGGCAACCCGGCCCGCCAGGTCGGCTGGATGTGCCAGTGCGGCGAGCGGCTCAGGCTGGAGCAGGGCCGGGGTCGCTGCGCGCGCTGCGGCTCGGCGTACGCCGAGCGCGGCGGGGAGCTGACGGCCCAGTGAAGGTCCCCCTGCTGGACCTCAAGGCGCAGCACCGGTCCATCCGCGAATCGGTGGTGGCCAAGGTGCTGGAGCTGGCCGACGCGCAGCTGTTCATCCTCGGCAAGCCGGTGGAGGAGCTGGAGACGAGGATCGCCGAGCTGTCGCACGCCCGGTTCGGGGTCGGGGTGGCGAGCGGCACCGATGCGCTGCTGCTGCCGCTCAAGGCGCTCGACCTGAAGCCGGGCGACGAGGTGATCACCAGCCCGTTCACCTTCTTCGCCTCGGCCGGCGCCATCCACAACGCCGGCGCGAGGCCGGTGTTCGCCGACATCGACCCGGTGACGTTCAACATCGATCCCGCGGCGGTCGAGGCGGCGATCACGCCGCGCACCCGCGCCATCATGCCGGTGCACCTGTTCGGGCAGATGGCGGCGATGGAGCGGCTGGGGCCGCTGGCCGCGCGGCACGGCATCCCGCTGCTCGAGGACGCGGCGCAGGCCATCGGGGCCCGCCGCCGCGTGGACGGCGCGTGGCGGGCGGCCGGCGAGCTGGGCGCGGTCACCGGCTTCTCGTTCTTCCCGAGCAAGAACCTCGGCGGGTGGGGCGACGGCGGGATGGTGGTGGCCAACGACGAGCGCATCGCGGCCCGGGTCCGCAGCCTGCGCACCCACGGCGGCCTGCAGATGTACCACCACGACGAGGTCGGCACGAACTCGCGGCTCGACGCGCTGCAGGCCGTGGTGCTGCTGGCCAAGCTGCCGCACCTGGCCGCGTGGAGCGCGGCGCGGCGCGCCAACGCGGCGCGCTACGGGGAGCTGCTCCGGGGCCTCTCCGCCGTGCGGGCGCCGGTCACCGATCCCGCCAACGAGCACATCTTCCACCAGTACGTGATCGAGGCGGACCGGCGCGACGAGCTGCAGGCGCACCTCAAGGCGAAGGACATCGGGTGCGCGGTCTACTATCCGCTCGCCCTGCACCTCCAGCCCTGCTTCCGGTACCTCGGCTACCGCGAGGGCGCCTTCCCGGTGTCCGAGGCGGCGACCCGGCGGGTGCTGGCGCTGCCGGTGTACCCGGAGCTGTCGCAGGCCGAGCAGCAGTACGTGGCCGAAACCATTCGCGGATTCTACGGGACATGACGACCAACTACGAAGCGCAGCTCCTCGAGAAGGCGAAGTCGCGCACCGCGATCCTCGGCGTGGTGGGCCTGGGGTACGTGGGCCTGCCGCTGGCCGTCGAGCTGGCGGAGGCCGGCTACCGGGTGATCGGGTTCGACGTCACCCAGCGGGTGGTGGACGGCATCAACGCCGGCCGCTCCCACGTGCAGGACATTCCGACCGAGCGGCTCGCGAAGCTGGTGAAGGCGGGCAGGATCACGGCGACCACCGACCTGGCGCGGCTCAAGGAGCCGGACGGCGTCGCCATCTGCGTGCCGACGCCGCTGTCCAAGACGCGCGACCCCGACATCTCGTTCGTGAGCGCCGCGACCGACAGCGTCGCGAGGACGATCCGGCCGGGCCAGGCGATCATCCTCCAGAGCACGACCTATCCGGGCACGACCCGCGAGCTGATGCTGCCGGCGCTGGAGAAGAGCGGGCTCAAGGTCGGCACCGACTTCTTCCTCGCCTTCAGCCCCGAGCGGGTGGATCCCGGCAACCCGAAGTACAACACCCACAACACCCCGAAGGTCGTGGGCGGCGTGACGCCGGCCTGCACCCGCGTGACGATGGCGCTCTACCAGCCGGCCATCGAAACGCTGGTCGAGGTCTCCTCGCCCGAGGCGGCGGAGCTGGTCAAGCTGCTGGAGAACACGTTCCGCTCGGTGAACATCGGGCTGGTGAACGAGATGGCGATCGTCTGCGACAAGCTGGGCGTGGACGTCTGGGAGGTCATCGAGGCCGCGAACACCAAGCCGTTCGGCTTCATGAAGTTCACGCCGGGCCCCGGGGTGGGCGGCCACTGCATCCCGCTCGACCCGCACTACCTCGCCTGGAAGATGCGGACGCTGAACTACCGCACCCGCTTCATCGAGCTGGCGGGCGAGATCAACGCGGAGATGCCGGAGTACTGGGTCGAGAAGGTGGTCGCGGCGCTGAACGACCACCAGCGGTCGGTGCGCGGCTCGACGGTGCTGGTGGTGGGCGTGGCGTACAAGAAGGACATCGACGACCTGCGCGAGAGCCCGGCCCTCGACGTCATCAGGCTCCTGGAGCGGATGGGCGCCGTGGTGCGCTACCACGACCCGTACATCCCGGAGCTGCACGAGGACAGCGTGGCGCTCAAGTCCGTCCCGCTCACGCCGGAGACGGTGCGGTCGGCCGACTGCGTGGTGATCGTGACGGACCACAGCAGGCTGGATTACGCGATGCTGGCACGGGAGGCGAAGGCCCTGGTGGACACGCGGCACGTCGTCGCCGCCCGCCGCGCCGCCCGCTAGCCCGTTGCGCGTCGGCGTCACGGGAGCCGACGGTCTCCTTGGCACCACGCTGGTGCCGCTGTGGCGGCGTGCCGGCGCCGAGGTGCTCGCGTGGACGCTCGACGACTTCGACGTGCGCGACGCGGCCGCCGCGCGGCGGGCGGTGCTGGGCGCGCGGCCGGACGTGGTGGTGCACCTCGCGGCCTGGACGGACGTGGACGGGGCGGAGGCGGCGGCGGCGACGGCGTTCGCGGTGAACCGCGACGGGACGGCCCACGTGGCGGACGCGTGCCGCGAGGCGGGCGCCCGGCTCGTCTTCCTGAGCACCGACTACGTGTTCGACGGTTCGGCGCGGGAGCCGATCCCGCCGTCCGCGCCCCCCGCTCCGCTCGGCGCCTACGCGCGCGGCAAGGCGGCGGGCGAAGCCGCCGCGGAGGCGTCGGGGGCGAGATGGACCGTGGTCCGGACGGGATGGCTGTTCGGGCCCGGGGGCCGCAACTTCGTGGACACCGTCCGTGCGGCGGCCGCCGCGGGGCGCCGGCTGCGGGTGGTCGACGACCAGGTGGGCGCCCCGACGTCGGCCGGGCTGGTGGCGGAGGGGCTGTGGGGACTGGTGACGGGCGGGCGCACCGGGCGCTGGCACCTGGCGGCGGCGGGCGCGGCGTCGTGGTTCGAGGTGGCCCGCGAGGTCTGCCGCGCGGTCGGCGCCGACCCCGACCTGGTGGCGCCCTGCCGCACGGCGGACGCGGGGCGCGCGGCGCGGCGGCCGGCGTACTCGGTGCTCGACTGCCGGGCGACCGAAACGGCGCTGGGCGTCGTGATGCCGCGATGGGAGGAGCACGTGGCGGCTCACCTCCGGACCGGGCGGGTCCCCCCGCTGGGCCTGATCGACGGAGACGCGTGACATGAAAGGCGTCGTGCTCGCCGGCGGGCTGGGCACCCGGCTCGCTCCGATGACCCGGGTGACCAACAAGCACCTCCTGCCGGTCTACGACCGGCCGATGATCTACTACCCGATCCAGACGCTGGTCGACGCGGGGATCACCGAGATCCTGCTCGTGACCGGCGGCAACCACGCCGGCGACTTCCTGCGCCTGCTCGGGAACGGCAGGGACTTCGGCCTCAAGCACCTCAACTACACCTACCAGGAAGGCGAGGGCGGCATCGCCGCCGCGCTCGCCCTCGCCGAGGACTTCGCCGACGGCGCCCCGATCTGCGTGATCCTGGGCGACAACATCCTCCAGCGGCCCATCCGCCCCGCCGTGGAGCGCTACGGCCGGACCGGGCGCGGCGGGCTGGTGCTGCTCAAGGAGGTGCCGGATCCCGAGCGCTTCGGCGTGCCGGTGTTCGACGGGGAGCGCATCGTCCGGATCGAGGAGAAGCCGAAGCGGCCCGGCTCGCGGTACGCGGTCATCGGCGTCTACATGTACGACCTGCGGGTGTTCGAGATCATCCGCACCCTCAAGCCGTCGGGCCGCGGGGAGCTGGAGATCACCGACGTCAACAACGCCTACCTCGCGTGGGGCGAGCTCGATCACGCCTTCGTGGAGGGCTGGTGGACGGACGCGGGCGCGGTCGAGAGCCTGTACCGCGCCGCCAGCCTGGTCGCGCAGCAGCGGGCGGAGGTCCGATGAAACGCTTCGAGACGCCGTCGCGGCGCCTGATCGACGGTGTGCGCACCAAGACGCTCCGGGTCGTGGCGGACGAGCGCGGCCGCCTGATGGAGATGCTCCGGGCCGACGATCCCGAGTTCACCCGGTTCGGGCAGGCCTATCTCACGGCCGCCTACCCCGGCGTCGTGAAGGCGTGGCACTACCACGAGAAGCAGACCGACAACTTCGTCTGTGTCGGCGGGATGATGAAGCTGGTGCTGTACGACGACCGCGAGGGATCGGCCACGCGGGGCACGGTGAACGAGTTCTTCGTGGGGGACCACAACCCGCTGCTGGTGCAGATCCCGCCGCTGGTCTACCACGGCTTCAAGTGCATCTCCGAGCGCGAGGCGCTGGTCGTGAACCTCCCGACCGAGCCCTACGACCACGCGCGGCCGGACGAGCTCCGCATCGACGCGCACGACCCGCGCATCCCGTACGACTGGGCGCGGAAGGACGGCTGACCGTGCGCCTGGTGGTCACGGGCGGGCTGGGCTTCATCGGATCCAACTTCGTGCGCCTGGTGCGGGACCGGCACCCGGACTGGCCGGTCACCAACCTCGACCTCGTGACGTACGCCGGCAACCCGGCGAACCTGGCCGACGTGGACGGGCGCCCGGGCTACCGGTTCGTGAAGGGCGACATCGCCGAGCCGGCGGACGTGGCGCGGGCCCTCGAGGGAGGGGCTGACGCGATCGTGAACTTCGCCGCCGAGAGCCACGTCGACCGCTCGATCCTGGCGGCGGAGCCGTTCGTCCGCACCAACGTCTTCGGCACGGTGCGGGTGCTGGAGGCGGCCCGCGCCCTCGGCCGCTGCCGGGTCGTGCACGTCTCGACCGACGAGGTCTACGGCGCGCTCGGTCCCGACGACCCGCCGTTCACCGAGGCGACGCCGCTCAGCCCGACCAGCCCGTACGCCGCGAGCAAGGCGGCCGCCGACCTCCTGGCGCTGGCCTTCGCCCGCACCTACGGCCAGGACGTCGTGATCACGCGCTGCTCCAACAACTACGGACCGTACCAGTTCCCCGAGAAGCTGGTGCCGCTGATGATCACCAACGCGGTGGAGGGCAGGCGGCTGCCGGTGTTCGGGGACGGGCGGCAGGTCCGGGACTGGATCCACGTGGAGGACCACTGCGCGGGCGTCCTGGCGGCGCTCGAGCGCGGGCGCGCGGGCGAGGTCTACAACTTCGGCGCCCGCGCCGAGCGCGCCAACCTCGACATCGTGTCGCGGATCGTGGTGCTGACGGGCGTCGCCCCGGGGCTGGTCGAGCACGTGGCCGACCGGCCGGCCCACGACCGGCGCTACGCGATGGACGCGGCCAAGGCCGAGCGGGAGCTGGGCTGGCGGCCGGCGCGCTCGTTCGAGCAGGGGCTGGCCGACACGGTGCGCTGGTACGTGGAGCACGAGCAGTGGTGGCGCGCGGTCAAGAACGGGTCGTACCGGGATTTCTACCGTACCTGGTACGAGGAGCGGGGGTCATGAACGTCGCGGTCGTCGGGACGGGCTACGTCGGGCTGGTGATGGGGGCGGGCCTCGCGGAGATGGGCAACGCCGTCGTCTGCGCCGACGTGGACGCGGGCAAGGTGGAGCGGCTGCGCCGCGGCGAGGTTCCGATCTACGAGCCGGGCCTCGAGCCGCTGGTCTCGCGCAACCAGGCCGAGGGCCGGCTGTCGTTCACCACCGACGTGGGCGACGCGGTGGAGAAGAGCGACATCGTGTTCATCGCGGTGGGCACGCCGCCCGACGAGGACGGCTCCGCCGATCTGCGCCACGTGCTCGACGTCGCGGTCACGATCGGCCGCCACATGAACCGGCCCAAGGTGGTGGTGACCAAGAGCACCGTCCCGGTCGGCACCGCCGAGAAGGTCCGCAGCGCGATCGCGGGCGAGACCAGGACGGCGTTCCACCTCGCCAGCAACCCCGAGTTCCTCAAGGAGGGCGCGGCGGTCCAGGACTTCATGAAGCCGGACCGCATCGTGCTCGGGGTCGACAGCCGCGAGGCCGAGGCGGCGCTGCGGGAGCTGTACGAGCCGTTCGTGCGCTCGGGGAACCCGATCCTGTTCATGGACATCCCCTCCGCCGAGGTGACCAAGTACGCCGCCAACGCGATGCTGGCGGCGCGGATCGCGCTGGTGAACCAGCTCGCCGCGCTGTGCGAGCGCGTGGGCGCGGACGTCGACGACGTGCGGGCCGGGATCGGCTCGGACGCGCGCATCGGCAAGGCGTTCCTGTTCCCCGGACCCGGGTACGGGGGATCCTGCTTCCCCAAGGACGTGAAGGCGCTGTGCGCCACCGGGCGCGAGGTGGGGGCGCGCCAGGACATCCTCGAGTGCGTGGACGCGTCGAACCAGCGTCAGAAGCGGGTCGCGCTCGAGAAGCTGGAGCGCGCGCTCGGCACGCTGGCGGGCCGCACGGTGGCGGTGTGGGGCCTGGCGTTCAAGGCGCAGACCGACGACATGCGCGAGGCGGCGGCCCTGGTGGTGGTCGAGGGGCTGCTCGCGGCCGGGGCCTCGGTGCGGGTCCACGATCCCAAGGCGCTCGACGAGGCGCGCCGCCACTTCGGCGGCCGGGTGAGCTACGTGGAGCGCCGCTACGACGCCCTCGAGGGGGCGGACGCCCTGGTGGTGCTCACCGAGTGGCAGGAGTACCGCGTGCTGGACTACGAGCGCGCCCGGAGCCTGATGCGGCGCCCGGTCGTGATCGACGCCCGCAACCTCTACGAGCCGGCGCGGATGCGCCAGCACGGCTTCGGCTACGATTCCATCGGGCGGGAGCGGGTCTGATGCGGGTCCTCATCACCGGCGCGGCGGGCTTTCTCGGCTCGCACCTCACCGACCGCTTCCTGGCGCTCGGCCACGACGTCGTCGGGATGGACAACTTCGTCACCGGCAGCCCCGACAACATCGCGCACCTGACCGGCAACCGGCACTTCAGCTTCCACGAGCACAACGTCACCAACTTCATCTACGTGGAGGGTCCGCTCGACGGGGTGCTGCACTTCGCCTCGCCCGCGAGCCCGCGCGACTACCTGGAGCTGCCCAGCCAGACGCTCAAGGTGGGCTCGCTCGGCACCCACAAGGCGCTCGGCCTCGCCAAGGCGAAGGGGGCGCGCTTCCTGCT
>Ga0187778_10002079_pt1 | contig 13766 bp, 13 predicted proteins | sample 1015_Q2_SP5_20_M_FD_132418 | JGI IMG/M metagenome (GOLD analysis project Ga0187778, IMG submission 132418) | Tropical peat soil microbial communities from peatlands in Department of Meta, Colombia - 1015_Q2_SP5_20_MG | ecosystem: Environmental > Terrestrial > Soil > Wetlands > Peat | place... | reverse complement strand
GAATGGCGACACCAGTTTGCCCGGTTGGACTCGGTGGATTTGCGTTATGAACACCAGATCGTGGTGAATCCGGATTTGCAAGGCACTGCCAAACAGCCGCCATTGTCGGCAACCTCGGTGCGTGCGGCTATGGCCGCCGGTGTGAAGCCGGCCGCGCTAGTCAGCCATGATCCGTTGAAAACAGTACCCGGGCCGGCAGGCAGCTCGGCGGGAAAGGTTGCGTTGAAGCCGGCTCTAACCAAGAAGAGAGCTGCGAAAGTGCGGCATGGGAAAGGGGCGGCAAAGAAGAGCCCCGTGGGGGGACAAGCCAATGCTGGCTCGCCCGCAATCACGACACAACAGAACGTTCGCGACAAAGCCGCGGCCCAACAAACAGCGTCCTCTGCGAGCAGCACGACGCCAAGCAAACCGAGTCCGGGGATTTCCAAGGGGCAGCAGTAGGAATGGTGAATCAGGATAAGCGTTTTCTAGCCGCCATTGATGTGGGCAGTGCAAAAACCTGCGTGCTGGTCGCTGAAATCAATGAGAGCGGATTGCGCTATCGCGGTCATGGAGTTGCGGAGTCGCGGGGCTCGCGCAAAGGGGTGATCGTGGACCTGGAAAAAGCCATCGCCTCTATCCAAAAGGCAGTTGAAGATGCGGAGGACAGTAGCGGAGTTCCCATAGAACATGCCTTCCTCGGCGTGGCGGGAGCGCATGTGCGTGGCGTTAATACGCATGGAGGGCTGAGCTTCGGCAACCGCGCCCGTGAGATTGCCCGCGATGAAATTCGCTCCGCCGTGGACAAGGCTCGTACGATTCCCCTTCCTGCCGACCGGGAAATTCTTCATTTGCTCCCGCAGGAATTCATCCTCGACCAACAAGGTGGCGTGCATGATCCGCTGGGCATGATGGCAATGCGCCTCGAAGTTCGCGTGCACATGGTCACTGCCGCGACGGCGGCGACGCAGAATGTCATCACTGCAGTGAATCGTGCTGGCGTGCACGTGGATGACACGGTCTTCGAGCCTTTGGCCTGTGCTGATTCCGTCCTGCGCAATGATGAGCGCGAACTCGGCGTCTGCCTCGTCGAAATGGGGGCAGGATCCGCCAGTCTGATCGTGTTTCAGGAAGGCGCGGTCGTCCACACTGCGGTCGTCCCGATTGGCGGCGATCACTTCACTAGTGATCTTGCGGTGGGCCTATGCACCCCGCTTGCCGAGGCGGAAAAAATCAAGAAAGTATACGGGAATGTTGTCGTCACCTTGATCCCCGAAGCAAACGAAATCGAGGTCCCCTCGGTCGGCGATCGCCCGTCCCGCTTAATTTCACAGCGGATGATTGGCGAAATTCTGGAGCCGCGGGCGCGGGAACTATTCGAACTGGTGCGCGACAACTTGCGTCAAAGTGGCACCTTCGATGTGTGTGTGGGTGGCATCGTGCTCAGCGGCGGGGCTTCGAAGCTCGCCGGAATTGTGGATGTTGCGGAATCGGTGTTGCGCCGTCCCGTGCGCTTGTCATGGCCTACGCCCCTTGCAAAGATACCCGCCACTTTGGCTGAACCGGAATACGCAACCGTGCTTGGAATGGTTTTCTACGGCCATCGCTCGCGCCTGGCCCGTGGGATGCAGGATACGCGCTGGAGTGCGAGGTTGATGAATTTGTTCGCCAGGAAAGGAGCGTAGGACCGGCTCTTAGCAATTAGCATTTGGCATTTTGCCGTATAGGGATTGCGACCGCGCGGCCTTCTTACTGGTTGAACGCCAATTGCTAAGTGCTAAATGCCAGGCAAAGGACGTGCTATGAAAAAGGAAAATGATATTCGCATCTGCTTTAACGAAGAGGCCCGCAACGATGCCAAGATCAAAGTCATCGGGGTGGGTGGAGGCGGTGGCAACGCCGTGAACCGCATGATCGATGCCGGCATGGAAGGCATCGAGTTCATTACCGCGAACACCGATCTGCAGGCCCTCCGTATGTCGCGTGCACCCATGAAGATCCAACTAGGAGTGAAGCTCACTAACGGTCTGGGGGCGGGCGCCAATCCGGAAGTTGGCCGCAAAGCCGCGCTCGAAGACTCCGACAAAATTATTGAAGCGCTCGAAGGATCCGACATGGTGTTCGTGACCGCTGGTCTTGGCGGCGGCACGGGGACCGGAGCGGCCCCGATCATTGCATCTCTGGCCAGCGAGATGGGCGCCCTCACCGTTGCGGTAGTGACCAAACCGTTTGCGTTCGAGGGCAAGCGCCGCATGGCGCAAGCCGATCGCGGAATTGCGGAACTGATGGAATCAGTCGACACCACCATCGTCATTCCCAACGAAAAATTGCTGGCGGTGGCGCAAGACGCGGGGTTTTTCGAGTCGTTCCGTGTGGCCGATGACATTCTCCGCCAAGGCGTGCAAGGCATATCGGACATCATCACGATTCCCGGCATTATCAACCGGGATTTTGCCGATGTGAAAGCGATCATGTCGGGAATGGGATACGCCGTGATGGGTACTGCGACAGCCAGCGGCGCTCGGCGCGCGACCGAGGCTGCACAAAAGGCAATCGCATCACCTCTGCTCGAAGCCGGCGCGATTGATGGCGCTCGCGGCATCTTGATCAATATCACCGGCTCGGCATCGCTCAAGCTGGCGGAGGTGCAGGAAGCTTGCACCATTATCCAGAGCGCTGCGCATGAAGACGCCAACATCATTTTCGGCGCGGTCATGGACGAAAAAATGAAGGATTCGGTGAAGATCACGGTGATTGCCACCGGATTCAAGGATTCCGATTTCCGCCGTCGCCGTATGGAAGTGCACGCCCCGGCGATTTCCGGGCCAACCGACGATTTTCCGGAAGGGGAGCCGGAGTTGGATCCGGTTCCTCCACCGCCGCCCATGGTAATGGAAGGAGCTGCAACACAATCCGTGGCCGCGGTTCCGGACGGTCTGGATGCAATGCGCACGGCGATGATCGCCAACTTCGAGCAATCGGACCTCGATGTGCCGGCATTCTTGCGGAAGCGCAATTAGATTGACGAAAAATGAAGAAGGAGCATACTTCGGTCTGCTCCTTAGGTATCGCGTCTGGACCACGGTTCCGCACGGTGCCTTCTGAGTAATCAGCCCCAAGTTACTAAAGGGGGATGCTTTACCCGGAAATGCCAACAACTCTCGTCCTGCCAAGGGGTTATGAGAATAAAGGGCAAGCTCCCGAAAGTTAACTTTTCCATTGCGAGCGGCAGAAAACTTTCATAACATCGGGGTAGCAGCAACAAAGGCTGATGACACCGATCATCTGCCACGGTACCTGCGATGTTGGGTGAAATTCCGGGGATAGGTGTAGGGAAGTGAGCCAGGAGAGATCGTTTCGCTTCGTTGTTATCCTAATTTCGGCGCTATTCGTCTGCCACTTTGCCATCGCTGCCACAGTCAGCACCCGTTCGTTGACGCGCCGCAAGAAGTCACAGGTTAGCGAGAGCCAGCAAGCCAGGCGGCATATGCATCGCCTGGTTCGTACCCGCGCCACCAGCCGCACCCACCGCCGTCATCGTTATTACGAGCGCTTCTATACCAGCTCGTATGCCCAGGATATTGCTGAAGGCGATCTCACCGCTGGCGAAGATCCAATGGTTCGCCGGGCGGCCCTGGACGCGCTCGGCAACATGAATGGCACGCTCGTCGCTATCGAACCAACCAGCGGACGCATTCTCGCCATGGTTAATCAAAGGCTCGCGCTCTCCAGTGGCGCTCAGCCTTGTTCGACGATCAAGCTTTCCGTCGCTCTAGCGGCTCTGAACGAGGGCATTATCACCAAAGAAACCGAGGTGCGCCTGGCCGGGCGTTATCGTATGAACTTGACGATGGCTCTGGCCCGCTCCAACAACGCATACTTTGAGACGCTGGGCCGCGAACTGGGTTTCGAGAAGGTGGCTTACTACGCGCATCAGTACGGGCTCGGGGAGTTGGCCGGATACAGCATTCCGGGTGAGCAGCTCGGCATGTACCCTGACCAGGAAATTTCTGCGAAGTTAGGTGGCGTCGGCAAGATGTGCTCGTTCGGCGAAGGTATTTCGATGACACCGCTTCAGCTGGGCGCTCTGGTTTCGGCCATCGCCAACGGTGGAACCCTCTATTACTTGCAGCATCCGACGACGCCAGAAGAAGTAGCGGATTTCGAACCGCGGGTGAAACGGCGCCTCGATATTGCGCCTCTGATTCCCGAGATTTCTGATGGCATGGCCGGGGCGGTTACGTATGGCACGGCCCGCCATCTGCGCGTGAACTTCAACGAAGAAGAAATTCTCGGCAAAACCGGCACCTGCTCTCACGCGGGCACTCGTTATGGATGGTTCGCGTCCTACGCCAACACCGATGTGGGCCGCATCGTGCTTGTGGTTTTCCTGGAAGGCGGGCGTCCGACCTATGGTCCGAAAGCTGCGGAGATTGCTGGAGAGATGTATCGCAATCTCTACGATCATAACTTCTTCGTGGCGCGGCCACTGCCTGCGGCTGACGCGAACGTGAAGCCCATAGGAACCTCTAATTAATCGCGAACTGACAGGAACTTCTGTCTAGAACTCCGCTAGATCCTTCATTGCCCGGAACAGGTCGTCGGCTTGCGGCAGGATAGCGTCTTCTAAGATCGGCTGATAAGCGACAAAAGTATCTTTCGCAGCGACACGGCGCACCGGGGCATCGAGTTGATCAAATAATTCGTCGGCGATGCGGGCCGCAATCTCTGCGCCATAACCCCAGCTCAACGAATCTTCATAAGCCACGATTACCCGATTGGTTTTGCGCACCGAAACCGCGATGGCTTCCCAATCGAATGGATTCAAGCATCGCAAATCGATCAGCTCGACTCTAACCCCGTGCTCGCGCTCCAACTTCTGAGCAGCCTGCAATGCTCGCGGAACAACTGCGCCATAAGTGATCACCGAAATATCAGTTCCTTCCTGCACGACTTTAGCCTTGCCGAAAGGAATCACGTAATCGGGGCCGGGATAAGGCGCGCGCCCGAAGGTCTCGCGATAGAGACGTTTGTGCTCGAAAAATAACACTGGATCATCACAACGAATAGCCGTTCTCAGCAGGCCTGCGGCGTCGAGTGCGTTAGAGGGAAATACAACCCTCAGTCCGGGAATATGAGTGAAGACGCTTTCGCCGCATTGCGAATGATAAATTGCGCCACCGGTCAGATATCCGCCGATGGCCACGCGAATTACAGCGGGCGCAGAGAATCCGTTATTCGAGCGCCAGCGGATTAACGGCAGCTCGTTACGCAGTTGCATCATCGCCGGCCAGATGTAATCGAAGAATTGAATCTCCACCACCGGCTTGAGCCCGCGCGTCGCCATTCCTGTGGCCCGGCCGACGATATTAGCTTCGGCAAGCGGCGAGTTGAAAACGCGATCCGAACCGAAGTCACATTGCAAGCCCGCCGTTAGCTTGAACACTCCGCCTTTACCCTTGATCAGCTTCTCTTGCAAGTATTGTTCGCGGCTGCAGTCGGCGACGTCCTCACCGAAGATGACGATGCGTTCGTCACGTCGCATCTCGTCTCGCAACGTCGCATTGATCAGGTCGGCCATGGTCTTGGGCGCGGGCTTCTTGCCATCCGATCCGGCGGCAACCGAAGGCTGAGTTTCAAAGACCGCCGAGGTCGGATCCAAGTACGGTGAATAGACGTATTCTGTCACGCTCTCCGGTCTGGGCGGAGCCGCTTCCAATGCCTGATCGACGGCAACCTGCAGGTCTTCTTCCACCTGCTTTTCCAGCCGATTGATCCCTTTTTCGTCGAGAATGCCTTCGCGCAGCAGAAACATCTGCATGCGCGTAATCGGATCGCGGGCGGCATCCTGTTGGCGTTCAGCATCAGGACGATAAAGGCGTTCATCATCAGACAGCGAATGCGAATACGGCCGGATCACGTGCGCGTGAATAAAGGCCGGGCCACTACGCTCACGGCAGTAGGCGGCCGAACGCGCAAATGCGGCGTAAGTTTCTACCGGGTCGGTTCCGTCTACTTCCTCAAAGTGAAAATTGGGAAAGCCGGCTACCAGGCGCGAAATGTTGCCACCGGGGGTTTGCACCTCAACTGGGACGGAGATGGCGTATTGGTTATCTTCAATCACGAAGATCAGCGGCAGCTTGCGATTGGACGCGGTGTTCAGCGCCTCCCAAAACTCGCCTTCACTGGTGGTGCCGTCGCCGAGAGAAACGTAAGTGACCTCGTCCTCATGGAAGCGCACATCCTTAAATTCACGATAGTCGTCACCGCCCTTTTTCGCGGCTTCTGGATGTGCGGCAAAGTACCGTCCGGCTTCGGCGCATCCCACAGCCTGAAGAATCTGGGAGCCGGTAGGAGATGATTGGGTGACGATGTTGAGTTTTGGCAGACTCCAATGCGAAGGCATTTGCCGGCCGCCAGAGTTGGGATCATCGGCAGCGCCAACCGCCTGCAATAACATTTCATACGGACTTGCGCCCAGTGCCAGGCACAAGGCGCGGTCGCGATAATAGGGATAGAACCAGTCGTAACTCGGTTTCAGGGCGAAACCCGCCGCTACTCCAACCGCTTCGTGTCCGGCCCCGGAAATCTGAAAGTAGATCCGCTGCTGGCGTTTCAGCAGAATCTCCCGGTCATCGAGCTTGCGGGAGGTGTACATGAGCCGGTACGCGTCGATGAGCTGCTCGCGGGTCAACCCCTGGTACTTCCCGGCGAGCTTCTCATCGGCTACTGCGGCCGGTTTGGTGTCAACTTTCGTTGCCATCCTTTAGCCTCTGCGCCCCAACCAGACCTTATTGTAAATCCTCGCCGGAATATCGGAACAACCAGGGGTAATCAGTATCACCGCATCCCGGCCTCAGGGAAATCGGGGTTTTTCGGCGCGATCCAGGCAGCCCGCGCGAAAAGACCGGTCATCGAGGCGGTGAAGGCTCTTGATCATCCCCGGCGTGAGCAACGGATAATGATGAATCGTGAACAGATATTCCGCCACGAACCACAAATGCTTGTCTGTTGTCATCCATTCGCGATCATCGAAGCGGGCCAGATTGACCGGTCGCGAGAACGTACGCAGCGAACGCTCGCGTCGGAGATTGAAATAGACCTCAAAGTAACTCATGGCCAGTTCGCGCAGGGAGCGGTAAACCGGCTCACGATAGCGGCATCCGGTGTAGTTGGATTTGGCGATTGCGCCCCAATGGCTTCTCACGCAATAAATGGCCACTACATGGTCGGTGTCGTGCTCGGCTTCGAGATCGAAGACCAGCGGTGGATATCCATTTGCGCGCAGTGCGGCGGCCGCGAACATCGCCCCTTCAAAACAGTGCGAAGTCCCTTCCCGTAGTACTCGCCGCGGTGACCATGCGGTATCCGCAAGATGATAGGGCATATCATCGAGGAAACGCTGAATTCCATGGGGATTTTTCAGGCTGCGCAGCTTGCGGATTTCCGCTGGCGTGAAAGCGCTGATCATGCTAATTATCTGCGACAGTTCTAATCGTACCTGCTGAAACTGCGAATACCTATATTGCTCTATGGACGCTGATTTTTCGGTCGAACTGGGAGCGGAGGATGAAACCCTCGAGATGCCTTGGGCCGGCGGCGAAAACGGCCCAAAATATTACGATTTGAAGCGCCATGCTGACGATCTGCCTCATGTAGAAGAAGCCGTGCGTGTGCCCGCGTTGGGGGAGTTTCTCACAGCCCTGAACTCGCGTGGAAGTAGGCTGGAAACCGCCAAATGCGATGTCTGGTCCACCACCGAGATCAATCCGGAAGAGGAGATTTTTGGCGCAGCGCACAAATTTTGCTCGTACGTGGATCTGTTGTTTTCGGAGGAGCTTTACCGTTCCTCCTTTGCGGAGCACGAGCAATTCGCAACCCGGCTGGTCGAACTGCTGAAAAAAGTTCCCGAAATTTCAGCTGCCGCTGAATTCCTCATCCGGCGCTGCTATTACCATGAAAAATCTGAGATCCTGGGTGGCTTCTACATAACTTTTTATCTATTCGGATACGGCGATGACGAGCCGCAAGCGCGGCAGCGCTGGGCAATTGCGCTGAAGCTGGCAGAGAACGCGATCAAACAAGTCGCGCTCTCGCGCCGCTGATTCGTGCTGCATGCATTTAAAATCATTCAGTGGGGAGTCCGCGAATCCAATCATCGGAGTTTGTTCCGCGCCGCATTTTTCGCGGTGGACATGTGCAGACACTCGCCAGTTTCTTTCTTCCGCGACGGATTGATTTGCCGGCCCCGGAAGAACGCTACATCGAAGTAGAGCCCGGGGTTAGGGTGCTATGCCATTGTCATTGGCAGCCCGACCGGCAAAACGCGCTGACCGTCATCATTGTTCACGGACTGGAGGGTTCCAGCGACTCTCAATACATGTTAGGTCTGACGGCGAAGGGCCTGGCTGCGGGCATGAGTGTGATCCGCATGAACCAGCGCAACTGCGGCGGAACCGACGGTCTCTCGCCGACTTTGTACCATTCAGGACGTTCACCGGACGTTGCAGCTGTGGCGCAGAACCTTATCGATCAGGACCGTATCCCCCGCTTCGCTCTGGCGGGTTTCTCCATGGGAGGCAATCTGGTTCTGAAACTTGCTGGGGAGTGGGGCACGGATGGCCCGCGCCAGTTCATAGCCGTCGCCGCTGTTTGTCCGGCCGTCGATCTGGCGGCGTCCGCGGATGCGCTGCATTCGCCGGTAAATCGCGTTTATGAACTTTATTTCATTTGGAAACTTCGGCGCCGTTTCCTGGAGAAGGCGCGCCTGTTCCCGGCAAAATTCGATCGGGCTCGGCTGCGAGGAATCGCCAGCCTGCGTGACTTTGACGACAGGATTACCGCCTATTACAGCGGTTTTGCCGGAGCCGCCGATTATTACGCGCGAGCGGCGGCGGCAAACGTTGTTGACCGTATCGCGGTTCCCGCTTTAGTTCTTCATGCTGCGAACGATCCGTTCATCCGCATCCTGCCCGCAACCCGGCAAAAAATTCTTTCGAATCCTCATATCACTTTTGTTGAGGCCGAGGATGGCGGTCATTGTTCGTTTCTGGCACATTCCGATGGTGACGATGGCCGCTGGGCCGAACGGCAGATCATCGGCTTTCTGCAGCAATTCTCCTGAGGCGCGCGCCCGCTCAAGCCCCTGCTGCCCTGCGCAGCCACACCAGCTTTTCCAACCCTCGCCCCTTCAGCTTGGTGCGCATGATCGATAGCAACAGCATAGATAAGAAGATCGTTAATAAACCTAAGGAGGCGGTCCGGATGTCCTGAGCTCGTTTGGGCAGGATGGAAAATCGTCCGTAAACAAACTCGATGTGGACCCAATAGACGAGCAGCGAAGTTTGGCCCATCTGGATGAGCGGACTGAAACCCCACTGACCGGGTCCCCACCGGCACCATAAATATACAGCCGCCAAAATCAGCAACAGCAGCCCAACCCGGATCAGAAAAAAGTTGGGGCTGGTGTGCCAAAAATCGTAGACAGCATAGAGTTGACGCGGCTGGTGATCAAGCCATCGCGCCGCATAAATCACCGCCACTCCGGCTGCACCCGCCACAACAAAGGTTGCCGCTCCTTGCTTCTTCGCCCAATCGCTTAGGAGGAAGAACCCAACTGCCAGCCCGGTGAATGCAAAGCCGGCCCAGGGGAAGATTGGAAACAGCCAGGGCTGTGGCTGGCCGAGGTTGTGGACGCCATTGACATACGACTCAATCGGCCAGGGCAGCCAGTCCGGTCGCCACGTTGTCCACACGAGAGGCGTGAGCAACGCGATTGTGAGTGCAGTGCACGCCGCGCCGATCCCGAGAACAAACCGGGTTCCTGCGGTCGCGCTGAGCACAATCCAGCACAATGCGGCCATCAGCATCATCGACAAGCCGATGGTGTTGAGAATGTCTACGCGGAAAAGATCGCTCCACGGCGCCCATCCCCAAGCGATCAGAAATTCCTGAAGCCGGAAGAGAAGTCCGAGCCCAAAGATTTCTGCGCCGCGACGAAGAGTAGTCTTGGCAATTTGCCTGGCAGGCAGGCCTTTCTGGCGCAATTTGTCGGTCACCAGGGCGAATGAGATTCCGGCCAAGAAAAGAAACAACGGGGCTGGAAGAGTCCCACCCAATTGCGACCACATGAAAAATGTCGACTTGCGGGCGCCGCCGCCCAGCCAGGAGTCGTAGCAGTGCGTCTGAAACATCAGAACGCAGGCCAGCCCGCGCATCCAATCGATGTAGGCGAGGCGGGATGTACCAGATGCGGCAGTCATGGTTCCCCAGCGGGAGTATAGAAGATACGCGGCTCATTCGCAGGACCTGCCTTGTCATTTCCTCTGCATTCTGCAAGAATATTTGTTTGTCCCATCCCTGCCAGAGGCAATAGGAAAGGAAACAAAGTTCAGTGTTGATGATACGTTTGAAGCGCGTGGGTGCGCGTAAGCAGCCGCAATACCGCGTGGTGGTGATTGAAAAGGAGCGTGCCCGCGACGGCCGGCCGGTTGAAGTCGTCGGCACGTATAATCCTCGCACCAATCCCGCCAGCATTGAGTTGAAGCGCGAGCGGATTGACTACTGGATTTCTAAAGGCGCGAAAATGTCGGACCGAGTCAGCAAGATCGTAGCAAAGCCAGTTCCTGCCACCACCGCTTCAGTTGCCTGATCGTCGCGCAAGAATCCCGTGGAAATGCAGATGGGCGAGCAAACAGGTGATGTGCGGCTTTTAATCGAGCAGATTGCCAGGATGCTGGCGGATGCGCCGGACCAGGTCTCGGTCAATCAGATCGATGGCGACACCACCGTGTTTGAGCTGACGGTAGCGCCGAACGACCTTGGCAAGGTGATCGGGCGGCAAGGCCGGGTGGCCCGCGCTATGCGTTCACTGGTGAACGCGGCAGCCATCCGGGCGCAGAAGCGCTTCGCGCTGGAAATTATAGAAACGCAGTAGCCCAGCCGATGGAGAGGCGTAGAGACGGCCGACGACTTTATTACCATCGCGCGCGTTTCGCGGACGCAAGGACGCCGCGGCGAGGTCGCCGTCGAACCGCATAGCGATGTACCAGACCGATTTAAAGCTGGATTAAGCTTGTCAGCTCTTGGAACAGATGGCAGCCGTCGCGAACTCGAAATCGAGGATTTTTGGCCGCACAAGGCGAATCTGGTTTTGAAGTTCGCAGGAATTGACTCGATTTCCGAAGCAGAACCGCTGGTCGGTTGCGAATTGCAGGTCAGGCGCGAAGAACAAGCGCAGCTGGAACCGGGCTGGACTTACATTCATGACCTGATTGGCTGCACCGTTTTCAACGGAGACAGTGAGATTGGTAGGATTACGGATGTGAGGCTAGGCGCTGGAGAGGCGCCGCTGCTGATCATCAAGGGCGCGAAAAAAGAGCACGAGATCCCGTTCGCCGAGGCGTATCTGCAAAATGTAGATCCCGGACTGCGACAGATCAAAATGCTGTTGCCGGACGGAATGCTCGACTTGGATGCGCCACTAACGGTGGAAGAAAAAGAGCAGCAGAGGAAAAAGTAGCTGGTGGTTGGTAGCTAGTAGCTAGGAAGGCGAATTTACTAGCTACTCGCTACTAGCTTCTAGCTACAACATGCAGATCGATATTGTTACGATCTTTCCGGATTTTTTTCGTGGGCCGCTCGATTACGGAATTGTTCGCCGTGCGCGGGAAGCGGGTCTGGCTAATATCGAGGTTCACGATCTACGCGCATTTGCGCATGACCGGCACCGCACAGTGGATGACCGCCCGTTTGGCGGCGGTGAAGGCATGGTGCTGAAGCCGGAGCCTATCTTTGAATGTATCGAAGCAATGAATGTTACGAGTCGCGAGTCGCGATTGAGGGGCGAAGCCAAGGAAACGGTCGTTCTGCTTTCGGCGCAGGGCAAGCGATTCGACCAAAACGAGGCTGAGCGTCTGGCGGCGCTGGAGCGAATTGTGCTGATTTGCGGGCGGTATGAAGGAGTGGACGAGCGGGTGAGCCAGTACTTAGCCGATCGCGAGTTGTCGGTGGGCAACTACGTGCTGAGTGGCGGCGAAATCGGGGCAGCGGTGATCATTGATTGTGTGACGCGTCTGATTCCGGGTGCGGTGGGCAATGAAGCCTCGACGCGGCAAGAGTCGTTTACCGCCAACCAACAACTGCATGAGAGCGATTTTCCCGACTCGACCTGCAGTTCGGCGGGACTGCTCGACTATCCGCATTACACGCGTCCGGCAGAGTTCCGCGGCATGGCGGTTCCGGCAGTGCTGGCCTCTGGCAATCATGACGAGATACGGCGCTGGCGTCGCCGTTCCGCCCTGGAGAAAACCATGCGCAATCGCCCGGATCTGTTGCAAGAAGCTGTGCTCAGCGCGGAGGATAAGTGGTTGCTCGCGCAAGTAAGGGGCACAGAATCGTGATTTTGTTGTCATCCCGAGCGAAGCGAGAGATCTGCAGTGCGAGAAATGCAGAGTCCTCGTCGCTTCGCTACTCGGAATGACAAGGGAAAATTTTTTGGTCGCGCCGCCGCTTGAAGCGGGCGCGTTATAAGGAGCAATTATGTCGAACCTCATCATTGAAAAACTCTTAGCCAAAACCAAGCGCACCGATTTTCCTAAATTCGGTCCCGGCGATTCCATTCGGGTGCACGTGAAGATCAAAGAAGGCGACAAAGAGCGCTTGCAGGCGTTTGAAGGCGTGGTGATCAAGCGTACGCGCGGTCCCCAGGCCAGCTTCACGGTGCGCAAGATCAGCTTCGGGCACGGTGTGGAACGCAGCTTCCCGGAGAGTTCGCGGGTGATAGACAAAGTTGAGGTGATAAGGTCTTCGAAAGTCCGCCGCGCAAAGCTGTACTACTTGCGAGGCTTGCGAGGCAAGGCGGCTCGCCTGCGCGACGTCGAACGCGAGCAACCGTTGGTCGAGGCTGCAACCAGGTAAGCGGGCGGTAGCAAGCCATAAGCGTCCAACCCGTCGCTTGAAGTTAAATCTAGTGCAGCTCTTCGCCGCGACTCGGGAATTTACAAAAATCCCTATATACAGTCTCTTGACAATGTGGGTATAATGCGCTGGTCTACTTATCGGACCAGTTGGAGCCCCAGGTTGCCGGAAGAGATCATCAAGTCCGAATTTGAATCGATCCGCCGCAATAAAGTTTACGAGGAAGTAGCTCGACAGTTGGAGCGAATGATCCTCAAGAAATTGCGTCCCGGCGACAAACTTCCTTCCGAACGTGAGCTTTCCGAGACCCTGGGGGTCAGTCGAAGTTCTATCCGCGATGCCATCCGTAGCTTGGAGCTGGTCGGCTTGGTCGAGCCACGCCAAGGGTCCGGAACTGTGGTCCGGGAGATTTCAGCCGACACACTGATTACCCCTCTCGCCAGCGTGCTCCGCCACAAAATGGAGCTGGTTGGTGAACTGCTCGACTTCCGCAAAATGCTTGAGCCGCCACTCGCTGCGCGAGCTGCCAGCCATGCCTCGGAAGAGGAACTAATCGAGATGGAAGAGATCCTGCAGCGGCAGGAAGCCAAGTTTCGCAAGCGAGAGCTTGCCATTGAGGAAGATTCTGAATTTCATTATGCGATCGCCATGGCCTCTGGAAATAGCGTCGTGCTCAAGGTTCTGGATGTGCTGATGGATATGTTGCGCGACACGCGCGAGCGTTCGTTGCAGCTGGAAGGGCGGCCGCAAAAGTCACTGGCGGGGCATCGCAGGATTCTGGCCGCGATCAAGAAACGGGATGCGGAAGCCGCCAAAGCTGCCATGAGGCGCCATATCGAAGATGTCGAAGAAATTGTGCTGAACGAGTT
>Ga0187778_10002077_pt1 | contig 13774 bp, 9 predicted proteins | sample 1015_Q2_SP5_20_M_FD_132418 | JGI IMG/M metagenome (GOLD analysis project Ga0187778, IMG submission 132418) | Tropical peat soil microbial communities from peatlands in Department of Meta, Colombia - 1015_Q2_SP5_20_MG | ecosystem: Environmental > Terrestrial > Soil > Wetlands > Peat | place... | reverse complement strand
TTCCAGGTGCTCATTGCCACGCGGGGGGCCGATGCTTTGGCGCTCGCCCGCGAGTACCATCCCACCGCGGTCTCGCTTGATGTCTTCCTTCCTGACATGCTGGGTTGGACCGTGTTGAATCACCTGAAACAAGATCCGGCGACACGGCACATTCCGGTTCAGATGCTGACGCTCGACGAAGATCGACACCACGGCTTGGCCCGTGGCGCTTTCGCGTTTGTCACCAAGCCAACCACACCCGCGGCACTGGAGCAGGCCTTAGCCCGGATCAAGGAATACGCCTCGTGCCGCAAGCGCCTTCTGGTCGTCGAAGACAATCCCGGGGAGCAGCTGAGCATCAAGGAGCTTCTCGGCCATGACGACATTGATGTCACCATTGTCAGCACCGGGGCGGAGGCGCTCGAGGCCATCCACAACCAGTTGGTCGATTGCGTTGTGCTCGATCTGCGGCTTCCCGATATGTCGGGATTCGATGTACTGGCACGCTTGGGGGACACTCCGTCCCTGAGCGATCTGCCCATTGTGGTCTTCACGGGGAAAGAGTTGTCTCCCGAGGAGGATGCTCGCCTGCACACCCTGGCCAGGAGCGTTGTGGTGAAAGGCGTTGAGTCTCCGGAGCGGCTGCTCGATGAAACCGCTCTCTTCTTGCATCGGGTGGTCGCCAACCTGCCTCGCGACAAGCAAAACATGCTGGATCGGCTGCATCGTTCCGATGAGGCGCTGGTGGGCCGCAAGGTGTTGGTCGTGGATGATGACGTGCGCAATATTTTTGCCCTGAGCAGCGTTTTGGAGCGACGGGGCATGACGGTGCTGACCGCCGGAACCGGTCGCGAGGCGATTGCGACCTTGGAGTCAACACCGGATTTGGCCATTGTGCTTATGGATATCATGATGCCCGAGATGGACGGCTATGAGACCATGCAGGTGATTCGTCAGAATTCGTCCTTCCGTCGCTTGCCGATCATCGCGCTGACCGCCAAGGCCATGAAGGGCGATCGAGAAAAGTGTCTGGAAGCAGGCGCATCCGAGTATCTGGCGAAACCGGTGAACACGGAGCAGCTGCTTTCCGCACTGCGAATGTGGCTCCATCGGTAGATGGTTCGCAGATCCTCGATTTTTGTGAGTTTGGATGGGTGGCATAGGAAGCCATGAACCTTCACGAGCCGGTCAACATCCTGATGGTCGATGATCAGCCTGGAAAGCTGCTGACCTACGAGGCCATCCTCGCTCCCTTGGGGGAAAGACTGCTGCAAGCGAGTTCCGGCCGCGAGGCCCTCGAGCATCTGCTGAAAACCGATGTTGCCGTAGTCCTGATGGACGTTAGCATGCCCGAAATTGATGGCTATCAATTGGCGGATATGATTCGCGAACATCCTCGCTTCCAGAAAACCGCGATTATCTTCATCTCGGCGGTTCATCTGACCGATGTGGATCGCCTGAAGGGATACGAACGCGGCGCCGTCGATTACATTGCCGTGCCGGTGATTCCGGAGCTACTGCGCGCCAAAGTGAGCGTCTTTGCCGAGCTCTATCGGAAGACGCTACAGCTGAAGAGACTGAACCGCGAGCTGGAGCAGCGGGTAATCGATCGTACCGAGGAACTGCGGCAGAGCGAGAGTCAGTTTCGCTCGTTGGCGAACTCCATCCCGCAGTTGGCCTGGATGGCCAATCCCGATGCTTCGATCTTTTGGTACAACCAGCGATGGTACGACTACACCGGGACCACGCTCGACGAGATGAAGGGTCAGGCCTGGAAAGACCTGATTCATCCCGACCATGTGGCTGAGGTGGTGGCCGGGATCGAGCGCTGCTGGGCGATCGATGAACCCTGGGAAGACACTTTTCCGCTGTGGGGTAAGGATGGCTCCTATCGCTGGTTTCTGTCGCGCGCCTTGCCGATCCGCGATGCCAACGGGAACGTGGTGCGGTGGTTTGGCACCAACACGGATATCACCGAACGCAAACAGGCCGAGGAGGCGCTCATCAAGTCCGAGCGGATGGCGGCCATGGGACGCCTGGCCGGAATCATCGCGCACGAGATCAACAACCCCCTGGAAGCGATTTCGAACGCCTTCTATCTGCTTCGGGCGAACTCGTCTCTCAACCAAGAAGCACGCCGTTATGCGCGCTTGGCTCAAGAGGAATTGACGCGGCTGGCCCACATTACCAAACAGATCCTCGGCTTTTACCGCGATTCGAAGCAGGTGGTGGCCGTCTCCCTGTCGGAGATTCTCGACAATGTCATCGAGCTGCAGTCGCGACGATTGCAGTTGAACGGCATCGGGGTGGAAAGACACTACACGACGCGGGGCACGATTCAAGGTTATCCCTTAGAACTGAAGCAGGTTTTCCTGAATCTTATCGGGAACGCTGTGCAGGCCATGCCGGAAGGTGGTCGCCTGCGGATACGACTGCTGGAATCGTCGCAAACCGGCAGTGGGCGGTCGGGTATGCGGGTCTCGATATCCGATACCGGAGTGGGGATTCGCTCCGAGCACACGAAGCGAATTTTCGAGCCGTTTTTCAGCACTAAAGAAGCCAAAGGCACGGGACTTGGGCTCTGGATCAGTAAAGGAATTATTCAGAAGTACGAAGGGACAATTCGCTTTCGCAGCGTGCAAGTGGGCAGCGGGAAGGTTACTTGCTTTTCGGTGTTCATACCGGCTTTCGCAGCCATCCACAGTCCGGAGGCGACCGCTGCCTTGATTGCCTAGGTGAGAGGTGGGACAAAGGACCATGGCTCAACCGGGAGCTGATAATCTTTGTAGGGATGAGAGAGAAGCGCGGCCTGCCGCCTTCGGCGGCATCCGGCGAATAGGAAGGAAGCTAATTGGCTGAACTTGTGAACGGAAATGTTGCCACGATCCTCTGTGTTGACGACGAAGAGAATCAGCTTGTCCTGCGCAAGCTCTTGCTCGAAAACGCCGGCTACCGCGTGCTGACGGCTGATTCGTTTCGCTCCGCGCTGGCCATGGTCAGGTTGTACGCGATTGATCTGGCGGTCGTGGACTATTGGATGACGGGAGGCAACGGCGTACAGCTCGCCAGCGAATTGAAACGCCATAAAGAAGGTTTACCGATTGTAATTCTCTCTGCGTACTCCGAATTGCCGGGGGAAACGATTGGCATCGCCGATGCTTGGATTACCAAGGGGGGAGCCTCGCAAACTCTTCTTGCCAAAATTGAAGAGTTACTCGCCCGGGCGATGGTTCGCTCCCATCACCAACCCCGATCTGTACCGCGAAGCAAGTCCACTCTAGACACCTAGCACACTAGTCGTTCCGCAGCCAGCGGAGCTGTTGCCTTCGAGCCGCAGAGGGGGGAAGCATGGCTCGCGGGGGATTGGTTTCGGCGCGCCTTCCCTGGGTTGCATCGAAAGCCAGTATCGAGAAACAATGTCACCGGTTGCGATACACCGATCGAAGAAACGGGAACTCAAATGCATTATCTGTTGTTTTACGAAGTCAGTGAGGTCTACCTCTCCCGGCGCGCGGAGTTTCGGCAAGAGCACCTTGTACGAGCCTGGAAGGCGAGCGCACGGGGCGAATTGGTTTTGGGCGGCGCCCTCGCGGATCCGACGGACGGCGCCGTGTTGCTGTTCAAGGGGGATGCGCCCGAGGTTGCGGAGAGATTTGCCAGGGCTGATCCTTACGTGACCAGTGGATTGGTGAAGCGATGGTATGTCCGGGAGTGGACAACGGTCGCGGGAGAAGATGCGGCGACGCCCGTCAGGCCGCAGGGGGTAGACGAGGGTAAAGCAGATCAGCCGGTCGTCGAAACCGCTGGAGAAGGGAAGGGCAGGATCCTGCGACTGTGGAAGGGGCGCTCCGCTGCGGAGAAGGCAGGCGAATATGTTCAATACGCAACCACCAAGGTCTTCCCCGCGCTGAGGGAGATCGAAGGACATGGCGGAGCGTACCTGCTCCGCCGCGTGCTGGACGGCGCTACTGAATTCGTCGTGCTTACTTTGTGGCAGTCGATGGAGGCGGTCCGCAGATTTGCCGGTGCTAACCCGGAGAAGGCGGTCGTGGAGCCAGGTGCGAGAGCGATTTTGAGCAGTTTTGATGCTTCTGTAACACATTTCGAGGTCGTCTACAGCCCCGAAGGGCAACCGGGGAAATGAGCCTGGGTGTCCGGACTCCCGCCGTCGCAGCGATGTCCTATCGGCCCACAGAGACCGACCTATGACAACGAGAGGGGAAGAAGATCGTGAATAGGCTCAAGAACAAGCGCGCCCTCATCACAGGCGGTACGAGCGGCATCGGACTGGAAACTGCACAAGCGTTTCTTCGCGAAGGCGCACGTGTCGCCATCACTGGCAGGAATCAGGAAACGCTCGAAGCGGCGCGCAGGGAGCTGGGGAGCGAGATCCTCGCCATCACCTCTGACATGGGCGACGCAGCCGGCCAGAAGAAAGTCGCAGAGACGATTCGCCAGGCTTTCGGGACGCTGGATGTCCTGTTTCTCAACGCCGGGATGGTCGAAATGCGCCCTCTCGAAAAGTGGGATGAAGGCGGATTCGATCGTTCGTTGAATGTCAATTTCAAGGGTCCATTCTTTCTTCTTCAGGCGCTCTTGGCGATTTTCAATAAGCCCGCCTCTGTCGTGCTGATGACGTCCATCAACTCGCACATCGGCATGCCCAATTCGAGCGTTTACGGAGCAAGCAAAGGGGCGCTTCTGTCGCTTGCACGTACGCTTTCGGGTGAGTTGATCTCTCGCGGCATCCGAATCAACGCTATCAGCGGAGGCCCCATTGCGACGCCCCTTTATGGAAAGTTGGGGATGGGAGAGCCAGAACTCAAGGCCCTTCAGGGTCAGATTCCAGCCCGACGTCTCGGAAAGCCGTCGGAAGTCGCTCAAGCCGTGGTTTTCTTTGCCTCGGATGAGTCCGCTTTCACGGTGGGTAGCGAGCTCGTCATCGATGGTGGAATGAGCAATCTTTAAGCCGCCGACGGGTGGGCTTGAACCCAGGCCGGAGCGAGGGAAGCCGATATACGGATGGAGGCGAACCCAATGCCCTCGAACATCGGATTGGCATCCGCTAGTCGGTCTCGGGATCGATCCTCTGATCGAGATAGATCCAAAGCACCCGGGCCAGCAGCGTCAGCATAGGGATGAAGGGCAAGAACAACAGCACGGCCCAGAGTACGATTTTGTCTACACGCCAACTGGTGAGCGCCCAGAGAGCTGCGCCAATAACAGTAATGAGGGCCAGGGCCAGCCCGTAACTGATATACATGGCCCCCAGGAAATATCCGGGCTCACGATTGAAGAGGAGACCACAGTGAGGACAGCGATCGTGCATCGCGGGTAGTCCCCAGTAAATGGAGGAATGGAAGATTCTGGCAGAACGGCAACGAGGACAGAACTGGCGAAGGATGCTGCTTACTGTAGATAGCTGGGAATGAGGCAAGAGGACATAATAATGGATAGGCTCAGCATCGGACGATCCGCCAAAACCGTAAATCCAGTCTCCGAAGCGATGCTCGAGGCTCGCAAGTAATCGACGGGCTCGAAGGGCTACGTGCCATGCGCGTGGCGGTAACGCTTTGCTAGAATGCAGGCGATGAACCCGTACGCGTCATTCTTGGTAGGACGAGACGCCCTTCAGGTCGTTGCTGAAACCCCGCAACGGCTCAACGATCTCGCGAGAAAATTGGGGGACAAGGGAATGGAGCGCAGTTATGCGCCGGGGAAGTGGTCGGCACGCATGATTCTCTGCCATTTGGCCGACTCCGAAGTGGTGTTCGCTTTTCGCTTGCGGCAGGCCTTAGCGGAACCCCATCACATTATCCAGCCTTTCGATCAGGATGCGTGGGCGAGTTCCTATTCGTCTCCGAATCTTTCAGGAACAGCCGCTTTGAACGCCTTCTTGGCGCTGCGACAGTGGAATCTTCGATTACTGAAAGACCTGCCGCAGACCAAGCTCCTCAAACCGGTAACGCATCCGGAGCGCGGCTCGATGACGTTCAACATCCTCTTTGAGACCATGGCTGGACACGATCTCAACCACCTGCGCCAACTTGATTCGATCGCAGCTGCGGAAACTTCCTGCCCGCCTGCTCGATAGTTGACGCTGGCAGGCGAAGGGTGGCCCGCAAAATTCCGGACTGCCCCAGGCGGCAACCGTATTCAGACAGCGACCACTCAGCTTGACACCAGCTCGACTTCAACCTTCTTCGCCACCCGGTCCAGCTTGGTAATGCGGAAACTGAGAACCTGCCCGGCTCGGACTTCCTGGGAGTGTGGAGATTCGGCTCGGACAGCACCCTTCCAGCGTGCTTCGAGCATGGATCGCAGGGATGCCAAATCGGCTGCTCCCGCTCCCCCACCCGCCCGACCCGCCGGGCCCTCCGGCTTCGCCTTTCCGGTCGGGATTCGGCAAGCTGCTTGAATTCCGTCGCCCAACTCAACTTGGGCCGAGGTGTCGATGACTTCGACCACGCGTCCGCTCACAATGTCACCTTCCTCGTGCTCGGCGACGTACTCATCGATGTCGGTCGGCACCAGTTGCTTCATTCCCAGCTTCAGTCTCCGCTTCTCTTGATCGATTTCGAGCACCTGCGCCTTCAACGACTGCCCGATCCTCAGCACATCCTGAGGATGGTTAATGCGTTTCTCCTCACTGATGTCGCTGACGTGAACCAACCCCTCCACACCCTCGGCCACCTGGACAAACGCGCCGAACTTGGTGAGGCTGACGACCTGACCTTCTACTACGGAGCCCGCGGGAAACTTCTGTGCGGCATCCAGCCAAGGGTCGCCCAATGCCTGTTTCAATCCTAACGACATGCGTCTCTCGCCAACATTGACGCCCAAAATCACGGCCTCCACCGTCTCGCCCGGCTTCACAAGTTCGCTGGGCTTTCGTATTTTCTTAGCCCACGACATCTCGGAAACGTGAATCAATCCCTCAACCCCCGGCTCCAAGCCTACGAACACGCCAAAATCCGTGACCCGCGTCACCGTGCCGCGCAGCCGTTCGCCGACCTTGTATTTCTCCTGCACTGAGTCCCACGGATGCGGCTGCAGCTGCTTCATTCCCACGGAAATCCGCCGCTTCTCCCGGTCAATTTTCAACACCTTTACCTCGATCGGTTGCCCCACCGAGAGCACATCCGTCGGCTTGTCGATACGCCGCCAGCAAATATCAGCGATATGCAACAAAGCATCCACGCCGCCAATATCGAGGAAGGCTCCGTAATCGGTGAAACTGCGCACCTCGCCGCTCAACACGTCGCCTTCTTTCAAGGCAGAGTAGCGCTGCTCTTTTGCAGCCTGCTCTTCGTCTTCGGCTACAACCCGGCGGTCCACCACGACGTCTTCTTCCGTCGCGTCGAGTTTGATGATGCGGCAGCGGATTTCCTTCTCGACCAACTTCTCCAAGTCGGCCATGTCGCGCACACCGCTGCGTGAGGCCGGCATGAACGCGCGGACACCCACATCCACGCTCAACCCTCCCTTCACCACTCCCGTAACCGTTCCGAGAATTGTGGTTTTGTCGGCAAAGGCTCGTTCCAGAGCTGCCCAGTCCCTGGGCCGTGCCACCCTACTGCGAGTCAGCAGGTAATAGCCCTCAGGATCGCGACCCTTGATGGTGACCTGCAGCTTGGCCCCCGGTTTCATCTGCTCACGATCATTCTGGCATTCCGAAAGCGGCAAGATCCCTTCCGTCTTGAACCCGATGTCAACCAACACCGAGTCGGCCGAAACAGAAACAACCGTGCCTTCACGGGCGCCCTCGAGCGGCGTCGGGCGCTTCTGCTCGAATCGTGAAAGGATGTCGGCAAAAGACTCGCTCGACTCACCGCGGTCTGAAGATTCTGCGATCTTTGGATTTGACATGACCGGCTACATGCCTGTGTGGAAGTGCGGCATCAAGGATACCATCCCCGTATCAGGCGCTCCGGACCTGAGCTGTCGGCTCCGGGTTCTGTGCGCGGCTTCAGCCTTGAGATTTCGGCCGGCAACCTCGCCCAGGCCTAACCGTCGGAGCTCGAGTCCCGAGATTCGATCGATGCGGCCGAGCTGTTGTATGGCGCAATCGCTTGCCGTCGACCGGTGGCCGCCGCGGTGGCCGCGTCCTGTAGTTACTGCTCGGATCGTCGAGCATCTCATCCGCACCAGGCTTTTGCAATTTCCTCAGTTCCTCGACCAGCGCGAGACGCTTATACGGATCCTTCTCTGTCATCGCATCGACAAACAACTGCAGCCAAGTGTTGGATACTTCCTTCATAACAAAAGATGATCAACTAAGAGTGGCACGAATGCGGCCGCCCGTTTGCTCGCGGACAGCCCATTACCTGGCGTAATGGCGCCCAAGCGCGTGCAAGCCTCTCTTCTACTTATCGATGCAATTTCTGGATAAAGGTTGCGAACCAACTTGCGGAAAGAACCACCTGGTTTACCAAGAGCCGATGAGTGTGGCTACAACTCTCCCCGATTAGAATCTCGAAAGGCTTTCGCTGTGAACAACTTGCCCGCGCTTTCTGCGCTCCTGGGTGGCCTCGACGCGCCGAGCGAGACTTAACCTGGCACGGATCAGCGGCCGAATGTGTACCCTATGGATCCGCCGTAGCGCAGGACCGTGCCTGAGCTGAACTCCACATTATTGTTGATGAGATAGAGGCGCACCTCCGGACGGATGAAAGCACCGTGCCAGAAATAGGCGCGTAGACCACCGCCAAAATCACCTTGGAAGTGAACGCTGCTCGCATAGTTGGTGTATCCCGAAAACGGGCTGTAATTGACGATCCCGTAGAATCGAAGGTCCTCGGCACCAATCCCGGCAAGCAATTCCCCACTAAAATGCTTGTTTATTTTGGGAACCCATATGCCATTAAAATTCCAGAATATCGGGCGATACGGTTGTAATCCATACACCCCTTGAGATGCCCTCCAGAAAAGATCCCCCTCGATCCCGAAGTTACGGTAGAACAGAAAATCGGCGCCGGCGCCCAGGTAGAGGCCGCCACGCAGACTGGGGTAGGTCAATCCAGTCGTTGTATTAGTCGTAGCCGCGGAGGAATGGACCGTACCGAACCCGAAGGTCACATCAAAGCCTTGCGCTAAGGCATGGTTGGCACAGGTCAAGCACACAATCGCAATCGCGATTAAACTCAGCTTTTTCAATGTCTTCTCCCAGAGACTCTCAGAAATTGGATAGGATCTGCCAGAGTTGCGTTCGGTCGTGATTTCCCGATCCTACCGGCAAGACACTGCGAAGGTGTCATCAAAAGCTAAAACCAGTACATGCAATCATGAACTCCATGGACCTCGATGTAAAGCAGTGATTCGAGCAAGGAACACGAGTTATCACCCGCGGGTCAAACCCCGATCGCGGCAAAAAGTTGCGCTTGCTGACCGGCTCGGGACTCGCCTGGGTTTCCGCCTCGCTACCTGTAGGGTGGCAGGTTGCCGTCGAACTGCTCTTCTGCGACCGAAGAGGCGATCCTGAAGGAAGCATTTTTCGCCATTGCGCTTAACCAGGATCTTGTCGTCGGGGACGAAGGACTCTAAAGGTCGGTAGAATGATCCCGCTTCGTATTGCGCTCCTGAGCCTCAGACAGGTTCGAGGATTCGCCTGCTCTTCTCCCGTCTTCCGCACAGTTCACGTCCGACCGACCTTGAGATACAATCAGCAACTGGCCCCACGAGCAGAGGATATCAGCTTCTCAGTTGCCCTGCTGGTCAGGCGCCCGGTGCCCGGTTTCTTCAACGCGGGATGCGAGTTTTCCGATCGGCGAGCAGCACAAACAGCAAAGGAGAAAAAAAGGTATGGCTACAGCTTTGAAGGTTGTTCTACCGGAACCCAAGGTTAGCAGTTTCGTTTCCCGGAAACACAAGATGTTGATCAACGGAAAGTGGGTGGAGGCTGCGTCAGGACAACGATTTCCAACTTATAACCCAGCGACCGGCGAGGTGCTGGCAGAAATCGCCGAGGGGGATCGCGAGGACATCGATCGCGCAGTGAAGGCGGCGCGCAACGCATTTGAAAACGGACCTTGGCCGCGACTGACGGCTTCCGAGCGCGGACGGCTGATTTGGAAGCTGGCTGACTTGATCGAGCAGAACCTGGAGGAGTTTGCGGAGCTGGAGAGCCTCGACAACGGCAAACCACTCACGATTGCCCGCGTCGCGGACGTGCCGTTAGCGGTGGACCTGTTTCGCTATATGGCGGGCTGGGCGACGAAGATCGAGGGAAACACGATCCCCATCTCGGTGCCCTATGCCCCTGGCGCGAAATTCCTGGCTTATACCTTGCGGGAACCGGTTGGAGTAATCGGCCAAATCATTCCTTGGAACTTTCCTCTGCTCATGGCCGCTTGGAAACTGGGGCCGGCGTTGACAACGGGAAACACTGTGATCTTGAAGCCTGCGGAACAAACTCCGCTTTCGGCTCTGCGACTGGGTGAATTGATCGCCGAAGCCGGCATTCCGGACGGCGTGGTGAACATCGTTCCCGGCTATGGCGAGACCGCGGGTGCCGCGCTGGCAGCACACCCTGACGTCGACAAGGTGGCGTTCACGGGATCCACCGAAGTGGGCAAGCTGATTATCCAGGCTGCGGCAGGGAACTTGAAAAAGGTTTCTCTCGAACTGGGCGGCAAGTCCCCCAGTATTGTTTTTGCGGATAGCGATCTAGACAGTGCGATCAAGGAAGCAGCGAGCGCCATCTTCTTCAACCATGGCCAATGCTGCTGCGCCGGGTCGCGACTCTTTGTCGAGAAGAAGGTTTTCGACAAGGTCGTCGATGGCGTTGCCAAGAGCGCGGAGAAGATCAAGTTGGGACCAGGATTCGAGCCGTCCTCAGAGATGGGGCCCCTCGTATCGAAGGAACAGATGGATCGGGTATGTAGCTATTTGGAGTCGGGATTTTCCGAGGGGGCAAAAGCCGTAGCCGGAGGAAGTAAGGCTGGCGACCGAGGCTATTTCGTAAAGCCAACGGTTTTGGTAAACACCAACGAAAACATGAAAGTCGTTCGCGAAGAGATCTTTGGGCCGGTGGTCACGGTGATGCCATTTAGCGATACCGAGGAACTGGTTCCCAGGGCCAACAAGTCTGAATACGGCTTGGCCGCGGGAATCTGGACCAAGGACATTCGCAAGGCGAACCGGGTCGCGGCCCAGTTGCGGGCGGGCACCGTCTGGATCAACTGCTATAACATCTTCGACGCAGCCTTGCCATTCGGAGGATACAAGCAGTCCGGATGGGGTCGGGAGATGGGCCACGAAGTGCTCGAGGCATACACAGAAGTCAAAGCAGTTTGTACCGCGCTGTGACTTCTTCGTAGCCATACGCGGCCAGGGGAGAGATCTAACCCTGGCCGCTTAGCTTTTCTGGCTTGCGGCGAGAGCCTGGACCGTGGTTCGCCTTGGGCTGGATCCCGGTACTCGGAATTCTTGCCCTGGCGAAAGATCGAGCTTGGCAGAGCTCTCCGTACATCCTCCCGACCGCCCTGGCCAAGGCAAGTAGGGAAGCGGGCACTCAGGATTTCATGGACAAGTTTAGTCGTTGTCCACCGCTCGCCCCATCGTAGTTTTAGCCGCTGTCCCGCCTTCATGCTGTCGTTGCCAGTCGGATTCGGAAAGAACCGAGATTACTTCCAGTTTCCTTTTCGTCAACCCCGAGTTAATTGTGGGTAATTCCGCGTCGGTCAACTTGCGGAACTCTGTGATCAGGTCCTCTAATTCACGGCCTAGCGAATTTGCGCGCGCGACCTGCTCGTTGGTGGGGCGGCCTTCGTACTGGTTGAGGCCTCCGTAGAGTTGCCCAAGATGTTCGCGGATACGCTCTTCGCCTGTGATCGCTCCACCCTCTTTCGTGGCCACGATTTTGGAGCGAAGGGCATCGGTTTCCTGCGACAGATGGACGAGCCGCGCCCGTAGTGCATCTTTCTCGCCGAGTTTGGCAGCCCGGGCACTGGCAGAATCGCGAACTCCCTCGATCGCGCTCACCGCATAGCTCATATGGCCCATCAATTTGTAAATCTTCATAATCGTGTCGAATTGCGCCTGGCGATCTTCCACCGTGTAGCTGGCCCGTGGATCAAGAACGATTTGCAGGCGTGTGGTATAGACCTGGTCGCCTTTGGTCATCTTGACGGTATAGGTTCCGGGCATGACACGCGGGCCCTGCGCTGCCGCGAACAGAGCGTTTGCCGCAGGAGGAACCGTCGGAGGTTTCAGTCGCATGGACCAGTTCGCTCGATTGAGACCGCGATGCTTGCTGGGATCGACGGTGTCTACCAACCTTCCGTCGGCATCGAAGATTTCGATCTTAAAATCGCCGAAGATATGACGACTTCGCTGGTAATAGTTGAGGAATGCGTCGCTCGAGCGGGCAGGCCCAGTGAAGGATTCGTCGCCCTCGGGCCATCCGCCGTTGGCGTTAAGGTATTGAATCGCAGGCCGGGTCTCGAGGAAGACAGCCGCTTGTGACATCAACTCAGGGGTGAGCGCGCGCAGCGGAGTGATGTCATCGATGATCCAAATCCCCCGGCCGTGGGTAGCGAGCACGAGGTCAGACTCCCGTGGTTGCACGACAATGTCGCGCACCGCAACCGCGGGAAAGTTGCTTCCTTTGTACTGCGCCCAGTGCTGGCCGCCGTCGTAAGAAATCCAGAGGCCCAATTCCGTTCCCAAAAACAGTAGGTGGGGATTCACAGGGTCTTCCGCGATCACGTGGGCATAACCCACCACCCCGCTTTCTTGCGGGTTCAACGAAGTCCAGCTCTTTCCATAGTCCGTGGTTTTGTAAGCATACGGCTTCATGTCGCCAAAGGTATGGCGATCCAAGGTGACATACGCCGTGCCTTCATCGAAGCGACCAGCGGCAACGGTCGATACCCAGGAATTGTTGCCGAGGCCACGAACGTTGCCCACCGTGTTGGTCCACGTCTTGGCACCGTCGCGAGTGACCTGCAGGTTTCCGTCATCCGTTCCGACCCAGATAATCTGCCCGTTCTTGGGGGACTCCGATATGGAATAGATGGAGGTATGCATTTCCGCCGAAGAATTGTCGATCGTCACTCCCCCGGACTCCTCTTGCTTCTGCTTTTCCGGATCGTTGGTCGTGAGATCGGGAGAGATGCGTTCCCAGGACTGACCGTGATCGCGAGAGCGGAACAGGAACTGCGCCCCGATATAGATGGTTCCCTTTTCATGGGGGCTCATGTGAATCGGGGTGTTCCAGTTGAAGCGCAGCTTGTTCTCCTTATAAAGAGGCAAAGGCTGGATCGAGCGGATCTCCAGAGTATGGCGGTTGACCCGCCCGATATTGCCGCCCTGATATTCGGCATAGACGTAGTCGGGATCGGCGGGGTCTTCAAACATCCAGAAACCATCTCCACCGTAAAGATTCTCCCAGCGGGAGTTGGTGACTCCACCGGGATACGAGGAATCGCCGACGAAACTGCTGTTGTCCTGCAGCCCGCCGTAAACCTGGTACGGATTCGCCTGGTCAACGCTGACGTGGTAGAACTGCGAAACCGGCAGGTTCCGCTGATGCTTCCAGCGCGTACCGCCATCTTCGCTGCGCCATAGGCCTCCGTCGTCTCCGACGAAGATAACGTTCGGGTTGCGAGGGTTGATCCAAAGGTCGTGAAAGTCGCCGTGGGCGTTGGCCACGGCGCTGAAGCTTCGTCCACCGTTCACGCTGAGGAGCAATGGCGCATCGGGCTTGAAGATCTTGTCTGGGTTCTTGGGATCCACCACCAAGTTGGCGAAATAAAATGGGCGCCAAATCAGGAACTGGCTCGAGTCTAAACGA
>Ga0187778_10002076_pt1 | contig 13775 bp, 5 predicted proteins | sample 1015_Q2_SP5_20_M_FD_132418 | JGI IMG/M metagenome (GOLD analysis project Ga0187778, IMG submission 132418) | Tropical peat soil microbial communities from peatlands in Department of Meta, Colombia - 1015_Q2_SP5_20_MG | ecosystem: Environmental > Terrestrial > Soil > Wetlands > Peat | place... | reverse complement strand
GATATTCGTATCGACGCATTTCATGAACGAGGCGGAACGCTGCGACCGCATATCGCTTATGGATTCAGGCCGAGTTCTTGCTACGCAGACGCCGGCGAATCTCGTCAAAGCGCGCGGCGTCGGCACGCTCGAAGATGCCTTCATCGATTATCTCGAACAGGCCGCTCGTTCGTCGTCGGCCGAAATGCCCGATCAATCGCCGGCGATGGCGAGCGCGGTTCGGACGCAGCCTCCGGTCGAGCGTGCATTCAGCTTGCGGCGACTCTTTGCCTATAGCATTCGCGAAACGCTCGAGCTCATACGCGATCCGATCCGGCTGGGCTTTGCTTTGTTTGGCACGGCATTTTTGATGCTTGTTTTCGGCTTCGGTATTTCGACCGACGTCAACAATCTGACGTTCGCGGTCATTGATCGCGATCAAAGCCACGAAAGCCGCGCTTATCTGGAAGAGCTGCGAGGCTCGAATTATTTCATCGAAAAGCCGCCGCTTCGCAGTTACGCGGATCTTGAAAAACGAATGCAAAGCGGCGAAATCGACGCCGCCGTCGAGATTCCGCCCGGCTTCGGGCGCGACATTGAGCGCGGACGGCCGACCTCGGTCGGCGCCTGGGTCGACGGCGCCATGCCGTTTCGCGCCGGAACGATCGAAGGCTATTTGCAGGGGATGCACCAGCTTTATCTGACCGACCCGGCTGTGAAGACGAGCGTGCCGCCGGTACGATCGCCGGTCAGGATCGAGGTTAGGTTCAAGTATAACCAAGACTTCGACAGCATCTATGCGATGGTGCCGTCGAGTCTCTCGCTGTTGCTGGCGCTTTTCCCGGCCATCCTGATGGCGCTGGCGATTGTCCGCGAAAAAGAGCTCGGCTCGATTACCAATCTCTACGTAACGCCGGTGCGGCGTATCGAATTTCTGATCGGCAAACAAATTCCCTATGTCGGTGTCGCCATGGTGAATTTTTCGCTGATGGTAACAATGGCATTGTTCGTCTTTCAAGTTCCGCTTAAGGGAAGTTTTCTTGCCCTGCTGGTCGGGGCCCTGATCTACGTGACCACGACGACGGCCTATGGGATGGTGATATCCGCCTTCGCGCGAACCCAAATTGCCGCCTTGTTCGGAACCGCGATTTTGACCGTACTGCCGGCGACGCAGTTCGCCGGCATGATGACGCCCGTTTCCTCGCTCTCCGGCGTGGCGCAGATCATGGGGCGCGCCTTCCCGATGACCTATTTCTTGCCGATCAGCGTCGGCACTTTTACGAAAGGCTTGGGCTTTGCTGATCTCGGCGGCACCATGGCTCAACTGGCCGTCTTCATTCCGGTTCTCACCCTCATAAGTCTTCTGCTCCTGCGTAAGCAGGAACGTTAGAAAGGCGGAACATGAGAACCATCGCCAATATCTTCTGGCTCGGCACCAAAGAGCTTCGCAGTTTCATGCGCGATTACGTGCTTTTGGGTCTTGTCGTGTACGCGTTCTCGATCGCGATTATCAGCCAGGGCCAAAGTTATTCGCAGGAAGTACATAACGCGTCGGTTGCGATCGTCGACGAGGATCAATCTGAACTGTCGCGGCGAATTGCCCACGCGTTCTTGCCGCCGTATTTCCAAACGCCACAGCCGATAGCCGAGAAAGACATTATCCCGCTGATGAACGCGAGAAAATTCACTTTCGTGATCGACATCCCGCCGAATTTCGAACGCGATGTTTTGGGGGGACGCAATCCCGCGCTGCAACTGAATGTCGATGCGACGGTGATGGTTCAGGCCGGCCTCGGCTCAAGCTATGCCGAGCAGATCATGACGAACGAAATTCGAGACTTCCTCTCACGCAAGGAAGGAACGCCGCTGCCGGCAATCAATCTCGACGTGCGCATCGTCTACAATCCGAACATAACGACGGCATGGTTCACCACCGTCATGGGAATCATCAACAGCGTGACGATGCTTGCGATCATATTGGCGGGAGCGGCAATCGTACGGGAACGCGAGCACGGCACAATGGATCACCTGTTGGTCATGCCGGTCACACCGTTCGAGATCGCCATGTCGAAGATATGGGCCAATGGCTTGGTGATTACGGTGGCAGCCGGTCTTTCGCTTTACGGCGTCGTTCGCGGGTTGCTTGGAATTCCAATTGCAGGTTCGATTCCGCTGTTCATGATCGGTGTCGCGATTTATTTGTTTTTTGCATGCGCGATCGGAATATTCTTGGCTACGATCGCTCGTTCGATGCCGCAGCTCGGCTTGCTGTTTATGTTGGTATACATGCCCATGAACTTGCTTTCCGGCAGTAACACGCCGCTCGAAAGCATGCCGCCCTGGCTTGCTACCGTGATGCAAGCCTCGCCCTCCACACATTTCGTCGCATTCGCACAGTCGATCCTTTATCGCGGCGCCGGTATCGACGTGGTCTGGCCGCAGTTCGTTATTGTTGGTGCGGTCGGTGGGTTGTTCCTTGCTTTTGCCGTGTTACGCTTTCGAAAAAGCACGGCCCAAGTCGCATGACGCGCAACGGTTGCTGAGCTGTTGGATGTAATCCGTTTTAACTTTATGCGCTCGGTCGAGTGTGCGGCCGACTAACCATTCGAGGAAAGGCCAAGATCACGTGCGCGCAATGATGCTGGAACGGCCAGGCGAGGCGCTCAAGCTTGTGGAACGGCCGGATCCCGAGCCGGCTGACGGTGAGGTGAGGATTCGCGTCGCCGCTTGCGGCGTGTGCCGCACCGACCTTCACGTCGTCGACGGCGAACTGCCAAATCCGAAGCTTCCCATCGTTCCCGGCCACGAAATCGTCGGACGGATCGACCTGGTCGGCGGCCGCCTCGACGCGCTTGAGATGGGCCAGCGTGTCGGTGTCCCCTGGCTTGGCCAGACCTGCGGACATTGCCGGTATTGCCGCGAAGGGCGGGAAAACCTCTGCGATCGGCCGCTGTTCACTGGCTATACGCGTGACGGCGGTTATGCCACGCATGTCGTTGCCGATGCGCGGTACGTATTTCCGCTACCCGACGACTGCGACGACGTCGCGATGGCGCCACTTTTGTGCGCCGGTTTGATCGGATGGCGTTCGCTGCAAATGGCCGGAGACGGCAGGAATATCGGATTCTACGGTTTCGGCGCTGCCGCCCACATCATCACGCAAGTCGCACGCTGGCAGGGCCGCGAGGTATTCGCATTCACCAGAGCAGGCGACGTCGCTGCGCAAGGCTTTGCCAAGAAACTTGGCGCATGTTGGGTGGGAAGCTCCGATGACGCGCCTCCCGTGCAGCTCGACTGCGCCATCATTTACGCGCCCGTCGGAGCGCTCGTCCCCGCAGCGCTGCGCGCGGTTCGCAAAGGCGGGCGGGTCGTCTGCGCCGGAATTCACATGAGCGATATTCCGAGCTTTCCTTACGACATTCTTTGGCAGGAGCGAGAAGTTAGATCGGTAGCCAATCTTACCCGCCGAGACGGCGAAGAATTCTTTAGGATCGTGCCGAAAGCCGCAATCAAGACGCAAACCGTTCCTTACCCGCTCGCTCGCGCCAACGATGCGCTCGCCGATTTGCGCAGCGGCCGGCTACAAGGCGCCGCCGTGCTGGTGCCGTGATACGAGCCGTCATTTCATTGCAGCACATGCCTTGGCCAAGGTTTGCTCAGGCGATCCCGAGGCGTCGATGCGTGGCCAAGTCACCGCGCCGATTGCAAGCTCTTCTTGCTTGAGCACGACCGCGGTATCGGCATCGGAAGCATCCCGCTCGCGCGCGCCAATCCGGTCCAGGCGCGTTTTCAAGTCGGCGACGAGAAACAAGCCGCGAAAATCCACGCCAGCGGCCACAGCCGCGGCTTCAATGGCAGTGCGCTCCTCAGGCTTGGCAAAGACCGCATCGACGATCGCCGAATGACCGGCTATTGCGACACGCGCGGCCTTGTCTGTGACGGTTCGGTAGATCCTTTCTGAGATTTCGGGGCGATAAGCGTCTGCCGGCAATTGCTCATTCTCCGTCCGGCCATAAAAGGCCTTGCGTTCAACGTCCGAGCGAAACACCAATGCACCTGGTGCCGGCGCAAGGGACGGCGCGAGCGCTCGCGCCAGCAACGATTTCCCGGTTCCCGAGAGCCCACCGATGGAAACGATTGTCGGCTTCGCAGGCATCAGCAGTCCGAGCGCAAGATCAAAATAACGCCTCGCTAGTGACGCGATGTCGTTTTTTGTCACGTCGAGGCGCGATGCAGTTGCCATTGCCCGTATCGCCGCACGCAGCGACATGAAGAAAGGCAAGGCGGCGATGCCGTCGTAATCGGCGTCGCGACGCGACGCCGCGTAGTAACCGTTCAAGATTTGGTTCGCGGCGCGCGTGCGGCCGGTTTCGACCAGATCCATCAACATAAACGCCAAATCGTAAAGCAGATCGCCTGAGGCAATCACGGGATCGAATTCCAACGCGTCGAACGCCACCGGCTCGCCATCGACAATCGCAATATTACCGAGGTGAAGGTCGCCGTGACCGCGGCGGACCAGTCCTTGGTTGCCTCGTTCGACGAGCAGCGGCCGCAAACGCGCAAGCGCCGACAACGATTCGCGTTCCAGATCGGACACTTTTCGATCCGAGAACAGCTCGCGATGTTTTCTGAAAATAAGCGTGTTATTGCGGACGAACTGTTCGAGCGCAACGATCCACGGACCCGCTTCCACCGGTTCCGCCCGTTCGTGCATCGCGGCAATCGCGACAGCGAGCTTGCCGATGAGCGCGTCGTCAAGCTCGTCGCGTTCCGCGAGGCGATCGAGGGTTCTATTCTCGTCGAAGCGGGTCATCTCCACCGCCCATTCGATCGGTCCGCCGCGACCGTCCAAGGCGAGCGAGCCGTCGCTTTCGCGCGTGATGGGCACGATACGGCGATAGAGCTGCGGAGCAAATTTGCGGTTGACTTCGAGCTCGGCCTCGCATGCGGTTTTACGCTTGTCGAGGGTCGAATAATCGAGAAATGGATAGCGCACTGCGCGTTTGATCTTTAGGGCGCGATCGCCCGCGAGAAAAACCACTGCGGCATGGGTTTGGTAGCGCCGAATCCCGCGGTTCCTCAGGCTGTCGCCGTAAGTCGCCGGGTCGCTCAGCAGGTCGAAAACGGCCTGCTGCGTATCTGTGGATGGCGAAGGATCGGCCATTTCTAGCGATAGCCACTGGCTACCATGCGCAGGGCGTTCTGGCTATCGGAATGCGGCCGCGCCGTGGCTTGCTGACCGAGACTGCGCCGACGACATGTCAGATTTTTTGCCCCCGGCTCCCAATCCGGCCTGGAACCAAAGACACGCGGATGCGTTCTGCGTCGAGGCATAGCAGGTCGAGGACCGCTCGTGAGGGGGATTTCACGTCGGCTTAACGGTTTGATGCGGGGGGGCGGTTCCGGGGCCACCGGTGGTTGCCTGCCGACGCCGAGGAGCGGCGGCGCGCCGGATCGCAGCCTAAAAGCCCATTGGCCCGTTCGTAAATCGCCGCGCTGGGGCGGGACCTATGTCAGCGTCTCGCCGTCAGGCTGTGGAGAAGTCCATGCAAATTTCTGAAAAAGTTGATCCGACCGGCGCCGCCAACCCCGCTCATCCTGGTTCGGCCGAAGAAGGGCATTTTGCGCAAGGCCGTGGCGACGCCAACGGACGAACCGCTCTCGATGCCGATGCCAATGGGCTGACGGAATTTCTACACGCGCTTCAGGCCATGCGCGTCGGTGATTTCTCAGTACGCATGGCCGGCGACCGCGTTGGGCTTCTTGGCAAGATCGCCGACACGTTCAATGAAATCGCGGCCACTAACCAGCGGATGGCGCGACAGCTCGAAAGCGTCGGGCAAGTAGTCGGCCGGGAAGGGCGCACGCGCCAGCGGGTGCGCTTTGGCCTGTCTGACGGCGCCTGGGGCGAAATGGAAGCCAGCGTCAACGCGCTGATCGATGATCTGCTGTGGCCGACAACCGAAGTCACCCGAGCGATTGCAGCCGTCGCCCAGGGCGACCTACTGCAGACTGTACCGCTCAATGTCGACGGTCGGCCGCTCAAGGGGGAGTTCCTGCGCTCCGCCGAAATCGTCAACACGATGATCGAGCAACTTAACGTCTTCACCTCAGAAGTGACGCGCGTGGCGCGAGAGGTCGGTACTGAAGGAAAGCTCGGTGGTCAGGCGCAGGTCGGCGGCGTAGCCGGCGTGTGGAAGGATCTCACCGAAAGCGTGAATTCGATGGCGTCGAATCTCACCGCCCAAGTTCGCAACATCGCAGAAGTGACGATCGCTGTGGCGAATGGCGACTTGTCAAAAAAGATTACCGTCGACGTGCGCGGCGAAATCCTGCAGCTCAAGGAAGCCATCAACACGATGGTCGATCAACTGCGCTCTTTCGCCTCGGAAGTCACGCGCGTAGCGCGCGAAGTCGGCACGGACGGAAAGCTCGGCGGACAGGCCATCGTGCCGGGTGTCGCCGGCACTTGGAAGGATCTGACCGACTCGGTCAACGCCATGTGCGGCAACCTGACGGATCAGGTCCGCAACATTGCGCATGTGACGACCGCGGTTGCGCGCGGTGACCTGTCGCGGAAGATCACGGTCGATGTCCGCGGCGAAATTCTCGAACTGAAAGATACCATCAACATGATGGTTGATCAGCTCAACGCTTTTGCTTCCGAAGTCACGCGCGTGGCGCGCGAGGTCGGAACGGAAGGCAAGCTTGGTGGTCAGGCGCAAGTACCGGGCGTCGCCGGGACATGGAAAGATTTGACCGATAGCGTCAACTTTATGGCCTCGAACCTGACGGCACAGGTCCGCAACATCGCAGACGTCGCCACCGCAATCGCCGGCGGCGATCTATCGAAAAAAATCACAGTGAACGTCAGCGGCGAAATCCTGCAGCTGAAGGAAACCATCAATACGATGGTGGACCAGCTCAATGCGTTCGCCGGCGAAGTGACGCGCGTGGCGCGCGAAGTTGGTACCGACGGACGGCTGGGCGGCCAGGCTAATGTGCTCGGTGTCGCCGGAACATGGAAAGACTTGACCGATTCGGTCAATTCCATGGCCTCGAATCTGACCGCGCAGGTGCGCAATATCGCGGAAGTATCCACCGCCATAGCCAACGGCGACTTGTCGAAAAAGATTACCGTCGACGTGCGCGGCGAGATTCTCGAATTGAAGGATACGATCAACACGATGGTCGATCAGCTCAACGCGTTCGCCGGCGAAGTGACGCGCGTGGCACGCGAGGTTGGCACCGAAGGCAAGCTCGGAGGTCAGGCTTTAGTGCGTGGCGTCGCGGGGACGTGGAAAGATCTGACCGATAGCGTCAATTCGATGGCATCGAACCTCACGGGCCAGGTGCGCAACATCGCCGAAGTCGCAACTGCCGTGGCACGCGGTGACTTGTCACGCAAAATTACCGTCGACGTGCGCGGCGAGATCCTGGAACTGAAAGACACGCTGAACACCATGGTCGATCAGCTCAATGCCTTCGCCGCGGAGGTCACGCGCGTGGCGCGCGAGGTCGGAACAGAAGGCAAACTCGGCGGTCAGGCGCAGGTGCCCGGCGTAGCAGGCACTTGGAAGGATCTGACCGATAGCGTCAACTCCATGGCCGGCAATTTGACAGCACAGGTCCGCAACATCGCCGAGGTGGCCACCGCCATCGCCGGCGGCGACTTGTCCCGCAAGATTACCGTCGACGTGCGCGGCGAAATCCTTCAGTTGAAGGAGACGCTGAACACGATGGTCGATCAGCTCAATCGGTTCGCCGGCGAAGTGACGCGCGTGGCGCGAGAAGTCGGTACCGAAGGACGGCTGGGCGGCCAAGCCAACGTGCCAGGCGTCGCGGGCACATGGAAAGACCTGACCGACAGCGTCAATTCCATGGCCGGCAACCTGACGGCGCAGGTGCGTAACATCGCCGAAGTGACGACAGCGGTTGCGCGCGGCGACCTATCGCGGAAGATCACGGTCGATGTCAAAGGCGAAATTCTCGAATTGAAAAACACCATCAACACGATGGTGGACCAGCTCAATGCCTTCGCCTCTGAAGTGACGCGCGTTGCGCGTGAAGTCGGCACCGAAGGCAAGCTCGGCGGCCAGGCGCAAGTGCCCGGTGTCGCCGGGACTTGGAAGGATTTGACCGACAATGTGAATTTCATGGCCTCGAACTTGACTGCGCAAGTGCGCAACATCGCCGAAGTCGCCACCGCGATCGCCGGCGGCGATTTGTCAAAAAAGATCACAGTCGACGTGCGCGGCGAAATCTTGCTGCTCAAAGACACGCTCAACACGATGGTCGAACAGCTGCGATCGTTCGCGGCGGAAGTGACGCGGGTGGCGCGCGAAGTCGGCACCGATGGTCGTCTAGGCGGCCAGGCAGTGGTGCCAGGCGTAGCGGGCACCTGGAAGGATCTAACCGATAATGTAAACCTTTTGGCCGCCAATCTGACCACGCAGGTTCGCAACATTGCCGAGGTGACGACTGCCGTCGCGCGCGGCGATCTCTCGCGTAAGATCACCGTCGACGTGAAAGGGGAAATCCTCGAACTGAAAAACACCATCAACACAATGGTGGATCAGCTCAACGGCTTTGCATCCGAGGTAACGCGCGTGGCGCGAGAGGTCGGCACTGAGGGCCTGCTGGGCGGCCAGGCGCAAGTGCCGGGTGTCGCCGGGACCTGGAAAGACTTGACCGATACCGTCAACGTCATGGCGGCGAACCTTACCGAACAGGTGCGCGGTATCGTGAAAGTCGTGACTGCAGTCGCCAACGGCGAGCTCAAGCAGAGCCTTACGGTGAAGTCGAAAGGCGAGGTGGCGGCGCTCGCCGAAACCATCAACAATATGACCGACACGCTGGCTACGTTTGCCGACCAGGTGACGACCGTCGCGCGCGAAGTCGGCGTCGAAGGCCGGCTGGGCGGTCAAGCTAACGTGCCCGGCGCTGCCGGCACGTGGAAGGATTTGACCGGCAACGTCAACCTCCTGGCCGCGAACCTTACGACGCAAGTGCGCGCCATCGCTGAGGTGGCGACCGCTGTGACCAAGGGCGACTTGACTCGGTCGATTCAAGTGGACGCGCGCGGTGAAGTGGCGGAGCTGAAGGACAATATCAATACAATGATCGACAATTTGCGGCTGACCACTGACCGCAATACTGAGCAAGATTGGCTAAAGACGAATCTCGCCAAATTCACCAATATGCTGCAAGGTCAGCGCGATCTCACGACGGTCGGCCGGTTGTTGCTGACGGAGCTGACCCCGCTTGTCAATGCCCATCAGGGCGTCATCTATCAGTTTGGGGGCGATGAGGAGCAGAGCGGCCTAAATTTGCTCGCGACCTATGCCGATGACGGCGCCAACGGTCATCCGCAAACGCTCCGGTTGGGCGAAGGCTTGATCGGTCAATGCGCGCTCGATAAGCGCCGTATGCTGTTGACCGAAATGCTGGAAAGTTCGACGCCCATTTCTTCGGCGCTGCTGAAGCTGGCGCCGCGCAACAATATCGTGCTTCCGGTGCTGTTCGAGAACCAGGTCAAGGCGGTAATCGAACTGGCGTCGATCCACGAATTCACTGCATTGCAGACCATGTTTCTGGAGCAGCTCACCACCTCGATTGGGATCGTGCTCAATTCGATCGAGGCAACCATGCAAACCGAAGACTTGCTCAAGCAGTCGCAACAGCTCGCTGCCGAATTGCAGGCCCAGCAGAAGGAGCTCCAGCAGACCAACGACCAGCTTGAACAGAAGGCGCAGCAGCTTGCGGAGCGCAATGTCGACGTCGAGCGTAAAAATCAGGAAATAGAACAAGCGCGCCGAGCGCTCGAGGAAAAAGCGACCGAGCTTGCGCTGACATCGAAGTACAAGTCAGAGTTCCTCGCCAACATGTCGCATGAGTTGCGCACGCCGCTCAATTCGATTCTAATCCTCGGTCAACAGCTCACCGACAATCCGGAAGGCAATCTCACGTCAAAGCAAGTCGAGTTTGCGCGCACAATCCATGGCGCGGGCACCGACTTGCTCAACCTCATTAGCGACATTCTGGATCTATCGAAGATCGAGTCCGGCACCGTGACGGTGGACGCCGAGGAAGTGTTCTTCTCAAATTTGCTTGACATGGTGGCCCGTCCGTTCCGCCACGAAGCCGAGACACGACGGCTGTCATTCGAGGTCCATATCGATCCTAATCTCGGCCGCAGTATCACGACGGACACCAAACGGCTTCAGCAGGTTCTCAAGAACCTAATGTCGAATGCTTTCAAATTCACGGCAGAAGGCGGAGTTCGTCTTAATGTCGCGGTGGCGGTTGGCGGCTGGACTGTCGATCATCCGGTATTGAGTCAGGCGCCGACCGTGGTGTCGTTCGAAGTGACCGACACGGGCATCGGTATTCCGGTGGAGAAGCAGAAGATCATCTTCGAGGCCTTTCAGCAGGCCGACGCATCGACCAGCCGCAAGTACGGCGGGACCGGTCTCGGCCTTGCTATCAGCCGCGAACTGGCAAATCTGCTCGGCGGCGAAATCCACTTGCAGAGCGCCCCGGACGCCGGTTCGACGTTCACCCTCTTTCTGCCGATCAAATATGTCGGTCCGAATGCGGCGACCCGCGGCGGCACGGCGATCGTCGCCTCAGCGGTTTCGGGTCAGGCCTCGGCAATCAACGTCGCAGCCGAGCGCGTGATCGAGCCGATCCCGGACGATCGGCTGGATATCCAGGCGGGCGACGCGATTCTTCTCATCGTCGAGGATGACCCGCATTATGCGCGGATTTTGGTGGACCTCGCCCGCGACAAGGGCTTCAAAGCGCTGCTCGCGATGCGGGGCGACGACGCACTTAGCCTCGCCAAGCAATATCAACCGACGGCTGTTTCGCTCGATGTATTCCTGCCCGATATGCTCGGCTGGAACGTTCTAAGCCAGCTTAAGCAAAATCCCCTCACGCGGCATATTCCCGTGCAGATAGTTTCGCTCGACGAGGATCGCCAGCACGGTCTGGCGCGCGGTGCTTTTGCCTTCGTCAACAAGCCGACCTCCCGCGAGGGTATCGAAGAGGCATTGTCCCGCATAAAGAAGTTCGCCGAGCCACGGCGGAAACGGCTGCTGATCGTCGAGGACAATCAAGCCGAGCAGACGAGCATCAGGGAGCTGCTCGATCACGACGATATCGAAATCGTCAATGCCGCCACCGGAGGCGAGGCCCTCGCTACGCTTGAGGGTAGCTCATGCGATTGCGTGGTGCTCGATCTTCGGCTTCCGGACATGTCGGGTTTCGAGGTACTCGAGCGCATGCGAGCTGATCCCTCGCTTGCCGACGTTCCGGTCGTTGTTTTCACGGGGCGAGAATTGACCGCCGATGAAGATGCTCAACTCCACACCATGGCGCGGAGCATCGTCGTCAAGGGCGTGGAATCGCCCGAGCGTCTTCTTAACGAAACCGCGCTGTTCTTGCATCGCGTCATTACCGATCTACCACCCTCAAAGCAGCAGATGTTGGAGCGGCTAAATTCGTCAGATGATGATCTGATAGGCCGTACCGTACTTCTGGTCGATGACGATCCACGCAACATATTCGCGCTTTCGAGCGTGCTGGAGCGTCGCGGGATGAACGTGCTGATCGCGACCACCGGCGCGGAGGCGATAGCCTTGATCGAAGATACGCCGTCTCTCGCGATCGTGTTAATGGACATCATGATGCCCGAAATGGACGGCTATCAGACGATCGAAAAAATTCGTGAAAATCGGGCCTATCGCCGCTTGCCGATCGTCGCCTTGACTGCCAAGGCGATGAAGGGAGATCGCGAGAAATGCCTGCAGGCTGGGGCCTCGGATTATCTGGCCAAGCCGGTTAACACCGAGCAACTTCTCGCCGCGCTGCGAATGTGGCTGCATCGATAAGGCGATGCCCATGACCGACAAAATCAACGTCCTCCTTGTCGACGATCAGCCTGACAAGCTTCTTTCTTACGAGGTAATCCTTGGAGAGCTTGGGGAGAATCTCGTCAAGGCCGCGTCCGCTCGGGAGGCGCTGCAATTTTTGCTCAAGAACGATGTTGCCGTCGTTTTGATCGACGTATGCATGCCGGAACTGGATGGTTTTCAGTTGGCGGCGATGATCCGCGAACATCCGCGATTTCGGAAGACGGCGATCATTTTCATCTCGGCTATTCATCTCACCGACGTCGACCGGCTGCGCGGATATGAAATGGGAGCGGTCGACTACGTGCCAGTGCCCGTAGTGCCGGCAGTGTTGCGCGCCAAGGTGCGGATTTTCGCCGAGTTGTTCCGCAAAACCCGCGAGTTGGAGCAGCTGAATTCGAAACTCGAACGTCGCGTTGCCGAGCGTACCGCCGAGCTCGAAGCCTCGAACATGCAGCTTGTGCAAAGCGAACAGGACCGCAGCATCGCGCTCGCCGCTGGCCAAATGGGATCGTGGGGCTGGGATCTGGTGACCAAGGAATGGCGGTGGGACGAAGGCCAGCATCGCATTTTTGGGGTCGATCCGCGTAATTTCGAAATCACGGTCGAGAACATTCGCGCCTTGGTCCATCCCGAGGATTGGATGTCGCTCAGTGAGGTCGCGCGGGAAATGTCGGAGGGCGCGCGAACGCAACAAATCGAATTTCGAGTTTTGCGGCCCAATGGCGAGATCCGCTGGTGCATCGGCACGGCGGCTGCGAGCGTCGACGACGCCGGCAAGGTCGCGCGCATCAACGGCGTCACCATCGACATTACCGATCGTAAGGAGGCCGACGAGCGGCAAGCCTTGTTAGCCCGCGAGGTCGATCATCGTGCACGCAACACGCTCGCGGTTATTCAATCGATTATCAGGCTTACTCGCGCGGAAAGCGTCGAGAACTATGTGCAGGCCATCGAAGGACGCATCAAAGCGCTCGCGCGCGCTCATACCCTTCTTTCGGATTCGCGGTGGCGGGGCGCCGACCTTGCGATTCTCGTTGCGGAGGAGCTCGCGCCCTATCGCGCCGGCGATAAAATCCGATGCCGCGGGCCGGCCGTCTCTCTGCAACCGGCAACGGCTCAGGGCCTGGCGCTCGCGCTGCATGAGTTGGCCACCAATGCGGCAAAGTATGGCGCGCTGTCGTCGCCGGTCGGCAAGGTCGAGCTAGAATGGAAATTGGAAAGCGACGCACTGACGTTACGTTGGGTCGAAATCGGCGGTCCGCGGATTGCCGAGCCCTCGTCTCACAGCTTTGGCTTAAAAGTTATCGCCGCCAGTATTGAACGGCAACTCGAGGGCGAGGTTGCGTTCGATTGGAATCCCGCGGGCCTGCATTGTCGGTTGACTATACCGCGCAGTGAGATGCCGAAATTGCGCACCTTTAGTGCCCTGCTTGTTACCGATGGCGGCAAGAGTCCGATGGTCGGAAGCGCGGGCAACAGCAAGCCGCGCGTATTGTTGGTCGAAGATGAGGCTCTGGTTGCCCTGATGATCCAGGAGACTTTGACTGAGCTCGACTACCAGGTGATTGGTCCCCTTAACACTGCGTCGGAGGCTTTGGCGGCCGCCCGTGCGAACCATTTCGACGCCGCGGTACTCGACATCAATCTCGGCGATGGTCTCGTTTACACGGTTGCGGAGATATTGAGCGTACGCGGCGTGCCTTTCGTCTTCGTGACTGGTTACGATGCCGACAGCGTGGATCCGCGCTTCAGCGATGTTCCGATTTTACAAAAACCAATAGAACGAGACGTATTGCAGAGAGTGTTCATGTCAGGCCTTTTACATCGCGCCGCAGTCGCTTGAATTGAAGCGAGGCCGTATCAAACACAACAATG
>Ga0187778_10002075_pt1 | contig 13776 bp, 12 predicted proteins | sample 1015_Q2_SP5_20_M_FD_132418 | JGI IMG/M metagenome (GOLD analysis project Ga0187778, IMG submission 132418) | Tropical peat soil microbial communities from peatlands in Department of Meta, Colombia - 1015_Q2_SP5_20_MG | ecosystem: Environmental > Terrestrial > Soil > Wetlands > Peat | place... | reverse complement strand
GAAAAGCAAAGACGGGCTAATTGATTCTTCGACTCATAACCCGAAGGTCGTCAGTTCAAATCTGACCCCCGCAACCATAAGGACTCAAGTTAAATGCTTGAGTCCTTTTGCCTTATTAAACAGCCGAGAATTCGCAGTCTCACCGGTTGCACCAAAATTGTGCAACTGTGCACTTTCGCGAAAAAAGTGAAAAGTTAAGGCCAAGGAAGGGACAGGATCTACTCCTCCACGCACTTCGTCTTTTCTGATGAATTCACTGTCAGCAAAGCGCCTGCAGAAGATCTTCGATAAGGTCGTCAGGATGCTCCAATCCTATAGACAATCGGAGAAGGTTCGGCGGCGCGTTCGAAGCCTTCCCTTCGCTCGAAGCTCGATGCTCGATCAAGCTCTCAACTCCCCCAAGGCTGGTGGCGTTCACAAAGAGCTTTACGCGTGAAGCCACGCGAAGAGTGTCCTCGCGAGTTCCACGGACCAGAAACGAGAGCATGCCGCCAAAGTGCTTCATCTGCCGACGGGCAATCTCGTGTCCGGCGTGAGAGGGCAGGCCAGGGTAATAAACTGCGTCGACGCGGGGAGAAGCCGACAGTGCCGCGGCGACGGCCGCCGCGTTCGCGGAGTGCCTTTCCATGCGGCACGGCAAGGATCGCAGCCCGCGCAAGATGAGCCAAGAGTTGAAGGGTGAAGCCACGGCACCCAAAATGGCACGCACATGAAAGAGCTTGTCTAACAATTCACGACTTTTTACCACGAGGCAGCCACCTTGCACGTCGCTGTGGCCGCCGCAATACTTCGTGGTGGAATGCAAAACCACATCTGCGCCAAGTGCCAAAGGCCGCTGGAGGATGGGACTGGCAAACGTATTGTCGACGACGAGCTGCGCGCCAGCTTGGTGAGCGGCATTCGCTATGGCACTGATGTCCAGAACCTTCATAAGGGGATTTGAAGGCGTTTCGATCCAGACCAGCTTTGTATTAGGGCGAATCGCTTTCCGCAGCGCCTGCGCATCGCTCAGGTCCGCAGTCGTACTCTCGACATGCCAGAGCGGCAAGAAGTCGCGCACCAAGTTGCGGACATCGATATAGAGGTCGTCCGAAAAGACCACGTGAGAGTCAGGAGCAAGGGCCTGTACGAGAGCGGTGGCAGCCGCCATTCCTGAAGAGAAGACCAGCGCCGATGCGCCACCCTCGAGATCACGAAAAGCGGCCTCCAGACGAGACTGCGTTGGATTCTTCTCACGGATATACAGAAACTCGTGAATGGCTTCGGCGGCGGGTCCGTGCTCGAATGTGGTCGAGAGGTGCAGGGGAGGGGCCAGAGCACCCGTAACCGGGTCGATCTCAGCTCCTGCGTGAACCGCGATGGTTTCGAGCCGCATCTTCAGCGCACGATGAGCCGTCTCTCGTGCCACGCCTTGTTCGGAGACGATTCGGTTGGTGATAGTCACTTTGCCACTGTCACTCATTTCGGTTCTGCTTTCCTTTCACGACTCGTACCCCCCTCTGTCAACTGTCCTATGGCTACTCCCCGTCACGGCATTCGCAAAGAGCGTGCTGACCTGCACGGTAACTTCCGAGCCCCCGGGTAATCCAATACACATGATCGATTGCAGAAGCGTGAAAGCGCCTCCGCGTGTTTGGGGCCAGGCAGGCGCCAGAATGTGTTTGACCCCTACGCGCATCCTCAGCGACAATCCTGGTTCGGTCAAGAAGATTTGCAACGTTAGGCGGGACCATGTGCCGATGGATCGGAACACAACCCTGGCTCGATAGCGGGTGTAGCATCTTGTCACAGGAGGTGTTCAGTGAACCGTCGTGAGTTTCTGACTTATGCGAGTGGAGCAGCGGTCAGCGCTGCGCTTTCTAGAGGAGACCGGACATTTGCCCAGGAGCCCGTGTCCACGGGTTGGCGCACGTTTGAAGTAACCACGCGAGTCGAGGTGCTGAAACCGTCCGGGTCTACACGAATATGGCTGCCCGCTGCGCTCCTTGGCGAAACTCCCTTTCAAAAGACACTCGCGAATGATTTTAAGGCCGAGGAAGGCACGGCCAAACTAGTAGAAAGCGCCGCTGATGCGCTCGGAATCGTTGCGGGTGAGTTTCCGGCCGGGACAAAACCGGCAATAACACTCACCAGCAGAATCGCGACCAAGAACTATGCCGTCGACTTTTCCAGACCTAACAAGCCCGGAACAGTGAATCGCGCTGAACTGGATTACTTTCTGCGACCCACAAAACTCATACCGACGGATGGAGTTGTAAGAACGACAGCGAATGAGATTACAGCCGGAAGCAAAGCAGACATTGAAAAGGCACGTGCGATTTACGAATGGATTGTAGAAAACACTTTTCGTAACCCAAAGACGCGTGGCTGCGGTGTCGGCGACATTCGGTTCATGTTAGAGACCAAAGACCTGGGAGGCAAGTGTGCAGATCTCAATGCACTTTACGTCGGCCTCGCTCGGGCTACTGGCCTCCCAGCCCGCGACGTCTATGGCATTCGCATCGCCAAGTCGGAACTCGGGTACAAAAGCCTCGGCCCCTCAACTCAAAATGTGACGAAAGCCCAGCACTGCAGGGCCGAAATCCACTTGGAGGGTTTCGGCTGGGTTCCCGTTGATCCGGCGGACGTCCGAAAGGTTGTGCTTGAGGAACCGCCTGGAAATCGCCCGCTCGACGACGACATGGTGAAATCAGCCCGCATGCGGTTATTCGGCTCCTGGGAAATGAACTGGATGGCTTATAACTTCGCGCACGATGTCGCGCTTCCCGGCGCGAAAGGCGAACGGGTTGGATTCCTGATGTATCCGCAAGCGGAAACAGCGGACGGTCGCCTCGACTCTCTCGACGCCGACAATTTCAAGTATGAAATACAGGCAAGGGAAATCGCGGCGGCCTGACTGCCCTCCGACTGCCTCGTGCCACTTCGAGTGAGAACTTTCGAGCCGGGATGCCGCATTCACTGGCGGAGGCGATCTAAGGTCATAGCCCGGGCACTCAGGTCCGGGGACAGCTTCGCTTGAGGTCCAATTAAGACGACGGTCGCGGGTGAGAACCGCTTCGAGAACGATGCGAACCGATATGCCGGACATAATAAAGCCAGTTCCACTAGCCTTTTCGATGCTTCGCTTTCAGCTTGCGTTCCGCCTTGGAGCCAGTTATCGATATCCATAGAGGGGTCCGTTGGAGCTTCCTCTCCAACTCCAGGGGAACCGTGAACCCGGTAAACCTCCACCGAGAATGACTATCCGGATTGGCCGCGGATTTCCGATCCTAGGGCTCCTACCCCAGTGATTGCGGATTCTCGGCAATTCGTCCTGGTACTTTTCTCCCTCAAAACCATTAGACCTTCGGTACTGGAAGAACCAGCCCCCTGTACCATCGCTGGCGGGCCGACCTAAATAGCACACTGACCCACATTGAAACGTCCCCTCGTTACAGGCCCCGAATTGGAACTAGCGCGAGGAGAGCTCATCACAATGAACGCCGCTCGACCTGATCCTAAGAAAAATGATAGTAGGTCCCTGAAGACCACCACTTGGGGAATGCTGATCACCCTTGGTTTGGCTCTGGCGATTTGGGGAATCTCTGGAACCGCGCCTCGGAGTCAAAATGGCGCACAGGTGGAGGGCCAAGCGGCTCACTTGCGCCCCGCCGTGAATTCTGGTGCTCAAGGCAGTGCAGCTTCCTCGGCGAAAAGGGGCAGCCTCTTTGCAAAAGTTGAGCGGGCCGTATCAGCACTGAATCCGTTTTCCTCTCCCGCCTCGTCCACAGATGCATCTTCGATGGAAGCAAGGACGTTGACTGGCGCAAGCACATTCCCGGGAAAAGGATCGGATGCTGGCGCCCATATTCCTGAGACGAGCCAGTCCTTGCAAGATGGTGCGCAAGCTTACGCTGCAACGCAGGCGAAAACGACAGCCGCTAAGATTGCGCCTGATCTTAAGAACATCGACCCCAACAAGCCCGTCGATTTGATAGTCCAGTTTAAGAGTGGCTCAGGCGCCACAGACCTAACCGCCGATGGCGCAGCGTTCAAATCCGATCTGCCGCTCATCCACGCAAAGTTGGTGACCGCCACCGGCTCCCTGCTCGACACGTTGGCTGCGCACGATAATGTGGCGTACATCTCTCCAGACCGTAAGTTAAAAGGAGCCACCAATACGGTGGTCACCGCCGTAAACGCTGACCTGGCCAACGCGAACGGGTGGAACGGCACAGGAGTTGGAGTCGCGGTCCTGGACAGCGGTGTAAACAGCGTCACGGACCTCAATTCCGACGGCAATACTAGTCCTTCGCGAGTTGTTTACAGCCAGAGCTTTGTACCTGGTTATAGCAACGCGAATGACGATTACGGGCATGGAACGCACATATCCGGGATCATCGCCGGAAATGGATACGATTCCGAGAACTTGCAAACCTATCCGAACACCTATCAGGGCGTCGCGCCAGAGGTCAACATTATCGATCTTCGCGTGTTGGACCCAAGCGGCGCCGGAACAGACAGTTCAGTCATTGCTGCCCTCCAGCAAGCAGTCGCTCTGCAAAGCACATACAACATTCGCGTAGCGAATCTGTCTTTGGCTCGGCAGATATTTGAGAGCTACACGCAGGATCCGCTTTGCCAAGCTGTGGAATCGGCGTGGCAGGCAGGAATCGTTGTGGTGGTCTCGGCGGGCAACTATGGCGAATATTACGGTGCCGGAAACCAAGGTTACGGCACCATTGGTGCGCCTGGAAACGATCCTTACGTCATAACCGTTGGAGCGAGCAACACCCACGGATCGGGTACGCAGGCTGCGCAGACGATGACGAGCTACAGCTCAAAAGGTCCCACGATTATGGACCACGTCATCAAGCCGGACTTGGTGGCCCCGGGCAATGCGGTCATATCGCTGCAGTCCTCAGCAAACAACACACTCGTAACAGAGTATCCCGGCATTGCTGTCTATCCTTGCGATTCCACAGGAACTAATTGCGGGTCCTCCTATGGCGCTCCGCAATACATGCAATTGAGCGGCACGAGTATGGCCGCGGCTGTGGTCAGCGGCGTGTCGGCGCTTCTGGTTCAACAGAATCCTTCGATGACTCCAGACCAGGTGAAGGCCCGCTTGATGAAGACAGCGTGGAAAGGATTCAGCCCTTCCACAACGGCCACCGACCTGGGTTCGAAAGTCACCTACACGATCGAGCAGGATATTTTCTCGGTAGGCGCGGGTTCGGTCGACGCGAATGCCGCGCTATCGGATAGCAGCTTGGCGCCTGCAAACGTGGGTTCTGCCATGTCCCCTTCCGCGTCGCTCAACGCTGACAATTCCATAAGCGTTGTCGTGGCTCCCGGGACTGTTTGGAATAGCTCCAGTGCTTGGGACGGCTCAACGGTCTGGGGCAGTTCCGTGGTTTGGGGCAATTCGGTTGTCTGGGGCAACTCGGTTGTCTGGGGCAATTCCGTGGTCTGGGGCAATTCGGTCGTCTGGGGCAACTCGGTTGTCTGGGGCAATTCCGTGGTCTGGGGCAATTAGCGGTGGCATAGGTGACGAGGAAAAAGATGCTACCTAAAAAAGCCAGACTCTATATATCGTTTGTGATTGCGTCAGGACTCGTGATCCTGTTGCTCGCCGCAAGATCGTGGTCCCCGACAAACCTCAAGCTATTTGCCATCTACCTGGGACTCGCGGCTCTCGCTTCGAGCTTGAAAATCCGAATCCCGGGCATCGAGTCGACCATTACACCGAGCTTTGTCTTCCTGCTGTTAGCGGTTAACGCTTGCAAGTTTTCCGAGGTTGTGGCGATAAGCGTAGTTATGGCCGTTATTCAATGTCTCTGGCGAAGTGCAAAACGTCCCCGTCTCGTCCAGGTGGCATTCAGCGCCGCTGCCCTTGTGATCAGTGCTACTGCCGCGTACCAACTCTCGCACCTCCTGCTCGGTGGGAATGGCTGGGACTCTGCGATCGCCACGGTGATTCTCGCCGGTTGCATCTATTTTCCGCTGAACTCCGCCCTGGTAGCCGTCGTGATTGGTCTCGTATCGGGCCAATCGTTGCGCCAGATTTGTAGTCATTGCGAGGCCTGGGCATTCCCCTACTTCATGGGCGGCATATCCTTTGCGGCTCTCGTGGCTTCAGCTTACAGTGCCTCCGCTTCATGGAGGGGTGCAGCCATTCTCATTCCCGTAGTCGTTCTGGCCCACATTTACTATCTCGGCCGCTCAGGCAGCGGGTTCCCTGCCAGAGCACCAGACCAGCACTCGGCCGACTAGCCGGTGTTTTCATAGAAGTGATTTTGATTCATACCAGCACGTGGCCTCGAGAAAGTTAAACCACAGTCGCGCTGCGCGAATAGCGAGTACCGGTTGCGGCAAGAGGAAACGCGCGGCGCAATCACTCAAGCTGCGCCAACTGAGGCAGCGCAACGATCAGTGCTTCGCTGAGGAGGCGGCAGATTTGTTCTGCTCGTCCGCGAGTTCTGCGCGGTACTTTGCTGCAACCTGAGGCTGATTCATGCCGTCATATTCGGCAACGAGGTCCTTTCGCGCCGCTCGCAAGAAGCTGATAGCCGGATTCGCCTGCTTGGAAAGAATCTGGTAACCCGCCAGCGTTTCTTGTTCCGCATCTTTGAACCGATTCTGCCGAAGAATGGATCGACCCAACTTAATCCGCGCAATGCCCGTATTCACGTTGTCCGCCGAAAGAGCCTCCGTGAACCTGCGAACTACGTCGCGGAAAAGCTGCTCGGCGCGCGCATATTGTTTTTGATTCGAATAATTGTAGGCGACATTCGATAACGCGATCGCTACATAGTAGTGGTGATCTCCATAAATCGACCGATAGATTTCCGCAACACGGGCGAATCTCTTTCCCGCCGCATCGTAGTCATCATGCATGGATCCGACATTGCCCAGCTCATTGAGAGTGTCTGCAACATCCGGGTGAATCGGCCCAAAAACTTTTTCCTGAATCGCCAGGGCTTGCTGAAGCGCTGCTTCCGCCTCGTCATACTTTTTCTGGTACAAGAGCGCGCGGCCAAGAATGGTCAGATCCTTAGCAGTACGGGGATGCTCCTTGCCGTAATACGACTCAGTGATATCCAGCGCCTCCCGCTCGCATCGCTCGGCTTCGCTGTAGTAGCCCAAATCCTGCTGAATCGAGGCGAGCTGGCCAAGATCATCGGCCACCAGCGGATGGCGGGCGCCGTGAAGTTGACGGTCCATTTCCAGAACGCGCCGGTACAAGGAATCAGAAATCTCGTAATGACCGGCGGAATATTGCGCCCCTGCCAGCGCGGAAAGGCTCTCGGCCAGGTCGTTTGGGGCGCCCCCCGGAATGGAAAAAATACGGACCGCCTCATTGAGCGCCTGGATTGCGGCGTCGTACGTTCCTTGCTGCGCGAGCACTTCCCCGAAAGCCGCCAGGCTTCGGCCGAAGGCTGGAGCCGTGGGAGACAAATGCCGCTTTTCTATCTCCATCCCCTGGCGGATGAATTGTTCCGCCTCGTCCAAGCGCGCTTGATCGTTGCGCAAGCGGCCTAAGACAACCAAGGTCTGAGCCGTCTCCGTGCTGTCAGGACCAAAAACCGACTTGCGCGCGTCCAGCGCCGAGCGTAACAGCGAATCCGCCTGGTCGAACTTGCCCAATTTCTGATAGAGGGTGCCGAGAGTCTCATAGAGATCTGCCTGTACGACGGGCTCCGCACTGAGGGATTGCGCTTCCTGGACGCCGCGATCGAGCAATGTCACGACCCGCAGATTGTCCGCAGGTCCAGCCGCCGCGTCACCGCCCTGAAACAAATTGGTCATAAATTTCTGGATGCGCTGAGCACGCGCGGATTCTGCGAGCGCGGAATTCCGCGCTCGAGCCAGCCTCACGGTAAAGAAAACCACAAGCGCTACGACCGCGGTTGTGACAACCGCCGCAGCGGCAACAGGCCGGCGATTCCGCCTCACAAATTTCTGGAAGCGGTAGCCGAGCGTGTCGGCGCGGGCTTCAAGGGGTTCTCCTTTCAGAAAATGGTCGATGTCGCGGACCAGCGCCTCCACGGACTGGTATCTGCGTTGCGGATCTTTGTGCATCGCCGTGAGGCACAAGACATCCAGGTCCGCCCAAGCCGAACTGCTTGCGTAGAGTTTTGGCCCCACGTCGGCTTGCAGGGTGAGCCCTTTGCGAACTGCCGCCGACGGTCTTTCCGTCTCTTCCTCGGTGATGGCTTTCTCCATTTGCGCCGCAGTGCGATTTGCAATCTCGAAAGGAAGGCGGCCCGTCAGCAATTCGTAGAAGATGACGCCAAGCGAGTACACGTCGGTTTGAATTCCAACTTGTTCTCCACGGATCTGCTCCGGCGAAGCGTAAGCAGGAGTTAGCAGGCGCAGGCCGGTCATCGTTTGTTCGACTTCTTGGCCGAGATTTTCGAGTTGCTTGGCAATGCCGAAATCCAGCAAGCGCACGCTGCCGTCGTTCTTCACCAGAATATTGGAAGGTTTGAGGTCCCGGTGGATTACCGCGCGCTGATGGGCATAGTTAACGGCGTTGCAAACCTCGCGGAACAGCCGCAGGCGCGTCTCCAGGCTGCATTCCTTCTCCTTGCAATATTTCGTGAGTGGTCCGCCCTCGACGTATTCCATAACGAAGAAGGGAGTTCCGTCCGGCGACGTGTCCGCATCGTACAACCGCGCTATCGATGGATGGGTGAGCTGTGCAAGTGTGCGCTGCTCCGAGGCGAATCGTTCGCGCCGGCCCGGCGACAGCCAAGCATCGCGCAGCACCTTAATTGCCACCTGAGTGCCAAGATCCTCCCGCTCGGCCAGATAGACAGCTCCCATGCCTCCCTGTCCCAACTCTCTCAGGATGCGATACGGGCCGAATTGGTTAAACGGCGGCGAGGAAGGCGCGGAATCGGAGAGAATTTTTTCCGCGGCTTGCTCAAGACCATCATCCAAAAGCGATGCGCCGCGCGCATCCTCTTCGAGAAGATTCAAAACCTCGCCGGCAAGCTCCGGATCGTCAGCGCATTTGTCCTTAAGGAAATCCTTCTGCTCAGCGCGTGGCAAATCGGCGGCCTCGTGAAACAAAAGCTGAATATGCTGCCAGCGAGCGCTATCCATCGGCACTCTCGACCTTCAAACCAAAAATTTGTTCTCTTACAACTCGGCCACGCGAAGTTCGTGCGACAGCCAGGCTTTGGCGGCGCGCCAATCGCGTAGAACGGTGGCTTCGGAGATTTGCAAGAGAGCGGCCGTCTCAGGGATGTCGAGCCCCCCGAAGAACCGGCTCTCGACCATGACTGCCTGCCGAGGATTCATTTGCGCCAACTCATCCAGCGCGCGGTCCAGCCGGATCAATTCCGCGGCGCAGGCCGGCTCTTTTGCGAGAGATTCGCCCAAGATGACCGTCAATTCCCCGCCTCCTCCCCGCTTATCGGCATTGCGGCGGCGGGCCGCCTCAACAAGGACCTGCCGCATAGCTCGAGCGGCTATTCGTTTGAAGTGCAGTTGGGAGGCCGTGGCGATCCCGGGGGACTTTGCCAGTTTGATCCAGGCTTCATTGACCAGCGCCGTTGGGTTGAGGGTGGCGCTGGGGTCGTTGCGGCGAACACTGGATGCCAACCGCCGCAACTCCTCGTAAGTCACACTAAACAAATGGTCTAGGGCACGTCTCTCTTCGGAAAGTGGGCTCGTTTGTGGTGAAGTGGAGGCGTCTCCCGCTGGAGTATTTCTTTCGCCCATGACGGTTTTTTCTTTCCTCTTACGCAATGCTTAGTGAGAAACCGTAATCCAGCAACTCGCCGAAGGGGACGTGGGCGAACTCGCCCTTTTTCTGGGGGAACTGTATCACCTGAGTTGCGCCTATCGCAATGCCCCGTTTTGCGCGTTGCTTCGGTTTGCCGGGTGTTCACGAAGGAGGACGCACATGAATTCCAGCCGATCCTTGAGACGAGTAATAACCCGTATCGCCACATTTGTGGCTCTTGGCGCATTGGGAGTGGCCACAACTGCACAGACGCAAGGGCAAATGCAGCCGCTACCGGCGCCCGCACAGCAAGTCACGCCGCAAGCAGCGCCTCAGGCTGTTCAGCCTGGCCAACCTGCCCCGCAAGCTCAGCCTGCTTCGATTTGTGCAAACCAGCCGTTCTGCTACGAAGCGCCGGACTTCGTCGCAGTGGTCACCGATTTTCGCACCAGTGCCCAGGGATACTCCAAAATCATCGACGTGACAATGCGTTTTCTGAATAAGACGCCCAATCTACTGGTGCTGGGCTACACCAACGGCTCGGGTATCTCGCTAGACGATAAGGGAAATCGCTATGGTGTGGGCGGAGGAAACGGTGTTCGTGGGATGGGCATTGTGAATGGGGGAAATTTTGATCCCAGGTTTAGCATTCGGCCTGGCGGTTTCGGCGACGCTCGCTTCGAGTTGCTGATGCCTAACAACCCAGCGATCATCTATGGCTTCACGTTTGAGCTGGATATGAGCGTCAACGAAATCAATACGCTGGAAGGCAATCAGCATAGCCTCGGAAGCGAATTCCCACTGCAATTCCAGGGGCTGACCAACGGCGCAAAGGGTAGCGTGCCTGGAATTCCTGCGGGCGGCGGGAGCTTCTTGAGTGGCGTCAATCCTATGGCGGCAGCTGGAAGCGCACCGGCTTGCGGCCCCGCGGGGACCATTAGCTCGGTTGCTGGCGCGACGAATTCTGCCGCAGCGCAAAACGCCGCCAATACTGCAACGACCACGGCTAGCAACGCGGCGTCGGCACTTTCCAGCATCACTTCGATCTTTGGCAAGAAGAAGCAGGCCACCCAGGCGACAACGACCAACTCGGCCGACACCACGCCTTGTGTCCCAGCCGCTACAGGGACCGCCGCGGGCGCGCCCGCTGGAAATGCTGCGGCTCAGCAGGCTGGGACCGCTGCGGCACAACCAGCGGGAACGGTCACCGCGCCCGCGGCTGGAGCCGCCCCTGCGGCAGGCACTACCGTTGCGCCACCTGCGGCTGGCGCCCCGGCTGCCAAAACGCACGCCGCTGGTGCCAACCCGCCGAAAGCCCCAGCGAAGCCGACTACCAAGCCAGCGACAACTACGTCGACGACAAACACAACCCAGCAAAAGCCACAGCAGCCGTGAACTCTTTCTCTAGCAGGGGCCGCGATGGCACGGGCCGTGCCGGACGAGTGTTATTGCGGCATTGCAATGTGAATTTGTGTGCGCCGGAATCCCGTAATTGGAGGGTGAAATGAAAGTCGTAATCCGCTGTGTCTTGATTTCCGTCGTGCTCTACGGAGCATCAAATCAGAAGCTCCAAGCGCAACAAAGAGGTGCCGCGCCGCAGCAACAAGGCCTGGCGGGCCCCATCAGCACACCAGGTCTCGTAACGCCTCCGCCCGGCACGAAGGTTGAGGCCACTCTCCTTGCTCCATTCGAGCAGGGCAGCTCCTTCCAGATCAGCCCTCACGGCGGACACGCGGCAACGCTCTCTCACAAAGGGAGCCGTCCCCTTATTGTTTACGACGGCGTTCCCGGCCCTTTGTTTGAAAGTTTTATTTTCGGCAATCGGCCGGTTCAATTTAGCCCCGACGGCAATCGCTTCGCTTACTGCGGCATTTCAACGGACCACATGACGATTATGCTCGATGGCAAGGAGGTAGCCACCAGCACGGCAATGGCCGGAGGGCAGTTCAACTGCACCGTCTTTTTTTCTCCCAACAGCAAGCATTTCTTCTACACGGAGTACATCAATAAAGGGAGCTGGCGTCAGGGTTTGGAATACACGCGACTAGTCATGGACGGCAAGACCGAAGTCAAGATCGGGGGCTACGACAATCGCAACTTCGTCTTCAGCCCCGACGGGGATCACTTTGCGATGGTGATTCAGGATCCGATGCCCGGCCCACATAACGAAGCGATTTCCCATCTCATCGTGGACAACAAGCCCGTTCCGTTTCCCGGAGGCAATCCGCAGTGGAGCGCCGACAGTAAACATCTGTATACAACAGCAAGTGTACCGGCGCCGCCGTACGGCAATGTCCAGGAGCTTTTTGTGGATGGCAAGCCCTTGATGCGCGCGGACATGATCACGCTCGTCGTTCCACCGGTAGGGGACATGACCGTGGCGATCGTCTATGTCACCAATCACGGCAAGCCCGCTCCCCTCACGGAAACGTGGTTTCTCGTTGTTGGCGGAAAGAAAGTCGAAAGCAGCGAGGTTATCAGGCGCGGAGGCGGAGGAGCAGGTGGCGGAATTCAAAAGGTTTACATCAGCCCGGACGGCAAACACTATGCCGCCATTTGTACTGGTCTGACCGGCAGGAGTTACGTTTTCGTGGATGGCAAGAAGGGGTTGGAGTATCAGCGCCTCAGTGGACTTGGTGCTGACACGACACTGCTAGGGGCGGAAAACCGTCACCAAACCTACGATTTTGTCGGCTTCACCTCTGCAACGGAAAAAGTGATCTACATGGGATTCAACGACCCGAATCAATATCTAGTTGTGGGAGACGAAGAGACAAAAGCTTCCGGCTTCTACGGCACAATCGTCTCTCCGACTGGCGACCACGTTGCTCTTTTTGGGGCACACGCTCCCATGCTGGACGGAAAACTCCTAGATTTGGGTCCCCCGGGCACGGGGCTTGGTCAAACGACCTGGTTTCGATTCAGTTCCGACGGCTCGCACTACTCCTTCCAGCAGGGTCAGCGGATGTTCGTAGACGGGGTACCGCAGTTAGCTTATTACTTTGCTGGCGGAACCCAAGCTGGATTGTGGAGCGCTGACAGCAAGCATCTGGCGTTCATTTGCGCTCCGAGCGACCCTGCGGCTCCGCCCAACCAAGTTGGGCTATGTTTGGACGGCAAGTACGTCGCCCTCGGGCAGGCCAGCTTCGGGAACCTGACCTTCTCGCCCGACAGCAATCACGTTTACTTCACCCAATCCATCGCTCAGGGCGGATTCCGCCTGTACGCCGACGGGCGGCCGGTTCTTGAGGGCTATCCCACGGGCGGAGGAGTCGGGTCTTTCGGAAAAGAAACATTTGAAATGCACGCGGACGGCGCGCTGGTTCTCGTCGCGCAGGACAACGCCGGTTTGAAGCGCTTTGCGATTACCGCATCGCCCAACTCGAGCGTCGCTTCCCTGGTCGGCGGAGCTGCAGCCACCGCCGCCAGGCGCTAGCGATCTCAATGGAGGACTCAGGAGCAGCTTGCTAGCAATTCGGAAGATGTTGCTTGCGGTTGTCTTGTCTTGCGCAGTCCTCGCAGTTGCGCGCGGCTCGGGAGCGGAGGGCAAATACCGCGACCGCACCGGCACAATCAACGCAGAGTTCGAAGATGGCAAAGCGTACATTGCGCTCGGCGTGTACGCAGTCGACGGGACCTACACGATTGAGGGCAACAAGATCATCGCCAAGGGCGACTTCGGCCCTATGATCCCGAATCCCTGTATCTTCACCATCAACCAAGACGACACCATTGACGGACCCCGATACAGCCCGATTCCGCGTCTCGAAAAGATGAAATAGCTGCCTTCACTTCGACGCCATTTTGCGCGCCCGAAAACATAACGGCTTGGGCTGGCATCGCCATCAACACACGATCGTTTGCACTTCATATCCGTCCCGAAAAGCAGTTTTGCGGCCTCCCGCCATCAGCAGAGTGGAGGTTAACAAAGTGTACTCGCCCGGAATCTGCGCAATTGTCTGAGAGCGAACCTGGAAATAGACTACGGCAAGTGACGGACATGCCAGCCATTTCCCTCTCAGGTTTTCGGCGCGTAGCCATCGCAACAGCGGTGATCT
>Ga0187778_10002074_pt1 | contig 13778 bp, 19 predicted proteins | sample 1015_Q2_SP5_20_M_FD_132418 | JGI IMG/M metagenome (GOLD analysis project Ga0187778, IMG submission 132418) | Tropical peat soil microbial communities from peatlands in Department of Meta, Colombia - 1015_Q2_SP5_20_MG | ecosystem: Environmental > Terrestrial > Soil > Wetlands > Peat | place... | reverse complement strand
TTTTCCAAAGAATGTTGACTTACGGAGGTCCCTCAGGTTGGCGTCCAGGCCGCCTCGCGTCAGTGCCTCGGTGTGAATGTAGGGCTCGTCTGTTCCGGAATTATCGTTCCAATAGAAAATGGTGCGATTCGTGCCCGCACTAATAACCAAGCCGGTGCAGCCGAGCGTGCTCAGTTGCCTGATTACCGCTTTCACTTCTTCAGGGTTTGGATTGTGCATCCGTTTTTCTCCGTTGGTTGAATCGAAACATGCCGTGTCTGATGTGAGAGGTAAAAGGCGGGTATCGATGGCATGATTCGAGACAGCCTGCTATCTAATCCGGTTGGGATGGTCGTGAATGTAGTTCGAGGAAACACGAAGCACTTTTCACCTGTGATCGGCGCAGATAGATTCAGTGTGTGTAGGTGCGTCAGTTAGCAAAGCTAGATCTACGCACCCTGCCAATAGGCTAGGGAAAAAGCAGCATTTGGATCCGGCATCGAAGATCGATCGACCACTTCATACCTCAGTTGCAACTAGTTGCATTCAGGAAAAATCCTGTGTCCTGCTGCTGCCATTATCAGCAATTGCTCCATCCCTAGTTGGAGTACTCGCTGTCGAATCCTTTCCCTGCTTGTGGACGCGACCACCAAACAATCGTAGAGGCTCGATTTTCGATGGCTTCGACCATCTTCGGAGTACTGGCGGTATCGAAGAGGGAGCGCATCCCTACTGATCGATGCTGCACCTCGAACCGGTCTCCACTTTTGGCGTCTAGTGAGTTCTGCCCCGGGCGTGAAGGCCTCATCCCAACCCCTGGGGTAGAACCGAGCCAGAAGGCTTTACTGTGGCTTTCTGCTTCAGGTAATGCAGCGACGGAGCGTAGCAGAGTGCTACGAACAGTGTCAATAGCTATTTTTCAACCACCATAGATACAAGTGATAGACTTCGTGCTCGCCTGGTGATAGACTTTGCACCCTTCCCCCAAATTTATTCTCCCCCCAACAAACCTATGAAACGTTCAGCGCAGGTAAACGTTCGACTATCGCCCGCCGACATGAACCTGCTTCGCAAGGCAGGCAAGACGCTGTACCCTGGATTGCAGGTTTCGAATAGCACGCTGGTGCTCGCCCTCGCCCGCCAGCGAGCACAGGAGATTCTCGCGGAGCGCAAGAAGTGAGCAACGAATTGTCCGGGATGCATGCCAATCCCGGACACAACCCGACGAGCCGATAAGCGACTGATGCTCTGGATGGCTAGGGTCCGGTCTGCCATCTGGAGCAAACAATATTTTCCAGGATGTCAATGGCGCTGGCATGCTCAGCTTTGCCTCCCCGGCCAGTCTGGCGACCGCAATGTGGGCGCGGTGCTAGCTTCTTGGGAGGCCCATGCCCCAAAATAAAAGGACTCCAACCAGACGCTGGACCTCGACGAGGTGCGAATGCCCCGATTGCTTTCAGTAAATGTCGGTCTTCCACGCGACGTGACATGGAACGGTAAGACTGTCCGTACCGCGATCTGGAAATCTCCAGTCGAGGGACGACGAATGGTGCGCAAGCTCGATATCGATGGTGATGCGCAAGCCGATCTCGCCGGTCACGGCGGGGAGCACCGCGCGGTATTTGTCTATCAGATGGACTCGTACTATTACTGGGAGCGCTTTCTGGGCCGGAGTGATTTTACTTTCGGTCAGTTCGGCGAAAACTTCACGATGGAGGGGCTTCCGGATGACGAGGTGTGCATCGGCGATCGATACCGCATTGGTGATGCGATATTTGAAGTGACACAGCCGCGTGTAACGTGCTACCGCGTCGGTATTCGCATGAATGAACCTCGGATGGCAGCCCTGCTCGTAGCACATCACAGACCAGGATTCTACTTTCGCGTGTTGCAGGAGGGAGAAGTTGGGGCCGGCGATGACATCGTAAAAATTACTGACGGTCCAGAGCGAATCAGCGTGGCCGAGGTTGACGCCCTCCTGTATTTGCCGGGACATGCGAGCGAGCAGCTGCAGCGCGCGCTGCGGATTCCTGCACTTAGCAAGGGTTGGCAGAGTTCGTTCCAAGCAATGCTCCAACAAGACTTGAGCTCCAAAACTACGGTGGGAAATCCGGGACTCGCCCATGAGGAACAAGCGCCAGCCTGGCCCGGCTTTCGACAGATGAGAGTCGCGAATATTAAGAAGGAAAGCGATAGCGTAACTTCCTTCCTTCTGGAGCCAATCGATGGGCACCCTCTTCCTGTCTTCCAGGCGGGTCAATTTGTTGTTTTGCGCTTGCATCTCGACCCGGACAAGCCGCCGGTTCTTCGCAGCTATTCGCTGTCTGATCTGCCGATAGCCGACCATTTCCGCATCAGCGTCAAGAGCGAATTGAACGGGATTGGAAGTTCATTTCTGTGCAACCGTGCGCGAGAAGGCGATGTATTGGAGGTTAGCGCACCGCGAGGAAGCTTCACTCTGCGTCCCGGCCAGAGTCCTGTGGTTTTCCTGAGCGCTGGAGTGGGCGCAACGCCCGTGATGTCGATGCTGCACACACTCGCTGCCGAAGGTTCGCAACGGGAGGTCTGGTGGATCTATGGAGCCCGCAATCGCGTCGACCATCCGTTTGCAGAAGAATCGCGTTTATTACTGAAACGGCTCGCTCGCGGACGAGGATACATCGTGTACAGCAGGCCCGCTGCAATCGACCGAGTCGGGACAGACTTCGATGCTCCCGGACACATTGACACAGCTTTGCTGGAGAGAATCGGAGTGTCACGGAGTAGTGACTTCTATCTGTGTGGCCCATCTTCATTCTTGCAGAATATGCGCGATGGGCTGCGAAACTGGGGTGTGCTCGCCGGGAATGTGTACGCGGAAATCTTCGGTTCTCTCGATGCTATTACTCCTGGTATGGCGCAGGTTACTCATACTCCTCACCTACCACAAGGGCCGCCTGGATCCGGCCCCCCCATCTCATTCGCGCGTAGCGGGATTACCGTCGCTTGGGATCCGAAATTCGGAAGCTTGCTTCAACTGGCGGAAGCGTGCGACGTTCCGGTCAGATGGTCGTGCCGGACTGGAGTCTGCCACACCTGCACGACTGGTCTGATTGCCGGATCGATTGTTTATAACCCTGAGCCGCTGGAGAGGCCCGCTCCCGGGAACGTGCTTGTATGCTGCTGCCAACCAAACGCGGATGTCACTCTGGATCTTTGAGAGAAACGGGATCGAGACGCCCGCATTAGCCAGGTTCACGGCGTCAGAGTTGCGGGGTTCCAGCGCTGCGTCATAGAGTTTCGTTTGAAGCGTCCCTAAAAGGGAGGAGGAATCAATGGGGCTGTCTTATGCCACATTTCAGTTACCCGGATGGCAACAGCTGGCCATTTCAGGAGATCACCAGAGAGCCCGGATCTGCGAACCTAAGTAGCCCCACGGACTCATGGGAGGAGTCCAATCATGCGTTCTGATATTGTGCCCGGAGGCATTTTCCCCGACTACGAACTGCCCGATCACACGGGCAAACTGCGCAAGCTCAGCGAGCTACAGGGCGACGATCCGCTAATCCTCACGCTCGCGCGCGGCCACTATTGCCCAAAGGAGCACCAGCAGCATATGGAACTCGCCGCGTTCTACCCAAAGATCGCCGTGGCCTACACTCAGATCGCCACGATCGCCACCGACGATCACCATACTCTGCAGGAATTCCGTGTGTCAGTCGGAGCCGAGTGGACCTTCCTTTCGGACCCCAACCGAACGATTCAGAAAGATCTCGACATCCAGGAGTATACCGACCCCGAGCATAATCCAATGATCCCGCACACGCTCGTGCTCAAGCCAGGCCTCGTGATCTACAGCATTTACAACGGCTACTGGTTCTGGGGCCGTCCGTCAGTCGTCGATCTTTGGCACGATCTGCGCGCCGTCACGACTGAAATCCGCCCGGACTGGGATCTAAGCACTCCTGGACTCCGCGAGGCATGGAATGCGGGTGATTTCTCGCGTTTCCATGGGTGGAACAAGCAGGCCAGTGGGGAAGCAGCCTCGATTGTACGGAAGAAATAGCAGCGCCCGTTTGACGCTTGGTGCTGAAATAAAACCTGCGGCGGGGAGAACCGATGGTGCGTCATTTGATCGATACCTACGCGACAGAAACGTGATCGGACAGAACCGGTCTCACTGAGGTTTGACGCGAGATAACAGATTGCTGGACAGGCGCCTGCGCTTCGCTCTACCCCCGAGTGGATCGCCTATCTGAGGTATTGGCGATTGAAATGGCAAGCGCACGCCGCCCAGCACCTGCTCAAGAGCGGGGCCGCCTGGAAAATGAACGTGAGCCCGGTCATTATTCCGTAACCTCATTATCGATGGCGTCGAGATCTCGCTATGGCACACTTTGCGCACACCTCGAAATTTCGGTCTGACAGCAACGGCTGAGTGCTTGAAAAAAGATGGTGAGCGCGGAAGGAATCGAACCTTCAACCTACTGATTTTCGATGAACAACCACAAATCAATGGTTTCAACGGCTTCCCAAGCATTTTCGTGAGCACAATTAGGCAGATTTAGGCGAGGTTGTTCCCTAGTGTGGTCCCCAGTTCGACAGGCACGATGACGGCTGACAGCCGCCGCGAAACGCGCTGGCTTGAGCGCAGGGTGGGCAAAGAATTGGGGCTTGTCGCTGGAGTTGCTGCATTTGCTAACCAACGTGGAGAAACAGTGCTCAAGATGCGGTTTGGGCTCGAAGATTGGACGGCGGGCACGATTTTGGTTTGATCAGCTACCGCGGGACCTAGCGTTTTCTTCAATTACTTCATACGGGAGTTGCCAATGCCTTACAACGAGTTCTACTGCGACGTTGCAAGAAGCCGTCGAAATCTTCCTCACCCTTCGCTAAATGCGAAAGGGCAGGGCGAGTGCCCCTAAATGCGGCGGGTCGCGTGTGCACCAGTAGCCAGCCGGTTTCTTCGCCGTTTACTTCGAAAACAAGCTGAGGAAGGCGCGGGCCTAGCGGGCAATGCGGATAGGGGACGACCATTTAGGCTGTGCGCCTGCTGCTCATGTATGCGGCTTTTAGATAGGGTACGACTTGACAGCCCCGCCCAGAACATTTCTTCCCTGCGCGACTTGTTTCAACCGCATGTAATAGTTTTGTAATCATTATCCAAGATCACAGCGAAGAACTCTGTCGAAGAGTACGCTTCAAGCCGGAATCACCTCGAATTATATGGATGTTCACCCAAAGGGAAGCCGAGCCCGCGTCCTGCTTAGCTCAGTCTTCGGACCGTATGCGCAAGACGACGAATTCGGCAGCCGGTCCATCAACCCGATGGAGCTCTATCACAATCAGGTGACCCGTGTGCAAGGCAGTTTCTCTCTGCGTATGTTCCATCGCTCTTGGGGCATCATGCTAATTCAGGCGAATATTTCGGCGCCGTGCACCGTGCTCGATTTCCCTACGCGCGACGGCTTTGCCCACGAGCTAACCACGAACCACTATGACATCGTTGGTATCTCCTCGATCATCGTGAACGTCGGCAAAGTGCGGGAGATGTGCCGGATGGTCCGAAAACTATCACCGCGTTCCGTAATCGTGGTGGGCGGGCACGTGGCTGCAATTCCCGGCTTGGACACGATGGTCGATGCCGACTACATCGTGCGCGGGGACGGAATTTCTTGGATGCGGCGGTATCTGGGAGAGGACCAGCACGCACCGATCCGGCATCCGAACATCGTTTCCGGTCTGCAGACGCGGATTATGGGAGTGTGTCTCCCGCAACGAAAAGGCAGCACGGCAGCAACCATCATCCCTTCTGTGGGTTGCCCCATCGGGTGCAACTTCTGTACTACGTCGGCTTTCTTTGGCGGCAAAGGAAAGTTTGTCAACTTTTACGAAACGGGCGACGAACTGTTTGACGTGATGTGCCGGGTCGAATCGGACCTTCGCGTACAGTCTTTCTTTGTGATGGATGAGAACTTTCTGCTGCACCGAGGGCGCGCCATGCGCCTGCTCGAGCGCATGAAGCAGACCCACAAGAGCTGGGAGCTCTCGGTCTTTGCTTCCGCCAATGCTATCCGGAAATACACCATGCAGGAACTAGTCGAACTCGGCATTTCCTGGGTATGGATGGGTCTGGAATCCCCACGGTCCCGCTATAGCAAGCTGCAGGGCGCTGATATTAGGCAACTCACGCGGGAGCTTCGCGAACATGGTATACGAGTGCAGGGTTCGACCATCATCGGACTAGAGCACCACACGCCAGACAACATCATCGAGGAAATCGAATCGGCGATCGCCTGCCAGACCGATTTCCACCAGTTCATGCTCTACACCGCGGTACCCGGCACGCCACTCTATCAAGAGATGGCCGATAAGGGTCGTCTGTTGGCGGACGTTGACCTGGCGGATATTCATGGGCAGTACAAATTCAACTTTCGGCACGTGGCAATCTCCCGCGATGATTCAAAGAGGCTTCTGGATTGGGCATTCTGGCACGATTTTGAGTGTAACGGTCCCAGTCTTTATCGCATGTGCCGGACCATGCTCCAGGGCTGGCAACGCTACAAGAACTACCCGGATCCACGCGTTCGTGAGCGGTTTGCACGGGAAGTGAAGAAGCTGCGCAGTGCTTACAATGCGGCGCTCTGGGTGATGGAGCGAGAATTCAAGAAAGTCAATCGCAGCGTGAGCAAGCAGATCCACGACCTGCGCCGCGAGGTCGAGAAGGAATTCCCTGTCATAGCCCGCCTTACAAGCGCGTTGCTTGGCCCCAGCTTGTTATGGTGTGCGCGGCTGGAGGAAAAGCGGCTGGCTTCAGGACGTACCTACGAACCACCAACTTTTGTCGAGCGTCGCAATTGGGGTTCTGCCTCGTAGCCGTCCCGCCGCTGATTGCGGCGGATACCCAGCAACAACTCTGCTGCGGATCTATAACGAATAGGTGATGAGGTCGAAGTCCGGTTCTTTTGGTGTGGGCGCTGGATTCTGCTACGGTCCACGTACTCCGCTTGATTCTGGCTCAGGTCCTCTGCGCTTGGAAACATCTCGCCGAGCGCGACTTTCCGGATTTCAAACTACAGGTAGGGAGCTGGTCGAAAATCTAGTTGTGCTTTCGCTTGCCGACATCGAGAAGATGGGCATGGTCGAGCACATCACCATGCATCATTGCCTTCAGGGCTGGAGTGGCATCGCAAAGTGGGGTGGTATCCCGACGAAGTCGCTCATCGATCTTTTTCACCCGAAACCGGAAGCCAAGACCGTGGTTTCTTTTCCTTCGGTGAGGCACCGTACGGTCGTCCATACTGCGACACCCAGAGACTGGAGAATGTACTGAAGGCGGAATCGTGCTCGCAACGCACATGAACGGTCAGCCGCTTCCGGACGTGTACGGCACCCCACCCCGCTTGCGCGTCGAGAATCAGCTTGGCTACAAGATGGTCAAGTGGATCGAGCGCTTAGCCGTAGTGGCCTCGGAAAGGGAATCATCCCATGCTTTCTCTTGCTCAGCGACTGCCAGGCCAGGTTCACACGAGGGATCAGGATTTCGGTGGTTTGTCACCCTACGCCCAACCCGGCATACGCCATCGGGTAGTTGGGAACAGCTTACTCCCCATGCATTGATTCCCGATGTCAGTCCTTCGCAAATGAACCTTCTTTCCGAAACTTCTTCCGCGCGCGCTTCCGCGCCAAAGCCTGTTTCACTCGGCGCCTTTCGCCCGGCTTTAAGTAATACGAGTGACGTTTCACTTCTTTAATGATGTCTTCCGCCTGAACCTTACGTTTGAATCGACGGAGCGCATTCTCTAAGGATTCGCCCTCCTGCAATCGAATTTCTGCCACACTCACCCTCCTATACTAGCTTACCGCCATGCTGATCCCTTCAATCTGCTTGACGGGCATCAGACTCCGGCCAATTTTGCAATCACGAGTCACTCGCCGATGCGGCCACCGGGGGTGGACTCCTCCGCAGTTTCAGTTTTCTCCACATCAATGTTGAATAGCGCCGCCTGAGCTGCAGCATGTTCGTGGAGTTCGGTCATCTCGTCTACGCTGGCCGCCACAGGCTTCTCCTGCCGCCGTTGGTTCCTGCGCTCTGCCTTGTCCCTTTGTCTCTGTTGCCGTGCATGTTCTTTTTGGCGCTTTGTAAATGTTGATCGGCCTCTTGGCATATGTCTCCTGGCATTTTTTTGTTCGTCCCCGACAGGCAATTGGCGCCTGACAGGACCCACCTTGTGCATTCGAAAAACTACCAACGCGGTTCGCGCGGCTGCCGTGGATGGCCGCGATAGTCGTCTCGCCCACGGCCGCCTCCACCGCCCAAACGATGGCCTCCGCTTCTGGGACGTTCCGCCTTAGGTTTGGCCTCGTTGACGGTCAACGTTCGTCCGCCCAGATCGGTTCCGTTGAGCGCCACGATTGCCTTGTCGGCTTCACTGGCATTGGTCATTTCCACGAACGCGAAACCACGAGAACGGCCCGTATCCCGGTCGGTCACTAGAGTGATCTTTTCTACCGCGCCGTGTGCCTCGAAGACGTTTCGCAACTCGGCTTCAGTTGTGCTGTGGGGTAGATTCCCAACGTAAAGGTTCTTCATTGCAATTCCTCTCTCAGTAAATCATCTAGGCTGTTCGGTGTCGCGGTTGGCTTCGATGCACGTCTTTCAGAATCTCGTGGCGGAGCTGGCAGGGCGCGCTTCGCTTGGGCGCGGGCGAGAGATGCGGAGCGGACGGCGGAGATTCGCCGGGAAGCTTCCAGGATGCCCCAACGCTGAGTCAAATCTCCACGATCAGCGGCGAACGCGACTTTCAAGTCACCCACGATCTGGTCGTCGGCGTTCTGCACCGACGACTCTTCATCCTCATTAGGCGAATCCGCAAGGTATTCTGGCTGACCGACCAGGAACGCCAAGCGCTGGGGAGGAGTGGCACCGCGAATCTCATCACAAAATCTGTCGCGATGGCCAAGCCCCCTTTCCATGTTGATCAAGACGAGGTCATACAAGGCAGCTTTCCACCATGAACGGGCTTCCGCGATGTCTGCGGCGCAATCGACGTCCATGCCGAGCTTTCTCATGACCTCAGCACGCAATTCCCGCTTCGCCTGCGAAGTGTCGACGAGCAGCACTCGCTTCTTCTTGACTGCACCGGGGATGGCTGCGGAGAGAGGTAACGGCGGAGGCAGCAGGGGGGTCATGCCGGCACCGACCGTGGCTGCGTGCGGACTGTGGTGTCGGCTGACTTGCGTGCCTTTGCAGCGCGCTCCAGCAGTTCTCGGGTAGGCTTCCGCCGAGCGATTCTCTGTTTGCGTTCCCGGTTAAATCTGGATTTGTCACCATTCCGTTCGGACATGATGAACTCCTGACATGAAGACGATTTGCTCAAGGCCAAGCTCAGCTAAGCTTCTAGATGCAGCACCTGCCGTCAGTCGCGCAATCCGATTGACCAGCACGGGATTGTGTAAAAAAAACGGCCGGTGCAAAGATCACGCCTCTCAATCTCTCAATCGCGAAGGGCGCAGGGTACTCTGGCGTGTCTTCGAGGTTAAGTATTCTCAGTATAGCGTGTCTAGCATCGTTCCTGCTAAAAAACCACGCTGAGCGTAGCTGATTTCTGAATGCAACGCTCGTTCCTTGGTGGGTGGGTTTGAATTTAGTGATCCTCGCTTTTGCAGTGACATGATGAATGCAGTGGCGTCGACCAACATCGGAGGAGCTGCGCGCTGAAGTCAACGAGTTACGTTCAACGGCCGACCGCCTGATAGAGGAAGCCTCTCGCCTGGTAGAAAGGTGTGCTGAATTAGCTCTGGTCGACTCGGGTTGCAAAAGGTGCGCATGGAGCGTAGGATGGTGACTACGTTAGACAGAATCGGTCGTGAGCAGTTCTCGCCCAAGAAGCTAGCAATCTGCCTTCAGTACCTTCGAATCTCTCCAGCGTAAATCAATTGAAAGGAACACCAGTATAAACATGGCAGAACAAGGAACAGTGAAGTGGTTCAACGACGCCAAAGGCTACGGATTCATTAGCCGTCAGAGTGGCGAAGACGTTTTTGTGCATTTCTCGGCAATCCAAGCGGGAGGTTTCAAGAGCCTTCAGGAGGGCCAGACGGTGCAATTCGACGTAACCAAGGGCCCCAAGGGCTGGCAGGCGGAAAACGTCCAGCCTCTCTAAGATAGCGAATCGTGAGAAAGGCGATGTCCCCGGAGATCGCCTTTTTGCCTTTCTGCGCGATTAGTTTCTATCCGGGCTGGAATGGATTGTGGGACACAAGATACTAGGCATGTTGCGGCGATAGCCGAGTTCGTCATGCCAAGAGCAACCTTGCGAGAGATGCACGCGCATTTTGAGCTTTGCGAATGCAAGCTAACTCGCGACCGCGAAGGAGGCTGCAGCGTAGGGTTCACCGATTCGTAGAACAGCAAGTTGCTTGCAGTGAGCCTGTTTTCAGACCGTAAATCCAGATTTCGAAGTGCCACGTGTAATCGTTTGGCACAAAAGGGTTGCACGGATACCGTTCCCTGCTGATTTGTTCCGCGCGGAGGGGGAATTGTGCGTGCATGATTGAACAGGATGTAACGCAGATATTTCCAAGGGACACGCTGGCCGCAGGGCGCGATACTCCCTTGCGCAAATCTCCCTACAGGGCGCACAATGGCTCCGCCGCATTTGTCTTTTGCCGGATGAATCCATGGAATCTCCTCCCTTCAACCGGAGCCTGTTTTCCCGCCCAATTCTTCTGAGCATCTTTCTCGTAACTGTGCTCAGTGCCGTCAGTGCCAAGTCGATTAAGATGGTCACAAGTTGGTTCAATCCTAAGTACGAAGGCCAGGCGTTCCACAAGGTTCTCGTCATCGGCGTTGCTCAGAATCCGGAAGTACGTGCCGACTTCGAAGATCAAATGGCCTTCGTGATTGCACGACCAGGTATCGAGACAATTCCCGGTAACCAGATCCTGTTGCGCCCCGACCCTAAAGCGAAACCCGATCTCGACTACCTCCGTGCGCAGATTCGCGACAATCACATCGACGCCGTAGTCGTCTCGCGTCTGTTGAAGGTCGATAAGAAGGTGATCTCCATCCCGAGCTCGACTTACATAGCCCCGTTTCCCTATTACTACTCTTTCTACGGCTACTTGGGCGCGGTGTATCCGGTTACTTACAGTCCGGGATACGAACGGAGAGATATTACGGTTAGCGTCGAGACCAATGTTTACGCGATCAGCAAGCCTGATGGCGACTTGGTGTGGACTGGAGTCAGCGATTCGTTTAATCCGAAGTCAGCAAAAAAGGTCGCGGACGGCTTGGTAAAGGAAGTTCCGAAGCAGATGGAGAAGGATGGGCTACTACCCAAGAACCCTTCCTCGAACTAAAAAGAGATCGGCGGTCTGGAATCCAAGGATCCTCGCGAAGGAAGAAATATCGCCCGCCACTGCTTCAAGAAAGCAAAGTGGGCACGGGGTTTCTACCAAAATCAACAGTAGCCCTCGCCCCGGTCGAGTCGGCGAATCTTATCACCACCACTTTTCCGGTTCGAACATCGTCTGACCGGGAAGGCTCCCTCGATCAAAGGGGGGTACCCTCCAAAGTAGCCCTTCGCAGCGGGCCGGGTTTTGGCTAATTTTTTCAATTTTTGGTTTCTGGAACACTACAAATTTGCAGTACGAGATCTTAAGGATGCCAGCGCGATTGCAGTTTGGGCGTACTCGGCTTTGGCTTGCTTCAGGATGGGGATGTCGGTGTCGGCGTCTTTCCAAAGAGCGAGGAAAGTCTTTGTAAACGACCTTCGCCCTGGCGATGGTAAGCACGGCGATTTGAACCGAAGTCAACGAAAGCTTGGAGCTCGATGGAGCTCCATTCGCACACTTGACACCGGCTCTGGGACGATAGAAAATGCGTGCGCGTCCGAGCGTTGTCTTCAGTCTCCCCACTCTAGGCTCTCACTCTGGCCTCGTCCGTTTTTCCCGCTCAACATGGGAGGACAAGAATAAGAATAATGAAGACGCTTAGAACTTTGTTTCTTCTCTTCCTGGTTTGTCACGGCATTGCCCTGGCTCAGCCCTGGCACCCGCTAAACAACCAACCAGGCTTTGGCGCCAGCACAGCTCTGCTGCTCACTGACGGCACTGTAATGGTACGTGACGTGGGCGGCCAGGATTGGTGGCAACTGACGCCTGATAGAACTGGCAGTTATGTCAATGGCACCTGGGCTGAACTGGAGGCATTACCACCCGGCTATAGCCCTTACGCGTACGCCTCCGCGGTCTTGGCGGACGGTCGTGTGATTGTGGAAGGCGGAGAATACAACTTCGGACAGATTGATTGGACCAATCAGGGCGCGATCTACGATCCCAGAACAAATGTGTGGACCGTTGTCCCTCCGCCCGGCGGGTGGAACAGTGTGGGTGACGCTGAGAGCGTAGTCTTGGCGGACGGCACCTTCATGGTCGCCAATTGCTGCTCGTTTCCATTTCTTGCGGCGCTGCTTGACGCCAAGACGCTCAGGTGGGCGCCGACCGGTGCCAATAAGCAAGACTCCTATGATGAGGAGGGATGGACCTTGTTGCCTGATCGAACCGTGTTGACGGTCGATACCGAAAACGCCGAAGATCCGACTCACGCGGCAACTATTTGTTAGGCGGTGTGGTCCGCGATTCGGCGGGCAATTTCTACGGTGCCACAACCTATGGATCGAACCAGGTCGGTCTTGTGTTCAAGCTTGACCCGATTGGAAGAGAAACGGTGCTCTTCACTTTTAATGGGAATGATGGAGCATATCCTTCAGCCGGAGTAATTCGAAGCCCGAAGGGAATGCTCTGTGGCACTGCCGAATTCGGCGGCAAGTTCGGAGCAGGAGTGATTTTTTCGCTGAGTCCAAGCGGAGTCGAAAAAACTCTCCATGATTTCGAGGGTCCCGATGGAGCGGATCTGTTGACGGGCTTGTTCCGCGACAATGCCGGAAACCTTTATGGCACGGCTACGGAAGGCGGCGCGTACGGTCAAGGTACGGTTTTCAAGCTGACACCGTGAGCTATCTTGCGAGTTTAACAAGGTACCCGACAGCGATGAGCTTAAACCTGGGCTACTGCACTTTCGCGCACTCGGCCTTGGCTTGCTTGAGGATGGAATGTCGGGGGTCAGCGTCTTTCCAGAGGGTGAGGAAGTCTTGATAAGCCGCCTTTGCCTTGCCGTTATCGTCTTGCATGACGTAGGCGTAACCGATTTGAAGATGGGCGAGTGCGCCGATGATTTCGTTCACCACAACCCCGGGGTGGTCAAGAATCTTCTAAGACTCAGCGGCAGCGGCAGGACCGTTGGGCTTACCCCCGCGCACACGGGGTCCAGGTAATTGATGGATGCTCCGGCGAAACCCAGTTCGTAAGGCATGGCGGGTTCCAAATCTACAGCCGCTTGCGACGAATTGCCCTTACCGATTTTGATGGAAGCGTTGATGGTCGGCAGCCAGTAGAGCCGCAGCATGGTAGTGGTCGGGTAACTCTTCTCCAGTTCTTCGGCCAGCGCCTTGGCTCGTGGAGCATCTCCGATCCGGGCCAGCGCGAGCGCTGCTGCCAGTGAGGTGTGGACATTGGCGAGGATCGTCGAGCATAGTTCCATTAGGATCTCGGCCCGCTACGTCCATCCCTCGGGGGATGCCGCGTCCTGAACGCCCTCTCGAGATTGAGTAGGCACAAAACTGGGCACAGCTCCGTGGGGTGAACCCCTTCGTTGAGACAAAATGCAATTGGCACACTTGCTGTTTGATGGTTTTCCGTAGTTAATTAGCCTCTTCTGCGCCACAATGGTCCTCGGTTGGCGAAGCGGAAGCGGG
>Ga0187778_10002073_pt1 | contig 13780 bp, 10 predicted proteins | sample 1015_Q2_SP5_20_M_FD_132418 | JGI IMG/M metagenome (GOLD analysis project Ga0187778, IMG submission 132418) | Tropical peat soil microbial communities from peatlands in Department of Meta, Colombia - 1015_Q2_SP5_20_MG | ecosystem: Environmental > Terrestrial > Soil > Wetlands > Peat | place... | reverse complement strand
CGCTCAGCTCGATTCCCAGCTCTTCCACTCGAGAGCTCGGCGCGCGGATGCCCGCGGTGTCCACCAATCGAAGCGGCCACCCCTCGGCGTCGAGATCCGCCTCCAACGCGTCTCTCGTCGTTCCCGGCTCGTCGGTGACGATGGCGCGCGCACTCTCGAGGAGCGAGTTGAAGAGCGTCGATTTCCCGACGTTCGGCGGGCCGGCAATGACGACCACCACGCCGCTCCTGAGCACCTCCCCTTGGCGCGCCGTCGCCAGCAACGCGTCGAGCGCCTCACGGAGCGCGGTGATCGCCGCCATGATCTGCGCGGCGCTTACCGGCCCATCATCCTCCTCCGGAAAGTCGACGTCGTACGCGAGCAGTGCCTCGAGGCCGATGACTTGCGCCCGGAGCGCATCCAGCCGAGCCGAGAGCTTTCCGTCGAGCTGACGCAGCGCCAGCTGGTGGCCCGCGCGTGAGCGCGCTGCCGTCAAGTCTCCTACGGCCTCCGCCTGGACGATGTCGAGCTTGCCATTCAGAACGGCGCGCCTGGTGAACTCACCGGGGAGCGCCTGTCGTGCCCCGGCCTCGAGGAGCGCGCCGAGGACCAGCGACGGGACGAGCGGGCCACCATGCACGCTGATCTCGACGAGGTCTTCGCCGGTGTAGGAGCGCGGAGCCGAGAAGGCCGTGACCACGCAGTGGTCGATCAGGGTCTCGCTCTTGGGATCGACCAGGCGCGCTGGGCGGGCAACGCGATGGTCGGGGCGCCAGGGGCGGATGACGGCCGATGCGATGGCGTGCGCTCGGGAGCCGGAGAGTCGCACCATGGCAAGCGCTCCGCGCCCCTTTCCAGACGCGATGGCGGCGATCGTGTCGTCGCCCCCCGGCAGTACCGCTTGAAGCGGCCCCCTCATCGCGATCCGGCTGCGCGGCGCCGGACAGATGGCGCCCCGCGGCTCCCCATTGCCGACCGAGTTACGGCGCGCGTGCCGACCGCGGCGATTTTGCCGTGGGCGCCGTGGTCGTCGCCGGAGTGGACTGCGCACGCTCGCGCGCGATCAACCACTGTTGCGGGAGCGCCGCGATGTTCTGCACCGCGTAGTACAAATTGAGCCCCGCCGGGAAGCGCAAGAAGAGCACTCCCATCATCACCGGAAAGACGTAGGCCATCGTTTGCGCCTGCGGGTTCGGCGGCGAGTTCCGGAGGCTGATCCAGGAGAGCAGGAACATCGACGCTGCCATGACGATCGGCAGGATATACCATGGATCATATCGAGAGATGTCAGGCAGCCAGAGGAAAGGCACGCCGCGGAACTCGATCGTATTCTGGAAGACGAAGAAGAGCGCAAACAGCACGGGCATCGGAATCAGCATCGGCAAGCAGCCGTAGAGCGGGCTGAGGGCGCTCATTCCGTGAGCGCTGTACAGCTTGAACAGCTCCTGCTGCATTTTCTCCGGATCGGTGCGGTACTTCTTCTGGATGGCTTGAAGCTCAGGTTGGATGCGCTGCATGCGGAGGTTCGTGCGCATGGCGCTTTGATTCAGCGGCCAGAGCGCAATGCGGACGACGATGCCGAAGATGACGAGCACCCACCCGTAGCTGAGGCGCAGCTTGTCATGCATCCAGAGCAGCACCTGCATGACGATCGTCGCGAAGGGCTGAACGATGGCGCGCAGGAAGCCGCCGTACGGGTTGACGTTCTCGAAGTCGCGGCCCAGGGCCACGAGCCGCCGCCACTCCTGGGGGCCGGTGTAGAGATCGAAGGTGAATCGCCCGTCCGCGCCGATCGGGACAGCGATCGTGGCCGATGCAGCCACGACATTCTTCCCGACGCGTGGCGCCCCCTGGAAGCTGGCAGCGCTGAAGGGTGTGGCTCCCTTCGGCACCAGGAGCGCGACGACGAAGTACTTGTTCTTGCTCGCGACCCAAACGAGCGGCCCACGCTCGATGCGGACCTCGGGGTTGTCGAGCTTGGAGAAGGGGAGGCCGTGCACGTCATCGGCGACGGGCTTGACCGCGAATGCGAAGTGCCGCTGGTCATCCATGGTGTCCGCCTCGGACGTCGGCAGTCCGTTCGGCAGATGGATGAGGACGAATCGATCGCCGCTTGCCGCACCGATGCTTCCCTCGACGTGCACGAGATAGCTGTCCGGCGCGAAGGTGTAGGCAACGGACAGCGGCGCACCGCCGCTCCGGCCCTGAAAGCGCAGAGCGGGGCGACCGGCCGTGGCCGAGCTGTCGACATCGAAGTTGATGTTGTCGAACCGGAGGGTGTCAGGCCCGGCGATCATCTCGTACGAGAGGAGGGGGGCGCCGGGATGGACGAGCGTCACCGGCTCCGGGTGCTCTCGCTGTCGCAGGAATTGCCGCAACTCGACATCGACCGGTGCGGCACCGGTAGTCGAGAATCGATATCCGACGAGGGGCGTTCTGAGCGAGATCGTGTCCGATTTGATCGCTCCGGCTTGCGGCCGAGCAGCGGTCTGTGGACCGGTAGTCTGTGGAGCGGCACTCGGAGCCTGGGGTGTTTCGCTCGCGGCGGGGCGGTTCGCACCATCATGCGCCGCCGAGTCGGTAGTAGGCGCGATCGGCGGTCGCATCGGCGGAAAGATCTTCTGCGTCAGCAAGATCACGCCGAGTGAAAGCGCAAGCGCGAGGAAGAGCCTCTTATTCATCTATTGGGCATCAGGGTACGGGGTCGTACCCACCGGGGCTGAAGGGGTGGCACCGACCCACGCGGCGGATGGTCAGCCATGTGCCGCGCAGCGCGCCGTATCGCTCGAGTGCCTCGACCGCGTACGCCGAGCAGCTCGGTACGTATCGGCACGAGGCGGGAAGGAGCGGGGAGAGGGCCACCTGGTAGGCCCTCACAAGCATAACGAGCAGCCGACGCATTACACGTCCCGGAGTCTCGACATCATTGTATCACGGGCACGCAATAGGTCTGCCTCGAGCGCGTCGAAAGGCGCACCGTAGGCATCTGGACTGACCCTAATCGTCAGATCGAGAGCGGGGAGCGTGGGGAGCAGGTGTCGGCGGACCACTTCCCGAAGGCGGCGCTTGAGGCGGTTGCGCTCGACATTGGAGTGCCTGTGCTTCGGAACGACGAGCCCCACTCGCGGCCAGCGTAGACTGGACTGTACCCCGCGTAGCTCCAAGTAGCGCCCCCGGACCCGCTTTCCTGCGCGAGCAGTGTGCTCGAGATCCGTCCCCCGTACCAGTCTCGAGTGCCGGGGGAAGGGATACCGCTTACGCGCCAGCGTACTTGGATGGTAGCTGAACCGTCAGGCGCTTCCGCCCTTTCTTCCGGCGCCGGCTGAGGACAGCCTGTCCCCAGCGCGTGGCCATCCTTTCCCGAAAACCATGCTTCCGAATCCGACGCTTGTTGCGCGGACGGTAGGTGGGCTTGCCCATGCCATCTCCAATGAGAGCTTTGGTGCCAAGACAGAAAGGTAAAGGTATAACGGACAGCGAGATAGGTCAACGCGCGCCGCCCTCAGCAAATCCGATGTTCAGCACCCGTTTCCGGTAACCGGTACTCAGATTGACTTTTCCACATTGGCTGTCTAGCTTCGCGGCCCTTCCTCATCCCGCCTTCGCGTAGATGACCCTCCGCCAGAAATGACACTGACAGCCAGCGACGTTTGGACCCGCCTACTGGATCGAGCGAAGGCGGAGCTTCCTGAACACACGTTCCGAACCTGGCTCGAACCAACTACGGCGATCGCCATCGAAGGCGAGACCATCATTGTCGGCACTCCGGACCGGTTTGCCGCGGAGTGGATAGAGACAAAATACGCGCAGCTGCTAACCAGTTTGGCGCCAGTGGCAATCGGCCAGCCGATCCACGTCTCGTTTCGCGTCGATGAGGAGCGCAAAGCGCGTCCCCAGATGGACCTCTTCGTCGCACCGCCCATCGAGCAGGGGACGGCTGATCAGCCCGCTTCAAGCGCGCAACTCAGCAGCCGCTACACCTTCCAAAACTTCGTCATCGGAAAATCGAACGAGCTCGCCGCTGCCGCCGCCCAGGCCGCGGCCGCTGCTCCGGGCAAGGTCTACAACCCCCTCTTCATCTATGGAGAGACAGGGCTCGGGAAAACCCATCTCATGCAGGCGGTCGCTCACGACATTCTCCGGCGCTTGCCTCAAATGCGCGTGCTCTTCCTCGGCACGGAGCAATTCACCAACGATCTCGTCTCATCCATCCAGAGCCGCACGACCCACGCCTTCCGGCGGCGCTATCGCGAAACGGACCTGCTCCTCGTGGACGACGTGCACTTTTTGAAGGGGAAGGAAGCAACACAGGAAGAGTTCTTTCACACCTTCAACGCGCTCTACGAAGCCGGGCGCCAGATCGTGCTCACCAGCGACCGCCCACCATCGGAGATTCCAGGCCTCGAAGCACGGCTGGTGAGTCGCTTTCAGTGGGGGATGGTCGCCGACATCGAGCAACCGGACCTCGAGCACCGCATCGCGATTCTCAAGAACAAGGCGCGGCTCGACCACCTCGAGCTCACCATCCCCGACGACGTCATCGACTTCATCGCGGAAAACATCTCCTCCAGCGTGCGCGAGCTGGAGGGCTCGATCATCCGCCTGCTCGCCTACGCCTCCCTGAAGCGACAGGACGTCACCGTCGACGTGGCCCGCGAGGCCCTCCGCGACAAGCTCCGGCCGAATGGCTCCTCGCCAAGCGGCTCCGCGCTCACTGTGCAGATGATCCAGCAGGCCGTGGCAACCGAGTGGCACGTCACCAGCGATGGATTGAAGTCCAAGAGCCGGACGAAGCAACTCACAGTACCCCGCCAAGTCGCGATGCATCTCATCCGCGAGCTCCTCGGCCTGCAACTCGTCGAGATCGGCAACGCGTTCGGAAGCCGCGATCACTCGACCGTCATCCACAGCATCGAGAAGACCCAGGACACGATCGCAGCCGACACGAGTTTTCGACAGCGGGTCGCGCGCCTTCGGGATAATTTGCTGAGAGCGAGCACCTGATCTTCATCGCTCCACAGAGCTCCAGATCCGTCCACGCTCTCTCCACATCGCACGCCCGACGGTAACTCGGTCTGTGGCTCACCCTTACCGCCCTTTCCACGCCATCTCTGCGCCCTAGTGCGACTACTACCTGAGTGTACTTTATAGTTAGAGCAGAGCAGCTCCCCTTCCACGTCACCATGCGCTGAGGACGCGAATGCGTTTCACCATCGCTCGCGAGAAGCTTCAAGAAGGAGTGAATGCGGTTACTGCTAGCGTGCCGGCCAAGACAACCTTGCCGGTACTCGCGAACATTCTGGTGGAGACGACGGATCGGGGGATTCGGCTGTCGGGTACGGATCTGGATATCGCGGTGAGCACGGAGTTGGCGGCGGACGTCGAAGCTGCCGGCGCAATCACCATCCCAGCCAAGAAGCTGTTCGAGATCGCGCGCGAGCTGCCGTCGGCCCCGGTGAAGATCAGCGCGGCGGGGGAGCAGAAGATCACGCTCGAGTGCGGGCGTTCGCGCTTCCGGCTCCTCGGCTTGCCCAAGGATGAGTTCCCGAGCTTTCCTGCAGTCCGGTTCGAGGAGAGTTGGCGGATCCGATCGGCTGATCTGCAGAAGCTCATCGCGCATACTGCCTTTGCCGCGTCGACAGAGGAGAGCCGGCCGATCCTGAATGGCGTGCTCTGGGATGTCCGGAAGGATCTGATGCGGATGGTGGCGACCAACGGGCACCGGCTGGCGAAGATGGAGCTTGCGCTCAGCGCCGCGCCCGGCTCGGTGGGAGAGTTGATCGTGCCGCCGAAGGCCCTGGAACAAGTGCGCCGACTCTTCCCGGCGGAGGAAGAACTGGAGATCGCGCGCGGCGACAACCACCTCGGGTTTCGTTCCCCCTTCACGGCCGTGTTCACGCGACTGATCGAGGGTCCGTACCCGAATTACGAGCAGGTCATTCCGCGCGACAACGACCGCTCGGCGCATGCCGACAAGACGGCCTTACTTTCCGCGCTGAAGCGAATGTCGGTTGTCGCATCGGACCAAACTCATCGGATCCGGCTCGCGTTCAACGCAGGGATGCTGAAGTTCAGCGTTCAGACGCCCGACTTGGGCGAGGCGCAGGACGAGCTGCCGATCAACTATCAGGGGGACCCGCTCGACATCGGCTTCAACGCGTCCTACCTCATCGAAATCCTCCGGTTCATCCCGACGGATGAGGTGAAGCTGACCTTCAAGGCGCCTGAGCGCGCCGCGACATTGGAACCGGTCGGCTGGAATGATCCGGCGCAGTTCATGTGTCTAATCATGCCGCTTCGGCTGGTCGATTAGCGCGGAGAGACGCGTTCGATCTGCCGCACGACTCGCTGCTGGAATCGGCTCGTGCCGCTTCGGGTAGCGATGTCGAATGTCACGAGCGACGTGTCCGTCACGTCGTAGGGCAATCCCGCCGCAGGATCGAGCACCGCGGTCCCCGACGCCGATCCGTGCCCCTGGATGCGCAGCTGTAGTGTGGAGTCGGCCTCGCCCGCGATGCCCGCTGTGATCGTGTCGGAGCGCTGCACGTAGAGTGCTGCGTGCTGCTTCGATGCGCCCGCGCTGTCGAGACGATAGGATCGAACTGTGGCGATCGAAATGGGGACCCCGCGGCGACAAGACACGAGGTGAGTCGTGTCCATCCACTCCACTCCTGCCATCAGGGTGGCCGGAAAGGGGGTGATGAGGCTGTTGATCGTTCCGCCCAGGGAGCTCGGCGCCGGCGAGTGTGCGCAGTCGGGAGTGCTGACCATCGTCGCGCCGAGCGGCTGCGCTCCGAGTTCAGTCACCTCGAGCGTCGCCATCGGTGGGGGCGACGTCGTATCGGCGCCGGAGTCGATGGCTGCCGAAAGGACGAGAAGGTGACCGCTCTTGGCGGTGCTGAGCCGCAGGAGGAATGTTCGGTCGAGCGCGATCCGTCGCGCCGAGGTATCCGGGTCGGTGGCGATCTCGGCGCGCTCGCGGATTCGGTAGACGAGTTGCGCTGGCGCATAACGCGGCCGCCAAGTATGTGCGGGGGGCGCGGTCGTGTCACGGCTCGGGGCGAGCGACGGTGCCGGTACGATCGCGGGCGGTGGCTCCACACGGCTGGGTGAACACGCTCCTGCCGTGCCTAACCAGATCATGCACAGGGCGACCGGGGCCCGAGAGCGTTTCTGCAGCGTTCTGGCGCAGTCGCTCATCCGCCGCGTCGTGCCTCCGGTTTTCGGGGCAGCGACGGGTGTCTGAAGTTGCTGGGGTTGCAGATAGCGGCCTCGCCGAGATTGTCGTCTATCCGAAAAGAAGCCTCCTGTACGCTGACGCGCGTACAGGAGGGCGGGGAACCAGGCGCCTATAAGCCGGGTTCTGTCGGACCGCGAGGTCCGGACGGTCATTTCTCTCGGAGTGCGGTTGCCCGCACCCTCTAGCGGCCTACCCGCGGCGTCTCTGACGGAGCGGGCCGCTCCTCGCCGCTTATTTGGCCTTGCTCCGGTCGGGGTTTACCGAGCCACGCCTGTCGCCAGACGTGCGGTGGGCTCTTACCCCACCTTTTCACCCTTACCAACTCGCGTTGGCGGTCTGTTCTCTGTGGCACTGTCCGTCACCGCCGGACGGTGTCCGCGGTGCCCAGGCGTTACCTGGCGACCTGCCCTATGGAGCCCGGACTTTCCTCGGTGAGCGCGAGGCTCATCGCGACCGTCCGGCGCCGTGGTTCCCTGGCCATGAATCTACAGGGGTCTTGTCGGCGGCGCTATTAGTCCTATGACATAATGTGCTACTATAATCCTAATTCGCGCGCCGCCCGGCTCTGTCGCGCTGACAGCCTCAACGCCGTCGCTGACGGTGCGACCTGCCGAAAGCCGCCAGAACAGCGCCGAGCGCTGACGGCGAACTGACCCACCGGTGTTGGTATTCCCTCGGGCTCAGACTTCCGAGGAGAGCGATGACGATCGCCGTCGCGCCACAGGGATCTCTCACGTCGGTCGCGACCGTGCTCCTGCCTGGAGAGCGTCCACGAGTCGATGCGGCGGGGGAAGGTCTCTACCGAACGCTCCACAGAGAATCTGTGATGGATGTGCTCACCGAGCTGCGGCGCCAACGCATCGGCGCGGTCCTGCTCTCGGTGACCCGGTGCGCGGAGGACGATATGACGCAGGTCGCGCGGATCGTGCGCGAGTTCCCGCGTATCCCCGCAGTCGCTCTGCTCTCACAGGTGGAAGCGGCGACGGCGCAGGCGGTGCTGTCCCTCGGCAAGTCTGGCGTGCGCGCCCTCGTGGACGTGCGCCAACCCGGCGGGTGGCGCGAGTTGCGCGAGGTGTTGATCGCCGATCGCGATGCGGACATCGAGCGCCTCGCGCTGGCGCAGCTGTCCCTGGACTTGGTCGGCGCCCCCGACGGCTGCTGGCGGTTCTTCGAGCTGCTCTTCAAAGCGCCGCCTCAGGTCACGACGGTTCGGCATCTGGCCACGCAGCTCGGCGTGCTCCCCAGCACGCTCATGAGCCGGTTCTTCCGGGCCAGCTTGCCGGCGCCGAAGCGATACCTGACGCTGGCCCGACTGACGCGAGTCGCCCGGATGTTCGAGAACCCGGGGCTGTCGATCGCCAACGTAGCGAACCACATGGAGTACTCCTCTCCTCAGAGCTTCGGCCGGCACGTCCGGTCGATGATGCGGATGACGGCGCTCGAGTTCCGGCAGCGCTACGACGGTGAGGGGATGCTGCAGCGGTTTCGCGACGAGCTCGTCCACCCCTTCTCCGACGTCCTCCGCGCCTTCAGTCCGGTGTCGCGCCTGCCGCGGTGGGCGCGGCGATAGCGAGGTCGGGACGCCCCTGCTTCGTCAGGCAACGGGTCGGGACATCGCGGCGACGATGCGTTCGGCGGTCGCGAGCGCCAGCACGACCTGCCCGGCCGCCTCCAGGGCTTCGCGACCTCCCTCCTGGCGATCGACCAGCGCGAGCACGCCGACGACCTTCCCCCCCGCTGCAGTGACCGCGTCAATCGCGCGCAGGGCCGACGCGCCGGTGGTGATGACGTCCTCGATGATCGCCACCCGGTCGCCGGCCTGGAACGGGCCCTCGATCACGCGCTTCGTGCCGTGTTCCTTGGCCTCCTTGCGCACGGTGAAGGCTCGTAGCGGCGTCCCCGCGATCTGGCTGGCGTAGGCGATTGCGTAGGCGATCGGGTCGGCGCCCAGCGTCAGCCCCCCGACGGCATCGACCTCCCAGCTCGCCTCGCGAAGGGTGGCGAGTGCCAGGGGGCCGATGAGGGACAGCCCATCGGGGCTCATTGTCGTCAGTCGCGCGTCGATGTACAGTGTGGACTGGCGACCCGACGCCAACGTGAATTGCCCCCGTCGCGCCGATCGTGTCGCCAGCATCTGAATCAGCCGATCGCCGTCGGTCATGTGCCTAGCATAGGGACCGCCCTGATCGCGGTCAACCGACCGGCTGTGGCGATGCAACGCCCTCGACCGTGGAAACGCAAGGGATGTCGACACCCAGCGGCGTTAGGCTCTCGTCGGTCGCGCTCGCCCTCGCGCTGCTCTTCGCGCTGGGGGGTCTGTATTCCATCGACCGCACGCTGTCGGCGTCGAGCCGTACGCAGGTCCAGAGCGAAGCAATCGAGTCGAGCGCGCTGGCAGAGAGCTTCCTCCTGGTCCACGCCGAGGTGCTGCACTCGGTACGGGGCATCCTCGTCGAGCCGGTCCGTCACGTCGAAGTGGAAGAGGAGCAGTTCAACGGACTGGTGACGTCGATGGCCCAATACGCACCGGCGTTTCGCAGCGTCTGGGTGGCCGACTCGATGAGCGTGGTGCGCTACCAGTTCCTCTTCGGGCCGCAAGCGTCGGTCGTGCCTGCGGGGGTGCGGCTCGACACTTTGGTGATGCTCGATGCGCGCGCGCTCGTCGAGCACGCGCGCGCCACGGGGCGCACACAGGTTGCGGAATGGGTGAGCGGCCACGGCGACCAGGAGATCGTCATTCTCGATCCGCTCTTCATCGATGGCCGCCTGGTGGGCTTCGCCGGCGCGACGCTCCCGGCTCAAGCGCTCCTGGCGGCGGTGGAATCGCGTCGGCCGCACGTCGCAGGTCGCCTGGCGATCCTCGCTGGGAACGACACTATTGGGGCAGTCACGCGGCCGACCGGAGGGAGAGTCCCGGCGTATGGGCGGGCGGCCCTCCGGATTCCCGGCGGGTCGGAGTGGCTCGTGGTCGTAGCCAGAGCGACGCGGTACGAGACCGTTCGCTTGCTCGTGTGGGGTGTCGGCCTGGCGACGCTGGCGGCGCTGATCGTCGCGCTGCTCCACGAGCGACGGCAGGGGTTGCGACTTGCCGGTCGGTCCCTCGAGCTGGAGCGGCTCTCCTCCGAGCTTCTGCGCGCCAACCGCACGAAGAGCGAGTTCCTTGCCAGCATCTCGCACGAGCTTCGCACGCCGCTCAACGCGATCGTCGGCTTCGTCGAGCTGCTCCGCGATGGGGTGTACGGCGAGCTCTCGCCTCGCCAGAGCGGCCCCGTCGATCGGATCGCTTCTTCGGCCAACCATCTCCGCCAGCTGGTCGACCAACTGCTCGATCTCGCCAAGATGGCAGCGGGTCGGCTAGAGGTGCACGCCGAGGTCATCGACGTGCGGCCGGTGGTGCTCGAGGCAGTCGCCGAGATGGAGCCACTGGTCCGCGAGCGTGGCCTGGGCCTCGACCTCGATGTCACGCCTGGTCTTCCGCGCCTGCGCACCGACCCCATGCATCTGCGGCAGATCCTTCTCAACCTGCTGAGCAACGCGGTGAAGTTCACGCCCGCAGGGGCCATCGCGGTGCGCACGCGGCTCGTCGATGCGCGGGAGCATCCGGTGGTCGATCGTCAGGCGTCGGTGCCACGCGCCGGCTCAGACTCCGTTCAAGGGTGGATCGCCGTCCGCATCGCCGACAGCGGCGTCGGCATCGCGTCGGCAGATCGGGACCGGATCTTCAATGAGTTCGAGCAGGTGAGCGCCGGTCCGCGGGGCGAGTCGGCGCGCCGCGGCACGGGTCTCGGCCTCCCGATCTCCCGGCGCCTGGCACGCCTCCTTGGTGGCGACCTCTCCGTCGAGAGCGAGGTCGGACAGGGATCGACCTTCACGCTCTGGCTGCCCGTCGATGCCGATGAACTCAAGCGCGTCGCCACCGGAGAGCGTGCCGTGACCTCTCCCGGCATCCCCGTCGCCCCGGCGCCAGTCGCCAGCGCGTAGCGCTAGTCGTCGCGCCGGATGAGTCCCTTCATTCGGGCGAAGAGCCCTTCTTTCTTGTTCGCGCTCGGGGCTGCCGTGGCGGCGCGGAGCGCGGCGGCGAATTCGGTGACGTGGGCGTAGCGATCGGATGGGTTGCGGGAGAGCGCCCGCATCACGACTGCCTCGATCGCCGGGTCCACGGTGTACCCCTTCCGCGCACTGTTGAGCGGGATCGGCGGCTGCGAGAGCAGCTGCGTGAACATCTCGCGCTGCGACTTTCCGAGGTACGGCAGATTGCCCGAGAGTAGGTAGTACGCGATGGTGCCGAGGCTGTACTGATCGGCGGCGGAGGTGACCAGCTGGCCGGAGAGCGCCTCGGGGGCCACGTACATCAGCGTCCCGACGAAGAAGCCGGCCTTCGTCAGGCGCTCCTCCGGCGTGAGATCGGGCTCGGCGGCGATGCCGAAGTCGAGGAGCTTGATCTTCTTGGTCGCCGGGTCGTACATGACATTTTCGGGCTTCAGATCGCGGTGGACGATGCCTTCCGCGTGGACGGCGTGAACAGCTTGGGCGAGCTGCTCGATGATGTCGGCGACTTCGGCGGGCGGCAGCGGCGCGTTGCGCTTGGCGTACTTCTCCAGCAATTCGCCGTTTGCCCACTCGATGGCCAGGAAGTGGACGCCGGGGCGCGGCTCCCCGATCTCGATGGTGCGCACGACGTTGGGGTGGGTGACGCGCGTGCCGTACGATGCCTCGCGAAGGAAGCGCGCAACCGCGGTCTTGTCCGTGCGGAGCTTCTCGCGGAGGACCTTGAGCGCGACGGTCCCGTGAGCGGGATGATCGGCGCGGTACACGACTGCCGTTCCCCCCTCACCGACCATATCCTGTAGTGCGTAGCCGGCTAGAGTGGTGCCCGCCAGGTTCTCGCGAATCACGCGGCCGAAGCTAATCGTGCGAGTGAGAGCGAGCAAGAACGCGTAACTTCCGGCGGCGGTCCGTGTACATCACACAGTCCGTACACCCCCCACGATGCATTCGACGCGCGGAGCGACGATTCGAACCTCAGTAGGGCTCCATGCCCTCCCGCTGATGGCGGCGTACTTGTTGGCGATCCTGGCCGGATGCGGCCCCGCCGTGAGCAGCGGCGCTCCAGGGGGCAATGCTCCGGAGCCGTCCAACGGGGCACAGCAACGCGGCCAAGGGAACAGCGTCCTCGATCCTCTCCCGATGTACCGCGACGCCGGTCTGATCGTCGCCGGCCCACCCCTCCCGTTCATCGGATCGGTCCGTTTTCTCGCCAGCTCCACACCCGAGAGCACGCTGACGCTGGTGACGCTGTCGTTCGCCAATCGGGCGCTCGCGTTCACCAACGAGGGACAGACCCAGCGGGCCGTCTATGGCGCGAGTATCGACATCAAGCAGGGGCCGGCGACCATCAAGCGCCTCGATGTGCGTCAAACGGTGCGCGTGTCGACCTTTCGGGAAGCGACGCGAACCGACGAGAGCGTGATCTACGAGCATTTCTTCATGCTGCCGCCGGGACGCTACCTCCTCTCCGTGGCGATCCGTGATGAGGGAAGCGCGAACGCCGGCTCGCAGAGCGCGACCATCACGGTGCCGCGCTTCTCCCCAGGCACCCTCTCCACGCCCATCCCCGTGTACCAGGTGACGCCACGTACGCGCCTGGATACGGTGCCGAGCCTCATCACCAATCCGCGTGCGGCGGCCGTCCTCGGGCGCGACACGCTGGCGCCGATCTATCTGGAGGGCTACGGCCTCAGCCCGTCGTCCCGGATCGTGGTCGCCGTGCTGAGTGACAAGAAAAATCTCATTCTCGAAGACACGATCCGCATTGCCCAACACGGTCCGATGTCGTCGGCGCGACTGGATTTTCCCGTGGGACGTATCGGTATCGGCCGGCTGTCGATGATCGCCTCGCTGGTCGGGAGCGCGGATACGGTCGAGACACCCCTCCTGATCACGATCAGTGAAGATTTCGCGATCACGTCGTTCGATGAGCTCCTCAGCTATCTCCGCTTCTACGCGACGCCGGAGCGGTTGCAAGTCCTGCGCGACGCACCCCCCGACAAGCGCGCCGCCGCCTGGGCTGCGTTCTGGAAAGCCACGGACCCGAACCCCGCGACCCCGGAACACGAAGGCCTGCGCGACTACTTCCTGCGCATTCGTCAGGCAAACCAGCGCTTCGGCGAGGAAGGCGGTCCGGGATGGCTCACCGACCGGGGCAAGGTGTTCGTGACGCTCGGTGAGCCGGATCAAGTACTCGAGCAGCAGCGAAGCCAGACAGACACGCGCGGGCGGGCGCAGGGGTGGGATTACAGTCAGTTCCACGTCCAATTCGTGTTCGTCGACCAGACGGGCTTCAATCGGTGGCGCCTGACGGCGCAGAGTCAGGCCGACTTCGATCGCATCTCACGGCAAGAGATGGTGCATTGAGCGGTCGGCGGCGCGCGCGACCGGATTATCGGCGCGCGCGCACCGACTCTGGCAGGGCCTGGCTGCACCTCGTTTGCCTCCTCGTACTGTGCGCGGCGCCATCGCTCATCGCCGCGCAGCATCGGAAGACGAGCCGGCCGAGTGATG
>Ga0187778_10002072_pt1 | contig 13786 bp, 10 predicted proteins | sample 1015_Q2_SP5_20_M_FD_132418 | JGI IMG/M metagenome (GOLD analysis project Ga0187778, IMG submission 132418) | Tropical peat soil microbial communities from peatlands in Department of Meta, Colombia - 1015_Q2_SP5_20_MG | ecosystem: Environmental > Terrestrial > Soil > Wetlands > Peat | place... | reverse complement strand
CTGTTCCCCGACCAGATCGCCTGGATCGTGAATCACGCCGGCGACCGGGTGATGATGACTGATCTTACGTTCGTGCCGCTCCTGGAAAAGATCGCCGACAGGCTTCCGAGTATCGAACGCTACGTCATCCTCACCGACGCCGCGCATATGCCGAAGACTTCGCTGAAGAATGCGATCGCTTACGAAGACTGGATTGGCGCGGTTGATGGCGATTTCGAATGGAAGTCCTTCGACGAAAATACCGCCGCCGGCATGTGCTACACCTCGGGCACCACCGGACATCCGAAGGGAGTCCTCTACTCGCATCGCTCCAATGTGCTGCACGCCATGATGGCGTCGATGCCTGATTGCAAAAATCTGTCGTCGCGCGATGTTGTGCTCCCAGTTGTCCCGTTGTTTCATGCCAATGGCTGGTCCCTCGCCTTCTCGACGCCGATGGTCGGCGCCACGATGGTCATGCCGGGCGCAAAGCTTGACGGCGCCTCGATCTACGAATTGCTGAACACCTACAAGGTTACGTTCACTGCGGCGGTGCCGACCGTGTGGCTGATGCTGCTGCAGGATCTAGAAAAGACCGGCGGCAAACTGCCCTATCTCAAGCGCGTCGTCATCGGCGGCTCGGCTTGCCCGCGCGCCATGACCAAGACTTTCCAGGATAAGTACGGCGTTGAAGTGGTGCATGCCTGGGGTATGACCGAGATGAGCCCGCTCGGCTCGCTGTGCACCATGAAGCCTGAATACGCGGCGCTGACCGGCGAGGCGAAGCTCGATGTCGCGATGAAGCAGGGTCATCCGCCATTCGGTGTCGACATGAAAATCACCGATGACGCCGGCAATCCGCTGCCCTGGGATGGAAAGACTTTCGGCCGCCTGAAGGTACGGGGACCGGCAGTGGCGCGAACATACTTCAAGACTGAAAGCGATCCGGTCTTCGAAAAGGACGGCTGGTTCGACACAGGCGACGTCGCGACGATCGATCAATATGGCTACATGCAGATCACCGACCGCGCCAAGGACGTGATCAAATCGGGCGGCGAATGGATTTCATCGATCGATCTCGAAAATCTTGCGGTTGGCCATCCGAAAGTTGCAGAAGCCGCGGTGATCGGGGTGACGCACCCAAAATGGGACGAACGGCCATTACTGGTGATCGTGCTCAAGAAGGGAGAAACCTCCACCAAAGAGGAAATTCTCGGCTTCATGCAGGGCAAGATCGCAAAGTGGTGGATGCCGGATGACGTGGTCTTCGTCGACGAAATCCCGCATACGGCAACCGGCAAAATCCAGAAGCTGACGCTACGGGAGCGATTCAAGGACTACGTTTTGCCGTCGGTGCAAGCCGCCGAATAGTTCCGGTGTCACAAAACAAGACGGGTTCCGCGCCAAGGAAAAACACGTAAAGTTTTATCCGGTTTTTAAACATCCCGAAGTATGCACTCGCCTATCGGCTGTCCCACTCAAACGGTGGAATCAGCGATGACAAAGGATTGGCGCCTCGAGCAACTGGAAGCGCGGCCCTATCTGCGGGGCGCAACATTCACACGAAAATCGTACCGCGCCTCTAGTCCCGAGTGGGACCACGACCACTGCACCGCATGTTGGACCACGCTGGCGGAGTCGCACATCAAGCGGGCGGATATCATTCACGAAGGCTACGCAACGACCGCGGAATTTGTACGGGGAGCTGACTACAGCTGGATCTGCGTGGCTTGCTTCGAGCAGTTCCGCGACATCATGGAATGGCGGGACGTCACAACGCTGGTGTCGGGCTGAGAGCACCAGATCGCGCTGCTAGCGGAACCGCCTCCCCGCAGCAGCGTTTTCTCACGCGCGCGTCGGGTGGCAACCGGCCATAACGGAGAGGACGAACGCAGTCTATTTTGCCGGTTTCTGACTGCGGCACCAGCGCATCGGTAGGCGTGGCGTCTAACCCGTTCTCGATGCGCGCACCAGGGCGCGGGTGCTACTCAGCCGCCAGTGGCGAGGTCTGCAGCCGATCCTGGGCGGCGACCAGGCGTTGCATCACTTTGAGATCACGATCGCGGAGCTGCAAGCAGGCATCGGCCCAAACCTGGACAATACGGTCGAGCTCCTCGAGTGAGATTGGATTAACCTCGCGACCGATCTGGTAAACCGAGCGGCTGCCGGTGTGCCGCCGCTTGCTTCGCTGCATGTAGTCGCGTGCTTCGTCGACGCCCTGCCCCGGTTCGGCAAGAACGTGCACAAGGCCTGCGTCCTTCATCTCTTCGGCCGTATAAATGCGTCCGCTCAGCATCATCTCTTCGGCGAACGCCGCGCCGACGCGCCGCGCGACCAGGCTGTAGGCGCCCATTCCGGGGAACAGCCCGAAGATATTTTCCGGGAAGCCGAATTTCGCACCGCGTTCGGCAATGATGACATTGAACGACAGCAAAGATTCAAAACCGCCGCCAAGAGCATCGCCCTGCGCCAGGCCAATCGTCACCATCGGAAGACCGAGGCAGTTGATGTTGCGGTGAAGAATGCGCACGCACGACTCGCCGTAAGCGACGAGCCCTTGACGATCATTCGCACGGATTTGCTGCGCGAACAGATCGAGGTCGCCACCGAGGTTGAACACACCGGGCGTGCGCGACCCCAGAAGCAGAAATCGCAAATCATTTGGACGGTCGGCGAACGCGGCAACGATGCCGCGCTGCCAGGCGTGGAAATCATCGAGGAAGTCGAGGTTGTAGCTCGGACGTCCGCGCGGCCGCATGAAGGTCCACAAAGCGCCGGCGGCTTCGTCCCAGGACACTTCGAGCTGCTTGAGCTCGAAGAGCCGTCGCGCCTCGGTGCCTTTCTTCAGGTCGATCAGTTTGGGATCGAAAAGCGGCTTCGCCGGTACGTTTACGACGGAGGTATCGCTGCGAACCGCCGACTGGGCATCCGACACTGCGAACATGGGTATTTCTACGCACTTGTTAATACTTTTTTTACCCTAACAGGGGGTTGCAGAAGCCACAACCGTACAATCCTGCATTGGGGGGACCCGAAAACGGCTGGTTCGCAAGTTAGGCCTGATTTTCAAGGCCAAAACCTCCGAACGCCCGTTAACTACAAACACAAGAAGCGGCCCTCCCCCGGACGCACCGTCCGAGCACCCAATTGGGCCGAAAAACGCCTGCGACAATCTGTCTAAGAGGCGGCGTCGCGGCGCGAGCCGCGTGCGGACGCGGGTGATCAGACCCGGCGCGTCAGCGTGCACGCGTTCGGGAAAATTTTATTCAAATTGTCCCGCAATCAAATGCGGTCGGTTCATCTTGGTTGCCGATATACAAAGCAATTTGCTTGGCATTGAACAATGGCGCGTACCATCCCGATCGTCGAGATAGCCGCGTAGGTCGCATGTTAATCAGTAAGTTGCTCCAGACCCGCAAGGCGGACGCGGAGCTTCCGAAAGAGATTCGCGCTGCGTTGATCGAGTCGCTGTTTGCGCCGATCGCGTCGCTGCTTGTCGGCGCCGTGGCGTGCTCGATCATCGGCGCGGCGGTCGCGCTGCGCGTCGGCGACAAGTGGATCATGGGCAATTCGCTCGCGATCCTCGCGGTCGGCATGCTGCGTGTCGCGTCAGCGCTCTTCTACAAACGGTACAAGGAAGCCGACAAGCTCGCGGCCACCAGGGCCTGGGAACACGTCTACGAATACGGCGCCTGGGGATTTGCGGCGCTGCTCGGCCTGCTGTGCTGGATGACCCTGTCGCGCACGACAGATGCCTCACTGCAGATGGCGGTAACAACAATCACGGCAGGCTACGCGGCCGCAATTTCCGGACGCAACGCGGGACGGCCCTTCATCGCCGTAGGGCAGCTCACGCTTTGTACGCTGCCAATGTGCGTCGCCCTCCTCGTTTATCCCGACTGGGTGCACAAGGCGCTCGGCTTCGTCATCTTGATGTTCATTTACGGAATGATCGACATCACGCTGAGCATTCGCGACATCATCATTCAGGCGCTCACAATGACGCGCAAGGAAGCTGCTCTCGCTACGCGGTTCGAGCAGCAGGCAAATCGTTTCGATATCGCTCTCAACAACATGTCGCACGGCCTCTGCATGCTCGACGAGCAGAATCGGCTGCAGGTATGGAACGAGCGCTTCCTGGAAATGCTGCATCTCAAGGACGTACCCGTCCGGGTCGGCATGCCGGCTTCACAAATGATCCGGCACAGCATCCGCGCGGGGAATCACCGGACCAAGAGCGTGAAGAAGGTCTTCAACGATCTGGCGGTCGGCCTGCAGAAAAATCGTTTCGACCAGATTCAGCCATCGCCCGATGGCGATCGCACGATCGCGGTATCGCGCCGGACCATGGTCGGCGGCGGCTCGGTCGTCATTCTCGAAGACGTGACCGAGAGCAAGCGTGCGCAGGAACGCATCACCCACCTCGCGAAATACGATGAGCTCACCGGCCTCGCCAACCGCAACCAGTTCCGCGAGCGCATCAACGGCATGCTCGCGGCCATGCATAATCGCAGGAATCATATTGCCATTCATCTCATCGACCTTGATCGATTCAAGACGATTAACGATACGCTCGGCCATCCGATCGGCGACAAGTTGCTCAAAGAGGTCGCCTCGCGGCTCAAGACTGTCATTCGCCCCGGCGACATGATCACGCGTTTCGGCGGTGACGAATTTGTCGTGTTGCAAGTTGGCACTGAGCGCTATCAGGACGCCAAGTGGCTGGCTCAGCGTCTGGCGCGCACGTTAAAGGATCCATTCGACATCGACGGGCATCGCATCGACATCGGCGCCTCGATCGGCATCGCCATGGCACCGATGGATGGAGTTGACGCTGACCAACTGCTGAAGAAGGCCGACATGGCTCTATACGCCGCCAAGAACGGGGGCGGCGGCGACCATCGGTTCTTCGCACTCGAGATGGAAGAGGCGGCCCAGGAACGCCGGGCGCTCGAACTCGACCTGCGCGAAGCGCTGACTTCCGAGCAATTCCAGTTGTACTTCCAGCCGTTGGTCGACCTGCGCAATGGCCGTGTTACCACTTGCGAAGCGCTACTCCGCTGGAAACACCCGAAGCGCGGAATGGTGCCACCGTCGATCTTTATCCCTATTGCCGAGGAAACCGGCCTGATCGTTGCGATCGGCGAATGGGCACTGCAGCGCGCGTGTTTCGAAGCGGGGAACTGGCCGAAAGGCGTCAAGGTCGCCGTCAACCTGTCGCCGGTGCAATTCCGCGACCGGGGGCTCGCGCTGCAAGTGGTGTCGGCGCTGGCGAAATCGGGACTCCCGGCACAACGGCTCGAGCTGGAAGTCACCGAGCGCCTGCTGCTCGAAGACAGCGAAGGAACGCTGGCGGCAATGGAGCAGCTCAAGAGTCTCGGCGTCGGGATATCGCTCGACGATTTCGGCACCGGCTACTCGTCGCTTAACTACCTGCGCAAGTTCCCATTCCAGAAGATCAAGATCGATCAGTCATTCATTCGCGGATTGGGGGAAGAACACGATGCGCAGGCAATCATCGGCGCGGTCGCCGGGCTTGGCGCCAGCCTCGACAAGGTCGTGGTTGCCGAGGGCATCGAAACTGAGGATCAAATGCGGCAGGTGAGAATGCAGGGCTGCCACGAGGGCCAGGGCCATTTCTTCGGCGAACCCATGCCCGCCGACACCATCCGCACCCAACTCGCAGCCTCAACCAACGCCGCACAACTCGTCGCCTGACCGGCGGCGGGACAGGGCTTTATATTTCCGTCACATGAAGAGGGCGCGGGCATAACGAGCGTTGCCTGACTTCGCGCAAGCCAGTATCCCTGCCCCGATGACAAGTTCCGACGCGGATGGCCACGCTACGGGCGGCGGCGTGCGATTCCTGGGGCAGCGTCCTCCCTATTGGCGGCTGCTGGCCCGCGGCGCAGCTCTCCTGATGGTCACCCTTGGGATCTATCGTTTCTGGCTGGCCACCGATGTGCGCCGTTTCCTCTGGTCGAATACGGAAATAGCCGGTGAGGCGCTGGAATATACCGGCACGGCGCTGGAGCTGCTTATTGGCTTTCTGGTGGCAATTGCCATCCTGATACCGGTTTACACTGCTATCTTTTTGGCGGCGCTTGATCTCGGCATTCTCGGCAAGTTGTCCGGCGTGATGGGATTCGTCGCCCTCGGCGTTCTTGGCCAATACGCGATCTATCGCGCGCGCCGTTATCGTCTGACCCGCACAATTTACCGCGGACTGCGATTTCACCAGGAAGGCTCGGCGTGGGCCTATGCCTTCCGGGCGGTCCTGTGGTGGATCGTTACCGCTCTTAGTCTCGGGCTTGCATATCCATTCCAGCTTGCCAGCCTCGAACGCTACAAGATGCGGAACACGTTCTACGGCAGCCTGGCCGGCGGTTTCGACGCGTCGGGTCTGCGCCTGTTCGTGCGAGGCTTGCCGATGTGGCTGCTCGTGTTCGCACCGCTTGCACTCGCCGTCAGCGGTTTCATCGGGATCGATTGGAAAGCTTTCGCCGACGCCGTGGCCCAGGGTGGCGATGACGCGATGAGCAAGATCGAAGGGAGTAATCCGGGGCTCGGCGCGGTGATTGTCTTTGCCATGCTGATGGGAAGCGTCAGCGTGACGCTCGCGGCTATTCTCTATCCGGCATTCCAGGCAATGGTGCTGCGCTGGTGGTCCTCGGGCCTGTGTTTCGGCACAATAGAAGTCCGTTCGCGCCTGAGCACGCGCCGTGTCTATGGCGCTTACGCTCGTTTCGTCGGCTATGCGCTCCTGTTCAGCATCACGATGGGTATCGTCGGCAGCGTAGCTTTGCTCGCTGTCGCAGCCGTAGGCGGCACCAGCAGATTCGGCGCCCAAGGTGAGATCGCAGCGACACTCGCGGCACTGGTCGGCTACGTCATCACCGCGCTCGGTTTTTCGACCATTTATCGCGCGACTGTGCTGCTGTCGCTTTGGCAGTTGGGCATGGAATCGCTGCAATTGTCAGGTCTCTCGGCACTCGACAAGGTAAAGGCCACGGGCCGGCCAAGTTCAGCGGTTGGCGAAGGCCTTGCCGACGCGCTCAACGTCGGCAGCTATTGAGCGGACGCAGCGCGAAGGGTCGCATGCATGAATTCCGGCGCCGGGATCTACTTCGATGGTGTGACCAGCGCCCGCCACGACGTCGTTGTCGCATTGACGCAGTCGGGATTGCAGATTTCCAATCCTGATGGGCATGTGCAGGCGGAATGGCCCTATAACGAGATAGAGGGTCTTACGGCGCCAGATTCAGTCCTTCGCCTTGGCCGTCGCGGAAGCACGGTATTGGAACGCCTGGAAATCCGCGATCCGGCTTTGGCCGCGCAAATCGACGCACGCGCCGTTCACGTCGACCGTGCTGGCGCACTGCAACGACGCCAGCGCATACGAGTTATCGGCTGGAGTGTTGCCGCGACGACCTCGCTTTTGCTTGTGGCGTGGTTCGGCATGCCGGCTATCGCAGCGCGGCTGACGCCGCTGCTGCCGGCCGGGATTGAAGGCAAACTCGGCGAAGCCGTGGATATGCAAATACGCGGCATGCTTCTCGCCCCCAAGGACGGCACGACCCCCGACTGTGGCGCATCGCCATCGGAAACAGCGGGACGCGCCGCACTGGACAAGATCGTTCGCCGGCTCGAAGCCGCCGCCGGACTGCCGCATCCGTTGCGGATCGATGTCGTTCGGCGAGATGCAGCCAATGCCATAGCGCTTCCGGGGGGACACGTTTATGTTTTCAGCGGGCTGATCGCCAAAGCGGACAACGCCGACGAGGTCGCCGGGGTGATTGCCCATGAAATTGGCCATGTTGCCAATCGGGACGGCACGAAAGCTCTGATTCAGGGCGCCGGGCTGTCAATTCTGTTCGGAATGCTGCTCGGGGATTTCGTCGGGGGCGGCGCGGTTGTTTACGGCGCGAGGACCTTGTTGCAATCTTCATATTCACGCGAGACGGAAACGGCGGCAGATGCCTATGGTGCCGGTCTCATGAACAAGGCGGGCGGCAACACGTATGCTATGGCAGCGATGCTCGACAAGATCGGCGGCGCCACCGAACCGGGCATGAAAATTCTCCTGGACCATCCAGAAACAAAGGCTCGCGTCGCTGCCATTCGCAAATTGGCCGGAAACCAGGCGCCATCGGCCTTTCTCGATGCGGGCGAATGGGCGGCCCTCAAGCAAATCTGCGCGGGGCGGCCGTAACCAATGGCGCGACGTCCGTTTCATGACGAGCCAATATCGCAGGTCGCGCTCTGGTCGTCGCGGCTGGGGCTGTTCGCATTTGTCGTCGCTGCGCTTTCGATCATCATAGTGCGCTCGGCACTGCTGGAGATCGTGCCGGCTCTCGCCACGTTCGCGGCGGCACTGGTCTTCGCCGGCCTCGCTATATTGCTTGCGTTTGCCGGCTTCATTGTCATTTGGCGGCAGGGCCGCTCTGGGCTTGGACGCGCGCTGCTGGGGTTGTTTCTCGGGGTGATGCTGCTCGCCTACCCCGGCTATCTCGCGACCCGCGCCATGAAACTGCCGACGATTAACGACATCAGCACGGACCTCACAAATCCGCCGCGTTTCGACGCTTTAATGCGTGTGCGACCACCCGGACGCCTTGATTATCCTGGCGCAGCGACAGCGGCGCTGCAGCGCACTGCGTACCCCGATATCGCCCCGCTCGAACTCGACGTGCCGATAAGGACCGCCTACGACGCCGCGCTCGCTCTGGTGACTAAACGCAAATGGATAATCGCCGACCAGCGCGCACCCGGGCCGGGCCGCCGCGAAGGGCTCATCGAGGCGACCGCGCGCACGCCGATCATGGGATTCCGCGACGACGTGGTGATCCGGATGGTGCCTCTTAGTCAGGGGACCCGCATCGATATGCGGTCGGCGTCACGAGTTGGAATGCACGATTTCGGTGCCAACGCCTCGCGCATTCGCAGCCTGTTTGAAGATATCGATGATGTTGTCAGTTCGGCGCCCGAGCCGCGCCCCGAAAAGAAGACGCAACCGCCGAAAAAGGGGCAGCCCGACAAGCGTCAGCCGGCCAAGCGATAGACCCCGTCGATCGCGGGCGTGCCGTCAGTCTCGACCATGCCGCGCGCGACCAGATCTTCGAGATGCGCGAGCACCGACAGGCCCGCGGCTCCGGTCAGCCGCGGATCAATGCCGATATAGATGGCACGCACAATGGTCGGGATATCGGTCGGCGCCTTCGATAGCCGATGCAAAATTGATGCTTCGCGCGCCTTGCGATGCAGAATATAGTAATTGACGAAGCGCGGCGCGTCCTTAATGACCGGGCCGTGCCCGGGTAAATAGCTCGTCTCATTTCGCCGGGCGAGTTTTGTCAGGGAATCCATGTAATCGCTCATGGCTCCGTCCGGTGGCGCGACAATCGAGGTCGCCCAGGCCATCACGTGATCGCCGGCGAACAGCGCATTCTTTTCCTTCAGCGCATAAGCCATGTGGTTTGCCGTGTGGCCCGGTGTCGCCACAGCCTGGATGGTCCAACCATCGCCGCTGACAACCTGGCCGTCCTTCAAGGCGATGTCTGGCTGAAACTCGCGATCGGCACTGGCATCGAGCGGGTTGTGTTCGCCAATGTGCAAGGGGCGCGCCGCACGGTGCGGACCCTCGGCATAAACAGTCGCGCCTGTCGCGGCCCTGACCGCCGGCACCGCCGGCGAATGATCGCGATGGGTGTGGGTGACGAAAATATGCGTCACAGTTTCGTTGCGCACGGCATCCAGCAACGCGCCAATGTGCGCCGGGTCGTCGGGGCCGGGATCGATGATGGCGACTTTGCCTTTGCCGATGATATAGCTCAGCGTGCCTTTGAAAGTGAATGGCCCCGGGTTGTTGGCCATGACCCGCCGCACGCCGGGAATCGGCTCGTCGACCTTGCCGGGCGCGAGTTCGAGATCCTTGTCAAAGGGAATGTCTTCGCTCATGGACGTGGGCCCGTTTGGCCGAACCGACGTACCATTATTTCAGCCAGACTTGCACCCTATCCGCCCGAAGATGGCGGATGTTCTGCACGCATTAATCCCTACCCTGTCGATTCTCGGGCTTATGACGCGCTAGCGCACCACCAGAACGCCGGTGGTTTTCGGGTTGAAATCATCGAAGAAATTATAGCTGCCCGGAGCCAAGGGCCGGATACGAATGGTGCCCTCACTGTTTCCGGGCACGACCTTCTCTACCCGCAAGCTGACGCTTTCGAATTCCATCGGCGTTGCGTCGAGATTTTTTATCCGCAGTTCGATCGGGACATTGGCCGGAGCATGAATTTGCGCCGGCTGAAATTGGTGGTTCTTTACGCTGATGCTCACGTTTGCCGCTTGCTGGGCGTTTGCCGCAGGGCTGATCGCAAGGAAAAGCACGGCAAGTCCGATTCTTCCAACACTCAAGAACATGTAAGTCGCTCCCCCTAGAATTCGACGGCGAATTTCAATTTGGCGCGGTGGCGGGAAAATTCGCTGAGATTCAGCGAAGCGCACGGATCATCGACATCGCGGCCTTTGACCTGCGTGTTCCACGCTGCGGTCATGAACATCTTGCGGTTCAGCTGCACGTACATTGTCGGTCCAACATAGACGGCATCGCCGGTGAACGTGTTGAACCAGATCCCGTCGTAGTGGCGCAGATACCACGCCTCCGCTCCGATGAATACCGCAGGCACGATGCGATATGACAAGGCGCCGGAAACTCCCAGGGTCGATTCCTTTTCCCAGCCGGCGCCGACGCCATCGGGATCATGTGTTGCTTCCGGCTCGTACAGGAGATTGGAGCCGAAATATAACCTGTTCTTGATCAGCTCGACGTCGGCGTTGACCTTCAGTTCGAGACCGAAATTCTTCACCCGCTGGCCGCTGGTTTCGTCGATGCGGTGCCATTCCGGCTCAGCCGAAAGAGTAATCGCGAGCGGCTGCGAAGGTCCGCGATCAAGCAATAAGTAGCGAATTTCACCGAAGAAGCCGCTGATCGCCATTCGATTGAGATTATCGAGATCAGTTACGTTCTGGATATTGTGGTACGAGACCAGCGGTCCAAACTCGAACTGGACGTATTGGTTCGGCGTGAACTCGTACTCAAGCTTTGTTTCGCTGCCCCAATAGCGTCCGTCACGCTTGCCCATCCGGGCAATTGTTTCCAGCGACACTTCCTTTTCGCCTTCAAGGCCGACGCCGGAGCCCTCAGTGATGCCAAAAATATATTTCGTCTCGACGTCGCCGTAAGTGTCCTGCGCGTTGGCAGTAAAACTGGTTGCAATGATAAGAGGCGCTGCGAAAAAAACCGCACGCGCGCGCGAAGCTTTGTTCATTCCCGTTTCCCCATAGGCCGGGTTCAAGGCCCGACAATGCGGACACGCACTATGCGTGGTGCAAAAAACAATTCAAAAAATTTTTGCGCGCAAGTCAATGCACCGTAGCAAACTTTAGAATTTTCTAATTCGGAGCTTTTCTAATCAAGCCGATCAGAATGCTTCTAATTTAGAAGCTAACGCACGACAAGCACGCCGGTACTTTCCTGATGGTAGTCGTCATAGAATTCGTAGCGGCCAGGATTGAGCGGCTGCAACTTGATGACGGCTTTTCATTTGTCGCCACCCTGGTTCGAAGCGACGGCTTGTTTCAGATCGATCAGCCATCGTGGCCAAGAACCCGCCAAGACCGGCTTGGTTCCGCCGCTGACTACCCAGGGCTTGCGAAAATCAGTGGATTTCCGGCTCCGGGACCGTCCCCAGCGGCGCGAGAAAATCGAAATCGCAGCCTTCGTCGGCTTGCCCGATATGCTGGGAATAAAGTGCCCCGTAACCGCGCGAGTAGCGGGGCTCGGGTTGCTTCCAGGCAGCCCGGCGTTTGGCAATTTCCGCGTCTGAAACATGCAGATGGATTCGACGCCCCGGCACGTCGACCTCGATCTCGTCGCCGGTTTTGACGAACGCAAGCGGGCCCCCGACGAAGCTCTCGGGCGCAACGTGGAGAATACAGGCGCCGTAACTGGTGCCGCTCATGCGCGCATCGGAAATTCGCAGCATGTCGCGCACGCCCTGCTTCACCAGCTTCTTTGGAATCGGCAGCATGCCCCACTCCGGCATGCCGGGGCCGCCTTTCGGCCCGCTGTTCTTGAGCACAAGGATATGGTCCGGCGAGACGTCGAGATCGTCACGTTCGACCTCGCGCGCCATGTGGTTGTAATCCTCGAAGGCGATCACTTTGCCGCGGTGACGCAGCAGGCGCTTGTCGGCGGCGGAAGGCTTCATCACGCAACCGCGCGGCGCAAGATTGCCGGTGAGAACCGCCGTTGCGCCTTCTTTTGATACGGGGTCTGACATCGGATGAATCACGTCGCGCTTGTAGACCTCGGCGCCGGCAATATTTTCGCCGATACTGCTGCCGGTGACGGTCGGACAGGACAAATCGAGTGCGCTCTTGAGCTCGGCCATGAGTGCCCGCAAACCGCCGGCGTAGAAAAAATCCTCCATCAGGAATTCACCGGAAGGCCGCACATTTGCCAGCACCGGGATCTCGCGCGAGATTTCGTCGAACCGACTCATGTCGAGCTTCAATCCGGCGCGCCGCGCCATCGCCACCACATGGATGATGGCGTTGGTTGAACCGCCCATCGCCATGTGCACACGAATGGCGTTGTCAAAAGCGGCCGGGGTGAGAATCTTCTGTGGCGCCAGATCATCCCACACCATGTCGACGATGCGGCGGCCTGATGCAGCGGCCATGCGCGGATGCGCGGCGTCGGCGGCGGGGATCGACGAGGCTCCGGGCAAAGTCATTCCCAGCGCTTCGGCGATCGCCATCATGGTTGCCGCCGTGCCCATCACCATGCAGGTGCCGAAGCTGCGGGCAATTCCGCCCTCGATTTCCGCCCATTCTGCTTCGCTGATGCGGCCGGCGCGTTTTTCATCCCAGTATTTCCACGCATCCGAACCCGATCCCAGCACCTGGCCGTGCCAGTTGCCTCGAAGCTGTGGCCCGGCCGGAACATAGATCGCGGGCAAGCCCATACTGATGGCGCCCATGATCAAGCCGGGCGTAGTCTTGTCACAGCCGCCCATCAGCACCGCGCCATCGATCGGATGGCTGCGCAAAAGCTCTTCGGCCTCCATCGCAAGAAGATTGCGATAGAGCATGGTTGAAGGTTTCACGAAAGGCTCTGACAGCGACATCGCCGGAAGCTCGATCGGAAAACCACCGGCCTGGAGCACGCCGCGCTTCACATCTTCGGCACGTTCGCGCAGGTGCGTGTGACAGAAATTGATGTCGCTCCAGGTATTGACGATGCCGATAACCGGCTTGCCGGACCAATCGGCTGCGTCGAAGCCGCCCTGGCGCAGCCGTGACCGGTGACCGAAGGCGCGAAGGTCATTCACGCCGAGCCAGCGGTTGCTGCGCAGCTCTTCAGGACGTTTACGTCTGGTCATTCTTGCCGGTACGAGGACGCTCGCTAGTTGATCGACAGATTGGCGGCGTTGACCACCTTTTCCCATTTCGCCGTTTCTTCGGCAATAATCTTGCCGAAGTCAGCCGGCGAGCCGGCTATCGGCGTGCCGCCAAGCTCCTTGAGCTTAGCGAGCAACGCCGGATCCTTGAGCGCCAGGTTGATTTCCTTATTGAGGAGATCGACGATTTCCTTCGGCGTGCCATGCGGCACGCCGAATCCAAAGAACGCGCTGGCCTCATAGCCGGGCACGGTTTCGCCGACGGTCGGAACATCCGGCAATTCTTCCGAGCGTTTGGCGGTCGTCACCGCAAGCGCCCGCAGCTTGCCGGCCTTGATGTG
>Ga0187778_10002071_pt1 | contig 13788 bp, 18 predicted proteins | sample 1015_Q2_SP5_20_M_FD_132418 | JGI IMG/M metagenome (GOLD analysis project Ga0187778, IMG submission 132418) | Tropical peat soil microbial communities from peatlands in Department of Meta, Colombia - 1015_Q2_SP5_20_MG | ecosystem: Environmental > Terrestrial > Soil > Wetlands > Peat | place... | reverse complement strand
GCTGATCGCCGGGGGGAGACAACGGGGTTGATTTGGTTATGGGCCATGCCGCGCCAATGCCGGACCATCGAGAGGGAGCGCGGGGCCCGTCCCGTGGTTCTCCCCCTGCCATTGGCGTGGATCGCCAACAGATCGCTGAGGATCTGGACCAATCATCCCTGGCGGCATTGATCAGGTTCTTCCAGACACTGGATCAATGGGATCGTGAGGACAAACAATGTTGAAACGCTGCAGTCATTGTCAGGGCGAAGCGCAGTTGTCGGTTGTTTGTGTGATTTCAACCCTGGGCTCAACCCCGCGCCGTCAGAAATGTTCGGCGGCGGTCCTCTTTTGTCATCGGTGCCTGCGCGCTCTGCTGGCGGGTGGGTGTCTGGGTATAGCCGGTCTCAAAAAGTCTGTTAACAACGCGTTTACACGTCTGACCGCGCCATTGCGGGACGGGACTGACCCAGGAGAACCAGCGTCAAACCCTGCCCTAACCGCTTGATTCTAAAACGGAAGATCAGCTTGCAAAGTCCCCGTCTCCCGTTAGGATTAGGCTGCTTCGGGGGAGGTCAGTTTTATGGTCGCAGCGATTGTCTATACCAGGGTGTCAACTCGGGAACAGGAGCGGGAGGGATACTCGATCCCGGCTCAACGAAAGTTGCTCGCCGGTTATGCCCGATCCCGCTCCTTCCATGTAGAACGCGAGCACGAATTCATCGATATCGAGTCTGCCAAGAATCCGGGCCGGAAAGAATTCAGCAGAATGCTGCGCCTGCTTGCGACCGATGGAGCGCCCAGAATTGTGTTGGTGGAAAAGACGGACCGTCTTTACCGGAACCGTGCCGACGCCCTCGCCTTCGAGGAATTGATCGAGAAGCGCGGCATCGAAGTCCATCTTGTCAAAGAGGGTCGAGTGGTCGGAAAGGACTCGCGCTCCCAGGACAAGTTCATGCACGACATCCATGTGGCGGTCGCCAAGCACTACGTGGAGAACCTGAAGGAAGAAGTCAAGAAGGGCATGCGCGAGAAAGCCGAGGAAGGTATCGAGATTGTTGAATGCTTGACGAGCCTGTGCTTCAAAGTTGGTGCCCGCAGCCTCGCCAGTGGACGGGTTAACACCGGGCTGACCGGACACGAACAGCAGACCTGCGGCACGCACCGCCTGCGAATAGGGGCCGAGCGCCTTAACTCCCGGGAACATGGACAACCTCTTTGCCAGACATCGCTATGCTCCTCCAAGAATGGAATGGACAGCCGTTTCTAGCGCAATGCCACTTCAATCAGATCACAGGATCGAAAGCTCCATGTACTCATCGGCACCGATGATCCTCAGCACGACCCACCGAAATCGGGAACCGCTGCCTCACATCGTCTTTGGTCGAAAATAGAAGAACGACCGAAAAATCCTCGTGGTTGAACCTGCCGACGCGGCAATGACGTGTGCTTCGGCAGCAGTTTGCGTGGTTCGCACCAGCATCCTTCTGCCATCCTTCATCTCGAAAACCGTGCCGTTCAATGGGGGATTGCCATCGAAGAACACGATCACAAAGAACCGTCCCCGACCGATGATCCACGGATCGCCGCTACTCAAGTCGGAACGAAAATGCGCAAATTCCTCGGTTGAGTCCTGACGCCTAAGTGCAACCTTTTGCTGAGTAATGTCGTTCAGAGCCGCCAGTAATCTTGTGTTCTGCTGATACTCCCGCGTGAGCTTGTCCACTTCTGCTTGCGAGTCGAAAGCATTCAAGTACCACATCTCCGCAGGCCCGGAGACAGACTCGATGGTCAGATAAGGATGGGTGAAGGCGAGCGTTCGACAGAGGTCTTCAGCGCGTCTCTCCAGCTTGCGATTTGCGGCTACAGCGTCCGCCTTCAGGTAATCGCGAGAAATATACAAAATTTGCGGCGGGCGAGCTTGCGCCATGCTATCTGTCACAATCCACAAGGCAACTGCGAAGCCGGAAAGCAGCATAACGCACTTTGCTGAGGCAATTATTGCAATCCATCCCATGTAGCCGTAAAGCCGAGCACGGGGGAAAGACTGATTTTGCAAATCGTCTTCGCCGGAATCTAGGTGGTGACTACTGTGGCTTTCTCGACTGATTGTTTTGCCGGGGCCAGTGCGATCAGCAGTACACCGACGATTGCGAACACAACCACTCCCGCGAGTTCTCGGCGCTCGATCACATTCCGGTATTCCTGCACAGCCATTACCCCAGCATGGGCAAGATTTGCCCATCCCCCGGAGGCGATTAGGTTGCGGTTCGCTGCTGGGTCGCGCACCGCCAGCAGCAAGAAGATTCCGAGTGTGACATAGATGCTCATCAGCATCGGCACCGCAGGCTCTCGCGAGAAAAACATCGTCAGGGGAACAACTCCCGCGCAGAACAGTAACCCCACCACCACAAGCACGACCTTCAGAGCGCGTTCTCGACGCATTGTGTCCTCCTTCTTGTCGTCGCACTTCTTCCCGTCGTCGCAGCCTTCACAGGGTAAGACAAATCATTCCTTGTAAAACTTGGCACCCGCAAGCGTAGCCAGAACGAGTGCGGGAAGTGTTCCGATCATCAGCGGAATAACAGTCTTTGCTGGGAAAAAGCCGAAGGAGCACCATGTGGCGTCTCCCAAGGTGACGATGAACCACCACGCAAAAGCTGCAACTATTGCGGTCTTTGCGCCGGGGCGATACCTTGGGCGAATAGAAGCATAAAGCCAAAGGATGGAGATGCCTTCCAGCAGGTCAAGCACGACATTGACCACAAGGAAACCGGGTGTGGGCTTGCCTAGATTGTTGTTGGGGAGCGCGGCGAACTCGCGCCCCAGCAGCGCCGTGACGATGGAGCCGAGGATGATCCAAACGACTCCGGCTAACAGCCCGCAGCTAACCACGCGAGACCAATTAACCTTGCCCACGGTCTCGGATTGTACATCTGGGTCTGCGAAACTGCGTGGGTTTCAGAATTGCTCGAAAGCGAGCCGGAGTCAGGCGCGGCGACGGTTCCGAGATGGCGAACGGCGTGCCTCATGCGTGGTCACAAACTTGTGAGCCATGCCGAGCAAGTCCCGCAGGACATCAGGTGTGACGCGGGACAGGCGAACGAGCACGGCGTTGTAGTTGAGATAGTGGTCGGTCACATAGTAAACATCGGGAGCCGCCGCGAGGAGTTCGGCGCGGTCGTCGAAGCCTACCCGAACCGCAAGTGAACCCGGCTCAGCCGAACGGTGCGCAGGCACGCATGCTAAGAGCTTTCCGCGAACCTTGAGTGCGGGCGACCCGTAGGCTGTGCTTTCTTCCACGTCGGGCAACGCCAAGCCGATCTTTCGCACCGTCTCGAAGTTGATGGTGCTGTCGTGCTTCTTCGAGATTTTGATCTGCTTCGCCGATTTTCCACCCGCTTTTGAAGACTTCGACGCTCGTGTGCCCGGAACTTTGCCGATCCGGGGGTCGCCAGCCAGCACAAGCTCGCATGCCCGCAGCGCGGCTGATTCAAAGTCGTGCGCATCTACTGGTAGGACTTGCCAACCCGTGACAGGTTTCCCTAATACTTGAATCGACCGCATGTTCGGGAACTCGCGCCGCAAGCTCTGGTGGTGTTCTTCGGTAGTGGCGAGCCATACTCCGTTATCCGCAGTGTTCTTAGGCTTGTCCCGCAGGATCAACACGATTTTGTCTTTCACGTAGATTGCAAGGCAGCCAAGCATGGGACGGGTGTACGGCGATAATGTGGAAATCGCATCGAGCACGAACGCATGGGGAATGGGCTTGCGCTGCTTGAGCAAGCTCGCATCCAGAGCCTCTGGTGAGACGCGTTTTCCCTTAGTCATACCCGTCCCCCTGAGACGTTAAGGCTACTGCATTATTGCAGCTTCGCGTACTCGGCTTTGGCTTGCTTGAGGATGGGGATGTCGGGGTCGGCGTCTTTCCAAAGGGTGAGGAAGTCTTTGTAGGCGGCGAGCGCCCTCACGCGGGCGGCATCGGCATCGGCACCTTGCGAAGTTCTCGCTTCGAGCGCGTTCGCACGCGCCACGCCCAGATGCGCCAAGGCTCCCGTCCAGCAGTTCCAGACGATGCCGCTGTGATCGAGGATTTTCTGGAACTCGGCGGCGGCTTCCTTGCCCTGCCCATTCGCCAGATACGCTTCACCGCGAATGTAGGTCGGATACAAGCAGGAGAGGTTGGCGACAAAAGCAAACGACCCGTACTCGATGGGCGGCAAGGCAGGCTGCAGACTGGTGATCGCCTCAGCCGGATTCTTGCCGTCGAGCGCCAGTTGCGCGTGAATCGCGGGCAGCCACAGAGAGTGCATCTGCGTATCGAGCGGGTAGCGCCTGTTCAAGTCCTGCGCCAACGGTTCGGCTCGTGCTGCATCGCCCGCCATGGCAAAGGCTAGCGCGGCTTCGACTTCGACTGCCTGACTGGTCGGAACCAGCTTCAGTCCTTCGTCCGCCGCCTGTTTCGCCTGCGTCAAGTTGCCAAACGCCGCTTCCCGCTGCGCGGCAATCTCCAGCCAGATCGCTCCATTTTCCTTGCTGTCGGCGCGGATGGCGGAATCAACAGAGCGCTTGGTCAATTGCCGAGCTTTGCCGAGATGACCCGCATATGCCTCGGTGTCGGAGGCGAGGGAAAACCCGAATGTCTCTTCGGGCTTGCCCGCGAACCACTGCTGCTGTTCTGCCATGCCGGAAGTGTCGCCGCGCACAAAAGCCAGAGCGTAAAAACCGTTTCGAAGTATGACATTATCCAGCTTCCGTTCTTGCGCCTGCTGAATCGTCTGTCCGGCTTCGTTGAACCGCTGCAAGGCGAGCAGGTAGACGGCGAGATTACCGTATCCGAGGGTGTTATCCGGGGCAAGGCGGAGGAACTCGCGGGTCGCATCCGCCGCTTTCTCGTACTGCCCCTGCTCGCCGTACACGTTGCCCAGATTGAGATGTGCTCCGGGGTGCTGCGGGTAGCTGGCAATCCACTCCTGATAGGTTTGGGCCGATTTGTCCAATTCGCCGGTTACGAATTGATAGTAAATTGCGGTGATGCTCAGCTTTTCCCACTCGCTGGCATGCTCTTTTAACTGAAATGCCTTCGTGTAGTACTCGCTGGCCCGTCCTGTCTCGCCCATGTCTTGGTAATCGATGCCCACTGCCTTATACCCCATGGCAAAATTCGGGTCGAGTTCGATGGCGCGTTGATCATACGGCAGGGCGGCGGAAGAGCTTTTCTCATGGGACACCTTCACGCCAAGGCTATATGCTTGCAAGGCTTCGAGCGAAGACGTTGTGGACTCGGAAAGCGGAACATCGAGCTTCTGCACCGTTGCCAGCGACTCGCCCAACTCGCCACGCAGCTTCGATGCGGCCGTGCCCAGCGCATCCAGAACTTTCTCTTTGGCAGCAGCGGTTGCCTGCTGCTGCGCTAGCACATCTCCGCTTTGGCAGTTCACTACCTTCAGTCCCAGCACATATTGACTGCCGAGACTGGCAATCGATCCGGTAATGTAAGCCTTGCTGCCCGCACGCTGGCAAAGCTCGCGAGCCACGTCGGGCGTGAGTTTGGTATCGCGTGGGCGGGTCATCAGCTTCAACGTCTTCGCGACGTTGCTGTCGGAGAGCACATTCAGAAACGGCGACTGGCTCAGGGAAACGCTGAGCGCGGTTTTGAGCGTGTCGTCGAAAACCGCATCACCCGTACTGTTGCTGAAGTCGGCGAGAACGATGGTGTCTTTGTCGGTCAGCGGCTTAACTCGATGCGAACGGAAGTAAAGCCCACCAGCAATCATCGCGGCGATCAGCAAGACGGGAACCGCAATCTTCCAAAGTCTTTTCTTTGGAGCCGCAGGCGCTTCGGGCAGCACCGCCACTGTGCCCGAACTCGCCGCTGCGATGTGTCCGCTCTCCGTGTCCCGCTTCAGCCGTTGCAGTTCCGCCCGCATCTCCTTGGCGCTCTGGTAACGCAACTCGCGGTCTTTCTCAAGCGCCCGGTTGATGATGTCTTCCAGCTTGGGTGGAATATCGCGATTGAAACGAATCGCGGGCGGTGGAGTCGAATCGAGGATTGCCTTGAAGATGACGGCGGTGCTCTCGCCTTGGAAGGGCAACTGCCCGGTAGCCATCTCATAGAGAACGGCTCCGAAGGAGAACAAGTCGCTACGGGCATCCAGTTCCTTGGCTCGCGCCTGCTCCGGCGACATATACGCGATGGTGCCGAGCGTGGAGCCGGGGCTGGTCAGGTGATCCGCGTCCACCGAACCCGTCTGCGTGTTAAGAGACCCAACTTTGCTCGACGAAGTGCTGGGAGCCGTCACCTTCGCCAATCCGAAATCGAGAATCTTGGCGTGACCACGTTTGGTGACGAAGATGTTCGCGGGCTTGATGTCGCGATGGATGATCCCCTCGGCGTGAGCGGCATCGAGTGCATCGGCGATCTCAATGGCGAGCGAGAGAATCAAATCCGTCTCTAGCGGGCGATTGCCGATGCGGTGCTTCAACGTCATGCCGTCGAGATACTCCATGACGATGAAGGACTGTCCGTCGTGCTTGCCAATCTCATAAATCGTGCAGATGTTCGGGTGATTCAGCGCCGACGCAGCCTTGGCTTCGCGTTGGAAGCGGCTGAGAGCCTGTGGGTCTTGCGCCACATCGTCAGGAAGGAACTTGAGGGCGACGAAACGACCGAGATCGGTGTCCTGTGCCTTGTAAACGACACCCATCCCGCCGCCGCCAAGTTTTTCGAGGACGCGGTAGTGCGAGATGGTCTGCCCGATAAGTTGGGACGGTGTAGCCATTGGCTGACATGGTAGGGATGCGGCGTAGGCGAAGTCAACGAAAGCAGGATCGTCGCAGGAGCAGCATAAGAGTCTCATCAGCGTCGTTCCCACGGACTCGCGTGCTAAACTCTGTGCCGTTCCGAGGGGTGAACATGGTCAAATCGCTGCTTTACGTGCGCTCGCGCCGACTTATCTCGATTTCAGTAATCGGGTTCTTGGCATTCGTAGTCCCTGCTCTGCCTGCATCCGCGCAGTTCAAGGCATGGGTGATGACGACGCTGCCTGATACCCCGGAGGGTCTGGGGATCGACTCGAAGGGCAACATCTTCGCGACTCTGTTTCATACGGGCGAAGTGGTCATGCTAAAGGATGACGGCACCTACGAGCACATCGCATGGGTGCCGTCCAAGGAGGAAAGCGGCAAAGGACGCCTTATCGGACTCGATCTGGACAAAAAAGACAACATCTACGTTGCGTACACAGCCCAGTCGAAATATGACGCGGAAGATTTGGCGAATCCATTTCATCCAGCGTGCCGGGATGCGACAGTCACGCGCTCTGGGGTCTATAGGATCGACGCCAAGACCCGGCAGGTGACCGCCCTCGCGACCAGAGCAAATGGCTGGGCGTTCTGCTTCCCTGATGATGTCACAATCGACTCGTCAGACAACGTCTACTTGTCCGACCTGACCTACTCGGCTATTTGGAAAATCTCGCCGGATGGCACGAAAGTTGAGATTTGGTCTTCGCACCCGCTGGTCAACTGGTCGCCCAAGCCTTATTCGGGATACCCGCTCGGCGTCAATGACCTCGTGCTCGACAAGCAGGAGAAGAACATCATAGCGGTCACTGACGGCGATCCAATGGTGCTGAAGATTGCGATCAAGCAAGATGGATCGGCAGGGGAACCACAGGTGCTCCAGCCCACCGGGTACTCGGCGTTTGATGGCGTCGAAGTAGACTCGAAAGGCAACATCTATGTTTCCGAGATTTTCCGAAATGAGATTTGGGTTCTTTCGCCTGATGGTTCGCAACGCATACTCATAGCCAACAAGATGAACGCTCCGCTCGACAACAACACGAGCTTGGTGTTGAAAGGCGACGTTCTCTGCACTGCCAATCTCGGCTTTACGCACGCGAAGCCGGAGGAAGCAGACCGCACCGTAGTGTGCATGAAGGGCTTCCCTTCGCCAAAATAGACCTTGCCATCGCGCTCTGCTTAGTCAAGAAGGTTGCGAGTGGTCAAAGTTTCGTTTTCTTCGACTTGTGGGCATGGTCAAGAAGGGTGTTTGGATTGAGGGCAAGAACTCGCGTGTTTACAGCACGGAAATTTTCATTTTTCGCTGGTGCAGGGGAATACCTTCTGAGGCAAAGCGCAGGTGGGGAGCGGACACAGGAATATAATCCCGAACACAACTGTTGCGGAAAGGCAATATGAATTGGACGCGGATTGTCCTGATCATCATCGGCACTGGTGTCCTAACATCTCTGACTGATTGGTTCTTCGCTGGCGACTGGCTTCATCGGCGGTATACGTACTCTGAAGTCTGGCGTCAGGGAAATGAAAGCAAAGCGATTGCCCTGACTAGTCCGCTACCTTTCCTGACCTGCGGCGTGTTTGCCTATGTTATCGCTCGGCTGGGTCTTCACTCTGCCGTGGGCGCTGTTAAACTGGCTGTCGCCGTGTGGTTGCTTGGCCCGTTGCCGCTCATCCTTACCAATGCGGCATTCATGAAACTCCATCGGGTGTTTGTGGCGTCTTACGCGACGGGGTGGTTGCTAAAGCTTGTGATCGTCGCAGTCGCAACTGGCTGGTTCCTTCATTAAGCCCTCACGAAGACGATTCTCATCGCATTGTCGGATGTTCCATGCTCCGATACTTCGCCACGCTTACCCTCTTTCATCTGCTCCGTTCATCTCTGGAACACTTCCAGCCACACTCCATGAGTCACGTCCGGAGGTAGCAAGAAGCTCTGACCGTAGGTTCCCTTGTAGATTTCCATTTTGCTGCCCGTAACGGACTCAGCCATCCGCTGGGCTTTCGATAGGTCGGACACTTCGACACTGAGCGCGATAATCCCGTCGTCATGGTCAGACAGGTACTTCTGGAGCACGCTAGTCTTGTCGCTGGATTCCAGCAAGATCATCGTTCCAGAACCAGCCTTTAACTCACGTCCACGAGCACCTAAAAGCTGTACATCGCGGGACTCATCGGCTTCGAAGCCAGCATCGCGAAGTGTCCGTAGCTGAGCCTTCAGATCGTGTACAGCGAACCATACAGCATGAATGCCAGTCGCCGTGTTGGGATGTTCCGTCCGTCCCTCTTTGCGTGCCTTTTCGTACCAATCGCTGGAGAGGTATTCGATCAGGAAAATCGGCACGCTGAATCCCAGCTTGTTAGGAGCAGGCTTGTCGGCAGTGCTCACGTCATACCACTGCGGCGGGGGCGGCTTCGTCTCGCCTTCCTTCATAATGCTGCCGGGATCAGGGCCTTCAACATCGAAGTTCTGCGTCTTGAGGAAACCAGCCGCAACCTTGGCTGACGAAACGTTCAAGCCAAGGAACATCGCACCCTCATGTTTCTTCACGAAATCGGCAATCTCAGCGGCATCGCCTTGGGAAGGAGAATTGCCTTGAGGTTCTTTGACTGAAAGCAGTTCAAGATACGTCCTGTTTTCAAAACTGATAATGCTATTGAAAAGACCACCAGGAAAGTGCCCGCCCTCGCTGACTTTGAAACCAAGTTGTTGGTAATCGCGTTGTGCTTTCGAGAGGTCGCGCACTCCCACGCCCACATGATCGACGCCCCATCCTAGTCCCAACAGGGGGTGCGGAACAGGTGTTTGAGCGACCGCGCTAACAACGAGGACAGCTATGCCAATTGCGCTCAGCTTGATCTGGCGGTAACGGATGAGGCGGGTCTTGACATGGTTTTTCTTCGGGGTTGGCATGGGGCACCTAAAAAGGAGAGCGGGAGCAAGCCCGCCCTCGGCTCGATCATCGAACCTACCGTTTCAACTCAACTTGGATGACCTCGAATGGTTTCTTGCTGGTATTTTCCGGCAGGTGAGTGAATGCGTCCATGTGCATCACCGACCCGGCTTTCGCCTTGATGTCCTCACTCTTTCCGTCCGGGTAGGTGAACTTGGCGTGGGCATCAGTCAGGAAAACACCAATGGATTCTGGATGGCTGTGCATCACTGATTTCTCACCCGGCTTGTACCTGATCCGGACTACGCGGACTCGATCATTCTCGAACTCCACCTTGTAATGCTTGGGATCAACTTTCACCGGGTCATCGACGGTTGGTTGGGGCATTCTTGCGGTTGCCATCGTCCCTCCTTTATTCATGAGATGCGGAGAAGTCTAGTACGCGCAGCAAAGAAAGTACACTTGAATAGCCTGTCATGTTGACAAATCAGTCGATCAGAAATTCAATTCTGGAGCGGAGTTCGAATGCAAGATTGAGGAGGTAGGTGATGCCCAGAGAAGCGAGACTTTTTACGTCAAGCGCGGGTTCCGCTGTTCGTGGCTACCTGAAGTATCGGGCGAATATCCCGCCTCGCTGGATAAGAAATGCGCGTGGTTCGCGCAAGCGCATCGAGCCGGAAATTGCCGAGGGCTTCCGTTCACTGAAGCGCCTGCGGATCAAGAGACCAAGAGCAAGAGTCGCCATTCGGAACGCACAGCAGGATTTGCGCTCGGTATTGAATCGCTGGGAGACAGCCTACCGCAAGGAGAACTTTTATCGAGGGATACGAATTCTCTTGGAATTGCAGCGCGAAGGCTCAAGCAGGTTGTAAGAATTGAGATTGACTGGAGGAGTCAAATGCAAGGCACCCAACTTCGGTACGTAATCAAGTTTGTCGCCGACATGGACAAGGCCGTGAAGTTCCATCGTGATGTGCTTGGTCTGAAATTAAAGTTCGACTCGCCGGGATGGAGCGAGTTCGTCACGGGCGAAACGACACTCGCGCTCCACCCGGCTTCCGACAAGAACCCGGCAGGAAAAGTCGAATTGGGCTTCACTGTGCCCAATGTCGAGGCATTCTATCGAGACATGAGCGCCAAAGGCGTGCTGTTCACCATGCCGCCCAAGAAGCAGGATTTCGGAGGGGTGCTGGCGCAGTTTGTCGATTCCGAAGGCGCACATTGCAGCGTGGGCGCGGAGGCGGCGTAGAACACTGTAAGTTTTAGCTGATGACCTTCCCGGTCGCGAGCATCTGTTTCATCTTCTCGACCCTGCGGGCACGGGTCTCTTCTTTCTTGGCTCCCGCATACCAAACGGTGAATTCTTTCTTGTGGGTAAAAGACAATGCGTTGAGCTTTTGGGTGAGCTTTGCGCCGAGCGCCTTTTGCAACGGTTTCGGAATCTCGATCTCCCGCTTTTCGGTATCCGGTTCAAGCGCGATGGTCGCGACATCGCCAGCCTTTACGCCTGCCCTTCGCCGCGCCTTAGCATTGACGACGATGTACTGAATCCCGCCCCGATTCCCAACCGTGCTGCGCCAAGTGTAGCTGTTGATGGTCACTTTGACGGGCACTTTGGCTTTACCCCAGACTTCACGCGTGTCGAACGGCAGAGTGAAATATGCACTGGCGTCGGCACGCGACTCATCCCCGTTCAGTTTTGCCCTGAATTCTTTTCGCATCACTCATCCAGATCAATTCGAATACTAAGAAGTTGCGTCCCGAACAGGCGCACCGCCCCTGAATTCCCGGCACTGCTTGGCAACTGACTCGCCAGCCAGCGTTGACGCTCACGCGGATCGTCATTAGTGAGTGTATGAGCAGTGCCAGCGTGCCAGTGATATCTCAGCCCTTCGCGCAGCTTCAGACGCACATGCGGATCACGCTCAATGTTGCGGACGTCTCCCGCCTTCATACCGTGTTCTGCGACCAGCCAGAACTGACTTCCGATCAGTCCATCGCCCACTGGCGTGCGCCGTGGTTTCCCCGTCTTTCGTCCTTTCGTTTCCAAAATCGCGTATCCGGGCAGGGGCAGCCCCATCGCAAGCGCCAGCTTGATTGGCGGGTTCAGAAGATATTTCTGAAGCATGTGAACAATCTGATGTTTCATCCCGCTGCCTAAGAGTGCCTCTCGGTCATTTCTGTCCTCAACGGATAGTCAACGATGATGGCGCGACCATCGGTGAGTGCCTTGACCGAATGGCGGACATTGCTTGGCACAATCCCTACCAGACCCGGTCGAGAGACCTGCTTCACGCCGTCGATTATCAGTTCGAGTTCACCTTCGATCACCTCGTAGACCTCTTCTTGCGGGTGGAAATGTTCGTGAATGGAGGAGCCGCGTTTGAAATCGTAGTGAGCAAAGCTCATGCTGGGGGAATGAAAATAGCGTCCATACCATCCCGGCAGACGCTCAATGACTTTGAGGGCGCTCGTATCTATAAATGGCATCACAGTGCTCCCGGCGCGATTCTAGCACTGCCTCGACCAGAGATCGTGGTCGATGATCTCGGTTTGGTGACCACCTACCCCGGTGGTTGGGAGCGCATCGGTTCGCTGTAGAACCTCTCGTGAGTTCGGGCGCTGATGGTAAGCTGGGTCATCACTCAATGTCAGGCAAAAACGCACCCGCGTTTCATCACTTTGCTGACGTTTCTGCTCGCGTCAAGTGCCACAGCGCAGCAGCATCCAACAACATCAGCCGCTTCAAGCCCGCAGCGCGAGCCCATCACCGAAAACCTCTCGCATGGCGCAACGTTCAAGTTCAAAATCGCGCCCGACCTGCCGGGATTCACTTTCAAAGTGATTCCAGAGCCGCAAGCCGCAGACGAATACGGGAATCCACAGACGACCGTGCGGGAGGTGCAGGTTTTTCGAGGCGATTCTAGGCAGCCTGTGCAGAGCCTTGAGGACTGTGAACTCTCAGATATGGAAGCCCCGCGCAGAGGCTCCGAGTGGTTTCGTGCGGTGGATATGAATTTCGATGGCTACAAAGACATTTACATGTTGACTAGCTGGGGAGCCACTGGCAACGAGTCCGGGTGCGTGTGGCTGTACGATCCCGACAGCGGGCGCTTCGAGTACAGCAAGGACTTTGCCGAACTTGGCAGATTTACGCTCGATCCGGCGACAAAGACCATCGTCACGCACAGCAACGGCGGGATGGCAGGAACAGTCTTTCGGGCGGCGAAATACCTTATCGAGACAATCGCCCGGTGGCTATCGCCACGGCTGCTCAGGATTGGGACTTCGATAAGAAGGAATACCACTGTTTTGTGCAGCAACGCCGAGGACGCGAGAATGCCTTGGTGACGGTGCGGGATGAATGGGCGAAGCCCAAGGACGACTTTGACGCGCCGTGTGATGCGAGCGATCCGTTCCGGAGCGTCGGGGATAAGTGACCTGATCCCAGCCGAATGGACGAACCGATTTATTCTGCATACCAACGCGAATGCGGCGACCATCGGCTGCAAGAGAAGCATTGCGTTTCAGTCCACTGGCAATGCAGCTTCCGTTTGACCGTTGTAGTGCTTATGTTGGATATTGAGACGGAATGGACGTTGAACGCATTATCGACGACATCGAGCAGCTACAGGAAATGTTCGAAGCGCCGGACATTAGACCACTCAGCGCAAGCGACATCTCTGCTGCAAATCGAAGGCACGATGAGATGCTCGCCCATTGCCCTTGGTTTCGGTTGTGGCAGCATTTTGGTGTCTGCTGCCGAGCGGAGTCGCCAGTCCTGCGGCTAGAGGAATAAACACCATCCGAACCGGGGAAAGTCAAAACGGGAGGTTCAATGAGATTTTCTGCATGTTGGAAACCAAGTTTAATTCTGCTTGCCTTCGCTGCTGCTGGGACTGCTTCATCGAAAGTGGCCGTGTCCGTTGATCCTGCGGTAATCGCCAAAACGATCAAGGCAGACGTGGCTCAACTCGTCGCTGGGCTCAATGCCCACGATGTAGCCAAGACAACCGCTTATGACGCCCCCAATATCATCTCGATGGAATGCGGCAGTCCCTCAACCATTGGAGTCGAAGCCGATAGAGAGGGCTTCAAGACGGGGTTTGCCCAT
>Ga0187778_10002069_pt1 | contig 13808 bp, 12 predicted proteins | sample 1015_Q2_SP5_20_M_FD_132418 | JGI IMG/M metagenome (GOLD analysis project Ga0187778, IMG submission 132418) | Tropical peat soil microbial communities from peatlands in Department of Meta, Colombia - 1015_Q2_SP5_20_MG | ecosystem: Environmental > Terrestrial > Soil > Wetlands > Peat | place... | reverse complement strand
ATTATAGCCCTCGCAACGTTTGTTGCTACGCTCTTCCAATTCAGAAGAGTGATCGCATGATCCCTCCGGAGAAATAGCACGCGATGTGTACGTAGAAGTTCCCACTTGAACTTCTTAGCTCGGGCGCCCCAGTTCGAGTAAGTTCTCAGTCCAGCATACCAAGCAGTGTCGGCAGGGCCTGCTCTCGCGCCGAACGTTGCTATGCTTCCCGAAGTCTCGAGTTCTTCTAAGCACCGGTGCCGGCTGCATGTCCCAAGAAGTCGTATTCCTCACGTCTTGCTCCGGATTTGGGAATGTACTTACTTTCTCTGTATTTCTTCCACATTTCTGCGGGCGCGATTCTCACTGACCTGTTTATGTAACTGACCTCAACGCTATCTACTCCTTTCTGTGACTCCAAGTTCTCCCTAACAAACTGCTTGAGCCTATTCCTGCTAGTGGACAGCATGGACGTGAGTATGTCGTCTTCACCGAAGGAGTACGCTGCATATGTCGGGAATGCATCAGTTGGATAGTCAAGACAAAGTATGTGGTTGAAGATGTTTTCCGTTTCTTCCGGTCTTGTTCTCAGCGCGACTTGGTATCTTTCGAGATTTGCCGGCCTGTCCTTGGGGGCTCTGAAGAAGACCGGCTTTAGCAAGGGGATGGTCCTCGTCTTCTCGGGTCTCAACAACGACGGGATATTCTTTACAAGAATGTCAGTCAAGGAATCAAAATCTTCCGCCTCGTAAATCAGACTCAGGAAGTGATCTTCCTCTCGTTGGGATAGATAGAGTGGTGAGCAATTCTTGCTGGACATCTTATCCATACTGTTGAGAATCCTATTCCAACCTCCCTGCGTTTCGTATTTCGGAAATATCCTGACTATGATCATCAAGCTAAGTCCACAAATGCAGGTAATGTCAGTTCCTTAATTGCAGAGTGACAATTCTCAAGATTGAGAATCGGCCAAGAGGTCACTAGGTTCGCAAGCGGCGGTTCTGTCGTCGTACTAGACTCCATGAGCATAGAGATGAGGAAGGGTGGTCATCGTGGCTCCGGTCCCAGAGGTTTCGTCTTCGGTGCCTTCCAGGAAGTTGAGGACTTGCTTCCTGAGAACAATGCCGCCTGCGGCAGCACCCCTTCGTGGCATCGTCTGCGAAAGATGGTATGGGACGAACCTATTGGATTTCCAACGCTCTCCTGGAAGCAGAGGCCGCCGTGCCAGGATTCGTTGCTCCTCGAGCGGGACATGTCAACCCTGGGCTGAACTCTATGCGCATGGCGTTAATTGACACGCGCCATGCTCGTAATTCGGGGCAAGCTCTGGCCCGGCACACCGAGCTGCTGCGGCCGTGGCCATCGCATTGCACTCAAAATGAACCCTGGCTGACGAAGGTCGACTCAAGTCATTCAGAGCCATGAGGGTTAGGAGCCTCCTGGCGCTAGTTACTTGTCTCAGCCATTAGGGAGAACATGCTTTAGCACAAGCCGAAATATCCTGAATCCCGGGGGTGGACGCGAATTGATTGAAACGGAGAATCTCGTGAAGGTGTTCAAGGAGGGCGAGATCAAGGCCGTCGATGGTCTCACTCTTAGCATCAAGAAGGGCGAGATCTATGCGCTGATCGGAGCCAATGGTTCCGGCAAGACGACCACCGTGAACATGCTTACAGGGTCGCTCGCTCCCACATCCGGTCGAATTACAGTCCTTGGGGTCGAGATGCCTCGTGACAGGCACCTCGTATCTGCCAGAATCGGAGTGGCACCGCAGGAGTATTCGCTGTATCCGGATTTGACACTCGAGCAAAACGCCCGGTTCTTCGCGAGGCTCTACGGGATGAATTCTCAGGTCTTCAAGAAACGATTCGGTGAGCTCAACGAGATTCTAAGGCTCGAAGGGAGAGAGCACTCCCTAGTATCGAACCTCTCCGGCGGGATGAAGAGGAGGGCGAGTATCGAGTGCGCATTGCTTCACGAGCCGGAGGTAGTCTTCTTCGACGAGGCCACCGTGGGTATCGATCCAGTGCTCAGGGCCTTCCTGTGGGATTACTTTCGTACCCTGAGGTCAAATGGACTGACGATTCTCCTGACGTCCCATGTTATGGACGAGGCTGGGAAGGCGGACCGCATAGGGCTCGTAAGGGCCGGGAAGCTTGTTGACGAGGGGGAGCCAGACACGCTGATGGACAGACACAACGTGCGCTCGATCGAGGAGGTGTTCCTGAAACTGAGCGGGAGGGAGCTGAGCGATGCGTAGAGGGGGGTTCTCGCTCGGAAGGTCCCTCGCAGTAGCCGGGCGGGTGCTATCTCAGATCCGGAGAGACAGACGGACCCTCGGGATGCTGTTTGCCATGCCGGCAATTGTCATGCTGATTTTCGGGTTTGCGCTCGGCGGGCAGGCGAGCAACGTCCCTGTGCTTGTCGACAACCAGGACGCCGGGTACTCGGTTACCGTCGGACCAGCAGCGGTGTCACTCCATGCCGGGAGCCACATCCTGGCTTCTCTCCAGAGCGACAGTGCCGTTAGCGTCACCACAGGGAGCTTCACCTCGGGCAAGACTGGGGTGGACTCGGGGATGTATTTCGCGGCGATATTGATACCGTCCAACTTTTCTCAGACAGTCTTCATGAGGGCCCAGGGTCGCAACGTTACTGCCTCGATTCAGATTTACATCGATGGGACAAAACCGTCGATAGCTGCCGGCGTGCTCGGGGCCCTACAGGGCGCAGTCCAAAACGCTTCAGGAATCAAGGGATTCAGCCTTGTCCAACAGTACGCCTACGGAGGAGTCAAGTTCAGCGGGCTGGACGTGAGCCTTCCCTCCGTGACGGCGTTCGTGCTGACCTTCCTGGTTCTCCTCATATCACTGCTCACGGTGTCCAGGGAGACGACGTCGGGCACTCTGCCCAGACTGTACACCACGCCCCTGACTGCCATCGAGAGGCTCCTAGGGTACACGCTATCCTTGCTAGTCGTGGGCATTATGATGGTAGCCGTGGTCCTGGTGGTTGGGATTGGGCTGTTCGGCGCAGTTGTGCGAGGAGACCCTGCGCTCCTCTTTGCGGCGGCCGTGCTGTATGCGCTTAGCCAGGTTCTTCTGGCGGTCTTCCTTTCGAACTTCGCCAGAAACGAGTTCCAAGCTGTGCAACTGGCGCCGCTCATCGCCTTCCCGAGCATGGCCCTCAGCGGAATGCTGGTACCAATATCCAGCCTTCCCGGTTGGATTCAACCTATCGCTAGACTCATCCCGATGTACTACGCAAACCAGCTTTTCGAAGGAATAATGCTCAAGGGGTACGGCATCGTGAATCTGGCATTCGATTTCCTGGTCGTCATCGCGATGGCAGCGTTGTTCCTAGTCCTGGCGATGACAACGGTCAAGGATCAGATCGACGCCTGAAGCCCGCACGGGAGTTCGAGAGCGTCGTACTACAATCCGAGTGACCCCGCCTCACTCGGCCCGATAATTGAATACGCAGGTCAGGTGGTGCCCAGTTCTTTATTGACCTCGGCAAGTATGAGTGGAACGACACTCACAAGTTCCTTGGAAAGCCCTTCGCCAGGGCTGCAGTCCTTGGGCTCAACACCGACAATCGTCACTGGGCACGTCAGTAGCCCCGCCTGGCTAGCGATGTCGTACATGTCACTCATTTGGAGTGTGTGCAGCCCGGGTAGCCGGTCAAGAGGGGTCTCGCTCGCCGAAATCCTGTATCTCGAGACTGTCCCAGGTGGCGTACCCGCCTTCATTGCGTCTACGACTATGATTTTCGAAGCTCCCTTGTAATCCCAAAGCAGCGAGAGGTCCGCGTTTTGGCATGTTTCAACCAGGACATTCTTTCCCAGGCCGCTGCCCCTGAGCTCCTCCGCCACTCTGCATCCAATCCCATCGTCCCTCAGGTAAGGGTTGCCGAGACAGAGAACGACTGTCTTGCCCGCGTAGGAAACGTCCTCAAGTCCAGCGAATGGCGTTGGTCCCTGCGTCGGACATACTTCAGACTCGTGTTCTGCCGCGGTGTCTGACATTTGAGCTCAGCCCTCTCATCCGATAGGGGCCACCCTTTCGTTCCTCTTCCCCGTAATCATCGAAGTGACTAGCTTGAAGATGAAACTGGCATAGATGTGCATCATCACGAGGAGTATCAGTAGGTAGGTGGCCAGTCTGTGTAAAACAAGCATGAACGCCACGCCTGTGACTCCCGTCAGAGCACCTCCTACGAAGTCGGTAACCACGTAGACGAAAGCGAACTGCTGCTTGAACGCAAGAGCCAACCCGGTCAATCCGAGGACAATCCCCAGAAGGATGAAGGCCCAGAAGACGACTATCACGCTGGGGACAAGCTTCTCAGCGTACTCGTTTCGCTGCGTGTCGTAGGCCACCGGGTTGGGAGGTTTAGGGCCGAAACCGAACCACCCCTTGGTCTCGGAGAGGATGTACCTGAAGGAGTAGGGAATCCTTCGCAGCCCTACCCACGTGTAGTCTCCCCCGGAGACAATCCCGACAGCGTAGATTCCTGCAGTACCGATGAACGCGATTCCGACTAGCACGTGGAAGGTCACGTTGCTGATGGGGAGCAGCGCTCCGCCGAGGATTCCTCCCAGCTGGAACCCTGAAAGGACAAGAATTACTCCCTCGATGAAAATCGACCAGTGGGCAAGTCGGAACACCAAGTCATGGCGCAGGACTTCTGTCCGTTCAACTGGGGCCATCTCTATCCCATCCTCAGGTACCGGTCGTTGCCTCGAGCGTCGACTGCGTGAACCGCGCAAGCCATGCACAGGTTGAACGACCTGACGACGTAGGCCGTAGGGCGAAAGTCGTCGTTGGTCCCAGTTTGTCCCACAGGGGTCCCAATGAGGGCGCCTTCGAGCGGGCCACCAGGGGACGCGTTCCAAGTCGTGGGTGCTAGAACCTGGTAGTCGGCTATCTTCGAGTTCTTGATGCTGACCCAATGCAAGAGCGACCCTCGAGGCGCCTCCCAAAGTCCGACACCCTCCGCGTTCCCTGGATTGCGGTACGATGAATCATAAGCCGGCTGCCCCAATTCCATTTGGTTCAACCAAGACTCCAGCAATCCCGACTCAGGTAGTCCTAAAGCTTGGAGCACATCGACCGGTGAGAGATTCAGCGGCTGCCCGAGAAACTGAAGGTTCTGTATGGTATTAGTTGAACCGACCAGGGCCAAAAGCTCGAGAGCCTCTACGGTCATCCTGTCGAACACAGATCCTTTCGGGCTCAGCGGGAGCCCAGGCACCTCTGACAAAATGTCGTGGAGGACCTCGCCCAGCTTGGGGTAGACTCCGGAAACACACTCGCGTGCGAGGGGTCCTGACTCGCAAATCGTGCCGTTGTACCTCGGGGCCTTGGCCCAAGTGTACGCTTGAGAGCCGGACATGTCAGGCGTTGGAGTCTGCTCGCCGATGACTGCCTCCGGAGTTGGTTGACTGTACCAGGAGAGCGAGACATCTTCGGTGATTTGGGCGGGGTCGAAGGTACCGGGTGAGGTGTTCGGGTACACAGTGACTCCTCTCGGAATTAGGAAGGGCATTTTGCTTGTGCCGTTGGGGGTGGTGGGGTCAGGGAAAGCGCCCATCGAGATGAAGTTGCCTGGCCCGTGGCCCAGCTGGCTCAGTTGCGCTGCGTTTGCCGTGAGGTAGTTCCAGACCAGAGGCACAATTATGTCGGTCAGCGCTCTGGCCTTGGCTATCCTGATCCTAGTCTGTTGGACTACTTCGGCTGTAGGCCTGACTGGATTGCCGCCCGGGACGGTCGCCCTTGGGTGTGGCGTTTTGCCTCCCCACAAGGTAATGGTCTGGTTCATGTACTGCTGGGCCGGGATGATGAACTGGTGGAGGAGGTCGGCGTAGCCGTTCAGCCCCCAGGCTGGCCCTAGTGCCTCGAGGAGGCCGTAAAGGTGGTAGTCGGGTCCAGCGAGTGCCAGAATGTGGACCATGTGCGAGTAGGCCCAGTCGGCGCCAGCAACCAAGTTCCTGCCGAGAACTGCGTTCTTTGGGAGAGAAGTCTGTTCGGTTGAATAGTCGGTTGAGTATTGTGTCATGTTTGCTGCTGCTTCCACAGCCCTGACAGACGCGACGTGATGGTCGCAGTAGCAGACCCCACATATCGCCGAGAGTATCGGAGCTGCATCTCGTGGGTCTCGGTTCAGGACAATGGTTTCGAATCCTCGAAAGAGGCTTCCGTTGGCCCTCGCAGCAGAAACCGTGTTGGTCGTTTCGTCTACGCTCAGCTCCAACGACAGTTTGCCTTCGATTCTAGTTACCGGGTCTATCACGATTGTCTTTGTCATCGCCCCGCCTCCTCAGACTTTTCAGGCGAAGGAGGACCCTTGGCAGCGACTACGGTCTCGTCCGTCTTCTTGCTCACTGCTCGCTTGATAGCATGGATAGCAAGAATCGCCGCAGCCCCCCCGATCGCGACCTCCCCCACGTTGTCGACCGTGAGCCCAGCAAGTGTCGGTGTGAGTTCCACCGGGGAGAAGAACCCGCTTGTAGGGGTGTCGGGAAAGTTGGGGTGCATACACCCCCAGCACATCGGCCCCGCCTGGGTGCAGAAGCTAGTCCCGCTGTTCCATTTCGTCTTCGCGCAGGCCGACTGAGTAATCGGCCCTTTGCAGCCAAGCTCCCAGAAGCATCCGACCGGGTCGTCAAAGGTCTTGGCCATCTGTCCCCTGTTGTAGGCGTCCCTTCTGGGGCAGTTGTCGTGTATGTAGGATGAGAAGAACGCCTTGGGACGGCCTAGGTCGTCAAGGTCCGGGTCGAAACCCTGGAGTATCGTCGCCAGGGTCACAAGCGTCCAATCGGGGTTAGCCGGGCATCCGGGTATGTTGATGACGGGTTTCTTAGTCGTCACCGAAGCCGTCTTCAGTGCTTCAGTGACAGAGACCGCTTTCGTGACATTACCATTGCCTGCAGGGACTCCGCCGAAGGAGGAACACTGGCCTACTGCCACCACGTATGACGCCTTGGCTGCGAGCTTCTGCAGTAGCTCATAACCGGTCACGGTGGTCCCGTTGTACCTGCCCACGGTACAGAAGTAGCCCTGGCTACTCCCAGCTGGAGTGCCGAGTTGGGGGGTGCCCTCCACCACGAGGACATCCACGGGGGCGCTGCCAAAGGCAGCGTTGTAGAGTGGGACCTGAGACAGGTCTTCCTGGGTGTATCCGGCGCTGACCCAGCCGAGGTCGTAGTCGGGTGTCATGAGCGCCTTCCAGAAATCGACGGAGATGCCCAGATTTTCAACGGCCTCAATTAGGTCCGGGTTAGAGGCCTGGAGCATCGAGATGGTGCAGCCAGTGTCACTGGCGAGGCCTAACCAAATCAGATGAATCTTCCCGCCACCCGCCTCGGCCGCCTGACCAAACACCCGTTTGATTTCAGAGGAATACAGAGTGATGACTGCCCCAACCCCCATCAGGGCACAGAGTTTGAGGAAATCGCGCCGAATCAAACTGGCCCTTCTCCCTCACACCGGCTTCAGGTGAAGCGTTATTACGTCAAACCCCTAATTGGCTTAAAGTCAGTCGAAGAGCGAACTCATCGAGCGGCGGAGTTCACGTGCGAACTTCGTCGCCACAAGGGCCCGGATGTCGCTCCTTTCCACGGCCTTCGAGACACCCGGGTCGTAGGGGAGAATTCCGAGGAGTGGAACCTTGAACTCCGACGCGAGTTCCCGTGGCCCCCTGTCCGTAGCCCTGCCGGCTCGCCTCGAAGGCCTGTGCATGTTCTCCAGCACCCCCAGGGCAGGGACCCTACCTGATTTCAGCAGCTCCAGCACTCTGTGGGCCACCGTAGTCGAGAGCCTGTCAGGCATCGTCACCACCACCGCCTCCACCCCCTTCTCGTCCAGCGAGGTCAGGGTCAGCATGATGTCGCCTGTCGCGGGCGGCATGTCCACTATGAGGTAGTCGAGTTCTCCCCAGTTCGTGAGGGCAAGGAGCTCCAGCAGCACCTGCCTCGCGCCGTAGCCGGTCAGCGGAATGGGCTTCCCCGACGCAAATAGGTCGACCGACATGACCTTGACCCCGTTGATTGCGGGCGGGGTCAGCCCCCCCTCCCCTTCCTCAGGTGGGGTTTTGGCGTCGAAGAGGAGAGCAGAAGACGGGCCGTAGATATCGGCGTCCATCAGACCTACCCTGAAGCCTGAATCTGCGAGCTGGGCTGCAAGGGTGGCAGAAACGACGCTCTTCCCCACTCCCCCCTTCCCGCTTAGGACGAGCAACAGATTTCCGATTCTCTCGAGCCGCCTCCTGATCATTCCCAGCCTGAAATCGAGTGCTGAGTCGATGTCAGTCATTCAGCACAACCTCGATGACCCTCACGCTTCTTCCACCCTCTATCTCGAAGTAGCTCTTCGAGCATGACGGGCATCTTGAGCATGAACTCAACAGTTCGGGGAGGAAGTGTATCATCTCTCTTTCGTCCGTTGACATCGGGCCGACCAAGTCGTGAAAGTCCCAGCTCCTGCCGCAGCTCAGGCACTTGACTCGAGACTTTTCCTGCACGACTGTCACCTTGGCCCCTTCCAGCGGCGTCCCCCTCCTGATGTCGTTCAGAAGTTGCCTGACAAGTCGGATGTCGAATTGGGCGAGTTCGCCCACCCCGACCTTGAAGCTCTGAACCCTTCCTCCTTTTTCGTCGGCGGTTTCGTTCACCGTGTCAATGATGCCCTGGACGAGTGAAAGCTCGTGCAAGAGTCGAGTTCTCTCCGAGCGCGATTGGGGGAGGGCGTTCGGATAATCGTTGCGGTGAAACGAGACTGGGTGCAGGGCGAAACCGCTGGAGAAGGAGTCGTGCCTGTGCATCGATCGAGGGGCAGCGATTAGGGAATAGGTGTATTGACGGTTCCCGGAGCGCCCTCAATGCCGATAAGGAGAGGGGAGAGCGATGGGACTCCGGGACGTCATGCGGACCGACCTCACTCTGCTTCATGCGCCCTCGGTCTATGACTTTCGTAAGAGGACCTTGATGATGGGGCCCGTCGCCGATGCGGTCCCGTCGACCGACGAGTTCGAAATGTACCCGGTGGGCCTGACGAGCATCGCCACATACCTCGGGAAGAATCACTACAACGTGAGGATCGTCAACATCGCTTACAGGATGCTGCGCGACCCCTCCTTCGATGTCGTGGATCGGCTGAGAAGGATGCGCTCTACGGTTTTTGGAATCGACCTTCATTGGCTTCCGCATGCAAACGGCGCCCTGGCAATCGGCGAGCTCGTGAAGGCGCTCCACCCGGAGAGCTACGTCCTATACGGGGGCCTCTCCTCGAGCTACTATCACAGGGAGTTGGTCAAGTATCCCTTCGTCGATTTCGTCATCAGGGGGGACTCAACGGAAGAGCCGTGCCGGCAGCTGCTGAGCGCCCTCCGCAGCGGTGAACCGCTCGACTCTGTCGAGAATCTGACTTGGAAGCGAAACAAGGGGGAGGTGGTCGTTAACCCGCTCACCTTCGTTCCCCCGGACCTAGACTACGTCAATGTCCCCGATTATCTTTACGCGGTGATGACAGTCTTCAAGTACAGAAGTCTCGAGGACATCGCTCCCTACGCGAGATGGCTGAAACATCCGACGACCATGCTACTGGGAGCGCGGGGGTGCTCCTTCGACTGCTCGATCTGCGGTGGCTCAGCGTCAGCCTACAGGGAGATCTGCAAGCGTTCGGCTCCGGCCTACCGGTCCCCCGAGAAGCTGATCTCAGACATCAGGGCGATCAGGACCTTCTCCCGCGGGCCAATCATGCTCATTCACGACCCGAGGACTGGTGGCTTGGAACGTGCTGAGCGCCTTTTCCGCCTGCTGAAGAAAGAAAAGGTGCCAAACGAGCTGGTCTTCGAGCTCTTCGCTCCCGCAGGGGACGGATTCTTCGAGATGGTGAGGGAGAGCGTCCCCAGATGGAGCCTTCAGATTTCGGTTGAAACTCCGAGCGAGAAGCTGAGGAAGCTAGACAGGCTCAAGTTCCCCGTTTCCAACTCCGAGGTCGAGAGGACGATTTCTGGAGCCCTCGCTCACGGCTGCAACAGGCTGGACATGTTCTTCATGGTGGGACTGCCTCACCAGACCTACGAAGACGTCATGTCAACAATACCCTACTGCGAGCACCTTCTCGGGCTCTTCAGCAGCGACAGGCGCCTGAAGTTCTTCGTCTCCCCTCTTGGGCCGTTTCTTGACCCGGGGTGCGACGCCTTCGAGGATCCGGCGAACGGTTACAGGCACTTCTACCGCTCCCTGGAGGAACACAGACAGGCACTCCTCCTTCAGACCTGGAGGTCTGTCCTCTCCTACGAGACCGATTCGATGACAAGGAACCAGATCATCGACGCGAGCTACGACGTTGCGGCCGCACTCAACGAGTTGAAGTTCAGGCATGGCCTGATCGAACCCTCGACCTACAGATGGGTTGCGTCGCAGCAGAAGGCCGCCAGAGAAGTCATGAAACAGGTGGAAGAAGCGATGCTTCTGCCCGCCGAGGAGCGAGAGGAGGCCATCAGCAAGATTCAGGGCAGAATCGAAGGAGCGAGGAGGGACACGCTGTTCAGCAAAAGAGAGCTGGACTGGCCCAGCGACGAAGGCCTCCGCGTCGGCGGCAGCCTGCTTTTCGCGCTGGCAAGGGGATTCGTGAGGGAAACTAGCTACAGCCTCTACCGTGCGGCCGGGCGCTACGACACAGCGGTCTACAGGGGAGGGGGCGCGCCTACGATGCTTCCGCACCTTGCGGCCACGAGCTAGGTGGGCGATTCAGCCACATGACCGAATACAAATGGGTCGTCCTCTCCAACACGACTCTGGGGACACTCATGTCCTCGCTCGATTCCAACATCGTCCTGATCGCCCTTCCAACCATCGCCAAGGACCTGCCCAACACTTCTCTCCTCGACCTCCTCTGGATTCTCCTCGGGTACCAGCTGGTGACAGCGACAGTCCTCGTGAACTTCGGAAGGCTGGCAGACATGTTCGGGAGAGTGAAGCTGTACAACTTCGGCTTCGCGACCTTTACTCTGGGCTCCGCGCTGTGCAGTCTGTCACAGACCAGTGCGCAGCTGATCGGTTTCCGCCTGGTTCAGGCACTAGGAGCTGGCTTCCTCTTTTCGAATAGCGCTGCGATAATCACTGACGCGTTCCCGGAGGAGCAGAGGGGGATGGCCCTTGGCATTAACCAGGTCTCCATCGTCATAGGTTCGGTGCTCGGACTGGTGCTGGGGGGGCTGCTGTCCTCCGTCGCGGGGTGGAGGTCCATCTTCTGGGTGAACATCCCGATTGGCCTCTTTGCGACGACCTGGTCTCACTACAAGCTGCGGGAGCTGGCCGTGATCAAGAAGGGGGAGCGGCTGGACCTGCTCGGCAACTTCTCCTTCGCGGGAGGCCTCGCACTGATACTCACTGCACTCACCCTCTACGTCATCTCGTCCCTGAGCTTCCCACTTCTCCTGGCAATGACGATCGGGGGAGCCGCTCTCCTCGTGTCTTTCGTGTTCGTAGAGAGGAGGTCAGAGCAGCCCATGTTCGACCTTTCACTCTTCAGAATTAGAATGTTCACAGCTGGCAACATCGCGATCTTCCTGAACGCGTTGGCAAGGGGAGCAGTGTCATTGGTCCTCGTGTTCTACCTGCAGGGCCCGACCATGGGGCTGAACCCGCTAACAGCGGGCATTTTCCTTATCCCTGTGTCACTGTCCCTTGCCTTCTTCGGCCCCCTAAGCGGGTGGCTCTCTGACAGGTACGGCGCGAGGCTTCTGTCCACCGCTGGGCTGGCAGTGTCTTCAGTAGGGTTCGTACTCCTGACGGGGATCGGGCCTAGGATCACATTTCAGCAACTCTCGCTGCCCTTGATTCTTGTCGGAGGCGGGATGGGGCTGTTCGCTTCTCCCAACAGGGCTTCCATAATGAACTCCGTCCCCGATACGGAACGGGGTGTGGCATCAGGGACCAGCATGACGCTCGTTAACGTTGGAGCGACATTCAGCCTCGCCATCGCGTTTACAGTAATGGCTCTGTCCACGCCCATGAAGGACCTTCAGATGGTGTTCCTAGGCGTGTCTGCGTCCGGGTCACCCGGCTGGGTAGGCGATTTCATAGGCTCAATCCGTTCGGTGTATTATCTCTCCACGGTCTTCCTCCTTGTGGCGATCGTCCCTTCGGTGATGAGGGGGAAGGCCAGGAGCACTGTCCAGAGAGGCCACTGAAGGTCACGCGCAGGTTTCCACTTGTGGGAATCGTCGCTTCAGATTAAATGATAGGACAGCCGGCTAGACGAACAATGACCAGCGACGAGACGAAGGAAGGCGGTCCGTGGTACCCTGACTGGGAGCATGCAAGGCCGATGGCAGGGATAGTCTTGACCATGGTGGCAATCATCGCTTGGCTCGTGTTCATACTGCTGTATGCTCTATTCTGGTCCAATGGCTTTACCCTGTTCCAGAACGTGGTGGTCACCGTAGTCTCTCTGGGGATAACCGCAATGGTCATCGGCCTCGGGTGGGTGGTCTGGGGCTTCAGACACGTCAAGCAATGGAATAGACCCCAGTAGGTCAGCGGTCAGCAGGGCATGTCCGCCAGGCTGTCTAGTCTAGTGTGAGGAAGGAAGGGCCGCTGGCGAAGGCTAGTATGGCGGAGATTCGTTATAGATTTTGGAATGATTTCGGAAATTCACTATATAGAACTGAAGGGACGGCACGAACATGCAGACGGAGGAGAAGCGGAAGTCCAGGGGATGGATCGCTCTTGTATTTGTGGCCCTTATTGTGGTGGCGGCGGCCGTCTACTACGAGAGCTTCACCACGCAGAAGAACATCGCCTCGCCGTCCCGAATAAGCAGCTTGCAGTCTCAGCTCACGAACCTGGAGGAGGCAAACTCGGCTCTCCAGGCACAGCTGGCTTCTATCTCGGCCGGAATCGGGTCTAACGTGTCGGGCAACAACCCGGAGGGACTGTACGCCAATGCTAGCAGAAGCGTGGTGACAGTCCAAGGCGACGAGCTAGTCACCCAGAACACGTTCTTCGGCCCTGTGACATCGGTGGAAACCGTCCAGGGCTCCGGCTTCGTCGTCGACTATCAGAACTCGTCCTACGTGGTGACCAACTTCCATGTCGTGAACGGCGTCACGAACATCACCGTTACGTTCTCCGACGGGAATTCGTATGCGGCGAGCGTGAAGGGTTCGGACCAATACAGCGACCTGGCTGTGCTGGCAGCCAATGCCCCAGCTTCGGAATATTACCCGCTACAGCTCCTGGGCACTCTGCAGGGGGCGAGCGTGGGCGAGACCGTATACGCCATTGGAAGCCCGTTCGGTCTCTCGGGGTCGATGACCTTCGGAATCGTCAGCCAGGTTGGCAGGACGATAACAGAGTCAACCGCCAGCCAGGTCTCAATTGCAAATGTGATTCAATTCAGCGCCCCCATCAATCCGGGGAATTCCGGGGGGCCACTCCTCGATTCGAGTGGACAGGTGGTGGGCGTAACCACGGCGGGGGTGTCGAATTCGGCCGGACTCTACTTCGCGATTCCTTCGAGTACCATATCGCGGGAACTCCCTGGCCTGGTCGCCACGGGGAAGTATACGTTGCATCCAGACCTCGGGCTTTCGGGGGCAGACATGACATACCAGCTGGCGAAAGCGACGGGGTCAAACCTGACCTATGGGATCCTCGTCCAATCGGTCGTTTCAGGCGGGCCTGCTGACAAAGCCGGCATAAGAGGAGGGACCAGTACTGCCGTGGTGGAGGGATCGACCTACAGAGTAGGCGGCGACGTAATAATCTCGGTGAACGGGGTGAAGGTCGTTGATTCCGATGCTCTCGCTAGCTACCT
>Ga0187778_10002068_pt1 | contig 13811 bp, 12 predicted proteins | sample 1015_Q2_SP5_20_M_FD_132418 | JGI IMG/M metagenome (GOLD analysis project Ga0187778, IMG submission 132418) | Tropical peat soil microbial communities from peatlands in Department of Meta, Colombia - 1015_Q2_SP5_20_MG | ecosystem: Environmental > Terrestrial > Soil > Wetlands > Peat | place... | reverse complement strand
CGACACCTTGCTTCAGTTCCTCAGCACGCTGTAATTATGTGCAGCAACCCTCAGCGTCGGCGGCCTGTTCCCAGTGCCGTCGACGCCTTACTGCGCATAACTGAGCGCTGTGCATAATGGCCGAACTGAGACAAGTCAGGCCGCAGTGTCCGCAAGCGGACCCTCTTGCGACCACTCACCGTTGCGCGATGCGGTCATTGAGATCCGACGAAGCGGACAGACGGTTCCAGTCGCGCCGCGCCCGGTCTGTCCGCGCCCTCAAATGCTGGACCATCGGCTGTCATCTCCTCTATTCCTATCCGACGCACGCGCAGTGAGACCGTGGTGCCGTCAGGCGCGGCAGGCAATTCCCGCTCGAGAACGGCCACGTCACCGCCAGAGAAGTGGCTCGGCGACCGAACCACGGCCCGGACGAGCGTCTCCTTGTTGGTCCTCTCGAAACGCACCTCGCTGAGATTTGCACCCGGATACCGGTCAATGTGCTCTTGCAGTATCTCGCGGATTTTTGTTTCGAATAACAGGTTTTGCACGCCTCGATGTGTAGCCACACCGAGGAGCACGCCGAGCACGATGAGCAGCACTATGCTCACGGAGTTGCGCAACAAAGCACGGTATCCGGAAGACTAGAGGCGAGTTGTATTGCTGAATCCTGCGATCCAAAAGACAACGGACGAGGCGAACTGTATTGCGACCATGTTGGTGAACGCGAGCAAGAAAGCACCTCCGGCGAGATGAGTTTCGCCCCTCGCCAGAAGGATGCTGCAAGTCGATAGCGGAGGCACAAGAGCAGTAGCAATGGCGACGCCGACGAGGGAAAGATTGACGCCGCGACTGATAGTCGCGACAGTCGCGGCGACTCCGCCTGCAAGAGCGATGGCGAGATCGGAAGATCCGGGCTGTGTTCTCGCAAGAATTTCGTGTCCTAGAGGAATATCGCGATGCAGGAATCCAATGATGAATGCAGTCACCATAACAATGGTAACGCCAACCAGCCCAGCCAGCAGCGACCTACGAAGCAGGAGCATGTCGGAATCCACAAGCGCGAGGCCTACGCCCTCAATGGGGCCCAGAAGAAGCGCGACAACCATGGCACCAATGATTCCGGCGGTGCTGTCAACGAGCAGGCCGTAGCAAGCGATGATCGTCGCCAGCATGTTCATGACAGCGTACGTCAGCGTCAACGACGCGCCGAGCCGGATCGTCCCGCGTGTTTCTTCTTGCTCTTGCGCTCGCGACAAGTCCGACGCCTGTGCAATCGCGTTCACGGCTACCTCCGCATGCACACCTGGTTGGGGGGTGATGGCTCCCACAATCATTGACCATGCGCGTTCGGTTGCCAAATTTCTGTGTCGAGAGAGTGGCCGAAAGCTGTCTATCTGCGCTGTCCATCGGCTGCGCGCTCGATGCTTCAATGCAAGCGGCTCGCTGAAGTTCTCAGGGCGAAGCGAGTCCGGTGGCAGGGCATCGAACTCGGTAGGAGGGGGACTCGAGAGTTTCCGCTAGCGTCCGGTGTGCAGCAGCTATGGCTGACAATGCCATTGCACCTTTGGACAGTTGCTGCTCGTGGGGTTGCAGCCTATATGGTCCGAAGCGAAGTTCTGGCGCGGCACTCGCGGAGGTCCGCCTGGGAGATTTGGGTGGCGGCGGCTATGCGTGACTTGGCGGCGGCAGATGTGCAGCGCGCGTCGACCTTGGTGCCCTTGCTGGTGTGGGCGGCCCTGTCGCTGGCCCCCGTCGCTCCAGCCGGAGCCGATGACGGCCCAGCCGCCGGAGATTCTGCGCTCGCAGAAAAGAAAAAGACGGAGAAAAAAGAGTCGCACTGGCTTTTAGTGCCGACCCTGTCGTCAAACCCGAAGCTCGGCACATCCGTCGGCGGTATGGGCGGCTGCATGTATTACTTCGACCCCGAATCGCGGGTGTCCATTTTTGGCGCGAGTGCGCAATACACCTCGACCAACTCGATAGTAGGGGCCTTGTTCGCCAAGATGTCGTTTGCCGCTGATCATCAGCGGCTGAATGTGTTCACCGCCGGCGGAATATCAAGAACGATTATGACGATTTCCTGGGCACAGGAATGCCGCTCAAGAGCGAGGATCATCTGCGGGCCTTCGCACTGCGTTATCAGTATCGCATCTGGGGCAACTGGTTCATCGGCGTGCAGGCCGTGGATACTAACTACGAGATCCTCGGGCAATCAGAACTCGACAACGAAGTGCTACAGACGCTCGGCCTGACCGGGTTCAGCGGTGGCGGCCTGGGCGTGGTCGCTAACTTGGATTCCCGCGACAGCGAGTTCAGTCCCCACGAGGGCTGCTCGTGAATGTGAACAACATTGCTTACCGCGACTGGATTGCGGGCGACAACAATTACGACGCCTACCGGCTGATGTCCGCTACTACTGGGGACACGGTACTGGCAACGTACTCGCCCTTCGGCTGAACAATCAGTGGACGGTCGATGCACCGAAGAGCGCGTATGCCCCCATCACGTTGCGCGGTTACAAGTTTGGAGAATACCTCGGCGAGTACATGTCCTCTATCGAAGCCGAGGAGCGGCTACGCATTGCAGCGCGATGGACGGCCACGGTTTTTCTCGGCGTCGGCTGTCTCTACGGAGGCAGCCTCACCTGTACGGACAGTGAGAACATCTACCCGGACGCTGGTGCTGGCGTTCAGTATGTCGTCAAGGAAAAAGAGGGTATGGTGTTGAACCTCGAATATGCAAAGGGCAAGGGAGACAACGAGGGCGTGTACTTGAAATTCGGTTACGGCTACTGACTCTGCACTGTGGTGAGGTGGTCCTCACGGCTCGCGACACGATGAGCAACCACACGCAGGGTAACGTCAATGCGGCAGCTGACAGAATCGTCACCCGTGGCCAGGTGAGCGGGCAAACGAACGATCAGTCGCGAGGGCGGCACTCGCCCTCGTGAGCGGCCTCCGCAATATCGAGGTTTTCCAGGGCCCTGGCGAGAGTTCCGGGTGGTGTCCGGTTCTCAGGACAGAGCGGTAGTGACACACGCGTCGAGGTCTTGTTCTGATGCCAGCTGCTGTACATCGCCCCTGCGCCCCAGGCAGCGAGGAGGAAGAGCATAACGGCCCACGGATTGCCCGTGAGCCTCTTCGCGGCAGCGCGAGCCTTCACGGTGCCGAGGGCGATCCCGTAGACCGTAAGGCACAGCAGGAAGAGTACCGTGGCAATCGCTACTAGTGTTCCGATAATCCAGAGTCCGATGGGGATCACGACATCGGCTCAGCTGGCGCACCTCTGAAGAGATGGGGCTCGTTGTGATGGAGCATGTGTGCTGCTGAGGTCCCCGACCGAGTTTCCGCTCAACGGCTTCTCGCGCGCGTGAAGCCGCAGAATTTCCTGCCTCATCGCGATCATCCAGCGCATGTAACGCTGCTTGGTCTCGAAGCCGGAGAAGTCAGCGGCACGCTGCAAGGCTTCTGCGAGGTCGCCCATGCTTCACCTGCTATGTTAACAGTTCAGAGTGCAGTTTCTTTTCGAGGCAGCGAGCTGGGCTTGCGCCGACGCCGAGGCTGATTTACCAGCGGTCTAGCGGGATGCCGCGCCACAACGCGATAACCACGCACAACAGGGTAATCGCCGCGAAGGGCAGGCCCATAACAAGCGATAACGGAAACACCAGCGCCAGCACGATGGGGGCCACTAGGAATGCAACCCCGAGGCAGTCGCTCGCTGGCCGGTGCGCCTTCCGCGCGCTAGCGGGCTGCTCCGCCGCCGCCCGCCCCTGCGGTGTTGGCGTGTCGGCTGCGCGGTACGCGTTACCAGCAGCGGCTAATGCGGCGCGCAGTTTATTCGCGCTGTTAGCGGCCCGAATGACCATCCCCATGCGGCCATTTTACTACCCAGGCAATGCGCGCTCTGCGCACATCAGACATAACCTGGCGTGGCCCCTCAAAGACAGTCAATTGCAGCATGGCTTGAAAACAGCCTTGACTCAACGATCGGCCGACTCTTCGGTCGGCTGCGCAGCGGGCAGCGCTTCCAGACGGTGGAAGGTTGGTACGACCCGCATCGCCGACACTCCGCGCTAGGTGGTCGCTCACCCGTAAACTACGAGCGCCTGCCGAGCACTCACGCTCGTCATAGTTCTTCAAGGCTCACCTCTCGATAGCGAACTTCTCGCATTTGAACTTCACAGTGCTGTTGGCTTTCGCCGTCATATCGTCGCGGATCTGCACGCACATCGCTTCGCTCTTGAATCCGGCGATGGGCGTCGCTTGTCCGCTAATGTGCATGTACAAGAGCCACACGAAGAAGTATGCCGGCAATGCGCTCATGATCGTGCTCCCTTCTCCGGTAGCTGTTGGATAGCACCGGAAGTCCCCTCTTGTTGTCGGGCACGTCTGCGTGCCCACGCGCTACTTGTGCCGAAACGATAGCAAGTAGTCCATGTATTCGAGGCGGCATTAGACGCAGCGTGATCCGGTTCACAGAAATGGATGGGTTGTGTCAAATAGGGATGCGATTTGTTGACTTAAGTGAGATGGCACGACCGGGAGTATTTGCCGATCTTCCTGCACTTTGCGTCCCGCGTTGTCTGGCCATGTCCCGAAGGTTGGTTGCCTTGCGGCTGAGCGCGGGCCGTGGCTCAACCGGCCGCGGATGCGCTGAGCAGCATTCGAGTGGCGCGCTATCGACCCAAGTCCGTTGAAACACTCGAACCCACGTCGGCCAATTGAGCGAAGCTGCCGCCCGCGGAGGCGTTGAGAGACTTCCGGCGACCTGTCAGGGCTGTGAAACCAGAAGATCCGTCGTGAGATTCGCGACTGCGCCCTCTTGATACCAATCATTTCCGCAAACACGGCGTCTCGGCACGAAAGCTATTTCCGGCTTGAGCGCGTGACGCGTCCGTCACCGAGTCGCAGCTCGGCGCCGGGCACCATGCGCTCGGCGACGCGAGCCTCGGCGCGAAAGACGCTGGCCGGCTGGAACGCTGCAACAGTTCGCATTGGACAGGCCCTCGCACGAGGACTGATGTGGTTTCGGATCGTAAGAAGTTATAACCAGTGCGGACTTCTCCTTGCACTCTGCGGAATCATCGGTATGCCAATGACCGAGCTTCCAACGCCTTCTGTAGCCGCCGGCGGTTTCGGGTGATGTCTTCCAACGTGCACCGATCGAGCGTTGCATAGAACGCCTCGAGCGCGTCGGTCAGTAGGTTTCGGAGGCCGCACACCGGCGTGATCACACAGTGATTCGTGCCTGGATCGAAACACTCGACTAACGCCGTATGAGCCTCGGCAGCCCGGACAACCGCACCGATATTGATGCTCGCCGCAGGGCAGCCGAGCTCGATGCCGCCGCCCCGCCCGCGCCTGTTACTGAGCAGTCCTTTCCTTCCCAGGTGGTGGACCACCTTGGTCAGGTGGCTTTCCGATATGGCAAAGGCAGCTGCAATCTCCGAGATAGTTGCGTGCGTTCCCGGGCGCGCGGCTAGGTACATCAGCACGCGCAGACTGTAGTCGGTGAAACGGGTCAGTCGCATGGTTTGTTGCCTTAAACCCCTGCCTCCATCTGGCTGTCGAGATAACAGGCATCGCACCTGCCAGCGTCCACTCGGCCAGAAACAAACATGCATGCAATATATAGCTTTCTAGAGTCAAGGGTGCTGCGTGGCTGCGCCAACCGCAATAAGAAATTCTGCGTACCTCGGGGCTGGCGGGGTGTCGAAGCGAGGATCGGGCTCGTACGCGACAGCGCAGGGAGCGGTTCACCGGGCGAGGAAGCGCGAGCAGGACAGCGGTCCACGGCGCCAGCGGGTGCACCTGCGTTCGGCATCCTCAGGCGGTCATCGAACCAGAGGCCCAATGACCTGAGGCTAACGAGATGGGCGTGGCTTGCTTCGCCGCCGAAAGCGGTCCGGCGAAGAGCCCCGGATTTCCACGTATTGCCGCATGCCCGCTTCTCGGGCACCTTAAAAGATGCGCGCGAGATGCATCTAATCGAGGAGATTCTGTTGGAACAGAAACGTATGAGAAAGGCTGAGCATGCTCGCAAGCAAGACGGTTGATGGAGTACTCAACAGCGATCGGCGTGTCGTATTGCCTTCGATGCGTGCATCTTATTCGGTCTTGTTCGTCAGTACGCTTGCCTTCATGGTCTGCTTTGCAGTGTGGACGATGTTCGGGGTGATCGGCGTTCCCATCCGCAGGCAGCTCGGACTGAACAACACGGAATTCGGGCTGTTAACCTCTACGCCAGTCCTCCTCGGGGCACTCATGCGACTGCCGCTGGGTATGTGGACCGATCGATTCGGCGGACGGCCGGTGTTCACTATCCTGCTGCTGGTGAGTCCCGTGCCGGTTTTCCTCGTGAGCTACGCGCGCGCTTTGTGGCACTTCCTTGCGCTTGGACTGCTCCTCGGTGTGGTCGGCGCGTCGTTCGCCATCGGCACGCCTTACGTCGCGCGCTTCTTTTCCTCGACGCGCCGCGGATTTGCGATGGGCTTTTTTGGTGCCGGAACCACGGGCGCGGCGTTGAACATGTTCGTCGCGCCGCGCATTGTTGGACACTGGGGCTGGCAGGCCGTGCCGCGCGTTTACGCGGCGGCGCTGCTCGTCATGGCTGGAATCTTCGTGCTGTTCAGTGCCCGTGATCCGGGCGCGGGAGCGAGCGGAACATCGGCCACGACGCTGGCCAGCCGTTTCGCAGTGCTCAAGGACTGGCGCGTATGGAAGCTGTGCCAGTACTACTCGCTCGCCTTCGGTGGCTTTACCGCGCTATCACTCTGGATGACGCAGTACTACGTGCAGGAGTATGGCTTCGACTTGAAACGCGCCGCACTCCTGGCGGCTTGCTTCGCCCTGCCAGCAGGCACGCTCCGTGCGGTGGGTGGCTGGCTCTCGGACCGCTATGGGGCGCAGCGCGTCACCTGGTGGGTGCTTTGGGTCGTGTGGATTGCACTCTTTCTGCTCTCCTACCCGCAGACCGACTTCACGGTCAAGACCATCGACGGGGCACGCACGTTCCACATTGCGCTGGCCCCGGCGGTATTCACCACGATTCTGTTTGCGCTCGGTGTGGCGCTCGCCTTCGGCATGGCGTCCACGTTCAAGTACGTGGGTGATGACTTTCCCCAGAGCATGGGGATCGTCACTGGCATTGTGGGTCTCGCCGGAGGACTTGGCGGGTTCCTGCTGCCCATCCTCTGGGGAGCGGCGCTTGATTCGGTGCGGGTGCGATCGAGCTGCTTTATGTTGCTCTACGGCGTGGTCTGGGTATCGCTGATCCTGATCTACCTGACGGAGGTGCGTCGCTACGAATTCCTCGAGCGGCCCAAGGCGGTGTCATGAGTCACTTCCTGGATCGGCTGACCTTCTTCTCCCGCACGCGCGAGCCCTTCGCGGACGGGCTCGGCGAGCTACGGCGCGAGGACCGTGCCTGGGAAGACGCCTACCGTCTACGCTGGCAGCACGACAAGATCGTGCGCTCGACTCACGGCGTGAACTGCACCGGATCCTGCAGTTGGAAGATCTACGTCAAGGGCGGCGTGGTCACGTGGGAGACGCAACAAACCGACTATCCGCGCACGCGGCCCGGCATGCCGAATCACGAACCGCGCGGCTGCTCGCGCGGCGCCTCATACAGCTGGTACCTCTATAGCGCGAATCGCCTCAAGTACCCGCTGGTGCGCGGCCGCCTCGCGCGGCTGTGGCGCGCGGCGCGCAAGGAACACGATCCGGTGCAAGCGTGGGCTTCGATCGTGGAAAGCCCGGAGAAATCGCACTCCTACAAGTCGATCCGCGGCCGCGGAGGGTTCGTGCGCACCACGTGGGACGAAGCGACCGAGATCGTCGCGGCGGCGAACGTCTATACGATCCGCAAGTATGGCCCTGACCGAATTGCTGGTTTCTCGCCGATTCCGGCGATGTCGATGGTGTCATATGCGGCGGGCTCGCGTTATATCTCGCTGCTCGGCGGCGTGAATCTCAGTTTCTACGATTGGTATTGCGACCTGCCGCCGTCCAGCCCCCAGACGTGGGGCGAGCAGACCGACGTGCCGGAGTCGGCTGACTGGTATAACTCCACCTTCATCATTGCCTGGGGCTCGAACGTTCCGCAGACGCGCACCCCCGATGCGCACTTCTTTGTCGAAGCCCGCTACAACGGCACGAAAACCGTGGCGATCACGCCCGACTACGCCGAAGTGGCGAAACTTTCCGACCTCTGGCTGCACCCGAAGCAGGGCACGGATGCGGCGCTCGCCATGGCGCTCGGGCACGTGATACTGCGCGAATTCCACGTGGAGCGGAAAGTCGACTGGTTCCAGGATTATGGCCGACGGTACACGGATCTGCCGCTGCTCGTCCGGCTCGTCAAGCGCGGCGCGCACTACGTGCCGGACCGATATCTGCGCGCCAGTGATTTCAGCGGGGCGCACGGACAAACCAACAACCCGGAGTGGAAGACGGTCGCGACAGAGGAGGGATCCGGGAAGATCGTTTGCCCGCAGGGGTCGGTCGGCTATCGCTGGGGTCCGGAGGTGCGGGCCGATCTCGGCAAGTGGAACCTCGAGCAGAAGGATGGCGCCTCCGGAAGCGAGGTGCGCCTGGCACTTTCGGTCTTGGAAAGCAGCGCTGGTGTGCTGCCGGTGGCGTTCCCATATTTCGGCGGCACGGCGCACGAGCATTTCACCGCGAACCCCCAAGGCGCGGACGTGCTCACCCGCAATGTTCCGGTGCGCACGCTTGCAGTGGCGGAGGGTGAAGTGCAGGTGGCGACCGTCTTCGACCTCCTGTGCGCGAACTACGGTGTCGACCGTGGACTCGGGGGGGATTGCGCCAAGGGATACGAGGATGACGTCCCCTATACCCCGGCGTGGCAGGAGCGGATCACGGGTGTGCAGGCGCAGCAGGCGATCGCGCTCGCGCGTCAGTTCGCCGCGAATGCCGAGAAGACCCACGGGCGCTCGATGGTGATCATCGGGGCGGGAATGAATCACTGGTACCACCAGGACATGGGATATCGCGCCATCATCAACATGCTGATGATGTGTGGCTGCGTGGGGGTGTCCGGAGGCGGGTGGTCTCATTACGTCGGTCAGGAAAAGCTGCGGCCGCAGACCGGGTGGACGGCGCTTGCGTTCGCGCTCGATTGGCTGCGGCCGCCGCGCCAGATGAATTCCACCTCTTTCTTCTATGCCCATACGGGTCAGTGGCGGTACGAGCACCTGCGCGTGCGCGATATCCTCTCACCGCTCGCCGATCCGGCGGCCTATAGCGGTAGCCTGATTGACTTCAACGTGCGGGCCGAGCGCATGGGCTGGCTGCCGAGCGCCCCTCAGCTCTCCGCCAATCCTCTCGAGGTGGCGAAGGCCGCCGCTGCGGCGGGCAAGGAACCGAAGTCGTACGTCGTCGAGCAACTCAAGCAGGGCACGCTCGCTTTCGCGTGCGAGGATCCGGACAGCCCGGCGAACTTCCCGCGGAATCTATTCGTTTGGCGGTCGAATCTCCTCGGCTCCTCGGGCAAGGGTCACGAGTATTTCCTGAAATATCTGTGCGGCGCACAACACGGCCTGCAGGGCAAGGACCTCGGCGAATCAGGTGCCCAGCGGCCCGAAGAAGTCCGCTGGCGCGATCCAGCGCCCGAGGGTCGGCTGGATCTGCTGACGACGCTGGACTTCCGCATGTCCACCACGTGCCTGTACTCGGATGTGGTGCTGCCGACCGCGAGCTGGTACGAGAAGAACGATCTCAACACCTCCGACATGCACCCCTTCATCCATCCGCTTTCGGCGGCGGTGGATCCTGTGTGGGAGTCCCGCAGCGACTGGGAGATCTACAAGTCGATCGCGAGGAAATTCTCCGAACTGGCGATGGGGTACCTCGGCGTCGAGAAAGACCTACTGCTCGTTCCGCTGCTGCACGATACACCTGCAGAGCTGGCGCAACCGTTTGAAGTGAAGGACTGGAAGAAGGGCGAGTGTGAGCTCGTGCCCGGGAAGACCGCACCGCAGATCGTGGTTGTCGAACGTGACTACCCCAATACGTACAAGCGCTTCACCGCCCTCGGGCCTCTTATGAAGAAGCTCGGCAACGGGGGCAAGGGCATTGCGTGGAACACCGAGGGGGAGGTTGAGAGGCTCGCGGCGCTCAACCGTGCAGTGACGGAGCCGGGCGCGACGCAGGGGTTGCCGAGCATCGAAACCGATACCGATGCGGCCGAGACGATTCTCATGCTGGCGCCTGAGACCAACGGTGAGGTGGCAGTGAAGGCGTGGCAGGCACTCGGTCGGGTCACCGGGCGCGATCACGTCCATCTCGCCGAGACGCGCGAAGACGAGAAGATCCGGTTCCGCGACCTGCAGGCACAGCCCCGCAAGATCATCAGCTCTCCGACGTGGTCGGGTATCGAGAGTGAGCGTGTGAGCTACAACGCCGGCTACACGAACGTTCACGAGCTCATCCCCTGGCGCACGCTCACCGGACGACAGCAGTTCTACCAGGATCACCCCTGGATGCGTGATTTTGGCGAAGCGCTTTGCTGCTACCGCCCGCCGGTGGACATGCGCTCGGTAGCCCCTCTGCGCGGACACAAGGGCAACGGCCACCCGGAGATCGTGCTCAACTTCATCACGCCCCACCAGAAATGGGGCATTCACTCGACCTATACCGACAATCTACTCATGCTCACGTTGTCGCGCGGTGGCCCGATCGTTTGGCTGTCCGAGACCGATGCGCGTCAGGCAGGTATCGCAGACAACGATTGGATCGAGCTGTACAACCTCAACGGCGCGATCGCCGCGCGCGCGGTAGTGAGCCAGCGCGTGCAGTCGGGCATGTGTCTCATGTACCACGCTCAGGAGAAGACCGTGAACGTGCCCGGCTCGCAGGTTACGGGTATGCGCGGCGGCATCCACAATTCGGTGACGCGCGCGGTTGTCAAGCCCACCCACATGATCGGCGGCTATGCGCAGCTCGCCTGGGGGTTCAACTACTACGGCACCGTGGGCTCAAACCGCGACGAATTCGTGATCGTGCGCAAGATGGCCCGCGTGGACTGGATGGATGAGCCGGCTGAAGAGGCGCGGGCGACGGGAGTACGGTCATGAAGATCCGCGCTCAGATCGCCATGGTGCTGAATCTCGACAAGTGTATCGGCTGTCACACCTGCTCGGTGACGTGCAAGAATGTCTGGACCTCCCGTCTCGGCATGGAGTACGCCTGGTTTAACAACGTCGAGACCAAGCCCGGCGTGGGGTACCCCAAGGATTGGGAGAACCAGGAGCGCTGGCAAGGCGGCTGGCTACGCCGCAGCAACGGTCGCCTCGCGCCGAGGCAGGGCGGCCGACTCGCCCTGTTGATGAAGCTCTTCTCCAATCCAAGTCTCCCCGAGATCGACGACTACTACGAGCCCTTCACGTTCGACTACGAGCACCTGCAGACGGCGTCGGAGATGCGCGCGACGCCCGTGGCGCGCCCGGTATCGATTGTGAGCGGCAAGCGGATGGAGAAGATCGAATGGGGGCCAAACTGGGAGGAGATTCTGGGCGGGGAATTTGCCAAGCGCTCGGCGGACGTGAATTTCGCAGCGGTCCAGAAGGACATCTACGGCGAGTTCGAAAACACGTTCATGATGTACCTCCCGCGCTTGTGCGAGCACTGCCTCAACCCGACGTGTGTCGCCTCGTGCCCATCAGGCTCGATCTACAAGCGCGAAGAGGACGGAATCGTACTCATCGACCAGGACAAGTGCCGCGGCTGGCGCATGTGTGTGTCCGGCTGCCCGTACAAGAAGATTTACTACAACTGGAGTACCGGTAAAGCGGAGAAGTGCATCTTCTGCTATCCACGCATCGAAGTCGGGCAACCCACGGTCTGCTCGGAAACATGCGTCGGACGGATTCGCTACCTTGGAGTGCTGCTGTACGACGCCGATCGCATTGGCGCGGCGGCGGCGGTCGGGAATCCGGCCGACCTGTATGGGGCACAACTCAAGCTTTTTCTCGACCCGGCGGACCCGGAGATCCAGGTGCAGGCGCAGCGCGACGGGGTGCCGCAGGCCTGGCTGGACGCTGCGATCGCTTCGCCCGCCTGGAAGCTCGCGATGCAGTGGAAGATTGCCTTCCCGCTGCATCCGGAGTACCGCACGTTACCGATGGTGTGGTACGTGCCGCCCCTTTCGCCGATTCAGTCGCACGCCAATGCCGGGGAGATCAGCGAGCTCGGCGGCATTCCGGACGTGCGGGCACTGCGTATCCCGGTTCGCTATCTGGCGAATCTCCTTACCGCTGGCGCCGAAGAGCCTGTCGTCAGTGCGCTCGAGCGCATGCTGGCGATGCGCGCCTTCTTCCGCGGCCGTCAGCTCGATGGCCGAGATAATCTCGCGGTGCTCGAGCGCGTGGGTCTCTCGCTGCATGAGGTGGAGGAGATGCATCGCTACTTAGCCATCGCCAACTACGAGGATCGCTTTGTCATCCCGACGACCCACCGCGAATACGCGGAAAACGCCTATCAGCTCCGGGGCGAATGCGGGTTTTCCTTCGGTAACGCCTGTTCCGGAGGGGAGACCAAGCCGAGTCTCTTCGGCGGGCGCATGAGCGGCCGCAAGGTGATTCCCATCAAGACGGTCGTGGAGCGAAAGCCTGCGGCGCGCAGTGTCGATATCTGAGGTGGTCCAATGATCGTGTTGCGTGCGCTCGGGGCCTTGCTCACCTATCCGCGGCCGGAGCTGCGGGCGGCACTTCCCGAGATTGATCATGTGGTCGTGAACTCCGCCCTGGTGGACGCCGAGCGCCGGGAGCAGTTGCGGCAGCTCATCGGGGAGCTCGGGCATACCGATCTGCTCGAGCTCGAGCAGCGCTACGTGGCGCTTTTCGACACGGGCCGCTCGACCTGCTTGTGGCTTTTCGAGCACGTTCACGGCGAATCGCGCGACCGCGGGCAGGCGATGGTCGACCTGAAGGGTATCTACGAACGAGCCGGGTTCCACCTCGCCGCGAACGAACTTCCCGACTATCTGCCCGCGTTACTGGAGTACCTGAGCTACCGGGAGCTGCCCGAGGCGCACAGCATGCTCGGCGATTGTGCTCACATTCTGCGTAAGATCGGCGCACGTCTCGCCGCTCAAGGTAGTCAATACGCGGCGGTCTTCGCTGCACTGCTGCGCATCGCCGCACGGCCTGGGTTTGCCATGCCGATGGCCACGGCGACGGAGCCCGGATCCGGTGGCGAGCGGTTTGTGGATGAGGAGTGGACGGAGGCACCGGCGTTCGGGCCGGGCTCGGCGGGCACGGAACCCAAAGTGGAGCCGCTCCGCTACATGCCGCGAGGCAGCCGCGGCGAGGGAGCGTTGCCATGACATTCGTGAGCGGCCTGCATCAGTTCCTCTTCGGGGTCTATCCGTATATCTGTCTGGCCGTGTTCTTCCTTGCGAGCCTGATCCGCTTCGACCGAGATCAATACACCTGGAAAAGCGACAGCTCGCAGCTGCTGCGTGCGCGTGAGCTGCGTTGGGGATCGAACCTGTTTCACTTCGGCGTGGTATTTATCTTCTTCGGGCATCTGTTCGGCATGCTGACCCCGCATGGGGCCTACGTCTGGCTGATCAGCGCCGGCCACAAGCAGCTGCTCGCGATGGTTTCCGGCGGCATCGCGGGTGCGGCCGCCATCGCGGGGCTAAGCCTGCTCATTCACCGGCGCATCGCGGATCCGCGGATCAGCTCCAACACACGGCCGTGGGACATGGCCATTCTCGTCATTCTCTGGGCGCAGCTTGCGCTTGGGCTCACGACCATTGCGTTCTCGAGTCGGCATCTCGATGGCGGGATGATGGAGCGGCTG
>Ga0187778_10002067_pt1 | contig 13817 bp, 6 predicted proteins | sample 1015_Q2_SP5_20_M_FD_132418 | JGI IMG/M metagenome (GOLD analysis project Ga0187778, IMG submission 132418) | Tropical peat soil microbial communities from peatlands in Department of Meta, Colombia - 1015_Q2_SP5_20_MG | ecosystem: Environmental > Terrestrial > Soil > Wetlands > Peat | place... | reverse complement strand
GTCACCGATCCTGCTGGCGGGCATGACGCCGACCACCGTCGATGCCAAGATCGTCGCCGCCGCGGCCAACGCCGGGCACTGGGCCGAGCTGGCCGGCGGCGGGCAGGTCACCGAGGAGATCTTCACCAACCGCATCGAGGAGCTGGCCGGGCTCCTCGAGCCCGGCCGCACTTTCCAGTTCAACGCGCTATTCCTGGATCCGTATTTGTGGAAGCTGCAAGTCGGTGGCAAGCGGTTGGTGCAGAAGGCCCGCCAGTCCGGGGCGCCGATCGACGGCGTGGTGATCAGCGCCGGTATCCCGGAGCTGGAGGAGGCTGTCGAGCTGATCGACGAGCTGGGCGGCATCGGCATCAGCCACGTCGTGTTCAAGCCCGGCACCATCGAGCAGATCCGCTCGGTCATCCGCATCGCGACCGAGGTGCCGACCAAACCGGTGATCATGCACATCGAGGGCGGACGCGCCGGTGGCCACCATTCCTGGGAAGACCTCAACGAGCTGCTGCTCACCACCTACTCGGAGCTGCGGTCGCGCTCCAACATCACCGTCTGCGTCGGCGGCGGCATCGGCACCCCCGAGCGGGCAGCTGAATACCTGTCGGGGCGCTGGGCCGAGTCCTACGGCTTCCCGCTGATGCCGGTCGACGGCATCCTAGTCGGCACCGCGGCGATGGCGACCAAGGAGTCCACCACGTCGCCGTCGGTCAAGCGGATGCTGGTCGAAACGCAAGGCAGCGATCAGTGGATCAGCGCAGGAAAAGCCCGGGGCGGCATGGCTTCTAGCCGAAGCCAGCTCGGCGCCGACATCCATGAGATCGATAACACCGCCTCGCGTTGCGGCCGGCTACTCGATGAGGTCGCCGGTGACGCCGAGGCGGTCGCGGCGCGCCGCGACGAGATCATCGCCGCCATGTCCAACACCGCCAAGCCGTACTTCGGCGACGTCGGGGAGATGACCTACCTGCAGTGGCTACAGCGCTATGTGGAGCTGACCATCGGCGAGGGAACCTCGACCGCCGACACTGTCTCACCGGGCAGCCCGTGGCTGGCCGACACCTGGCGCGACCGATTCGAGCAGATGCTGCAGCGCGCCGAGGCGCGGCTGCATCCGCAGGACTACGGCCCGATCGAGACGCTGTTCACCGACGAGCAACTGCTGGAGAATCCCGACGAGGCCATCGCGGCGCTGCTGCAGCGCTACCCCGACGCCGAGACCGTGCAACTGCATCCCGCCGACGTGCCGTTTTTCGTCACGCTGTGCAAGACGCTGGGCAAGCCGGTGAACTTCGTGCCGGTCATCGATAAGGATGTCCGGCGGTGGTGGCGCAGTGACTCGCTGTGGCAGGCGCACGACGCCCGCTACGACGCTGATCAGGTGTGCATCATCCCGGGCCCAACCTCGGTGCTGGGCATCACCCGGCTCGACGAACCCGTCGGCGAGCTGCTGGACCGCTTCGAGCAGGCGGCCATCGACGAAATACTCAGTGCGGGAACACAACTGGAAGCCGTCACCGCTCGACGGGTGGGCCGCACCGACGTGACCGGGCCGCTGGCCGTCGTACTCGATGCTCCCGATGTGCTGTGGGCCGGGCGCACCATCACCAACCCGGTGCACCGCATCGCCGATCCCGACGAGTGGCAGGTCCACGACGGACCCGAAGAACCCCGCGCCACGCATTCATCCACGGGCGCGCGACTGCAAGTCAGGTCTGACGACCAGGTTGTGCTGAGTGTTCCAGTGTCTGGCATCTGGGTCGAAATCCGGATTAGCTTGCCCGCCAACACCATTGACGGCGGTATTCCGGTTGTGAGCACCCAGGATGCCGCCAGCGCCATGCGCTCGGTGCTGGCCATCGCTGCCGGTGTCGACGGGCCGGCGGCGCTGCCCCCGGTGCATGACGGGACAGCGACCGTGACTGTGGAGTGGAACCCTGAGCGGGTCGCCGACCACACCGGGGTGACGGCCACCTTTGGCGAGCCGCTGGCACCCGGCCTTACCACCGTGCCTGATGCACTGGTCGGTCCTTGCTGGCCCGCGGTTTTCGCGGCCATCGGTGCCGCGGTTACCGACGCAGGGGTCCCGGTCGTGGAGGGTCTGCTGAGCCTGGTGCACCTGGACCATGCCGCCCTTCTGGTGGGTCCGCTGCCCACCGTTCCGGCCGAATTGACCGTCACCGCAACCGCTTCGGCGGCCACCGATACGGAGGTAGGCCGGGTGGTCCCAGTCGCGGTCACGGTGGCGGCAACGGATGGCGTGGTCCTTGCCACCCTGGAAGAGCGGTTCGCGATCCGGGGCCGCACCGGTGCGGCCGAGCTGACCGACCCGATCCGGGCGGGTGGCGCGATATCCGATAACGCCACTGACACGCCGCGCCGGCGCCGGCGCGACGTCACACTCACCGCACCGGTGGATATGCGCCCGTTCGCGGTGGTGTCCGGAGACCACAACCCCATTCACAGCGACCGTGCCGCCGCGCTGCTGGCGGGGCTGGAATCACCGATCGTGCACGGCATGTGGCTCTCGGCCGCCGCGCAGCACGCGGTGACCGCCACCGACGGCCAAGCCCGCCCACCAGCGCGGCTGGTCGGATGGACCGCGCGATTCCTGGGCATGGTGCGTCCCGGCGACGAGGTGGACTTCCGTGTCGACCGCGTCGGAATCGACCAGGGCGCCGAGGTTGTCGAAGTTGCCGCCCGCATCGGCTCGGATCTGGTGATGTCGGCGACCGCACGGCTGGCCGCACCCAAGACGGTCTACGCGTTCCCCGGGCAGGGCATCCAGCGCAAGGGCATGGGCATGGAGGTCCGCGCCCGTTCCAAGGCAGCCCGCAAGGTGTGGGACTCCGCGGACAAGTTCACCCGCGAAACACTGGGCTTTTCGGTGCTGCACGTGGTGCGCGACAACCCGACCAGCATCATCGCCAGCGGTGTGCACTACCACCACCCCGACGGCGTGCTGTACCTGACGCAGTTCACCCAGGTGGCGATGGCGACCGTGGCGGCGGCTCAGGTCGCCGAGATGCGCGAGCAAGGAGCCTTCGTCGAAGGCGCGATCGCGTGCGGGCATTCGGTCGGCGAGTACACCGCGCTGGCCTGCGTGACCGGCATCTACGAGCTGGAAGGCCTGCTGGAGGTGGTGTTTCACCGCGGCTCGAAGATGCACGACATTGTGCCGCGTGACGAGCTGGGCCGCTCCAACTACCGGTTGGCGGCAATCCGGCCATCGCAGATCGACCTCGACGACGCCGATGTCCCCGCATTCATCGACGAGATCTCCCAGCGCACAGGAGAATTCCTGGAGATCGTGAACTACAACCTGCGCGGCTCGCAGTACGCGATCGCCGGTACCGTCCGCGGCCTGGAGGCGCTGGAAGCCGAGGTAGAGCGGCGCCGCGAACTCAGCGGCGGCAAGCGATCATTCATTCTGGTGCCGGGGATCGACGTGCCGTTCCACTCGCGGGTATTGCGGGTCGGGGTGGCCGAATTCCGCCGCTCGCTGGATCGGGTCATGCCGCGTGACAAGGATCCCGAGCTGATCACCGGGCGCTACATCCCCAACCTGGTGCCGCGGCCGTTCTCCCTGGACCGCGACTTCATCCAGGAGATCCGGGATCTGGTGCCCGCCGAGCCGCTTGACGAGATCCTCGCCGACTACGACACCTGGCGTAACGAGAGGCCGCGCGAGATGGCGCGCACGGTGTTTATCGAATTGCTGGCCTGGCAGTTCGCCAGCCCGGTGCGCTGGATCGAGACGCAGGATCTGCTATTTATCGAGGAGGCCGCCGGCGGGCTGGGTGTGGAGCGGTTCGTCGAGATCGGCGTGAAGTCGTCGCCGACGGTGGCGGGGCTGGCCACCAACACCCTCAAGCTGCCTGAATATGCCCACAGCACAGTGGAAGTGCTCAACGCCGAGCGTGACGCAGCGGTGCTGTTCGCCACCGACACCGACCCCGAGCCGGAGCTAGTGGACGAGGCGCCGGACACGGGGGCTGCACCCGTCGAAGCTGCTGCCGCAACCGAAGCCGCGTCGACGCCCGCACCCGTCGCACCGTCGGGCGCTCCACGCTCGGACGACATCCCGTTCGACGCCGCCGATGCCACCCTGGCGCTGATCGCGCTGGCGGCCAAGATGCGTATCGACCAGATCGAGGAGCTGGACTCCATCGAATCCATCACCGACGGTGCGTCGTCGCGGCGCAATCAGTTGCTGGTGGACCTGGGCTCTGAGCTGAATCTGGGAGCCGTCGACGGTGCCGCCGAAGCCGACCTGGCCGGGCTGCGGTCGCAGCTGACGAAGCTGGCGCGCACATATAAGCCTTACGGTCCGGTGCTTTCCGACGCGATCAACGACCAGCTGCGCACGGTCCTTGGACCGTCGGGCAAACGGCCCGCCGTCATTGCCGAGCGGGTCAAGAAGATCTGGGAGCTCGGCGACGGTTGGGCCAAGCACGTCACCGTCGAGGTGGCGCTGGGAACCCGTGAGGGCACCAGCGTGCGTGGGGGTGCTCTTGGGCACCTGCACGAGGGCTCGCTGGCCGATGCGGCCACCGTCGACAAGGTGATCGACGCTGGCGTCGGCGCGGTCGCCGCGCGCCGCGGCGTCGCGGTGGCTCTGCCGCCTTCGGGGGGTGGCGGCGGCACCACCGTCGACGCCGCCGCGCTCAGCGAGTTCACCGAGCAGATCACCGGCCGCGACGGCGTGCTCGCGTCGGCGGCCCGCCTGGTGCTGGGCCAGCTGGGCCTCGACAACCCGGTCAGCGTGGCGCCGGCGGCCAGCGATGCCGAGCTGATCGATTTGGTCACAGCCGAACTGGGCGCGGACTGGCCGCGGTTGGTGGCGCCGGCGTTCGACGCCAAGAAGGCCGTCGTCTTCGACGACCGCTGGGCCAGCGCTCGCGAGGACTTGGTCAAGCTGTGGTTGACCGACGAGGACGAGATCGACGCGCACTGGGCGCGGCTCTCGGAACGCTTCGAGGGCACCGGCCACGTCGTCGCCACCCAGGCCACCTGGTGGCAGGGAAAATCACTGGCCGCCAGCCGGCAGATCCACGCCTCGCTGTACGCCCGGATCGCCGCTGGCGCCGAGAACCCCGACAAAGGCCGCTACAGCGACGAAGTCGCGGTGGTGACCGGCGCGTCGAAGGGTTCGATCGCCGCATCCGTGGTCGGGCGACTCCTCGACGGCGGGGCCACCGTCATCGCGACAACCTCCAAGCTCGACGACGAACGGCTGGCGTTTTATCGCACGCTGTACCGTGACCACGCCCGCTACGGGGCGGCGCTGTGGGTGGTGCCGGCGAACATGGCGTCCTACACCGATATCGACGCGCTGGTCGAATGGGTGGGCAGCGTGCAGACCGAAAGCCTTGGGCCGCAGTCGATTCACATCAAAGACGCGCAGACCCCGACGCTGCTGTTCCCGTTCGCGGCGCCGCGGGTGGCCGGTGACCTGTCGGAGGCCGGGTCGCGCGCCGAGATGGAGATGAAGGTGCTGCTATGGGCCGTTCAGCGGCTCATCGGCGGGCTGTCCAGAATTGGCGCCGAGCGTGACATCGCGTCGCGGCTGCATGTGGTGCTGCCCGGCTCGCCCAACCGCGGCATGTTCGGCGGTGACGGCGCCTACGGGGAAGCCAAATCGGCGCTGGACGCGGTGGCGGCGCGCTGGCATGCCGAGTCGTCATGGGCGGCGCGGGTCAGCCTGGCGCACGCGCTGATCGGCTGGACCCGTGGCACCGGGCTGATGGGGCACAACGACGCCGTCGTCAGCGCCGTCGAAGAGGCCGGTGTCACTACGTACTCGGCCGACGAGATGGCCGCGCTGCTGCTGCAACTCTGCGATGTGGAGTCCAAGGTGGCCGCCGCCAACGCGCCGATCAAGGTGGACTTGACCGGCGGGCTGGGTGATGTCGAGCTCGACATGGCCGAACTGGCCGCCAAAGCCCGTGAGCAGGCCGCATCGGAGGAGGAGACCGAAGCCTCCAAACGCGACCGCACCATCGCCGCGCTGCCGTCCCCGCCACGCGGATGCACGCCCGCGCCACCACCGGCATGGGACGACCTCGACGTCGACCCGGCCGATGTGGTGGTGATCGTCGGCGGCGCCGAACTGGGCCCGTACGGGTCGTCGCGCACCCGGTTCGAGATGGAGGTCTCGGGCGAACTGTCGGCGGCCGGCGTGCTGGAGCTGGCCTGGACCACCGGGCTGATCCGCTGGCACGACGACCCCCAACCGGGTTGGTATGACACCGAATCCGGTGAACTGGTCGACGAGTCCGAGCTGGTCGAGCGTTACCACGACACCGTGGTGGAACGCGTCGGCATCCGTGAGTTCGTCGACGACGGCGCGATCGACCCCGATCACGCCTCCCCGCTGCTGGTGTCGGTATTCCTGGACAAGGACTTCAGTTTCGTGGTGTCCAGCGAGGCCGACGCCCGCGCGTTCGTCCAGTTCGACCCCGAACACACGGTCATCCGGCGGGTGCCCGACTCCACCGACTGGCAAGTCATCCGTAAGGCGGGCACCGAGATTCGGGTGCCGCGCAAGACGAAGCTGTCGCGCACCGTCGGCGGCCAGGTCCCGACCGGGTTCGACCCGACGGTGTGGGGAATCAGCGCCGACATGGCGACTTCTATCGACCGGCTGGCGGTGTGGAACATCGTCGCAACCGTCGACGCGTTCCTGTCCGCCGGATTCACCCCGGCCGAAGTGATGCGCTACGTGCACCCGACCCTGGTGGCCAACACCCAGGGCACCGGCATGGGCGGCGGCACGTCGACGCAGACGATGTACCACGGCAACCTGCTGGGCCGCAGCAAGCCGAACGACATCTTCCAGGAAGTCCTCCCCAATATCATTGCCGCGCACGTGGTTCAGTCCTACATCGGCAGCTACGGCGCGATGATCCACCCCGGCGCCGGCTGCGCCACTGCCGCGGTGTCGGTCGAGGAGGGCGTGGACAAGATCCGGCTGGGCAAGGCCGAGCTGGTGGTGGCCGGCGGGCTGGACGACCTGACGCTGGAAGGCATCATCGGCTTTGGTGACATGGCGGCCACCGCCGACACCGAGATGATGCGCGCCAAAGGCATCAGCGACTCGCGGTTCTCGCGGCCCAACGACCGGCGGCGGCTGGGCTTCGTCGAGGCTCAGGGCGGCGGCACCATCCTGCTGGCCCGTGGTGACCTGGCGGTCAAGATGGGTCTGCCGGTGCTAGCGGTGGTGGCGTATGCGCAGTCGTTCGGCGACGGTGTGCACACCTCGATCCCCGCCCCGGGGCTCGGTGCGTTGGGCGCGGGTCGCGGCGGCAAGGATTCGGTGCTGGCGCGGTCGCTGGCGAAACTGGGCGTCTCGGCTGATGACATCGCCGTGATCTCCAAGCACGACACCTCGACGCTGGCCAACGACCCCAACGAGACCGAGCTGCACGAGCGGCTCGCCGACTCACTCGGCCGCTCCGCCGGCGCCCCGCTGTTCATCGTGTCGCAAAAGAGCCTCACCGGCCACGCCAAGGGCGGTGCGGCGGTCTTCCAGATGATGGGGATGTGCCAGATGCTGGGCGACGGGGTCATCCCGCCCAACCGCAGCCTGGATTGTGTCGACGACGAACTGGCCGGCTCCGCGCATTTCGTGTGGCTTCGTGACACGCTGCGGCTCGGCGGGAAGTTCCCGCTCAAAGCCGGGCTGGTGACCAGCCTCGGGTTCGGCCACGTCTCCGGTCTGATCGCGCTGGTGCACCCGCAGGCCTTCCTGGCCGCGCTGGATCCCGAGCAGCGCGCGGAGTACCAGCGGCGGGCCGATGCGCGCCTTTTGGCCGGCCAGCGCCGGCTGGCGTCGGCGATCGCCGGTGGCCCGCCGCTCTACGAGCGGCCCGCCGACCGTCGCTTCGCTCACCAGGTGTCGGAGAAGCGGCAGGAAGCGGCGATGCTGCTGAACCCGGCGGCTCGGCTCGGTGACTGCGACGTCTACATCCGGTGACTGCCCGCATCCGTTAGCGTGACGACCCATGGGCATCGTCGGAGTGGGGATCGACCTGGTGTCTATTGCTGATTTCGCCGGGCAGGTCGACCAGCCGGGAACGCTGTTCTCCGAAACGTTCACTCCCGGCGAGCGCCGCGATGCGTCGGACAAGAGTTCATCGGCGGCCCGGCACCTGGCGGCCCGCTGGGCCGCGAAGGAGGCGGTGATCAAGGCGTGGTCGGGATCGCGGTTCGCCCAGCGGCCGGTGCTCCCGGAGGGCATCCACCGCGACATCGAGGTGGTCACCGACATGTGGGGGCGGCCGCGGGTCCGGCTGACCGGTGCCATCGCCAAACACCTGGCCGACGTGACGATCCACGTGTCGCTCACACATGAAGGGGATACCGCCGCGGCGGTGGCCATCCTGGAGTCGCCGTAGCGTACGCGGGAAATGCCGCCAGCTAGCGGGCGGACTAGCCTCGAGACCGTGAGCGACCTGGTCGAACGCGTCCGCGATGTGCTGCCGTCGGTGCGGCGCGACCTGGAGAACTTGATACGCATCGAATCGGTGTGGGCCGACCCGGCCCGCCGCGGGGAGGTCCACCGCAGCGCGCAGGTGGTCGCGGACCTGTTGTCGCAGGCAGGTTTTCCGGAGGTGCGGATTGTCAGCGAGGGCGGCGCGCCAGCGGTCATCGCGCGGCACGCAGCGCCGCCGGGCGCACCCACAGTGCTGCTGTACGCCCATCAGGACGTGCAGCCCGAGGGTGATCATAGCCAGTGGACATCACCGCCTTTCGAGCCGACCGAACGCGATGGTCGACTTTACGGGCGTGGTAGCGCCGACGACAAAGCAGGTATCGCAACGCATTTGGCGGCGTTCCGGGTACACGGTGGCCAGCCCCCGATGGGGGTGACGGTGTTCGTCGAGGGAGAGGAGGAGTCGGGATCGCCGTCGCTGGGCCGCCTGCTCGCCGACCGCGACACGCTGGCCGCCGACGTGATCGTCATCGCCGACTCCGACAACTGGAGCACCGACATCCCGTCGCTGACGGTGTCGCTGCGCGGGCTGGCCGACTGTGTGGCCGAAGTCGCCACCCTCGACCACGGCCTGCACTCCGGTTTGTGGGGCGGTGTGGTGCCCGACGCGCTGAGCGCGCTGGTGCGGCTGCTGGCCAGCCTGCACGACGACGGCAACATGGCGGTGGCCGGTCTGCACGAAAGCACCGCTGCCGCAGTGGATTACCCGGCCGAACGGGTGCGCGCCGAGTCCGGTCTGCTGGATGGGGTTTCAGAAATCGGCTCGGGTTCGGTGACGCAGCGGCTATGGGCCAAGCCGGCCATCACCGTCATCGGCATCGACACCACGCTCATTGCGGCGTGGTCGAACACGCTGATCCCGCGGGCTCGGGCCAAAGTCAGCATGCGGGTCGCGCCTGGCGGTGACGCCAGGGTGCACCTGGATGCGTTGCGCACCCACGCGATCCGCCCCGACCGCAAGATTTGGCGTGGCGCCGAGGTCTGCCACGACTTGGCCACCGCCGGAGCAATACCGGACTCGTTGAGCCACACGGTTAGTGACTTAATGGACTGGGCTGGGCTAGAGCACACCGACAATTTCCTGTGGGATATTGATGAGGTGCTCGTCATAGCGAACGCCTAGCGATCAGGCCTTGGCGAAGGCAGGAGACCGACGTGAGCAACATCTACGACCAGTACCTGGAGAAGAACCGCGCGAACTATGCAGCGCTCTCGCCTGTGAGCTTCGTCGAGCGCAGCGCCGAAGTGTTCGGCGAGCTGCCGGCGGTGATCCACGGCGCACGGCGCTACGACTGGCGCGCGCTGCGCGACCGCTCGGCGCGCCTGGCCGCGGCGCTGCGCGCGCTGGGCGTACGCTGCGGCACGACGGTGGCGACGATGCTGCCCAACACGCCCGAGATGGTCGAGGCGCATTACGCGGTCCCTGCGTTGAACGCGGTGATTAACACCCTGAACACGCGCCTAGACGCGCCGATGCTCGCCCGGCAGATGAATCACAGCCAAGTGGCCGTCGTGGTCACGGACCGCGAGTTTGCGCCGGTCATGGCACCCGCGCTGCGGATGCTGAAGAAGGAGCACGGGCACAGCCCAGTGGTCATCGATGTCTGCGACAGCGAGTACACCGGCGCGGGCGAGCGCCTCAGCGCGCATGAGTACGAGGCGCTGCTGGCCGCGCATGAGCCGCTCGAGCGGCTCGAGGGCCCGGCCGACGAGTGGGATGCGATCGCCGTCAGCTACACCTCGGGCACGACCGGTGACCCGAAGGGCGTCGTTACGCACCACCGCGGCGCCTATCTCAACGCGGTGTGCAACGCGGTGACCTGGACGATGCCGCATTTCCCGCGCTACCTCTGGACGCTGCCGATGTTCCACTGCAACGGCTGGTGCTTTCCCTGGACGGTCGCGATGCTCGGCGGCGTGCACGTGTGCCTGCGCCGCGTCGATGCGCCGTCCATCCTCGCGGCGATGCGCGAGCATGGCGTAGACCATTACTGCGCCGCGCCGATCGTGCACAACCTGATCATCGCCGCGCCGGCCGAGTTGCGCGAGGGCATCCCGCAGAAGGTGCGCGGCATGGTCGCCGCCGCCGCGCCCCCGGCCGCGATGATCGAGGGCATGGCGAAGATCGGCTTTGACATCACGCACGTCTACGGGCTGACCGAGGTGTACGGGCCGGCTTCGGTGGCGGTCAAGCGCGAGAGCTGGGCCGGCGCGAGCCTGTCGGAGCAGACGCGCCTGAACGGCCGCCAGGGCGTGCGATACGTGTTGCAGGATGGCATGACGGTGCTGGACCCGAAGACGATGCGCGAGGTGCCTGCCGACGGCCGGACAATGGGTGAGATCATGTTCCGCGGCAACATCGTGATGAAGGGCTACCTGAAGGACACCTCGGCGACCGACAAGGCCTTCGCTGGCGGCTGGTTCCACACCGGCGACCTGGCGGTGCTGGAGCCGGACCGATACGTGAAGATCAAGGACCGCAGCAAGGACATCATCATCTCGGGTGGCGAGAGCATCAGCTCGATCGAGGTCGAGGACGCGCTGTACCAGCACCCGGCGGTGATGGTGTGCGCGGTGGTCGCGATGCCCAACCCGGAGTGGGGCGAGACGCCGCTGGCCTACGTCGAGCTCAAGCCGGGCGCGGCGGCGACCGCGGAGGAGCTGATCGCCCACTGTAGGGGCCTGCTCGCGGGCTACAAGGTGCCGAAGGAGGTCCGCCTTGAGGCGATCCCCAAGACCTCAACCGGCAAAATCCAGAAGTTCCAACTGCGAGAGCGCGCGAAGAGCGCCTCGGCGATCGAGTGAGGTCATCGCGATGAAAGAACCGGTGCTGCTGCAACACCGCGACGAACGCGGCGTCGTCGCGCTGACGCTGAACCGGCCGCAGGCCTTCAACGCACTTTCGGAGGCGATGCTCGCGGCGTTGGGCGAGGCCTTCGACGCGCTTGCCGTGGACGAGTCGGTGCGCGCCGTCGTGCTCGCCGCGTCGGGCACGGCCTTCTGCGCCGGCCACGACCTGAAGGAGATGCGCGCCGAGCCTTCATTTGAGTACTACCAGCGACTGTTCGCGCTGTGCTCGGCCGTGATGCTCGCGATCCAGCGCCTGCCAGTGCCGGTGATCGCGCGCGTGCAGGGCCTCGCGACCGCCGCGGGCTGCCAGCTCGTCGCGATGTGCGATCTGGCGATCGCGAGCCGCGACGCGCGCTTCGCGGTCAGCGGCGTCAACGTCGGGCTGTTCTGCTCGGCGCCGGGCGTGGCGCTGTCGCGTAACCTGCCGCGTAAGGCGGCCTTCGAGATGCTCGTCACCGGCGACTTCATCTCTGCCGAGGAGGCACGGGCGAAGGGTCTGGTCAACCGCGTCGCGGCGCCCGAAGCGCTCGACGACGAGGTCGAGGCGCTTGTCGCGCGCATCGTCGCGAAGCCGCGCGTCGCGGTCGCGCTGGGCAAGGCTTTGTTCTACCGCCAGCTCGAGCTGGGCATGGTGTCCGCCTACGAGGACGCCGGCGCGACGATGGCCTGCAACATGATGGACCCGAGCGCGCTCGAGGGCGTGCAGGCCTTCATCGAGAAGCGCATGCCGAACTGGGTAGCGGGGCGGGCGTGAACAACTTCGTGCGCGGCGCCATCTGACGCGCCTCCACGAAACTCGGGGCGGACCACCAGAAACGGTTGATTCGGTTGGCCGTGGCCGTGCGGTGCGCCCGGGCGGTGTGTTGGTCATATCGGGTGCGGTCGCGTAGGCAGCCGTGCGGAATGCCGAAGAGTCGGTTGCCCAGGGCGCCGGAGAGCTTGGTGGTGGGTGTCTGTTCTATGCATTCCTGCGACTGGTCTGGACTGGCCCGCCAAGTAGCGGTCCACCATCTCGCGCACCACCACCGCCTCCGACTCACGGAGCGTGATCTTGTCGTCCTCGTAGCCGAACGGGCGCACCGACCCGTGTGGCAACCCCTGCTCGGCGTTTTGCCACAGCTTGCGCCGCACCCGCTGCGACTGACGCCCCGACTCCTTAGCGGCAAACGCGGCGAAGATGCGCGCCATAAACAGCCCGTCGTCGTTGCCCAGGTCGATGTCGGCGGTCACCGTGGCCACCTGCGACACCTCGGCCCGCTCACAAAGCGCGACGAACTCCTCCAACTCCACGGGACGCCGATGGAACCGATCGAGGTTGTAGACGACCACCGCATCGCGAGCACCCGAGCCTAGGTCGGCCAGCATCTTGGCGTACTCGCGGCGCGGCTTGCCGGAGAACGCCGACACATCGTTATCGACGTACTCGGCACCCACCGGCCAACCGCGATCAGCGGCCAGTTCGCGGCAATCCTCCAACTGGCGTTGCACCCCAAGGGATTTCCCCTCAACATCCGCCGAGATGTGCGCATAGATCGCGGCCGAATGCTCATGGGGGCGGGCACGTGGATTCGCTGGGCGGCCATGTACGGGGTGCCGCGCACATTCCTGGCGGTGCAACCGCGCCGCGGAGAAGCGCTGGCCCGGTTTCTGATTGGCCGGGCCCGTGGCAGTGAGCTTTATCGGGTAATCGAACAGATCAGAGAGCGGGGCCGGCTGGTTCGGACGCCGTCCGTGTGGGTCAGTGCCGATCACGAAATCTGTCCGCCACGAAGATCGCAGGACAGCGACCAACAACATCGCGATCAGGGCGCGCACGGATAGGCAGGTTGCCTGGTATGAGGGTGGACAATATGCGTGCCTGAGGTGGTATTTGCGGTCTGGCGTCACGGCTCTCGGTGTCAACCCGTCGTGGGCCTGGTTAGGAACACCAGACGGAACTTGCCGATCTGGATCTCGTCGCCGTTGGCGAGCACCGCCGATTGCACCGGTTTACGGTTGACATAGGTGCCGTTGAGGCTGCCGATGTCAGCGATTCGGAATTCGCCGTTTTCCCTTCGGAACTCGGCGTGTCGGCGGCTGACGGTGACGTCGTCGAGGAAGATGTCGCTGTTGGGATGCCGGCCAGCGGATGTGACGGGCTGATCCAGCAGGAACCGCGATCCGGCGTTGGGTCCGCGCTTTACGACAAGCAGGGCCGAGTCGCTGGGCAACCCTTCGACTCCCCCCAATTCCAGCTCGGCGGCGGCCGAAGCGTCGAGCTCGCCGAGGAAGTCGGCGCGGAAACGGGAGGTGATGTCCCCGGTATCTTCGTCGGGCGTCTGGTCGTTGTCGTTGTGGCTCACTTGCTGTCCTGGTTAGCCGTGAAGTGTCGGGTGGGTGGTCATCCTTGGCCGAGCGTAGCCGCAGTGCTGACCAGGTGTCGTTGATCGACACGTCCTGGACCGCCTCAACGCTGTATTGGCGAAGGGCTCGGATGAGC
>Ga0187778_10002066_pt1 | contig 13823 bp, 9 predicted proteins | sample 1015_Q2_SP5_20_M_FD_132418 | JGI IMG/M metagenome (GOLD analysis project Ga0187778, IMG submission 132418) | Tropical peat soil microbial communities from peatlands in Department of Meta, Colombia - 1015_Q2_SP5_20_MG | ecosystem: Environmental > Terrestrial > Soil > Wetlands > Peat | place... | reverse complement strand
GGTTTCTACAATCCAGGTAAGGTCGTGCGACCACCGAAGTTCGACGATCGTAGCCTGTTCCGGTACGCGCCCGGCTACCACGGCGAGCAGCTCAAGACGCATCTTGATTGGTCGGCCTATCCAGGCGTCGGCGGCGGTTTACAGGGCGCCGCCGAGATGTGCAACAACAACGGCGCCTGCCGGAAACTGACCGGCGGCGTGATGTGTCCGAGCTACCGCGTGACGCGCGATGAACGTGACGTGACTCGTGGGCGCGCCAACTCTTTGCGCCTTGCCATTACGGGTCAACTTGGTGGCGCTGCGTTCATTGCCGATGAAATGTACGACACGATGAAGCTTTGCGTTTCCTGCAAGGCTTGCCGGCGCGAATGCCCGACCGGCGTCGACATGGCACGCATGAAAATCGAGGTGCTGGCGGCGCGCGCCAAGAAGTTCGAACTCACGGTGCATGACAAGCTTGTCGGCTTTCTGCCGCGATACGCGCCTTTTGCGGCAGATTGGCATCACTTCTTCAATTTGCGCGACCGCAGCGTCCTGTTACGCAGAGCTTCGCAGATGATCGGCGGGTTTTCGACCGAGCGCAGCCTGCCGAAATGGCGCAAGGATATCTATCGCGACCGTTCGGACTGGCGCTACACCACCGCGCAAGAAAATGCCGCCGCGCCCGAAGTCGTGCTGTTTGCCGACACGTTCAACCGTTATTTCGAGCGGGAAAATCTGGACGATGCGCTGAATGTCTTCGTAGCCGGCGGCTATCGCGTTTACGCGCCGTTGCCGGCCGACCCGGACGATCGGCCGCTGTGCTGCGGCCGCACGTTTCTCTCGGTGGGCCTCGTCGATGAAGCGCGCAAGGAAATGCAGCGCACATTGGATGCTCTTGCGCCCTATGTTGCACGCGGATTGCCGATCGTCGGGCTTGAGCCGAGTTGTCTGTTCACATTCCGCGATGAGTTGCCGGCCCTGTTCAAGGGCGAAGCGGTTGATGCGCTGGCGGCAAATGCTCTGCTGTTCGAGGAATTTATCGTGCGTGAGCACAAGCAGGGCCGCCTTAAATTGCCGCTGGGTGCCTTGCCGAAAAAAGCCCTGCTGCATGGCCATTGCCATCAGAAGGCGTTCGACACCATGAGCGCGGTCGAGGGCGCGTTGCGGCTTATCCCGCAGCTATCGGTCGAGACGGTTGAATCGAGCTGCTGCGGCATGGCCGGGAGCTTCGGCTTCCACGCCTCGACCATCGATGTTTCGCGCAAGATGGGCGAGCTGTCATTGCTGCCCGCGGTGCGCCGGGCAAGCCCCGATGCGCTGATCGTTGCGGATGGCACTTCGTGCCGGCATCAGATTCATGATGGCAGCGAGCGGGAAGCTGCCCACGTCGCGCGTATCCTCGCGATGAGCGTCGCGGCGGCTGGCCCGGCGGCCGGGCACTGACTCTCATTTGTCATGCGCGGGCGTGACCCACGCATCCTACTTAGGAGAGCAATGTGCCATCCTAAGCGAGATGGCCGGGACAAGCCCGGCCATGACAGTGGAAGACGCGAAATATGACGGGGAAACTCTTTCCGACCTCGCTGGTCGGCTCCTATCCGCAACCCGATTGGCTGATTGATCGCGCGCGTCTGTCCAAGATGGTGCCGCGCGTGCGAATGGACGATCTCTGGCTGATCGATCCGAAAGAACTCGAAGCGAAGCAGGACGAAGCGACGCTGCTTGCGATCCGCGATCAGGAGCGGGCCGGCCTCGATATCATCACCGATGGCGAACAGCGGCGCGAAAGTTATTCGAACCGGTTCGCGACCGCGCTGGAGGGTGTCGATACCGAAAATCCCGGTTCGACGCTCAATCGCAGCGGCAAGCCGATTCCAGTTCCGCGCGTGACCGGCCGGATTCGCCGCAAGCATCCGGTCGAGCTACGCGACCTGCAATTCCTGCGCGCGAATACAAAGAAGACCGTGAAGATGACAGTGCCGGGGCCCTTCACGATGTCGAAACAGGCACAGAACGAATTCTACAAATCCGATGAAGCCATGGCAATTGATTACGCGGCTGCGGTCAACGAAGAGATCAAGGATCTCTTTGCTGCCGGCGCCGACATCGTGCAGATCGACGAACCATGGATGCAGCAGCATCCGGAAAAGGCGCGCGAGTACGGACTGAAAGCGCTCGATCGCGCCCTCGACGGGATCAGCGGCAAGATCGCTATTCATCTGTGCTTCGGCTATGCCGCCGTCGTGCATGACAAACCGACCGGCTACTCGTTTCTGTCCGAGCTTGAGGGTTCCAAAGCCGTGCAGGTGTCGATCGAAGCGGCGCAGCCCAGGCTCGATCTCAAGGTGCTCGAAAAGTTGCCCTCCAAGACGATCATTCTCGGCGTGATCGACCTTTCCGACATGAATGTCGAAACGCCGGAAACGGTGGCAACGCGCATTCGCAAGGCGCTGGCATATGTGCCTGCCGGGCGCATCGTGATTGCACCCGATTGCGGCATGAAATACCTGCCGCGCGACGTGGCGTTCGGAAAAATGATGGCGATGGCGCAGGGCGCCGATATTGTGCGCCGCGAGCAGCAGGCCAATTAGCCGCACGGCGGCTTGCACTTGGGCGCAATACCCGCAAAATGGGCCAATAACAACGACAGCGCGGCCCATCTGCCGATGGAACCGCTGCGAGAGCCTAAAGGGAGGAGTTCGATGAAAAATCTCGTTATTGCGGGCACCGCCGCTGCGGCCGTTGCGCTTGTTAGTGCGCCGGCCGTCGCCTGGGAGCCGACCAAACCGGTCGAAATCGTAGTGGCTGCCGGCGCCGGCGGAGCATCCGATCAGATGGCGCGGATGATTCAGGCCGCCATTCAGAAGCACAATTTGATGAAGCAGCCGATGGTGGTGTCGCTCAAAGGCGGCGCATCGGGCGCGGAAGCGCTGATGTACATGAAATCGAGCGACGGCGATCCCAACAAGGTGCTGATTGCATATTCGCTGATCTACATGCTGCCGCTGTCGGCAAAAATTCCCTTCAACTGGCGCGAACTCACGCCCGTGTCGGTGATCGCGATGGATCAGTTCGTGCTGTGGGACAACACTACGCTGCCCTACAAGACTGTGAAGGAGTTTATCGACGCAGCGAAAACATCGCCGCAACCGTTCAAGATGGGCGGCACTGGGTCGAAGCGTGAAGATCACATTCTCACGGTCTTCATGGAAAAGAAGACAGGCGCGAAGTTCGCGTACCTGCCGTACAAGTCCGGCGGCGAAGCGGCAACCCAACTCGTCGGCAATCACACGGCGTCGAACGTCAATAATCCGTCAGAAAATCTCGAAGTCTGGCGCGCCGGCCAGGTACGGGCGCTGTGCGTGTTCGACAAGGAGCGCATCTCATACAAGACCAAAGTGACGGACACCCAATCATGGAACGACGTCCCGACCTGCAAGGAGGAAGGGCTCGACGTGCAATACCTGATGCTGCGCGCAATGTTCCTGCCGGGCAAGGTCACGCCCGAGCAGACTGCCTTCTTCGTCGATCTGTTCAAGAAGGTGTCGGAGACGCCGGAATACAAGGACTACATGGAAAAGCAGGCGCTCAAGCCGGTCTTTCTAACCGGCAAGGACATGGTCAAATTCCTCGAAGAGGACGACAAGCTGAATTCAAGCCTTATGGAAGAAGCCGGCTTCGTCGCGAAGTAACCAAATCCAGGGCGGCATGCCCCGAAAGTGGGGCGTGCCGCGCCGCGGGGTTTGTCTTGACTGATAGCAAAGGGGTGACCGGGCTATCCGCTCACGCGGATGATGCCACTTAGGCTTAACGCGCGATTTGGGGGATCGGTGACAGAATCAAATACTGAAATTGCGGTGGAAGATCCAACCGCACCGTCCGAAGATTCTCCGGCTGTTGCCAGCACGCGGACCGTCGAAACGGTTGTCTATGCCATGCTGCTGGCGCTGGCGTCGTTGCTGGCTTTCGACAACTGGCGGACCGGAATGGGATGGGAAACGGAAGGGCCGCAGGCCGGCTATTTCCCCTTCTACCTGTCGATCATTCTCGCGGCCGCCAGCATCTTTGGCCTGGTCTCGATTTTCCTGAGCCGGATGGATGAAGGCAAATTCTTTGTCACACGCGATCAGTTGCGCCGCGTGATGCAGGTGTTTGTTCCGACGTTTCTCTTCTGCCTGCTGACGCAATGGCTCGGACTCTATGTCGCGAGCTTTCTGCTAATCGCCGGTTTCATGTGGCTCGTGGGACGTATTGCGCTGTGGAAATCTCTGCTGACGAGCTTTGTGTTCTCCATGGCCATGTTCATCACGTTCGATATCGCTTTCGACGTCATCATGCCCAAGGGGCCTCTCGAAGCGATGTTTGGGTACTAGTTCCATGGAAGCTTTCGGACTGCTCGTGCATGGCTTCGCGGTTCTGCTGACCTCGAAGACGCTCGCCTTGATGATGGTCGGGCTGGTGCTCGGCATTTTCGTCGGCGTTTTGCCGGGTCTTGGTGGCCCCAACGGCGTCGCCATTCTGCTGCCGCTCACATTCACAATGGATCCGACGTCCGCCATTGTGATGCTGTCGTGCATCTATTGGGGCGCGCTGTTCGGCGGCGCCATCACTTCGATACTGTTCAATATTCCGGGCGAAGCGTGGTCGGTGGCCACGACTTTCGACGGCTACCCGATGGCGCAGCAAGGCAAGGCGGCGGAAGCGCTTACGGCCGCCTTTACCTCGTCCTTCATCGGTTCGCTGTTTGCTGTTCTGCTCATCACGTTTCTGGCACCCGGAATTGCCTCATTCGCCTTGCGTTTCGGACCGCCGGAATTCTTCGCGGTCTATCTGCTCACGTTCTGCTCGTTCGTCGGCCTGGGGCGCGAAGCAAAACACAAGACGATCATATCCATGGCGCTCGGCCTGCTGCTGGCCGGCGTCGGCATGGATACGGTTTCCGGCCAACTGCGCATGACCTTCGGCTTCAGTGACCTGCTGCGGGGCATCAACTTCCTTGTGGCTGTGATCGGTCTTTTCGGGATCAGCGAAATTCTGCTCACCATGGAAGAACGGCTCGCCCTGCGCGGTCATTCGGCGCGGATCAATTTGCGTGTGCTCTGGAACGTATGGAAAGACCTGCCGCGTTATTGGGTGACGCTGCTGCGTTCGTCGGTGATCGGCGCGTGGCTGGGCATTACGCCGGGCGGGGCCATTGCCGCGTCGTTCATGGGCTACAACCTCGCCAAGCGTTTCGCTAAAGACCCCGAAAGCTTCGGCAAGGGGCGGATTGAAGGTGTGTTTGCTCCGGAAACGGCGGCGCACGCTTCCGGCACGGCAGCGCTTCTTCCGATGCTCGCCTTGGGAATTCCCGGCTCCGGTACGGCAGCGATCCTGCTTGGCGGCCTGATGGTCTGGGGGCTGAATCCCGGACCGCTGCTGTTCGTCGAGCATAAGGATTTCGTCTGGGGTCTTATTGCCTCGATGTATCTCGGCAATATCGTCGGCCTCGCAATGGTCCTCACGACTGTGCCGGTTTTCGCGGCGGTCCTGCGCGTGCCGTTCGCCGCCATTGCGCCGATGATCGTGGTGTCCTGCGCGATCGGCGCCTATGCCATACAGAACGCAATGTTCGACATCTGGTTGATGTTGCTGTTCGGCGTAGTCGGCTACCTCTTCAAGAAGATCGGAATCCCGCTCGCTCCGTTCACGCTCGCGCTTGTGCTTGGCAGCCGCGCCGAAGATGCGTTCCGCCTTGCAATGATCGGATCGGGGGGCGACTTGCGAGTGTTCTGGGCCAATCCACTGGTCGGCTCGATCACGACGCTCGCGATAGTTCTGCTGTTTTGGTCGCCGATCAGCAGGTTTGCTGGCCGTGTCGGCGCATTCGTACAGTCTGCCAAGCGGACGAGCTGATTATTCTGCGGGTCCCGGTTCGGTGACAGTCATAGAGCTCACAGAGGAAAACCGCGTGGCGCGCCGAGAAAAAATTGCGATCAACGTCGGCAAGGTAATAAGTATGACTGCGGGTGCCAGCGTCATGCCGCCTACAACTACGATCGCTAGTGGTTTCTGAACTTGTGACCCGATACCTGTTGACATTGCCGCGGGCAGAAGGCCAACGCCCGCGATGATGCAGGTCATTAGCACTGGCCGCATCTGCAATTCTCCCGTCCGAAGAACTGCATTGATGCGATCTAGCCCCGCATCAATCAGCTGATTGTATTGGGAGAGAATAATGATTCCATCCATCACAGAGATTCCGAACAGCGCAATAAAGCCGATTGCGGCGGAAATGCTAAACGGCATTCCCATCACCAGGAGTCCAAGGACTCCGCCGATTGTTGCCATTGGAATAACACTCATTGCCAGCAGCATGTCTGGAACGGAGCCAAAATTGACCCAGAGCAGCAACGCGATCAGCGCAAGACTGATTGGGACTACGATTTGCAATCTACCGATCGCGTCTTGAAGATTGCCAAACTCACCGACCCATTCGATTCGAGAGCCGCGTGGCAAGGGAACCTGTTTGGCGACCTTTGCCTGCGCTTCGCGAATGGCTCCTCCCAGGTCGCGGTCACGCACGCTAAATTTTATAGGCAGGTACCTCTGCTGCTGTTCGCGGTAGATGTAGGCAGCGCCTGACACGAGTTCGATGTTAGCGACCTCGCTGAGAGGAACCACCACGAAGGTCGATTGACTCGATACACCTACACCGAGATTTTTGATTGACTCCAGGCTTTGCCGAAAGTTGGGAGCTAGCCTCACGACAATCGGAAAATGCTGGTCGCTATTCGGCTCGTATAGGTCCCCGCCGCTGTCGCCGCCAACGGCAACGCGGACTGTCGCGTTGATGTCGCCTGGTGTGAGACCGTAGCGCGCCGCCCGCTCGCGATCGACGTCGATCTGGAGTGTTGGCTGCCCCAGCGAAGTGAAGACGGAAAGGTCGGTAACGCCACGCACCGTACCAAGCACATTTTTGATTTTGTTAGCGGTATCGGTCAGAACGGCAAGGTCGTTGCCGTAGAGCTTGATTGAATTTTCTCCTTTCACGCCCGAAACGGCTTCGGCAACGTTGTCTTGAAGATATTGGGAAAAATTAAACTCGATCCCCGGAAATTGATCCTGAAGTTTTTTCAAGATCTGCTCGGTTAGCATGTCCTTGTCGAGTCCTGCGGGCCATTGGCTAAATGGCTTCAAAGGTGCAAAGAACTCAGCATTGAAGAAGCCGGTCGCGTCGGTGCCGTCATCTGGCCGGCCGTGTTGTGAAACCACCAGTTCAACCTCTGGAAAGCTCCGCAGCAACGTTCTGATCTGATTGACATAACCGTTGCCCTCCTCAAGAGAGATCGTGGACGGCATAGTTGCCCGTATCCAAAGATTGCCCTCCTCCAGCTTTGGCAGGAACTCAAGCCCCAGCATTTTCACCGAAAGAAGCGAAGCCACCATCAGCGCGGTAGCGCAAACGACCGTTAGTCTTTTGTTGGCGACAGCCAACTTCAGCGCCGGTGTGTAAATCTGGTGCAAGATTCGCACTAAAATTGTTTCGGTTTCACGTGTATGCTCGGGGAGCAAAAAGGCACTCAGGGCTGGTGCAACAGTGAATGTCGCGATCAAACCGCCCGCGAGCGCATATGCATAAGTTCGCGCCATTGGACCAAAGATGTGTCCTTCGACCCCGCCTAATGTAAATAGCGGAATGAACGCTGCGATGATGATCCCAGCAGCGAAAAAAATCGAACGACTGACGTAGTTTGCGGCCTGATGTATTGCTGCCGCTTTACCGGTGAGCTTGTCGTCGCGATCGTCAATTCGTCTTGGTACAGAAGCTTCCCAAGGCGTGCTGAGGCGTCTGAAAATACTTTCGACCATGATGACTGTGGCATCGACAATCAGGCCGAAATCGATTGCGCCGACCGATAAAAGATTGGCGGACTCGCCTCGTATGACAATGATGCCGACAGCAAAGAACAAAGCGAAAGGAATTGTGGCACCAACGATCAAGGCACTGCGCAAGTTTCCCAGGAAACACCATTGCAGGAAAAATATCAGAACGATGCCGAACACCATGTTGTGCAGCACCGTTCTGGTCGTAATTTCGATGAGGTCTTTGCGGTCGTATATTCGCTCGATACGCACGCCAGGCGGAAGAATATTCGACTCATTGATCCGTTCGATCTCGGCTTCGACACGCTTGATCGTGGGCATGGTTTTTTCGCCGCGCCTCATCAATACGGTACCTTGTACGATGTCATTTTGATCATCGCGTCCCGCAATTCCGAGCCGTGGCTTATTGCCGATTACCACATTTGCAACGTCGCGGATGAGAACCGGTGTTCCGCCTGACTGCGTCAACATCGTATTCTTGATGTCATCAATTGACCGGATAAGCCCCACGCCGCGCACAATGGCTACCTGCGACCCAATATCGAGGGTATTGCCGCCTACGTTGATATTGCTATTGTTCAAAGTCTGTAGCATTTGCGCCAGTGTCAGGCCGTAGGCGGTCAACCGGTTAGGATCGACCTGGATTTCATAGGTCTTGGTCTGGCCACCCCAGGCGGTCACGTCGATAACGCCCGGCACGGCGCGGAATCGTCGCTGCAAGACCCAGTCCTGCAAAGTTTTGAGGTCCCGCACCGAATAATTCGGGGGACCGACAAGCTGGTAACGATAGATCTCGCCGATTGGACTCACCGGCGAAATCTGCGGTTGGGCGTTGTTTGGAAGATTCGGTAACGTGCTCAGGCGATTTATCGCCTGTTGGAGCGCCTGATCGTAGGTGAAATCGAATGTAAATTGCAGTTTGACATCAGACAGACCGTACAGCGAGATCGTCCGGATTGTCTGCAGGTTGGGAATCCCCGAGAGCTGCGTCTCTATTGGGATCGTAATGTAGCGTTCAATCTCCTCTGCGGAGAGCCCCGGGCTTTGGGTAACGATGTCCACCATTGGTGGTGTTGGATCGGGATACGCTTCGATATTCAAATCACGAAAGGCTATCGCTCCGCCGAATAGTACGGCAATGAAGACGACAACCATGAGCGTGCGGTGCTTCAGAGAAAAGGCGAGAATCGCACTCATGGGATGCCTTAGTGGTGTGTCCGCGATAGATCAGCTTCCGGCGGCAGCTCGATCGACGAACAGACTTCCCTTGCTGACAACAGAGTCACCCACCTGTAGACCGTTGAGCACCTGAATCATCGCCCCGTTAGAGAGACCCGTCTGAACATTACGTCGCTCAAGCGATCGGTCTGCGCGCACGACCCATACGTGTGCAGCCTTGCCATCGTAGATGAGCGCTTCGCGCGGCACTGCCGGCGAACTCTCACCTTCGCCGGTCAAGATGGTCACCCGAGCGAACATTTCGGGCCGCAGTACACCTTCCTTGTTGTTAATAACCGCACGTACAAGCAATCGCCTTGTAGCGGAATCGAGCGAAGTTGCGACGTAAGAAATATTTGCGGGAAACACCCGATCTGGAAAGGCCATCACAGTAAAATGGATCGCTTGGCCGACCCGAACATTTGGTGCTTCACTTTCGCGCACGTAGGCCACGAGCCAGACAGTCGACAGATCGCCGATGATAAAAGTTGCGTCGTTGGCTGCCGCGCTATTTGAAGTCGTGTTGACGTATTGGCCAGGTCCCACTTTGCGTTGGACGACGGTGCCGGAAATAGGCGAGTAGATTGTCACCTGCGTGCTGATTATTCCGGTTTCACTGAATTTGTCGATTTCTTCGTCAGTCTTGCCGAGTATACGCAGTCGATTCCTTACCGCTTCGAGTGAGATTTTAGCGGCGTGCAAATCATTTTGCGTAGCCAATAGAGTTGCTTGCGCTTGCTGAAGATCGCGTAAAGGGCCAGCTTTGGTCTCAAAAAGCGTTTTGTTCTGCTGCTCAATAATTTTTGCCAGATTCAACGCTGCTTGAGCTTTGTTCAATCCAGCTATCGCAGTGATGAAGTCATTCTGGGCCTGCACCATATCGGGCGATTCAACGCCGAAAAGCGGCTGACCGGCGATCACCTGGTCGCCGGGCTTAGCGAACAATTTCACAACTCGACCGGCATACGGTGAATACACGAGGGTGGCGCGATCTTCATCAACAGTAATCTTCCCCTCAGTTAAATGCTCCGTGCGAAATACCACGTCAGATACTGGTGCCGTGCCCCAAGATTCCCACTGCTGTGGTGTGGGGAAATAAGCCGCACCTTCGCTGCGACCCTGACTGGCCGTTTCCGCCTGGGCAAGCTTGTCTCCGCCGCGCGTCACCGCGGCTACCGCAAGCCAAGTGCCAATGACCAAAACGACCGCGGCGACCACAGCATTTCGCATGTGCGCCTGCGATCGCAGCGTAAGCTGCGCCATGATACTCCCGACAAGCCGATTCAAGGGCTTTCCCTCGTTCCGGCCCCCATATTGTGTGCTTTATATTGAATTCATCCAAAGATACTGCATAAACGCGAAATAAAGATTTCAGCTCGGTAAAGACGTTCGGAACCGACTAGCTTTCAACAGTCTTAACCGCGGGCTTGGACGCTGTTTTCCGAGTGAAATTGCAACAACCCTCATAACGGATATGCTTTACGGTCGATGGGTGCTGGACGGCTGAACCCATCGCCAATTCAACCAGTGTCATCCGCGTTTGGCCTTTCCGCGCTATCAGCGCATTGGTGCGGTGCAATAAGGGCGCTTCGGTCTGCATGAGATTAGATGGGCGCCCCATTGGTTACATCATTGTCGCGCTGAGCGTTGCCAGCGCAGCGCCCCTGAAGGCGCAGACGCCTGAAAGCATCGGGATTACCGAGCCCTCTATCGCGACCAGTCTGCCGCAGAATGGCGATCCGACCGGCCTGCGAAAACGCCTCTACGATCACGGCATCTCATATAATGTCATCTACACCAATGACGTGCTCGGCAATCTCTCCGGCGGCATCAAGCGCGGCGTCATCGATCAGGGGAAGGTCGAAGGCCAGTTACTGATCGACCTCGAAAAACTCGCCGGCTGGAACAGCACGACGTTCTATGCCAACGCCTTCGGAATTTACGATACCGGCCGCATGCGCCGTAACTATGTCGGCGGCATGAACACGATCGCAGCGATCGAAGCAAATCCGACCATTCGTCTATCGGAATTATGGCTCGAACGCTGGTTCGGTCCCGTGAGTTTCAGAATGGGCCAGCTCGCGGCTGACGCCGAATTTTTCTACAGCGATCTCAGTCAGATTTTTCTGCAAAGCGATTGGGCGACTATCACGGCAGTGAATTTGCCAGGCGGTGGCCCGGCCTACCCGCTGTCCGCGCTCGGCGCGCGCGTCAAATACGAATTTCCGAAAGATGCGTCGTTCCTGTTTGCAATTTTCAATGGTGATCCCGCGGGACCGTGTCCGGGAGATCCGGACACCTGTAACCGTTACGGAGTGAATTTTCGTTTGCAGGATCCCGCCTTCATGATCGGCGAGCTGCAGTTCCGCTGGAATCGCGGAAAAGATGACACCGGCCTTGCGACAACTCTGAAGATTGGCGGCTGGGGGCACCTTGGACAATTTGCAGATAAGCGTTTCGACGACACCGGCATGCTGCTGGCAAGTCCGACAAGCACCGGCGTGCCGTTGATGCACCGCGGCGACTATGGTCTTTATGGAGTCATTGATCAGCAGATCTATCGCCCGAAAGACGGTGATGCGAACAGCGGCATAGGAGTATACGCTCGCGGGTCAGTCAGTCCTCAGTCGGATCGAAATCTGGTCAATTTCTATATCGATGGCGGGGTTGTATTTGCGGGGCTGGTCCCGAACAGGCCGAACGATACTTTCGGCGCTGGCATCATTCATGCGCGCTTCTCCAACAGCGTTCGTGCTTTCGATCAGGATCAGATCAATTTTGGCAGTTTATCGACGCCCCCGCGTGACTATGAGACCAATCTTGAGCTGACGTATGTCGCGCAGATCGTGCCGGGTTGGACCATACAGCCGGTCTACACGTCGATCTGGCATCCGAGCGGCACAGGCATTCGATATCCGGATGCGCAGGTCGCGGGTGTGCGCTCGATCATCCGGTATTGAAAAAATCGACCCGCCCGGACTGGGGACTAAAGGCCGGGCGGGTCGTCTAGACCGGCGCGAGGATGGACGGGGGCTCAGGCGCCGATCTCAGGGGATGAACTCAGTAGTCGCAAATCCGAATGAGGCGCACGTTGCCCCAGCGGTCGTAACGCTCGACGAGGCGGCAATCGCGGTAGCCGGGCGCCACATAAACCGGGCCGGCGTACGCGCTGGTCGCAGCAGCTGCGCCGATCAAAGCGCCGGCGGCAAAGCCGATACCAACTCCGGCGCCCCAGTGAGAATGGGCTTGGGCGCTGCCGCTGGTCGCGGCAAGGGTGGCGGTGAGCGTGAGCGCGCCCAGCACGGCGGTGATCTTGGACTTGGTCATGGCGGTCTCCATCCTGTTGGATTCGGGCGGCCTGCGATGGCCGCGATATGCATGGGTCGCGCCGGCGCCGAAAAAGGTTCAAACGCACACAGGGCGGGTGCTTGCCCAGCCGGGCCGGGCAGTGAGAAAGTGAAAAAATGAGCAGAATCACCGCGGTTTTAGCGGTTTTCGCCCTTTTTTCGGGGGCGCAAGCCCAGCAGCTGGACAAGGTGCGCTTTGCCACCAATTGGCTGGCTGAGGCCGAACACGGAGGCTTCTATCAGGCGCTCGCCGACGGCACCTACAAGAAGTACGGGCTCGACGTGACGATCGTTCCGGGCGGCCCCAACGTGAACAACCGGATCCTGCTTCCGGTCGGCAAGATCGATTTCTTCATGAGCGCCAACTCGCTGCAGAGCTTCGATGCGGTCGCGCAGAATATTCCCACGGTCGCTGTTGCGGCGAGCTTTCAGAAGGATCCGCAGGTTTTCATCGCGCATCCAGGTGTCGCGAAATTCGAAGACCTCAAGACCAAAACGCTGTTTGTCTCCAAAGAGGGCATTGCGACTTATTTTCAGTGGCTGAAGGCCGACTACGGCTTCGATGAATCGAAAGTGAAGCCATATACTTTCAACGCGCAGCCGTTTCTTGCGGACAAGAACTCCGCCATGCAGGGTTACGTCACGTCGGAGCCCTTTGCGGTCGAGAAGCAGGCCGTCTTTAAGCCGCAGGTTTTTCTGCTCGCCGACTATGGCTTCGATGCCTATTCGACACTGATCGAGACGCGGCGCGAGCTCGTGGAAAAAAGACCGGATCTGGTCCAGCGCTTCGTCGATGCCTCGGCAATCGGCTGGTACCACTACATCTACGGCGACAGCCGGCCGGGCAACGCGCTGATCAAGAAACAAAATCCGGAAATGACCGACGCGCTGCTTGCTTATTCAATCGCGAAGATGAAGGAATATGGGATCGTTGATTCCGGTGACTCGGCGAAATTCGGTATTGGCGCGATGACCGACGCGCATTGGAAAAGTTTCTTCGACAAGATGGTGCGCGCCGGTGTCGTCAAAGCGAACATCGACTACCGGCGCGCATATACGTTGCAGTTCATCAATAAAGGCGTCGGCGCCGACCTGAGGCCGAAATGAACGCTCAGACACCGGCTATTGTTTCGCTGCGCGGTGTTGGCAAGACGTTCGAGAACGGCACGGTAGCCCTCAAAAGCTTCGATCTCGACGTGCGGCCCGGCGAATTCGTTTCATTGCTGGGTTCGTCGGGCTGCGGCAAGTCGACGGCGCTCCGCATTATTGCCGGACTGAGTGCGGCCTCCGCGGGGACGGTCGAATGGCCAACTGGTTCAGGTCAAATCGGATTTGTCTTCCAGGAACCGACGCTGATGCCATGGGCGAATATTGCCGCCAACGTTGCACTCCCGCTCGAGCTCAGGAACG
>Ga0187778_10002065_pt1 | contig 13824 bp, 9 predicted proteins | sample 1015_Q2_SP5_20_M_FD_132418 | JGI IMG/M metagenome (GOLD analysis project Ga0187778, IMG submission 132418) | Tropical peat soil microbial communities from peatlands in Department of Meta, Colombia - 1015_Q2_SP5_20_MG | ecosystem: Environmental > Terrestrial > Soil > Wetlands > Peat | place... | reverse complement strand
GGCACAAACGATCCCATCTGCGCCAGAATCACGGTCAGTGCCGCCTGTCGCAGATAGGTCGATTTGCCGCCCATGTTGGGTCCCGTCAACAGCAGCACAGTGTGTGTGGTCGAGTTAAGGTACAGGTCATTGGGGACAAAGCGCTCCCCGATGTCCTGCTGCTCGATCACCGGGTGGCGTCCGCCGCGGATCTCGATATCACCGGAGGTGTCGAATCTGGGGCGGCAGTAATCACCGAGCGCGGCAAGGTGGGCCAGAGCCGCCAGCACATCGACTTCGGCCAGCGCGAGGGCAGTTTGGCGGATGCGGCGCGCTTGCTGGGCAATCGCCGAACGCAGTTCCGCGAACAGCCGCCTCTCGATTTCAACGATCTTCTCTTGGGCATCGAGAATCCGTGCTTCGTATTCCTTGAGCTCCGGGGTGGTGAAGCGTTCGGCATTGACCAGGGTTTGCTTGCGTTCGTAATCGGGCGGAACATGTTGAAGGTTTGGTTTCGAGACCTCCAGGTAATAGCCGAAAATCGAGTTGAACCTCACTTTGAGCGACGCAATGCCGGTGCGATGCCGTTCCCGCTGTTCGATCTGCGCCAGATATTGCTTGCTGTTGCGGCTCAGGTCGCGGAGTTCGTCAAGCTCCCGGTCCGCCCCCGGCTGAATTACTCCGCCATCGTTCAAGGAAAGCGGAGGCTCGGGGACGATCAACCCCTCAATGTGCTGGCGTACATCGCCGAGCTCGTCGATCGCGGCATGGAGGTGGTTGAGCCGCTGGCCGGGAATCCGGCTAAGAGCAGCTCGCAAGGGTGGAATCTTCGCGAGCGATGCCGTCAACGCCAGCACATCCCGAGGCGTGGCGGTTTCCAAGGTGACGCGGCTGAGCAGTCGCTCCAGATCCAGAATTCCTTCGAGCGCCCGGCGGAGCTCCTCGCGCGCCACCACATCCTGGGTTTGGGCTTCTACGGCGTCCAGCCGCCGGTTGATTTCCTCTACTGCAATCGAAGGCCGCAGCATCCACGAGCGCAGCAGCCGTTTTCCCATTGGAGTCAGTGTCTGATCGATCGAGCGGAATAGAGTGACACCCTCGTCGGTTCCCGCGAACAGCGGTTCCACCAGCTCCAGATTGCGAACCGTGACGGCATCGAGAACCAGGCAGTTCTGCCGTTCGTAAAAGCCGATTCGGTCCACATGGTCGAGCGTGCCGCGCTGGGTGGAGCGCACGTAATGTAGGATCGCGCCGGCCGCCGAGGCGGCCGCCGGCTTGCCCGCCAATCCAAAACCCTCGAGCGAGAGCACGCCGAAATGATTTTCCAGAAGCGGCATCGCGTGATCTGGAGCAAAGACCCAGTCCTCCAGGGGAGTTTCCGCCCAATTCTTCCCCCCGGCTGGCGATCGGGGGACGGGGGACGCGATGGTCGCGTTGTAGGGAGCGACACGGTCGAGGAGAGGAGCGGAGGAGCCGTACAGGACCTCCTTCGGCCGCAGTTGATCCAGTTCGTCTTGAATCCGCTTCGCTCGATCTTCCCCACGAAATTCGGTCGCGCGAAATTCGCCGGTCGAAACATCCAAGGCGGCAAACCCCAACCCGTCGCCGGCTCGGGCGATCGCCGCCAGGAAATTGTTCTCTTCGGAACTGAGCGAAGCATCGGCGGCCGTCCCGGGCGTCACGACGCGTGTCACCTCCCGCCGCACCAGCTTCTTGGCCACTCGAGGGTCCTCCACCTGATCGCAGATTGCCACCTTGAATCCCTTGCGGATCAGCTTGGAGATATAGCCTTCGGCTGCATGATAGGGCACTCCGCACATCGGTACTGCCAGGCCCTTCTCCTTGTTGCGGGAGGTGAGGGTAATCTCGAGCTCGCGCGCGGCCAGGATCGCGTCTTCGAAGAAAAGTTCGTAGAAATCGCCCAACCGAAAGAACAGTAGCGCAGTCGGATGTTCGCTCTTGATCGCGGCGTACTGCCGCATCAGGGGAGTGGACGCGTCTGTCATAGATCGAACCCTAGGCACGAAACTCGCGAAGGAAGGTTCCGGCGTGTTCGTGCGCGGATTATAGCAAGCGATCCGCGGTGGAAACATGGAGTTGACTCGGCTAGCGGTCGGGTGATCTCCTGGAATGTGGAACTTCGCAAAGATCCAATTACTCGCTCCTGGGTGGTGACCGGTGATGACATTCCCGATGTGGCTCCTCGTTTGGATTCAGGCTGCAGGTTCTGTCCCGACTCCACCCAGCCTTTGCAGCTCATCGCCAGTACCTCGGGGTTGCAAGGTGCGCCCTGGTCCGCGCGCTCGGTCGTGCATCCGAGCGCCCTCTACCGTATCGAAGGCGAGCCGTCGCGAAGGGGGGACGGAATCTACGACCGAATGCAGCCGGTCGGGGCCCATGAGGTGCTGGTCGAGAATGCCCGGCATGATCGCAACCTGTGGAATGCGCAGGACAGCGAAATCGAGCAGTTTCTTCTGCTTGCTGCACAACGCGTGCAGGACCTGAAACGAGACAGCCGCTTCAAGTACATCAGTATATTCAAAGATCACGGGCCTGCCGCAGGACAGGAATTTGACCATCCCACATCCCAGCTGACGGCCACCACCTTTGTGCCTCGCCGCGTGCTCTATGAGCTGCGCGCGGCTCGCGAATATTTTGGGCAGAAAGAACGGTGTGTGTTTTGCGACATTCTTTCTCAGGAGACGAAGCAGGAACAGCGGGTGATCGAGAACCATGGGGACTTCCTCGCACTGTGCCCTTATGCGCCCCGCGTACCTTACGAAACCTGGATTCTGCCGCGCACCCATGAGGCCGCCTTCGAGCGCATGGGGCTGAACCGGCCGGCGATGACGCGGGATTTAGGGGTGTTGCTGCGACGAACCCTGCAGCGGATTCGAACCATTACCGAGCAGTTTCACCTTGTCTTGCACACCTCTCCCAATAGCCATCAGGGCTCAGGAAGTTTGGGCTATTGGAAGACACTGGACGAGGACTACCACTGGCACATCGAGATCCTTCCTGTGCTTGTGGAAAAATCCAGGTCCTACACCTTCAAAGAGGTGTACTTCTCGCCCTTGACCTCGGAGACGGCCGTCAAGCGCCTGCGCGAGGCGACGATTGAGCCGTAGCCAGGCTCGGAGCTTGGTCGCCGGGAACCGCGACTCATCATGACGGTTCGTCGCATGAAGACCTATACCGGTGGACAAGGCTACGTCTACCAATACTATTTTGTCGGCAAGCGTCCTGCCCCGCCCGGTCGCGAAGACGACCCCGCCACGGAATATATCTTTGACGTCACCTCGGATCGCAAAATCACCTTCGCGGTGAGCGTATTCCTTTCCCAGCAAGTTCTGCGGCGATGGTCGGACAACCACGGCCGAAGGCTCACCGACGCGGAACAATACGCCGCGGTCAAGATGCGTCTATTCCAAGCTTTCGACGAGATCGAAGACATGAGGTCGCGTGGTCGGGAGTTGCTCTTGGACGCCGCCTCCTTGGAATCGGTTCTTGGGCCGTTGGGAATCGACTAATCCGCGAACCTGCCACCTGTCCTCGGAGCCCCTCCCAACCGGGCCCCCCGTCACCATCCCCTCCCCCGCAGGGAGGCTATAATCACCGTGACATGGCTTTTCAATCCTTCTAAGTAGGGGATACGCAAACGTTTATATGTCTGTACTATGGTTGCGGGTCGCGCTAGGCTGTTACGCAGTGGGTTTACTGTACGCCCTAGTGGCGCTAACCCGGACGGCGGAGCTGCTGAACCGCATCGCCTTGCACGCCGCCTACCTCGGCATGGTCTTCCACTTCGTTTCCCTGGTAGAGGCCTTCCTCCAGTCGGGCCAAATGGCGATGGCCTCCGTGCACAATGCGGAGTCGGTGCTGGGGTTCCTGATCATGATCGTTTTCCTGTTGGTCTATCTCGTCTATCAGACGACCTCCCTCGGCATTGTCGTTTTCCCCCTGGTGTTCTTGCTGACCTTCATTGCCGCGACCGGCGAGGCGCCGTTTTTGCTGACCTCGGCCGGCATGCGCACCGGATGGCTGTTTGCCCACATCGCGCTCATTTTCACCGGTTACGCGGCGCTGGTGCTGAGCTTCGGCGCCAGCTTGCTTTATCTGATCGAGGAGCGTGCCCTGAAATCGAAACAAGCAAGCGGAAGGCTCTCCCGCTTGCCTGCCCTGGAAGTCATCGACGAAATCGGATTCCGCTCGCTGCTTCTCGGTTTTCCGTTCATGACTCTTGGCCTGATCGCCGGAACCGTCGTGGCCCAATCGACCCTTGGCCGGGTAAATCCGTTCGATCCTAAGATCCTCCTCTCGATCCTGATGTGGGCTGTGTACCTGGTTCTGCTCTACACCCGCTGGAGCGCAGGATGGCGTGGCCGGCGCGCCGCCTATCTTGTCGCCAGCGCGTTTGGCTTCGCTTTGATGGCTTGGGCGGCCAATTATTTCAGCCCGTTTCACGGGTTTGCCCGGTTATGACTTTCCAGCTCCTCGGCGTCAATCACAAGACGGCTCCGGTTGAGGTACGCGAGCGCCTCGCCATTCCCGAGTCCCGCCTTCCCGAGGCTCTCCGACGCTTCATCCAGCATCCCGGGGTTGAAGAGGGAATGATCCTGAGCACCTGTAATCGGGTGGAGCTTTTGGCGCGCACCCCCAATGAAGGGGCTGATTTGCGAGGGTTCCTGGGCGACTACTGCCGGGTGGATCGCTCGCTCGTCGATCCTCACCTGTATGAATATCGGGAGAAAGATGCGATTCGTCATCTGTTCCGGGTAACCTCGAGTCTCGATTCCATGGTGGTGGGCGAAGCGCAGATTCTCGGACAGGTCAAGGACGCTTATGCCACGGCGCGGGCAGTGGGGGCGGTAAATTCCCAGATGGATCAATTGCTGACCCGTGCCTTTGCCGTCGCCAAGCGGGTGCGCACGGAAACTGCGGTCGGATCCTCCGCCGTCTCCGTAGCCTCGGTGGCGGTGGAACTGGCGAAGAAGATCTTTGGTTCGCTGAGCGGGAAGCAAGTGTACTTGGTGGGTGCGGGAAAAATGACCGAGCTCGCCGCCCGTCATTTGCTGGCTCACGGCGCCTCGTCGATTTTTGTGGCCAATCGGACCTACGATCGGGCTATCCGGCTGGCGCAAAAGTTCCAGGGACAAGCCATCGAGTTTAGCCGGTTGTACGACACCTGCGACCGCGCCGATATCGTCATTACTTCGACCGGTTCGCCGCACGCAATTTTCCGCCGCGAGCACGGTGAGCTCTTCCTCAGCCGCCGCAAGAACCGGCCCATGTTTTTCATTGATATTGCTGTGCCCCGCGATGTCGATCCGGAGGTCAACAAGCTGGACGGCATCTTCGTGTATGACATGGATGACCTGCAGCAGGCGGTCGACTCCCATGTGGCCGACCGCAAGACGGAGGCCGAGAAGGCGGAATCGATCATCGAGACGGAGGTCGAAAGATTTCAGACTCGCCTACAAACGCTCGATATCGTACCCACGATCGTTTCCCTGCAGGATCACCTGGAAAGCATTCGGCAGGCCGAGATCGATCGGGTGCGCGGAAGGCTGGGCCCGCTGTCGGCCGAACAGCAACTGGCGATTGAGGCGCTTACCCGCGGGATCGTGAACAAGATCATGCACACCCACATCAGCACGTTAAAGACTGCCGTTCGCGACTCCGAGGGGACTACGGTGGTTGAGGTCGTGCGACGGCTGTTTAATCTTGGGGGAAAGAAGGGGGAGAGAACCGGAGGCGATGCCTGATGGCTCGCCTGCGCATCGGTTCCCGAGGATCCCAACTTGCTCTCTGGCAAGCCAACCACATCCGGGCTTTGCTCGGGGAGCGCGGGCACCAGGCTGAAATTGAAATCATCACCACCACCGGCGATAAGATCTCCGACGTCGCTTTGGCCAAAGTTGGCACCAAAGGCATGTTCACCAAAGAGATTGAAGAGGCGCTGGTCGAGGCCCGAATTGATCTGGCGGTGCACAGCCTGAAAGACCTGCCCACGGAGCTGCCACCCGGACTCGAGATCGCGGCCGTGACCGTGCGAGCAAATCCCCGCGACGTATTCTGCGCACCTCATTACAAGAGCCTCGAGGATTTGCCGCGAGGAGCGCGGGTTGGCACAAGCAGCCTGCGGCGGCAGGCGCAACTCAAAGTGCTGCGCCCGGACCTCCAGATTCATCCTCTGCGGGGAAATGTCGACACTCGCGTGCGCAAGCTGGAGGCGGGCGAGTTCGATGCCATCATCCTGGCGGCGGCCGGTCTCGATCGCCTGGGCAGAGCCGAGGTGGTCAAGCAGGTCTTGCCTCCCGGCGTGATGTGCCCGGCGGCCGGGCAAGGTGCGTTAGGCGTGGAAACTCGTGCCGGGGACGTTGTGACCCGGGAGCTCCTGAAATTTTTGGACGATTCCGCCGCTCGCGCCACCACCACCTGCGAGCGAGCCTTGCTCAAGAAACTCGGAGGCGGATGTCAGGTGCCGATTGGCGCCTTGGCGGAAGTCCGCCAAGGAATCTTGCACCTGGAAGCCATCGTGGCGGATCCGGCGGGTTCCCAGCTGATCCGCGAGTCCCGCGACGGCCACGATCCTATCTTGCTAGGGGAAGCCGTCGGCGAGACTCTGTTAGAGCGGGGGGGGGAAGCGATTCTCGAAGCCGTCTACAGCCAGGGCGTCGCCGTACCCCAACAGCCGTGACCAGACAGGGAGGCACTGACGCTGAAAGGACGGGCGTCCGTGCCCGCCCAGGCCCGCGTAGCAGGCGGGGACGGCTCGCTCTCTCCGACCTTCGCATACTCATCGGCCGCGCCCGCCATCAGGCCGGCGGGTTCTCCTCCAGCCTTCGCAAACTTGGCGCCCATGTCATCGAGATCCCATTCCTCGACATACGCCAGCCCCGTTCCTACCAGCCCATGGACCGTGCCCTGAAGAACCTGCGCGACTACGACTGGCTTATCGTCACCAGCGTGAATGGGGTCGAGGCCTTCTGGAGCCGCTTGAGAAGGTTGCACATTACCAGGAAGCAATGGGAGCACCTGAGAGTGGCGGCGATCGGCCCCGCCACTCGGAAGGCGATCGAAAAGGGCGGCCTGCGTGTCGAAGTCGTCCCCAGAGAATATGTCGCCGAATCCGTGGTTGAAAGTTTGCGCGCGCACGTCGGCGGCAAGCGGGTTCTGCTGACGCGAGCCAAGGTCGCTCGTGACCTAATTCCCCGCGAGCTGAGAAAATTGGGCGCCAGGGTGGATGTGGTTGAAGCCTACGAGACCGGCATCCCGGGCGCCTCCCGGGGACCTTTGCGCGCCGTCCTCAAAGATCCTAAGCGCCGGCCCCACGTCATAACCTTCACTAGCTCTTCGAGCGCCAGAAACTTCGTGGCACTGTTGGGACCCGAGGCAGGTTCCCTGCGCGCCGGCCCCAGAAGGGGTGCCCGTCCGCCGCTCGAGCCAATTCGCATGGCCTCGATTGGCCCCGTGACTTCGTCTACCCTCGTTGATCTCGGCCTGTCCGTGGACATCGAAGCTAAGGAGTACACGATTCCGGGGCTGATACGGGCGATCGTCGCGGCCCAGTCGAGCCTGCGCTAGCTCGGGTCCTCGGAGGCTGGTTCTCGCGGGAGGCGTCGAGGGCAGGCAGTACAAGCTGACTACGGCGTCAGCGAGCAGCCACACTCGGCCGGCGGAACGTGGGCTTTGATGAAGTCGGCCGCACGCTTGTAGGCGTCGATCTGGTTCTCGACTCGGGCGAAGCCGTGACCCTCGTTTTCATAGATCTTCAATTCCACGGTTCCGCCGCGCTTCTTGATTGCCTCCACCACCTGCTGCGATTCCTCTGGCGGACAACGCGGATCGTGTCCACCCGCCAGCAGCAGCAACGGAGCCTTGATTTGATCGACGAAGAAGATGGGCGAGCGTTGCCGGTAGAGTTCCTGATTCTTTTCTGGGTCGCCCATGGTCGCCAAATCGGACTGCTGCAGAACCGGATCTTCATTCTGGATTTCTGTGAACCAGTTCACGAAGGGAACGATCGGCACGCCCGCTGCCCAGACATCGGGAGCTTTTGTGACACCCATCATGGTCAGGTAACCGCCATAGCTCCCACCCACAAGGGCAATTTTCTTGGGATCCAGATAACCCGTTTGGCGGATGAAATCGGCCGCCGCCAAGACGTCTTCGAGGTCGCCCCCGCCCATATCAAAGAGGTTGGCGTGCTGAAACTCATGGCCGTAGCCGGTCGAGCCACGATAGTTGGGGGCGATGACCATGTATCCCTGGTTCACCATGTGTTGAACGAACCGGTTGAAGGAATTCAGCATCTGCGATGCCGGTCCGCCATGCACGTAGACCAGTGCGGCGTTCTCACCGTTGCGCACCATGTTGTAGGGCACGTAGACCAACGCTGAGATGGTCCACTTGCCATCGCGGCTGGGATAGTGCACCAGAAAAGGCTCAACCATGTCTTCGGAGCGTACGCCCGCCACCAGCGAACGGGTGATCTGGCGCGACTTTCCGGCGGTCAGCTGATAAACCCACAAATCTCCCGGCGCATTCGGTCCATTATGCTTGTACAGCAACCGCGAACCGTCATGGCTGAACGAGGAAACGTTGCCCACCGGCTGGTTCACTCCCTTGGCGAACGGCAACTCCTTGGTGGTATTCGTCCCCAGATCGTGCAGGTAGACGTCCACATTGCCTTCAACATTGACCGTCCAGATCACACTCTTGCCGTCCGGCGAAAAATTGGCACCATTGATCTCCCACTTGGCCTTGGTCAGCCAGGAAATTCTCTTGCTGGCTATGTCCAGCAACCCAACGTTCTCGTAACCGTTGGCGGCATTGGAAGTAATGAGCAGCTTCTTCCCATCGGGCGCGATGTCATTAGCCTGATAGATAGATTCACCGCTATGGGGCGTTAGCAAGGTACCCTGCGCGCTGGCCACTTCGGCGATGTAGATGTTCGAATCGGTTCCCTTAGCCTGCTGTTGGGTGTAGACGATCCGTTTGCCGTCCGGCGACCAAATGGGATTCGTGTTCAGTTTGTCTTGGGGGGTGCCGGTGGTCACATGCTTTACGTCCCGCAGCAGCATATCGAATACATCAATCTCGTAGACCGACGAGTTTTTCGGCTTGACCGTGTAGGCCAGATAGCGTCCGTCTGGCGACCAGCGCGGGTTTTCCTCTGCGGTCTCGCGCGTGCGGGTCAGGTTTACCACCTGACCAGTCGCGGGCGAGGCCATGAAAATATCCCACTGTTCATCGCCGTCGTAATCGGACATATAGGCGATCCACTTGCCATCGGGTGACCAGGTGGGCTCAATCTGACGCTGATCGCTGATGGTGAGCTGGGTCGGCCATCCCCCCTCCGGCGGGACCAGCCAGAGATTATTTCGGCCGCTGATGTTGGCGACAAAAACGATTATCTTTCCGTCGGGCGACCAAGCTGCACCGCCGATCTGGCGAGCCATGTAGAGTCTTTCGATGGAGAGATTTTGTTGGTTCTGCTCGATATTGGCGTTGGATTTGCTCGTGATCTGCTTGGGATCCGTAATCGCCTGAGGTACCGACAAAGTTTGAGATGCAACCAGGGTGCTCATAGTTAGGACGATAACCAGCCGAAGCGCAGTGTGCATAAGCCAGGAAAATTTTTGCACCAGATTGGCAGAAAAAGTTTAACAGGGCTCCACTGCTACCAGCCAGCACAGAGAACCCGGCTGGGAGAGGACAACGGCATACATGGCGTTGCACCTCCAGGCCACGGTGGCAGGGAACCTACTGACCAGCCGATGCGGCTTTGGCCGCTGGAGCCGCGATCCTCACGGAGTCAGGTTGCGTCCAAACGGGCCTGCCGCTGGTCAGTTCCAGACGGTTCATCGTGACCTTCAGCTGTTGGTGGTCCACTTCGACGAGCAGATAGTGATAGTTGATTTCCTTGCTTTGAAAAGGATCGTCGGGCGCGCGTTCGATGGGATAGGCGTGCGCCGCTCCGCCGCCCGACACGAAGTACGTGATTCCGCCATGATCATGACGCTCGTAGTTGTGGACGTGCCCGGAGAAGAACACGATGCGGTAACGGGCGTAGGCTTGACGTTGTTCCAACATCTTGGCCAACTCCAGTTCCTTGGAGCGAGCCGAATGGCCGCCGCCGAACCGCTTTTCGCCCGAGGAACTGGTGTAGGGCGGGTGGTGATCCATGACGAAAACGAAGTCCACGTCGGTTGGAATGTGGTCGAGATGCTCGGACAGCCATGCGCCCTGTGGTCCTGAGGTTTCTTCGAGAGAGCTGTCCAGCACAAGAATGAGCGTATTGGCCGCACGGACCGAATAGTAGCGGCTGTTTACCAGGTCAGGGAAGCGCTCGAAATAGTTTGCCAGTGCGGCCTCTTCCTGGCCATGAAGGTCATGGTTTCCCAGCGCGGGATACACCGGAATCTTCTTTTCGCGCCAGATGCTGGTTTCCTGGTCGAAGATCTTCCAATCGCCCGCATCCGCCCCGTTGTAGACGATATCTCCGGTGAAACAAATGAACGCCGGCTGAGCAGCAGCAATGGCCTCGACCAGGGCAACACGCACGGGTGGGTTCGCGGCATGCCTATCTTTGGGATCGTGGAAACGCGTGTCTCCGTAGGCGATGAAGTGGAATGGGGTATGCAGATCCAGTTGCAAGCTCGCCGGGGCGGTTTGCGCGCTTGACTTCTCGGTGCAGCAGGTGAGTGCCAGCAGCATGGCCGCAAGGCAAGCCAGCCATCCGGTTCGTGCTCGATACCTGTTGCGCCCATGCGTGAATTTGCCCCGGTGGACCTCGTTTGTGTTCACAGGCAGGCCTTCCTTAAGGGTTGTCCAGGTACGGCTATTTTCCCACGACTAGCACTTCGAACTGCCCACTTTCGACGGTCGACAAGAAAAGGCGATGGGTCCTGGGATCGAGGGCCATGGTTTTCGCCCGTGGCACAGTCTTCACCGTCTCGACTGGAGAATACTTGTCCGGGGTGTCCTGGCGGATGACGGTAACCGTACCTTCGCCGTTCGAGTTGAAGACCAGCTTGGTCTCCGGATCAAAGGCCGTAGCGTCCACATGTTCGCCGATTGGCATCGTGGTGATGACTTTGCCGGTGTCGGCATCCATCACAGCCATAATCTTACTGCGGCAGCCGATGAACAACCGCCGATGCTCACGGTCCATGGCCATGCTGCTCGGAGATTCACAAGGAGCGGTGGGCCAGCGCTGCTCGACTTTGAGATCGCGGGAATTGATCTTCAGCAACACGTTATCATCTTCGAGGTTGTTGTAGACAAAGCCTTTACCGTCCGCCGCGGCAAATTCGGGCCCGCCTCCGAGTTCGACCGTGCCCGCGACCTGCCCGCTCGCCGCATCAATCGCCGTGGCGGTGTTGCTGCCGCCGTTAAAGGCGAATACTCGTGACGTAGCGGGATCGTAGATGATGGCGTCGGGCTTTTGGCCGGTGGCTACGTCGGCGATCGGCTTCAGTGTCTTCAAATCAAAAATCGTGACCGTAGCCGCCTGGCCGTTGCTGACGAAGCCACGCCCCAACTCGGGGGCGAGCGCAATGCCATGCACACCGGGGGTCTTGGGGATGTTGCCAATAACGCTGAGCGAATCGATGTCGAGAACTTCCACCTGGGTACCATGGGAGACATAGAGACGGCGGGCAGCTTCGTCCACCGTGAGATAGTCGAAGCTGCCTTGGCCGACGATGGGAATCCTGTGGATTATGGAATAGTCGCCGTCGGCGACCGACACTCGAGCTAGCAAGAGGAAAGCGGCCAGAGGAACGACGGATTTTCGTGCGCCAGCGGGGAGCCAGTTGAGCATGGTTTTCCCTCTCAGTTCTCTTGTAGGTTCAGCAAGCCGTGCAGCCCAAAAATCATACAGGTAAGACAAAGGTTCTTCGGCCACACGCCCATCAGTATTCTCTGCGCGGCTCCCACCGTAGACCAAAGGAGTAGGTGGGTTTATAGAACTCGCGTTGCGTTACGTACTGCTGGCTACCGTTGTAGAAGCCGAAGACCTCGTTGGTCAGGTTCAAGCCCTGCCAGAGCACGGTCAGACTCTTCTGCACGCGAATGCTGGCCTGCGCGTCGAGTTGCAGGTGTGCGTAGAGGTAGTTGTCGCCGAGCGGCCCCTTGGGACCAAGATTGGCCGGGTCTTCGCAGATGCCGAGTTGCGTCTGCGATGCGGTGCACTGCTGCCATTGGTACTGGTAGATGCTCGCGCCGTTGTAGGTTAAGCCCAGACGTGCCGCGAAACGACCGCGGTCGTATGTAGGGCCGAGATTCCATATGGTTGGGTTCTGACGCTGCAACGCCGGGTTGTCCGTGCGAAGCGGTAACGAGCCGGCGCTCGAACCGATCTTGGTAAAGTTCGCCGTCATGCCAAAGCCGCTCAGTGCCCCCGGCAGAAAACCGAGGTGCTGGCTGTAGGCTAGCTCGACGCCGTACAGGTCCGCGTGGCCTCCGTTGATGATGTAGGAGAAATTGTCGCCCACGTACTGCGGATACTGGGTTCCTTGGTAGTGAGGATCAAGAATGTAGTAGATGGGCTGGCTCAGCTGCTTGTAGAAGAACCCCCCCTGGAACGCACCATACGGTTTCAAGTAATGCTCGTAGAGCACATCGTAGTTGTTGGCATGTTCAGGCTTTAGCTGGGGGTTGCCAATGTCGATGGTGTAGGGGTTGGTGCTTTGATCGACCGTGACATAGGGTACCATGTCGTACGGGTTCGGCCGGCTTATTCCGCGTCCATACGAGGCGCGGAGGTTGGAATTGTCGGTGAGCCGGTAGCGGAACTGAACCACTGGCAAAGGATCCCAGTACCACGAGTTGGAATACTGCGGAACAACCTGTTCTGCCGTGCTGTTCGGGTTGTTGGTTATCGCATATCCCAGAATGTCCAGCTGCGTTGCCTCGATGCGCAACCCGGCCTGCAGGCGGACACGTCCGAATTCGATGGTATTCATGGCGTAGCCCGCCGAAATTCGTTCGGTTAAGTCAAAGTTGGAAAGAGCCGAACCGAAGATCGTAGCCGGACCGTCGTAGGCCAAGACTCCTTGATTGATGAGGTTATTCAGGTTTCCGACAATCTTGTTGTAGTCGGTAACGGGTCCGAGCGGGTATTTGCCGAAGTAGTAGTTTGGATTTCTGAATCCGCTGAGGTAGTCGGTCATGGGCGAGATCGGCGGGTTCGAAGGGTTGGGGATAAACGTTTGGTCATAGACCGCTGAGTAGGCATCCTGCCCTTTATGGGCATTACGAACCATGAAGCCAAACTCGAAGGTGGAGAAGCGCGACCCCAAATGGTAGTTCCTGGCGTAGGACATCGCCCCCTGCAGGTTCACTTGCGAGGTTATTCCCTGCGTGCCGTCGTACTCGGTGATCGTATATTGGTTGGGGTCGTAGGTCGGGGACCCAAAACAGGATGGCGACCATTGCGGGAAGCGATAATTCGAGCTCGGTAGGTTGACGCAACTGGTGAGATTGCTCGCAGGGGTGCCGGGAATCGGGTCGAAGGTCGCTCCCGGATTGCCGGCAGCGGCCGCCTGGTAGGAACGTGCTGCTGAAACCTCCCAGCTTATCCAGGAATTGCTCAAGACATGTTTGCCGCCGAGGATGACGGCGGCGGTCCCGTAATCCGGCAAACGGGAGGACGTTGAGAATTCAGGCGCTCCCCCATCGCTCAGCGTGTACGCCCACTTCTCGCCGTAGTCCTTGAATTGGGAATAGAAGTAGTGCAAGAAAACACCTGAGGTCGGGTCTTTCAGTTTGTAGTCGAGCGAACCGCCAAAACCAAGGCGTTGGCGCGAGTAGCGGTATTCTCGGATGTCCATGCTC
>Ga0187778_10002063_pt1 | contig 13833 bp, 13 predicted proteins | sample 1015_Q2_SP5_20_M_FD_132418 | JGI IMG/M metagenome (GOLD analysis project Ga0187778, IMG submission 132418) | Tropical peat soil microbial communities from peatlands in Department of Meta, Colombia - 1015_Q2_SP5_20_MG | ecosystem: Environmental > Terrestrial > Soil > Wetlands > Peat | place... | reverse complement strand
TCCTGTTCAACGAAGAACGCGGCACCAACCTGCAATTCCGTGCGGAGTTCTTCAACATCTGGAACCACCCCCAGTGGATAGGGGACGCCGTCAACGGTGGCATCAGCACCAACTTGGGCTCCGGCAACTTCGGCCAAGTTACCTCCGCCTATGACCCCCGAGTGATCCAGCTGGCTTTGAAGTTCACCTTCTAGCACTGGATCAAGGGAAGCAGTTAAACCCTAAAACGGCGTGGCGGCTCACCCCCCGCCACGCCGTTTTCTTTTGTATACGGATGCGACTTCAGGTTTGAGGTAAATCACGCGTGACGCTCGAAAGCTATCTGTAGCGCGAATCTAAGGAGTGGAATTCGCTTCCTGACGTATCTTCCCATCCGCCGCTAGACCATCCAGCCAATGCTGTGCCATGGCCGTGTCCGGGCCCTGGGGGTTGTTCTTGACGAAATCACGAAGGACTCGCGCCGATTCCTCGTAGCGGCCGACCGCAGTCAAACATTGCGCCAGGAGTAAGTCGACTTGCGCGACTGACCCGTGAGACCCCGCCTTGGCCTGCTGTGCCATAGCCAGCGCCGGACCGTATTGCTCACGATAATAATAGGCCCGCGCAAGCGTCCACTGAGTCTGCCAGTTGGGAGTGGCCGACTCTAACTTCAAAGACTTTTCCAGCGGCGGAATAGCCTCATCGTACTTTCTTTGATTGCATAGGGCCATTCCGAGCGCAGCAAGAACACGAGCCTGATTGGGTTGGAGTTGATCGGACTTCTCCAGAACCGTTTGCGCTTGAGTCCAATTGCTCCGCTTCATGTACACCATTCCCTGGACGTAAAGAACCTCCGGGTTGCTGGGAGCGAGTTTCATGGCCTCGCTCATGTATTTCTGCGCTTCGTCCAGTTTGTTTTGACCTAAGGCTTGCAAGCCCTTGACCAGGGCGTCTTTCGCTTTTGGCGCGAGCAGTGGCTCACCAGGAACGGCTCCGGTTTCATTCGGAGCAAGATTTCGCTGCATGGTCACGTCGATTTCGGCCCGGATCGCGGTGGTGATGCTCACATCTTTCTGAGCACTCTTGTAACCGGAGGCTTCTACCACAATCGAAAAATCTCCCAGGTTGCGAAGAATAAAGAACGCGCGCCCACGAGAGGTGGAGGATTGATCGATGGGAATTCCGCTGCTGTACAGCTTTACGTTCGCTGTGGAAGTGATGACCTGGCCCGACTCGTCTCGGACGGTAATGGCCAGTTCTGCGCGGCTCCCGCGAGTTAATGTGCCTTCCTCACCGCTGTCCTGGCAGGGAGCAGGAAACGGGCACAGACAAAGACCGACCAGCAGGGGCAATAGATTACGCGCAATGCGCAAAGAGCGGTATTCCTTCATATAGCGCGCCACCGCACTGAAGAATGCCAGAGTAGACTCCTGTTCGTCAGGCCGTCAAGCGCAACGTTCGATGGAATGCAACTCTGCTCGGTGTTGAAAAGGCAGCGATGTTCAACAAATTAAAGGATAATTGGGAAATGCAAAGACACATTCACCGGGGTTGGCGCCTCAATCCGTGGCCGCCCCTCTTCTTGGTGCTTGCATTGACTCTTCCCATTTGCGTGCACGGACAGCAGGCCACCCCTGCGGAAGCAATGGCTCTGGAACAGCAGGGCAAACTGGAAGAGGCGGCACAGGCGTGGCGTGCCGTTACGGAGCACGATCCCAATGACGCAGCGGCCTTCGCGAGTTTGGGCGTGGTGCTTTCGAAACAGGGGAAATTCGCCGAGGCTGCCAAGGCTTACCAAAAGGCGCTTGCGTTAAACCCAAAACTGCCTGGCGTGCAATTGAATCTGGGACTGGCGGAGTTCAAGCAAGGTCAGTTCGACGCGGCCATCCCCCCATTGAGGGCGGCGCTAGCGGCAGATCCTCACAACGTGCAGACAACAACGATACTTGGTTTAAGTTACTACGGAGCGAAGAAGTTTTCCGAAGCCGCTAAATATCTTGCCCAGTCCGCGACTCTGGACCCGGGCAATACCGAGTTGCATCAGATACTGGCGCAGAGCTGCCTGCTGGCCAAGCAGTATGACTGTGCGCTGGAGGAGTTCAAGAAACTCCAGGAGCAGAATCCGAACTCCGCCGCGGTGCACATGTTCACGGGCGAAGCGCTGGATGGCGAGGGAAAGACAGAAGAAGCCATCGCAGAGTTTCAGGCAGCTCTGAAGCTTGCTCCCCAGGAGCCGAACCTGAATTTTGCGCTGGGCTATTTGTACTGGAAGACCCATGCTTATGACGAGGCGGTCAAATATTTCGAAGCGGAGCTCGCGATTGAGCCGAAGAATGCGCAGGCATTGACCTATCTCGGCGACATCGCCATGAAGAAAGAAGACAACGAGAAGGCGCTGACGCTGCTGCGGAAGGCAACGCAACTGCAGGACGACATTCGGCTGGCGTATCTGGACATTGGCTCAATCCTTGTGGATCAAAAACAATACACGGAGGCGTTGGCAGCCTTGAAGCGCGCTGAACAACTGGATCCTACGCAGCCCGATGCACATTTCCGGCTGGGCCGTGTGTATCAGATCATGGGTGATAGTGCGGCCGCAGAAAAGGAATTCGCCAAGGTACGTGAGCTGAAGGAAAAGGAACTGGATGATGTTGGCTCGAAGTTGGGCAAAAACCCTGCGCAGTAGTTTGTCTGAAGAGAAAAGGGAAATCGATGCGATATCGCAGAGGAATGGCACGGATGCAGGTCAGGTATGTGGTTCCAGTAATCGCTCTTTTGGGTGTTGCCTTCTGGCTCGCGAGTCGCAGCGAGGGAGAGGCACGGCTGGGCATCTTCGAAGGCACCGGGGATGTCGGCACCGTGCTGCACGGAGGATCGGCAACATATGACGCCGCCACCGGCAAGTACATGCTGGCGGGCAGCGGCGAAAACATGTGGCTGAAGAAGGATGCGTTCTTCTTTGTCTGGAAGAAGGTTAGCGGCGACATTTCGGTCCGCGCCGACGTGGATTTTCTCGGCGAAGGCAAGAATCCTCATCGCAAAGCCGTGCTGATGATCCGCCAGTCGCTGGACGCGGACTCGCCCTATGTGGACATTGCGCTTCACGGTGTGGGGCTCACCTCCCTGCAGTACCGCGAAGAGAAAGCGGGGGATACGCACGAGATTCAGGCGAACATCTCCGCTCCCCATACCCTGGAGTTGCAGAAACGCGGAGATTACTTCGCGATGCTGCTCGGGGAGCGCGGCGGAAAGTCACAAGTGGCGGGTGGCTCGATTCGCGTGTCGATTCGGGGCGACTACTATATCGGGATAGGCATTTGCTCTCACGACAAGGATGTCGTGGAGAAGGCGGTGTTTTCGAACGTGGAGGTTTCGTCAGTGAGTCCCTCGGCGCAGACGGCGCTCTACAGCACACTCGAAACCATCAGCATAGACTCCATGAACCGCAGTGTCATTTATGTGGCGCAGGAACACTTTGAAGCCCCGAATTGGGCGCGGGACGGAAGCTACCTGCTCTTCAACAAAGACGGTCGCATCGAAAAGATCGCGGCCACTGGCGGCCACTCGGAGCTGATCAACTCTGACTTCGCCATTCGCTGCAATAACGACCACGGCATCTCTCCTGACGGCAAATGGCTCGCGATCAGCGATCAATCTCAGGAGGAGCACAAGTCGCTTGTGTACGTCCTGCCGATTGAGGGCGGCGTGCCGAAGCGTGTAACGCAAAACTCGCCCTCTTACTGGCATGGCTGGTCGCCGGACGGTGGCACCCTCGCGTTTGTGGGCGAACGCAACGGCGATTTCGACATCTACGCAATTCCGGTAAACGGGGGCGACGAGAAGCGCTTAACCACCGCCAAAGGACTCGATGATGGTCCGGACTATGCACCCGATGGCTCCTACATTTATTTCAATTCCGAGCGTACCGGCCAGATGCAGATCTGGCGCATGAAGCCGGATGGCAACGGCCAGGAGCAGATCACTTCCGATGAGTTTAACAACTGGTTTCCGCATCCATCGCCGGACGGCAAATGGATTGTTTTTCTATCCTACGAAAAAGGCGTGACCGGCCATCCGCCGAATAAAGACGTAACGCTGCGGCTCATGTCTCTGGCGGATCGGAAAATCACCGTGCTGGCGAAGCTGTTCGGCGGACAAGGCACCATCAACGTGCCGTCGTGGTCGCCAGACAGCAAGAAGCTCGCGTTTGTAAGCTATCAGCTGTTGCCGTGATTTATCCAAGTCAGGAAGAACCCCTAGGTCCAAAAGCTTGAGAATAGTCCCACCTTTGCAAATATGACCATGGTAGAATGACCATAGTCGTGCGAGGAGTGAGCGATGAAAAGGATGGCGGCAGGTTCCTTCAAGACAAATTGCCTTGCGGTTATGGACGAGGTTCAGGCGAAGCGCGAAACGGTCATCCTCACAAAACACGGCAAGCCGGTAGCCAAACTCGTCCCCGTGACCGATGACACCGACGATATCTATGACTTCCTGGCCGGTAAGGGCGCGATCGTAGGAGACGTCCTTGCGCCTGCACTATCGCGCAAGGAATGGGGCGAACTGAAGTGATTCTTGTCGATACACACGTTGTGGTATGGCTCGCATTTGCTCAACAGAAGATCTCCAATAGCGCAAGGATGGCGATTGATGACGTCCGCAGGGACGCAAAAGGGGTGGCAATTTCAGATATCACACTATTGGAACTAGCTGCCCTCGCAAATAAGGGACGACTCTCGCTCAGCATCAGCCTTGAGTCTTTCTTGCAGGAGGTCGAACGGCGGTTCGTGGTCCTGCCGATGACTGGTCGGGTGTGCGCTCGCGCAGTGACACTGCCCTCAACGTATCCAAAAGACCCGGCGGACCGGGTCATTGGAGCAACAGCGCTGGTCGAGGGGCTGTCCCTGCTTACGGCCGACCGCGGAATCAGACGATCCAGGGCCGTTCCAACCATCTGGTGAGTGCGACCGCTACTCCATACTTCTTAGCAGCTCTCGCTCTTCGGGGGGAAAGTGGCTGTAGCGGCCGGTCTCGATTTCCCTTTCGCGTGCAAACGGAGGCATCTCGCGCAGGGCCCGCATCGCCCTCTGCACTTCGGGACGGCTTGCCACCCCCTGTTGTGCTCCGCTAAGCGGCGACGCCACGCGATAGCTGCTCGGCATAGCAACTATGCGGTCAACGGAGAGAACCGGCGCGCGCGAAGCAACAGCGCCTTCATTGGGTGCAGGTGAGTAGTTCGGGTCCGGAGTGCCGGATGACGGCCTCCAGGGCCTTGCCGGGTCGGTTCCGGATTTCGGCGCGGAATTCGCTGGCGGTGGATCGTCGTCCCCATCAGGACAGGGGTAGCCCATTCCTGGACCGCACGAATACGGATAGGAGTAGTAAGGATAAGGAGCGTAATACCACGGACTGTAACCGTAGTATCCATACGGGTATCCCCATCCCCAGCCCCAATACGGCCAGCCAAAGCCAAAACCCCATCCGTAACCGTAGTATGGATAGCTCCAGTGTCCATGCCAGCCGTAACCGCCGTGCCAACCGTAGCCGCCATGGTATCCGCCGTAGTATCCACGCCCGCCGTAATAACCGCCTCCGTGGTAACCGCCGTTGCCAATGTAGCCATGCGCCCCGCCACTATATCCGCCGCCATAGTGGCCCATGCTGCCACCATGGAAGCCTCCGCCACCGCCGCCGTGGAAACCTCCACCACCTCCACCACCGTGACCACCACCACCGTGCTGGGCAAAAGCCGTCCGCGGCAAACTGCCAAGCGCCAGGCAAGCGACAAAGACAAGAACAATTCTTAGGTACAATAGGCCGGATCTCTTCATTTCAGTTCCCCTGCGAACGTTGGCGCGGAACCGTTCACAATTCCTGTATACGCCGCGGGGAAAGCCGCCGCAAGTCCACCCGCAACCAACAAAATCAGCGCGCAACATGTAGTCCCACGATCGTTATCTCTCCGAAACACTCCCATAGTGATCCATTGACCTTCGCCATCTTCTGGGCGAACGTGGCAAGTAAGGCAGTTTCTGTCTGTTCCGGTGAATTCGTGTAAATGCTTACCGCCACAAAAGCCGGCCGCTACGAACTCCTCGGCGAGTTGGGTCACGGAGGTATGGGTGTCGTCTACCGCGCCAAAGACCCTCTCATCGGCCGCACTGTCGCACTGAAAACCATTCGGCTCTCGGAAGAAGGCACCGGCTTAACCCACGATCAGCTGATCGAGCGCTTCCAGAACGAAACCCGCGCCGCCGGCCTTCTCACCCATCCCAATATCGTCGCCATCTACGATGCCGGCGAATCCGACGGCCTATGCTACATTGCGCTCGAGTTCGTCAACGGCAAGAGCCTTCAGTCTCTCCTTGATTCCGGGGAAAAGTTCCCCACACCTCGCATGCTCAACATCATGGAGCAGGTATGCTCCGCCCTCGTTTACGCCCACCACCAAAACGTCGTCCATCGAGACATCAAGCCCGCAAATATCATGTTGACCGCCGGCGACGTCGTCAAAATCACAGATTTCGGCACCGCCAAAATCATGCAATACGGCGCTGCCAAGCAGTCCGCCGTCATGGGCACTCCCGGCTACATGTCCCCAGAGCAGATCAAGGGTAACTCCATAGACGGCCGAAGCGACCTCTTCTCCCTCGGCGTCATGCTTTATGAAATGACCACCGGCCAGCGCCCCTTTTCCGGCAAGGATATTCCTTCTACCCTCTACAGCGTTCTCAATTACGAGCCTCCTCCGCCCCGCGACCTCAATCCTTCCATTCCTCTTGGCGTCAGCAGCACCATCATGAAGGCGCTTTCCAAAAGCCCGCACCTTCGCTACGAGAGCTGTGCCGATTTTCTGGAAGACCTGAAGAACTATCGCCCGGACGCAAACGCGCCGCCTCCCAGCGCCACTTCAACCGCTCGGCGCCTCGCGCCCCATACCATCGCGGAACCCAGGGAAAAAGCCTACAACACCCCTATGCCGGAAATTCCCGGCGTTGCGCCGCGTAATGCTTCGGCCGCGCTGCCAAGGACCACTCCACGGGCGATTCCTCCTCCAGTCGCGGCTGCCACTCCCACTTTCCACGACGATTCCCGCGAAGAGCCCACCGGCCACATCCCGGGTGTCTACGCCGGGCCCTCAAGATTCAATCTCGATGCCATCAAGCGCTACGCCCGCATTGGAGCCGGCATTCTCGTGGCCCTTTGGCTCGTCTCCTTCACTCTGAAAACCTTTAACCGCAACTCTGGTTCTGACTCCGATTCCCCGTCCGCTCCTCAGCAAGTTTCCAATCCTGCCGCTCCTGTCACTACCCCCGCGGACCGCATTCACGCTCCACTCTACGTTTCCGCTTCCAATCCCCAAGTCGCCACTCTCGCCGAACTTTCGGAACCGTGGTCTTCCAAGAGTTTCATCTTCTACAGCGTCTCGCAGTCCCGGAATGTTCTCGCGCTCCTCATTCGCCTGCCGGGCCCTGCTTCGCAAAGCAGCTCCTACTGGGCTTTTTCTCTCGAAGCTCCCTTCAATCACTGCGAGCTGCAATATATCCAGGAGCTGACCAGGCTCTCTTCCGAATACGGCGTGTCCGCGAGCCACCCGATGGTCGTTAATCCCTGCAGTCACACCGTCTTCGACCCCCTGGCGCTCAAGGAAACTCCCGGCAACACCCTTGTCCGCGGTGCTATCGTCAAGGGCAGCGACCTCCGCCCTCCCCTCGCGATTGAGGTTAAGGTCTCCTCTAACCACATCCTCGCCACCGCAATGGAATAACTGGCCGCGGACTAGTCCCCGAAGCAAGAAGACCACCTCTAGCCAATCTGCGGTCCCTGAGGTAGGCTATCGACCCTCGCTACGGGTTCGAACTTAGGATGGAGTATGCCCAGGAATTTCAAACAGGTGCTCGGGTCCCTTCGCACGATCTGGCAGCGGTTAAAAAGGCAGTGGGTCGATGAGGTTCCGGAGGACATCGCCATCTGCGAGTTCGACTGCCGCAAAAATCAGTGCTTGTACGATGAGTGGGCCACCTGCGAGCGCCGGACCTCCAAGGCAGCCGGCGAACTAATGCCACCCCCGCCGCACACCCCTCCCTCCCAGAAGCCTTAACCCCACCCCAAGTCCACCCCGCCGTGGGTGCCGCACCTTTTGCTTTGTAAGGGTGTGGGACTTTGGTCTCGATCACTGAGGCTGCGCGGCTTTTTCATGAATCGAAATTAGGGACTAGCCCAGAGATTGTCCGCAAATCCGCAAACCGTACACGGGCAGTCAACAACCGCTTGTCCGCTTAGTCTGTCCGCCTGGTTTTTGCCCTGTTAGTTCCTGAACCTAGTTGTTCGCTTCCACTGTGCTGCGGGATGGCTTCGGTTTTTGCCAAAGAATTTCGGAATCCGCCGCTTGGTTTGGATAGAAGCGTTCCGACTCCGCGTTTGTGGGGATCAGCACGACGTCAACGCGGCGATTGTAGGCCAGCCAAGTCGTCTGCGAATCGCGCTTTTGCTTTTCCGGAGGCTGGTTTGGATTCCGGGATTGCAAGTCGCTGACCGCGGTTTTGTCCAACGGTTTCTCCTTGCCGTACGCGGAGGTATCGATTTTCTCTGTGGCGATTCCCTGCGCAACCAAAAAATCCTTAACCCGTTGGACTCGGAGTTCGGATAGAGACTCGTTGTACTTATCCGCGCCGCGCTCGTCCGTGTATCCGCCAAGCGCGAGCTTCGCGTTGGGATCATATTCCAGATACTTCTTGAATGCGGTGGCGAGGTTCGTCAACACTTCCTGCTGGCTGCGAACGAGCCCCAAAGCCGGGTCGTCCGTGGTGGGATAGGCGGTCGGAAAGAAAACGCTCTGGAGCAGCACTGTGGGAACGGGCTCAATGGACCCCTTCAGGTGCACCGCCACGGTCTTGACGTCCGATCCACCGCACACATTCGTCGACTTCAGAGTGTATTTGAATTCTTCGTCTACGGGACCATTGCCGGTTTGCGTCGGACTCAGGGTGATGGACTTCGTGCCGCTGGGATCAACAGTGCCACCTGGGTCCAGCGACACGGAGTCTGAATTGGACGATGACCAGTTGAGCGTAGTGCTTCCCTGTTCCAGCGTCTTGTCTCCGATCCGCCGGTAGGAGATCTCCATGGGTGAAGCGCTGAGTGATGACTGCACGACAGGGTTGACTTCAACGGTTGTGCTCGGCGTTACGACACCCCCCGGTCCTGAAGCCGTAAGCTGATACACCGTAGTTTGCCGGGGTGAAATCGTTTTCTCGCCAGACGTGGGAACCGGGCTCATGCCGCTCATATCGGCTTCCACAGTTTCCTTGGAGACCCAGGCCAGCGTCGTCGTTTGGTTGCAGTTGATTTTCTGGGGATTGGCAGAAACCGATCCGCTGACAGGCGCGACAACCACAGTGGCGCTCGCAATGCCTGCCTTGAAGCGCGGCGTCGATGGAGGCAGCTCCGTCGTGCCACGCGGCCAATCCTTGATCTTCTGTTTTCCGTTGGACAGCGTAACAATCACGCGCTGGTTCGCCGCCACCGTAATCGGGCCGGCCCACAACTCTTTACCATACCGGGTAACCGTCACCTGGTGCGTTCCCGGTGGCACAACCAATTCCTGGTGCCAAATAATATTGTGATTGAACTCATCCACGTGCCCCACGAAGTATTGGGGCTTCTTGCCGTTTAGAAGAACGGCAGCATCGCCTGCACCGTGATGCGCTCCCACCTCAATGGGATTGCCTGCTTCAAGCTGGATGCGTCCCCTCGGGCCTGGCACCGCGTCGCCTACGGGTTCCAGCTTGATGTCCAATGGCAGCGTCTTGTTCGAATCGATCGAGACATCCTGTTCGGCAAACTTATATCCGTAGTTGGCGATGATCACGTGGTGCGTGCCGATGCCGAGTTTGATGACCTGATTCCCCGGACCTACGGCTTGGCCATCGACAAAGGTATACGCCTGCTTGGGAGTCACCGTGACTTTCAATTTTCCAGGTTTAGCGTCTTGCGCAAAGGCAACCGAGCTGAGTAAAACCGTGGCGCCAGCCACCAGGCAAAATGCTCTGATTTTTTGAACGCTCATCAAATCACCTCCCGCACTTCTCCACACGCAGTCAGGGGAATCGGGCTGACCGCGGAAACACGGGACGGTCGCGTTCGCCGCGAATTCTGACAGCATTAGGGCCGCCGCGCAACGCAGGAAATCACAACCAGGTGTGCGCTCCAAAAGCGCAGGCTCAGCGAGTCAGTCCGTGGAGTGCTCGTGTGCGGGCGCAAGGGGGATTCGCCATCGTCATTAATTCATTGCGCAAACGGAACCTTAGGGCGATTGCCGGAGCACGTCATCATAAGTACCATTACTATGTAGTCCTAGAACTGCGACCATGCTCCGGAACCGCCTTCTCCGTCTCTTCGCCGCGCCCTTGGCCCTGGTCTTTGCCACGTCTTTGTTCGCCCGCGGGCAGTTTTGGGATTTCCTGGGCTGCACGCAGGTCAGCGAAAGTCAGGACCATGGCCGGATTCAGATCGCTCGCCATGATCGGCTCTTCTTCCGCACCATTCAGTTGCGGGTCAGCGGAAAGGCAATTTTCTTTGACCGCTTCGTGGTTCACTTCGAAAATGGCACTTCTGAGGTGCTAACTGTCAGCGAGCGCATCTCACCGGAAACAGGAAACTACGTCATTGATCTTCCCGGAGAACGCCGCGCCCTCGAAAGCGTCGAGCTCTGGTATTACAAAGAGCCTTGGGGACAAAACCCGAAGGTGAGCCTGTACGGTGTCCCTCTGCCAGACCCCAACGGCGAAACTATCGCGCGCGAGCCTTAGCTTCGCGGTTTGCCACTAAATCTTATTCTCTATTGAGGCGCGAAGCGTTCAAAACTCAACATTCGCGTGCGCTTCGCCGCCGAAAACGCTGGCGGAAGCGAATTAGAGTGGCACGCTCCAGCACCTCAACGTCGCCTACCAGTACTGAGGGTACGTTCTCGCCATGGGTTTTGCCGGGCGCCCCATCTATCCTTTCACCTTGAAAACGCAGTCTGGCCCATTAGTTTGCAAAAACGCTGCGGACAGGCGTTCGAAGAGAATTCGTGAAAGCTAAAATCACAATTGGATTCGGCCTCTTCCTTTTTTTGACCGCAGGTCTCCTTTTCGGGCAAAAACTGACCAAACAACAAAAAGACGCAATAAAGCAACCGAGGGCATGGGCAGCCATCGCAGCCCGCGACGGTGAGACGTTCGGTCTAATTTACAATTACCTTTACGTCGGCGATGACGAACAATCCATAAAATTTGATTACGTCTGGTACTGGACTTGTCTCAAGCCACCGTGTCAATTGTTCACAAAAGGCGATAAGATCGTCATCAATTTGCCGAACGGAACAGCAGAACGCCGCGTCCAGGTAGGCGGGAAAACCGAGAAGTATCTGATCGGCAAATTGTGCGGTGGAACGGCCGGCTGTTTCGAAGCCGCATTCATACGAGGTCAACAACTCGAGAACAAGAATCGGTCCGCTAGTCGTTGACTATCTTGCCAAAATTTGGCTTGTCGGACTCGATTCATCGTGATCACCTCCGCCTCCATACTCCATATTGATGAGCACAATACGGAGAAGTAGCATCGCTTCACTGTCCCCTGTATTGCCTACCGCTCAAAAGAGCAAGAGTTCTCAAGTTGTACCACGGGGGACTGAGGCAATCAGAGATTGCGCGCGGCTTACGCGTATCGATAAACGCGATTCGCCGCGTGCTGATTCAAAACGGCATCACGCTGCGGACCTACCGCACAAAGCCAAAGCGCACGTGGACGGAATGGCCGCTATCATCGGCCAAATGTTCCCAGCCGGTTTCCCTGTGGGCCAATAATTCGACGATCATCTCGCGGCGGCGATTTCCTTCGCATCGGCTCGCACTTTCAACCGTGGTGCCGAAGATCATTCGAAAGCTGGCCGCTCGCCCGCATCCACGTCAAAAACTGCCCGCAAGCGCCGCGCCCACGTGCGCAAAGGAACCTCGCGCGGATCTCGCCTAACTACAGCGTGAACATCATCGGAGCAATGTGCACTAATTCTTGAGGGATTCCGTAGCGATTTTCGCGACTAAATCCAAGATGAATTCCCTTACGTATTCTGTGGCTTTTCCGAGATTGATCTCAATTAGCTTCTTTTTTGCGGGTGCCAGTTCCGACAGCGGATCTGACATTACATCCTTCAGCAGGTCAAATAGCTTGGTGCGGTCATCCATCGTGAGTTGCTCGTCATGGTAGAGCAATTCGCGAGCAGTTTGCAGACGATCTCCCATCCACGGATAGGGTTCTCCACAGCGATGACAGTACTGGGGTCTGGCGTAAGTGCCGCCGAACTTTCCTGCTCCGCGAATTGGCTCGCCACAGTGACGGCATTCCGCGATACATGCGGCACCGCATTTTGTGCAGTGTTCCTTGAGATTAAACGACCGACCGTCATAGTGCCTAACGTGCCCCTTCAGGCATATCTGCGCGGCGCAGTGAAGGCCGTCGGGGTGCATTCCTGCTGCACAGCACTCACTGCTTCTCTGTTGCTCAAGTTCCCGCTTAACGGCCTGTAGGGCTGTAAGACCATCGCCATTCCACCCGAGTTCTACTTCGCCACCGAAGCTGTCCCATTGTCTAACCTTGAGATGTGACATCCATTCGAGCGCGTCGCCGGTTGCCTCCGGCGGAGCTGAAACGCGGTATTCGTTTCCGTCTATGTAGACAGTGGCTACCCTTTGCAGAGAGCCCGACTGATTTGAGCCACCCAACACCCGTTGAGCAAGAACAACTTTGATGTCTGCCATTCAGCCTCCCGGGCCGTCTGCACTTGGCTCCACTGCCCGAATGATATACTCCCGCATTATGACTACATCCTACAAATACTTCCTGTGCTAAGAGACGTTGCCCTCATCACTGGTGGGGGTTATTTGGTGAAGCTTTACTATGTCCTACTTGATGTGAAGAGGGCTCAGGTTGAACTTTTGCAGACTCGGGTCCAGCATCTGGAAAAGATGAGCGCACCAGCTCTTGCAGAACAGCTTGAGAGGGTGGCTCCTGTTCTAAATCGCTATGCAAAGGAAAATGAAGAATTCAAGGAAAAGCAGCAACGGATGGGTGACACCGCAATGAAAGCCGCACTGTACGCGAACACTGTGGGTACGGGACAAGGAATGCTGGAAGTCATCCTTGCTTTTGGTGACGTCTTGAAGCAAGAAGCGATGGTTGGTCCTGGTGGAGTATCCTACGACCCCGACGTCGTTCTCGAAAAACTAGACAAACTGAGTGATAAGCTTCTGGACGAAGCAATCGAGGCGCTTAAAGGCAATGCCCCTGACCTACCTCGCCTGAAAGAAGCGGCCAAAAGAGCACAACGCGCCTCTTTGGTCCCCCCGTCCTCTAAATAGCCGGTACCCCGCCAAAGGTGGCCCTAGGGTGGCCTGAGCCCTAAGCGGCAGGTATACCCCGCCCCAGTAGCAGTGCAAATACCCTTTGTTTTATTAGAAAAAGTGGCGAGCCTGAGAGGACTTGAACCTCCAACCTTCTGGTTCGTAGCCAGACGCTCTATCCAGTTGAGCTACAGGCTCGCTGATGGCATTGATTTTACCACAGGTGATTCTAGCGGCTCACCCGGAGCGCTTTGACGATCGCTTCGTAGCCAGACGCTCTATCCAGCTGGGCTAAGGGCGCCCCGTGATTAACTATCGTAACACATCCGCACCGGAGCCTTCCACCGCCGCGAGCCCATCAACTCGCCGGCAAATCGGGATGCGCTTCACGAACAAAGCTTTTGCCGTGCGCCTCCGCGCCGCGCCACAGCAGCAGCGCCAGCGAAAGAATGGTCACAGTCTCGAATCCGGC
>Ga0187778_10002062_pt1 | contig 13835 bp, 14 predicted proteins | sample 1015_Q2_SP5_20_M_FD_132418 | JGI IMG/M metagenome (GOLD analysis project Ga0187778, IMG submission 132418) | Tropical peat soil microbial communities from peatlands in Department of Meta, Colombia - 1015_Q2_SP5_20_MG | ecosystem: Environmental > Terrestrial > Soil > Wetlands > Peat | place... | reverse complement strand
GTCACTTCGGCGAATGGGGCCTTCGTTGCCGCTGTCACGGCTCCTATCAGGTTTGTTGCTGCGTCCGAGCTAGGTCGGTCTGCTGAGCGTTGTGCGCCTACCAGCACGACTGGTACGGGAAGGTCTTGCAGGGTGAAGCTCAGTGCGGCTGCCGTGTAGCCCATCGTGTCCGTTCCGTGTGGGATTACGATGCCGTCGACGCCCTTGTTTATTTGTTCTGCAACGGCGTTGGAGATTTCTGTCCAGTGTTTTGGGGTTATGTTTTCGCTGAAGAGGCTGAAGAGTATCTGTGTGTCTATGCGTGCTATTTCAGCCAGTTCTGGCACGACGCTGTAGAGGTCGCTGGCCGAGAGGGCTGGTCGAACTGCTCCTGTTCTGTAGTCCACGCGACTTGCGATGGTTCCTCCCGTGCTCATTATCGTCACCCGTGGCAGGTTTAGGTTCTGGTTTGGGGTTGGAGGCGCGCTGAAGGTCGGCTTGGATCCTTCGCCTGTTTTTTCGATCTTTGTGTCTTCGGTAACGCGTACGCCGATGTTGTATCCGCTCTTCAGTTTTATGACAACGTGTTTTTCGTCGCCGTATTCGGACCTAGGAATCAGTATTCCCTCATACGCCCTCTCTTTTCTTGAAACGCGTACTTTGTCGCCAATCTCAACCTTGGCCTTTTTCAAAATGTCCAAGGCTTCTCCACTGTAACCAGAAGTCTCATCTTTCTCGCTCATCTTTAATTCTCCAAAGTTTTTGACATGTAAACGCCATCATAGCCGTAGCCAGACCGCATGTAATACTGTTTTGTGCCCAGAGCACTTATGACAAGGATCTTTCTTAAGTTATAATCATCCTTCGTGATTCGTTCTGCCTCTTCCAACAGCATGCTACCGTATCCTTTGTGCTGCCAAGCGTCGCTGACGTGTTTGCCCACTGGGACCAAGGGGCCATAAACGTGAAGCTCCCTTACTATTGAACACGGTTCTCTCTTTATCTCTGGTCTATGGGCTTTCGGTGATGGGACACGTAGTCTCAAATAGCCGATCAGCAGGTCACTGTTTGGATATTCTGCTGAGATGAAGATTTCCTCTCCTTCGGATGCTTGAAATCGCGTGGTCTGAAGCTTGACTTTTTTTGTGTTCACTTTCGCTCTTGCAGTTGTCGCGCTGTGTCCCACTTCTCTACAGCGTATGCACTCGCATCGGAGACCTTGCTCCTTCATTTTCTGATGGACGACTTCGCGCAGGTCGCTTCGTTTGACTCCTGCCACGATAAGTCCTGCGGGAATATCTCGTTGGATGCGCATTATGCGTATCCATGGGGGGACCGTCTTTTTTATTTCTGCGATCAGGTTGGCTGCTTCTTCAGTATCGTATGGCTTGAACTTGCCATGAGCGTACCATTCATATGCTTTAGTGCCTTTCAGGACGAGACAAGGATAAATCTTGATCATGTCAGGCTTGAAATTAGGATCAGAAAAGATCATGTTGAAAGCTTCCAAATCCTTTTTCCTGTCTGAACCAGGAAGTCCAGGCATCATGTGGTAAACTATCTTCAATCCGGCGTCTTTCATTATTCGCGTGGCTTCTATCACGTCACGTACTGTGTGCTTTCTGCCGACTAGACGGTAAATCTGGTCGTTCGGGTTCTGCACGCCGAGTTCGACGCGTGTCACGCCCATCTTGAGCATCTGATCGACGTGAGGCTCTTTGGCCCAGTCGGGTCGGGTTTCAACAGTTATGCCGACGTTTCGAGTTTTTGATGTCTCGGCGGTCTTCTGTGCTTCTTCAAGACTTGCAGATTTCTTACCTGTGATAGCATCCAAACATCGCTGGATGAACCACTCTTGATAGTCAATTGGAGTAGCTGGGAAAGTGCCGCCCATGATGATTAGTTCAACTTTGTCAACCTTGTGTCCGATGGCGGTTAGTTGGGCAATGCGCTTTTTCACCTGCTTGTAGGGATCAAATTCGTTCTGCAGGCCTCGCATTGCGGCTGGTTCAAAACCAGTGTAGCTTTGAGGAACACCTAATGAAGGGCCGCCTGGGCAATAGGCGCAAGGTTCAGCCTGCGGACATGGGTACGGCTTAGTCATCGCGGCTATAACGCTGACTCCTGAAATCGTGCGCGTCGTTTTCCTTCGCAGAAGTGGGAGAAGCTTCATCTTTTCTTCGGCTCGAAGCATGCTTATTATTTCGGAGTTCGAAGGCGTTTTTGCAAGTCGGTATTTTTCTGCGATGTTGATCTTGATGCGGCTGAGATCATTGCCTGTTGGTTCGGATAGGCAAAGCAGTGCATCGACGATTTCTCTCAGCGGGACCGTTGTGTTCAAACAGGACTCAACCATCGATAACAATTGCATGGACGTGGAAATAAATTCGTTGGATCCTCAGAATTTATTTATGTCCAAGCGGCTTATGCTAGAAAATCTCTGGTGTGATGGTCGTGCGGCTTATCCCTAGGATCAATGAATACTCTCAGCGTCTCCGCACGTTTAGTCGTAGTTCTAAGCTTTTTCTAGTCGCTACGGTTTTTCAAGGCCTTGGTTCTGGAATTTGGGGTGTAATATTTTATTATTATCTGCTTGAAGTTGGTTTCCAGACAAGTTTTGTCGGCAACATGTTCACGGCAAGTGCGATCGCGGCTGGTCTGATCGCGTTGCTCGCTGGCCTTTTTTGCGAACGCATTGGGCCGAAGAGGGCTATACTGATAGGTGCGACGGCTAATCTGGTTAATTTGGCTCAAATCCTCGTCTTGCAGCCGACAAGTTTGCTGCTTGCGAGTCTCGCTTCGGGTTTGATTGGAACCATATCATCCGTTGCTTCTGCCCCCTTCATGGTGGAGAACAGCAATCCCGAGGAACGTACGTACCTGTTTAGTTTTCAGTCCACGCTGGGAATAATCATGGCAGTTATAGGTGCCGCAACAGGTGGTTTCATGCCTGACCTTTTCAACGCAAGATTGGGGTTGCCGACGGGACTCAACGGTTCGCCGGTGGGTTATAGAATATCTTTGGCAATCTCCATCGCAATATCTTTGGCGGCTGTGTTCCCCATTCTTTTCGTGAAGCAGAACAAAAGGTTGGCAGGCCAGAGAATGGCAGATCTTCTGAGTCTCAGGAACATAAAGAGTTCGAAGACGATAATCAAGTTCATGATACCTACGGCGTTGATAGGCTTCGGGGCTGGTTTCATAGTGCCGCTTGTCAATCCCTTCTTCAGGAACAAGCTTAAGGCAACGCAGGAGCAAGTTGGCATAATCACGTCCATCAGTAACATAACTTTGGGCATAGCTACGCTCGTAACACCAGCATTGTCCAGAAGGTTGTCGAAAGCAAGGGTCGTCGTGTTGTGCGAGTATCTCTCTATGCCCTTCATCATGCTTACAGCCTTTTCGCCGACAGTGGCTTGGGCAAGTAGTTCATACATCGTGCGAACCGCTTTGATGAACATGGCTGGTCCAGTGGGGACGGCGTTTCAGATGGAATCGGTGACTCCGGCAGAGCGGGCTACGACGAGTGGTTTGATGTTAATGTCTGACAGCATTCCGAGGGCAGTGACTGCCTCGATTTCAGGCGTGATGATGACTAATAACGACTATTTTTCACCTTTTCTTTACATGACTATAGCCTATTTCGTAGCGAGCACAATCTACTACGCGTTCTTCTGGAATGCCGAGACCAAAAAGGCTAAGACTTCGTCGAATGAGGGTTAGAGTAGACTATTCTGCCGTTGACGATCGTCATTCTGACCTTAATCTGCTTGATGCTGCTTGGCGTGACGCTGAAAGGGTCATTCGAGAGGATGGTGAGGTCCGCCAGTTTACCTGGTTCGATGGTTCCCCTCTTGTCCTCGTCGAAGGAGGCAAAAGCAGCGTTTGAAGTGTATGTCTTGAGAGCTTCTTCAACTGTCAAATTCTCTTGTGGAACGATTTTCCTCGTGGTGGCTGCCCAGATTCCCAGAATGGGACTTATCGGCTCCACTGGACAGTCTGATCCCGAAACGACGGTTATGCCTTCATGCATGAGAGTCTTGAGCGGGTACACCCAACATGCTCGAGCCTCTCCTACTCGGTCGACTAGCCAGAAGTCTGATGCGACAAAGTGAGGCTGAACAGATGCTATCAGCCTGAGACGTTTCATTCTTCGAATCAAGTTTGGGTTAAGAACGGAGGCATGCTCAATTCTGTGCCTGTGATTCTTTGAAGGATACTTTTTCAGAGCCTTCTCGTAAGCGTTCAAGACGACTTCTACGGCGCGATCTCCTATGGCGTGAATAGCCAATTGGAGACCTGCCTTGTGAGACTCTTCTACGAGCTCCGAGAGTTTCTCTTCTTTGTAGAGCATCATACCGCACGTGTCCGGCTTGTCAGAATAGGGTTCCGCCAACGCTGCAGTGCGCGCTCCGAGAGAGCCGTCAGATAGAATCTTTATGAAACCAATCTTTACAAATTCATTTCCAAAGCCAGTTCGTATTCCACTCTTTGTCAGAGAGTCCAATCCTCCAACTGGAATCCCAAGAATGATTCTTAATGGTAGTATCTTTGAGGAATAGAGTCTGTGTATAACGTCTATTTCTTGGGCGGACCCCGCGATCCAATGCACGCATGTGAGTCCGGCTTCAACCGCTTTCTTGCATGCTAAAATACAAGCTTGTTCAAGCTCTATTTGGCTTGGCTTCGGAACAGCATGCCAAACTGGCCCTAGAGCGTTCTCGCGCAACAGACCATCATGTTTTTCATTGTGAGCGCCGGCATTCGCTTTCTCCCCTTGGATCAGAGTCTTACCGATTATTCCAGCTATCTGTAAGGCTTTGCTGTTGGCTACTCCTATGTGGCCGCAGACCCGTATCAAAAAGACAGGTCTGTCTGAAACTGCCGCATCCAGGTCCCAGCGTGTTGGATAACGTTTCTCAGCGAATTTCTCTTGGTCCCATCGTCCTCCTAGAATCCATTTCTTTTCGGAGTTCTTCTCTGCGTATTTGCGAAGTCTTGATTGGATTTCGGGAATCGACTTGGCATCTCTCAGATCAAGGTTCTGAAGGGATTGTCCAAAGCTGACCATGTGCGCGTGGCATTCGTTGAGTCCTGGGACGACCGTGTTGTTTTTCGCATCGATTGTTCTTGTTGTTTTACCTGCGTATTTGCGGATTTGCTCGTCGGAACCTACTGCAACTATCTTATTGTCATATACTGCGACTGCTTGTGCGTGTGGTTGCTTAGGATTCAGAGTCACAACGTTGGCGTTCAAAATGATTATTGTTGCTTCTAGCATACGCTTTATACTTGAATTTCGAGAAGATAAAGACTCAGTCTGTCCTAAACCCAGTTTTGGCCAGATTTTCTCTGGAGCATTATCCTTTTCTCGTAGTTTCGTTTGTTCCTGAATCTAGGCATTTGGCTCTTCTTTACGCCAGCCTGTATCTTAGGCGTTTGACCTCTGACTTTCCCTGCCTTCGAGAGTGAACCGTGCGTCGGCAACTGCTTTCACCGTTTTCACGTAGTAACATACAGTAACTCTTAAACATTTCCACATAGCATTCAACTAATGCGCGGGGGTCGCCAAGCATGGCTAAAGGCGTAGAGCACTGCAAAAGTGCGCGAACGCTTCAGGAGCCTATCCCGCAGGGGTTCGTGGGTTCAAATCCCACCCCCCGCACTACTATGGAAGAACAGTAGGGGATCCTGAAAGTTGTTTATTGCCTAGTTGCTTACGAAATAGAGTACGCCAACAAAAATCCCTTAAGTTGAGCCTAAACAATTCCTTCCCACTCCCCACGACGCTGAAAGAAGAAAACGACATTGTAAGCCTGACCTATATTTTGACTGCTCCTGTTGACGTCACAGTTGTCAAGATAAAAGTCGCGCCAGAAGCATCAGGTTTCGATCCTACCTACTTGATCATCATTATTGTTTCCGTAATTCTCCTAGCATCTGCCACAGCCTTGATCTTCGTTAGAGTTCACAGGAAAAGGCTTCGGAAGGCTGAGAGTATGAAAAATCTAAGCGCGCGCTAGTTTCCCCATGTTAAAAGATGGTCGGAATATTCGACACGTGTCGCGGTTGAACTTGGGGATTTCACTTCGACGGTAACGTTTGCCACATCCCCTTCGCCGTCGTATACGGGTCTATACCAAATGTTTATGCACCTCGTCTCAAAAGGAACATTCCATGCGAACGGATCTTGGGCTCCGTCATAGCCACTATCCCAACCTGGACCAATGAATATTACCGGAAAGTGCCAGTCTCTCCATTCTCCAAAGCTGATCCAGCACCACTGAAAAATCGACCAGCTTCCGAATCCTCCCAGGTAGGTCCAACCATCATTCAGCTCACTCCTCCAGTATGTGTCCAACCAGTAGTTGAATGCACTACACACAAATGCTATTGTGGCCCATACTATGACCAAAATCGCAGCGGCGACCTTTGTTGCTACGGGTTCGGGTGTGAAGAGGAGTCCGAGCACTGTTGCCAACAATGCTGCGCCCGCACCTCCAAACTCATTATCAGTCTTCATTTGATTCATGTCATGAACAGGGATATGAACAATGTCAATACCGTCGGAGCCTGTGAGAATTGTTGGTGGATCTGCTTCATCTGGCGGGATTTCATTCGTGGCATTTGAGTATGGTCCGTTGTCTGGATGATCATACTTTACGTAGTAGGGTCTGCTTTTCGTGGAAATAAAAGTGACATTTCCGTCCCAAGTGTACCTCACGGGGTTCTCCACTATAGTATCAACGCTGCCAGTGTTGACGTTAGTTGAGTTTTCGAATATGGATTCTGGTATGAGTGGTGTTTGAATGATTAGGCCATAGTCAGATTTGTCTGCAGGATAGTAGGTGGCTATTGTTTTGATGTAACTTGTTCCGTTGGAATCTACTATGTTGTATGTCGTCATGTTGGTCGTGCCCAGGAAGGATCCGTCATAATCAATGCTTCTTGTGGTAGCCCTTGTGTTTTCTACTGTCATCTCGTCAGGTAATTGTAGTTCGTCTAATTGATAATACGTATCCGTCGTCGCATTTCGAACGGCATCATTCTGAACGTGTATCGATCCAACAGGGGCAAAATAACCTGCCACTAAAATAACAAAGAAGATTGAAGCAATTAGGTACTTGTACCTCTTCATTCATGTCGCCTCCGTCTTGGACAAGAAGATCTGTTCTCCTGTTGTGGCCCCAAGAACGAAGCCCACGCTGAAAAAGAATAGGGCAATTCGAAAAACATTGCTACTAAATCCGATGTCAGGTGCAAGCCACAACCCGGTGCTGGTCGCTATCCCCATGAAAATAGTTGCATAAACCATGCGCCACTCAATATCATTTATTCCTTTTTTCTTCGAAACCGCAGTCAAGCCCCTTGAATATCTGAAAACCGCCACTATGCCGATAATGACAGCTACCGGGCCACCGAATAGTAGTTTATCTAGCCAGCTCAGGTCTATTGTCACGATCAGGAAGACACATACGGCAAGGAAAATGGCTCGGCCCACTAAAAGTATCGGATATGTTGGGTAGGTTTGAAGAACCTTCGTGTTCATATCACATAACTCTCTGGAGATACGTATTTCCAGAATTGTTTCACTCTAGGTTGTTTGGACCGATTTGTCATATAAAATTTGTGGAATACGATTCCAGAAGAAAGTTCCATTTCACATTACGGAAGCCAGTTTTTGGTTTTGCGGAAAGGCTATAGTCTGAACCAGAAGTCTACATGAGTAAGGACAAAGTGACCATTTTGGTTTCAGAAGATGTGATAAAGTGGTTGCTCGAACCAGAAGATCCTTCAATGAAATACTGGACGCTGGTAGAGTTGTCAGGCGAATCTCCTGATGACCATGAAGCCGTAGAATGCAAGAGACAGATTGCTGAATCTGTTCCCGTAAAAAGCTTGCTGAGTAAAATGCATCCAGATGGATTTTGGCTTCAAAAGAAGGCTAGTACTGGCAAGTTGCTTGGTGATGGGACAGAGTACGGAGCCTTTGGTACTACGCATTATTGCTTGTCTTATTTGGCTGAACTTGGCATGGATAGAAACAATTCTCAGGTAGCGAAAGCCGCGGAGAGATATCTGAATCTTCAAAAGGAGGACGGCGATTTCCGCCACCATTACTCGTGCCTGCTGGGCTTGAACATTAGGACTTTTATCATGTTGGGATACCGAAGCGATTCACGAGTGCAGAGAAGCATAGACCTGTTGCTTCACACCGAGAGACGTGATGGTGGCTACCTGTGCGATTGGCACGAAGGAAAGTACAAAACGAAACCCGTGAAAAGTTGCATACGGGGAAGTGTGAAAGCATTGTTGGCTTTTTCGTATCTTCCAGAATATTGGAAGCATGAGAGAATAAAGAAGCTTGTCAACTACTTCCTGTTTCGAGGAGGAATATTCAAGAGCACTAATCCAAAAGAGTTCGTCAATAAGGATATGGAGAGGAACTCTTTTCCAATAACATGGAGAGCCAACGTGTTCGAAATCCTCTTCGCCTTGAGCAAGATGGGCTACGGAAAAGACAGCAGACTTAGAAGAGCTTGGAGCATTCTAGATGCGAAGGCGGATGAGAAAGGGAGATATGTTTTGGACTGGACCCCTGAGCAGTCTCCTTGGAAGGTTGGAAAGAGAAATCAACCAAACAAGTGGATAACACTCTACGCACTCCTCGCCCACAAATTCAAAGAGCGAAATGTGAATTCAGTTGCTTGAAAACAACCTTTTGAGTTTTGCAGAAAAGTTATAGCCCCAAACCCAAACCTCCCAAACGAGAATAGGGTTTTTGTCTTTGTGTTTTCCTGCTTCTAGGGCTGATTTCATTGACGCCAAGTGGTGATTATGTCACCGCTACCGCCACCACGCCAATTCACTTGTAAGTTAATAATATTTATAGTCGAAGTGTTGTTATGAAAAAAGCTCATGCCTGTCATGAAGGCTGTTTGCCTTGCTGGAATGTCGGAAGCAGCCCAACTTTGGTTTTCGCTGGTGCCCGACATATAAAGAATTATCAAAGTGACGTAAGGCTGAATCGCTGGACTAAAACTGGTGTTTAGAAGTGTGCAGTTGAAAGTGAGAACGCTAGTATTTGGCGAGAGTGGGATGCCGTTAAAAGTTGTCGAGTCCTGCCACGAAAAGGCTATGATGGAAACGTTCGGTTCTTCTATTTCTGTTTTCAGCGCATTCACCAATGAGTGGTCATTCTGAATTTGCATAAACAGCGCTATGCCAAAAGCTGCCACTAGAACTATGCCGATTATCCCAATTGTTAGGACAACTCTTGTAACCATTTTTATTTCACTCATTTTTGAACCTCAAGTTTGTCTTCAGCTATTTGCAAATATAAGACTTCTAGGGAATGTGCTTTAAGGGTATCTTAAGGGTGTTTTGAGGACATACGCCTCATCAAAAACAATGATGAAAACACTCAAAAATCATGGTTTTTCCGCATTTCTTGGCTGACTCCTTTGATTAATTGCCTATTTTCAGGAAATAATACGTGCATGTTCATCTATCATTCAGCTAACAACGAACTAAACATCAGTCAGTTAGATTTGTATATGGGTAAAGCCCGTCGCTGCTTGTTTCGAATGCGGGTGTTTTGTTTGTTGTTTGTTCGTATGTGGTGTTTGAGGTTGTGGTTGGGTCTATCCATGTTGTGTAGTTCACGCAGAGACCTATGGTGGAGGTTAGGATGTGTTCTGAGATGTCAAGCATTGTTCCGTTGGTCCATGTTTCTGATGTTACGTATTGTTGGACTGCGACGGTTTCGTTGAACACGCTTTGAGTTTGCAGGCTTGTACTATTTTGGATCGTGATTAGTCTGGGAGTCGCCGTTTGCGTCTGCACCGTCAACAGTGTAACCATGAGGTTTGGCGATACTACGAGAAGTGAAAGCAGCACAGCCAAGACACTTGCGACGCTTTTACTATTTCCAAACATTCACTTCACCTCCTGTCCCGATGGTTTCTCTGGAGCAACATATTTCCTGAACCTTCTGCGTCTCCTGACGTATGCTAGGCCTGCCACTGACGAACCGAGAATGACTGCTACTGCAATTGCAATGTTTGTCCAGACGGAGTTGCCGGTTACACTGTTCACTTTGGATATAGTCACTGTGGCGATCACGTTGTCAATCGATTGATTGGTTAAGTCGTAGGTTACTAGAATGCTGTCATCATCTTGCCTGCTGGTATACGTGGGAGATATACTCTCCAGAGCCATCGAGTACGTTCCAATACTGAAGGCCGATGTTTTTTCGATCTCCACCTGTATTTTTGACGTTCCCTCAGTTGAAGGGGTAATGGGACCAGAATGGTTTAGCATCTCGTCGAAGTTGACACTTACGTAAGCCTTGTTATCTGAAATTTGTTGTTCGGATGGTTCAAGTCCTACGATGAATCTCCAAGAAAGCGTGTTTTGATCGACTCTGTTCAGGGTGTATTCAAGGTTGAACAAACCGCCTCTTGAAGGATTGGACAACCAGTGATTTAGAAAGTCTGTGTTTATGAGTTGCCCGTAGCCGTTGCTTGGTTTGTACTTGGCGAGGTCTTCTATGGTGCTTATGTCTTGAACGGTGTTCTCTAGGTGAATGTAGCCGAGTCTGCGGTACACATTAACATAACCAGTCGCATTGTCAACGTCATGCCAGCTATCCGTGATGCTCAGGTTCAGGTTGAACGCTTGTTGGAACTGACTGCAGATTTGATCCGTGTAGTTCTCTGCCAAATCAACGCCGATACCATCATACGAGACTGTAAGCAGCATGACATATTCATCCCAACTTGTCCATTGGACAAGCGAGTAATCAGCGTTTTGAAAGTGCTGGTTGTACGCCGGCAAAGACGTGTCCAGCGGTATCCCTGCAGTGTTGTTAAAATCAAACCACAAGTTTTCTGCCCATTGCAAAGTCCCAGTGTAGTATGGAAAAACGGCGAAGTAGATTGTCTCCGATAGCTCCGCTGGATTTTGATCTGTTTGGCTGGCGTATGCCCATTTAGGGCTGTTGAAGCCGAGGCTCGGCAGAGCCGCAAGTGTGAGTGTCAACGCTAGAAGTGTTGCGACAACTTTTCTCGGTGATCGTCCTTTTTCCATCGGGTGTCATCGAAGGATAGATGTTCCGAGCGTGCCTGGCCCAGACTTCTTTAGCTTTATTTGGATATGTTGGATTTTTATGCCTTCTGGAATAATATTCTGTTCAACTCTCGTGATAACAAAACATTAAGTGCCCACGATCCAAGCAGCATCAACATCCAAGAACGACATTGTGTCGACTTTCAAACTTAGCACGCGTGATTGAGCAATGTGGTAGAGTCAGTGTAGTAGTCGTGGTTGGTTGGGGAAGAGTTATAGACGAACTGAAAGTAACTGTGTCGGTGGTGAATTGAGTTGCTTGAAGGCAAGCAAATCAACCTTCGGGTGATGGAAAGAGATGACATAGAATTCGCTACAGAATGCTTCAACAACTTGAGCTTCAGAGGAGAATATGATTTGATAGGTCCACAAAGGTCAAAAACCGACAGATTGAGAGACTTCGACACCCCTTGTCAGGTGGCAACTCTGTGCCAAAGACAACGCTTCATAATCGAGAAGAAAGACGGAACAAAAATCGGCTTTATCACACACTACGTCATCCAACCAACTGGATTCACTGAGGTCGGCTACGAAATAGTCCCATCCGAAACTGGAAAAGGCTACGGAACCGAAGCCGTGCAATTGATCGTGGACTACTTGTTCCTCTCCCAAAACATCCAACGCATACAAGCCATAACTGACACAAGAAACAAACCCTCACAAAGAGTCCTAGAAAAATCAGGTTTTCAAAGGGAAGGCACAATCCGCAACTCAGGATACGTGAGAGGAATATTGGTCAAAGCATACCTATACAGCATAATCAGGGAAGAATGGAAAGAGCCAAAAATTCTGACAAAAACCTCCTAGAACAGCCAGTTTTTTGGTCTTGCGGAAAAGTTATATTTAAACGAAAGAAGAAAACGCTTGGATGCATTTGCGACGTTTAGCATTATTGACAAAACAGAAGCAAACAATAACGAATATTCCAGAGTCTCGCAAACCATACCTCTACTTGGAGTTATTCTCCTATTCCTATTTGGTTGAGGGCTAAGATTGAAGCAAAAGGTTGGAGCCTGCGGAATCCATTGTGGTTCGTGCAGGGCTTTCAGACTTGACCATGACAGATGTTTAGGATGCGACTGGGCTAATGAAATGTTGAGGAAAAGCAGGGACAGCAAGAAGGGATGCACTTTCTGGGAGTGCGTTGTAAGCAAGAATGCAGAGTGCTGTCTTGCGTGTGACGAATTTCCATGTCAAACGCACTATGACCCAAAAGAGGCAATCTACACTAAACAAGCCCTAGACATGTGGAAAGAATTGCGAAAAACTGGTCTCACCTTCTGGGGAAAAAGAGAAGAGCTGGAAAAATCTATCAGACGTGACCCAAAAGCCAAATGACAAACTAACCATTCACATGCATATTTCTCGACTTTACAGAAAAGCTATAACTGAATTTGACTGTGCACAGAAAAAAGAGGGATTTGCGGGAACTAATGGCGACGTCTCCAATGGATGGCGGGTTGAAATCCCACCCCCTCGCACCAGCAAGGAAAAAATGGTGCTGGCGTCATGACAATTCCGGTTTATTGCTCTGAAACGGGCTATCAAAAACGTTCTCAATCTTTCTGCCGCGAGCAATTAATAATTGAAGTTTCCAAAACCTTTGATGGGCAGGTATGCTAGAGTTTTGTGACAGGGATTCGTAATTTGCCCGCGCTAAACGCTAGTCGTTCTTTCTTGTTGCCGCAAGGATGCAGTCACATAACATTAAATAGAATTTTATGGATGTGCTGCTAAGGTGAAGAAAATGGTATTAGGAGAAAAACTTTGGGAAGGCAAGGGCAAGAGCGCTGGTCCTGGTTTCATAAAATATGTTGGAATGGAAGGCGTGGCATCTATGTACTCGTGGAATGCTCAGTTGAAGGGTACAGGACGCGCAAAGGGCACAGACTTGAACTTTAACGCGACTGGCAAAAGCATGACTCCACCGAAGGGTATCGGCAAATCCAAAACTCAAGGCGTCTTTATGAATATGAGCGGTGACATGGGTATCCTCAAAGGCTTCGATCTTATGAAGATGGCCGGCGGAAAACCGGGAGCCGTGGGCCTGTACACTTTCATGACCATGTCAGAGAAGCTTGGCTGGATGAATGACATCATAGCAGTCGTGACATTCGACGCGTTGGACCCAATGTGGAATGAAATGAACATCACGATCCACGAATGGAAATAGAAAGATCAACAACGAAGAACCGTGCGCCCGAACCCCTTTTTTCATCTTCAATATTCGTCGCTTTTCCAGCACACATTTGTAACACAGAACTTGGGAGGCAGCATGACCGGCAATATTGAACCGTTTTTCGAATAACACGCGGAAAAGCTTTTTCGTGAGAAGAGATGAACTCGAATTGCCTGCTCTAACTTCTAGCTAGCATGTGGAAACATATTAAAGTGGAAAATTAATCAGTTATGGCGCGCGTCTAGTGCTGCTAATTGGTTATATATTAGATTGTCAAAGGTTGGATTGGAAGACCGAGTATGAAACCTGAACATCCTAAGCGAATTAAGAAGGATAAATCCGAACGAAAAAATTCAACTGATGCTCTAAAGGATAGACAGCCCGAAGTAGCTCAACAAAAGAAACCTGTGGCTTCTTCGAAGTTGCGTGAAGCCTACTTCACCAAGATAGAATGGGTGAAAAAACGACTTCCCAGTTTGAAGGAAGAAGGACACGCAACGAAAGAAACGAAATCAGAAGCGTCATAAGAAGCTCGAACAAGCATTAC
>Ga0187778_10002060_pt1 | contig 13838 bp, 12 predicted proteins | sample 1015_Q2_SP5_20_M_FD_132418 | JGI IMG/M metagenome (GOLD analysis project Ga0187778, IMG submission 132418) | Tropical peat soil microbial communities from peatlands in Department of Meta, Colombia - 1015_Q2_SP5_20_MG | ecosystem: Environmental > Terrestrial > Soil > Wetlands > Peat | place... | reverse complement strand
AGCCGCCGCCCAGCGCGCGGAACAGGTCGACGGTCAGCTCCGCACGGCGCGCCTCGGCGTCGACGACTACGCGCTCCTGAGCCAGCAGGCGGTCCTGCGCGATCAGCACCGTGAGGTAGTTGGCGAGCCCGCTCTTGTAGCGCAACAGCGCGAGATCAAAAGCCCGGGACAGAGAGGTGAGCGCGGCACGATTCGCGGTCTGCTCGGCCTCGAGCGCCTGCAGGGACGCGACCTCCTGGGCCACCTCGCGAAAGGCGTTGAGCACGCCCTGGTTATAGAGCGCGACCGCGGATTCGTAGTCGGCGTCGGCGCCGTGCAGACCGGCCCGCAGCCGGCCCGAGTCGAAGATCGGCAATGACAGCGCCGGGCCCACGCTCCAGATGTAGTTGCCACCTTCAAGCAGATGGCCGGGGTTGACCGACTCGAAGCCGATGAATGCGGCCAGGTTGAGGTTGGGATAGAACGCGGCGCGCGCGGCACGAACACCCGTGCTGGCTGCCTCCACCTCAAGCAGCAGCGCCGCCACGTCCGGCCGCCTCGCGACCAGATCGGCGGGTAATGTCTCCGGGGGCGCGAGCGCGGCGTCCTTGAGCACCGGCCGCGCCAGGTGCGTCGCCGCCCCGGGTCCCTGCCCGCAGAGCGCGACAATCTGATACTCGAGCAGCCGGCGCTGCTCGTCCGCGCCGGTGACTTCAGCGTCCGCCTGCGCGAGCGCGCCGCGTGCTGTCTCGACCTCCACCTCCGTGTCGAGTCCCGCGCCGGCCCGCTGGCGCGTGAGGTCGAGAAGATCGGCGCGGCTCTTGCGCGAGGCGCGCGCGGTATCGAGCGCGCGGTAGGCGTGATCGAGCTGCACGTAGGTCTTGACGACGCTGGATGCGACCAGGAGCTCGCTGGCCGCGGAATCGACTTCCGCTGCGCCGGCGCGCAGCGATTCACGATCCGCAGTCAGCCGAGCGCGATGCCACGGATCCAGGTCCCAGGAGAGATCAGCGGCGAGGCGCGCGTCATTGAACGTGGAGCCGGCAATCGGCGGCGGGAACAGGCCGGTCTCGGAATAGCGCGTGCGTGGCAGCTGTGCGTCCAGGGTCACGACCGGCCCGCGCGCGGCGCTCGCGCCTTCGGCGACCGCGCGCGCGGAGGCCAGGTGGGCGCGCGCAGCAGCCAGGGTGGGGCTGGCGGCGAGCGCTTCACTGACCAAGCCATCGAGGGCGCTGTCGCCGAACGCGTGCCACCACTCGCGCTCGAGCGGCGGAGTCTGTGCAACCTTGGTGACCCCCTCAAGCGCATCGGCCGGCACGGGGGCCGAAGATTTCGGGCGCGGTCCGGGACTGGCGCAGCTGCCGAGCGCGAGCGCGATCAACACCAGCGTTGCGCGCGCAGTCCTCATGCCAAGCGCTCCGTGCCCGACTCGACCAGCAGCGCGGCGTGCAGGTGCTCGAGGAAGGCGCCCAGGAACCGTTGGTCGCAGAGTTGCGTGCCGGGTACCACGCAGGCAAAGGAGTGGTCCCAGCACTGCACGTACAGGAGCGGCCCGATGATGAAGTGCACGTAGCAATCGACGTCGACGCGGCGAAATTCGCCGCGGGCGATGCCGCGCTCGAGGATACGCCGCTGCAGCCAGCGGCCGGGCTCGATCACATGCTCGTAATAGAACCGGGCGAGCGCCGGGAAATTGCCGGCTTCGGAGAACATGAGCTTGGGCAGCGCGGACGCCTTGGTCATCACGACGCCCTGCCACCACGCGGTGACCACCTGGTCGAGGAGCTCGATGCTCGGTCCTTCGAACTCCCTGAGCACCGCGCGACCGCGGTGGATCAAGGCGCCGAGCGTGGCGTGCACAACCGCCTCGAACAGATCCTGCTTATTGCGGAAGTAGCGGTAGACGGTGCCCTTGGTCACCCCCGCCTGCCCGGCGATGTCTTCCAGGCGCGCGCCGGCGTAACCGCGCTCCACGAAGACCTCGAGCGCTGCCTGAATCAGCTCGCCAGGGCGCGCGTCCTTGCGACGCATGCGCGGCTTGATGGAGGTGAGATGTCCGGCCTCTTGCTGAGACAGCACGGCGGGCCCTTTCGCCTTTAATGACTTTTAGGTTACTAGCTGGCGTCCCCTGAGCCGCGCCAGTGTACTTGAGGATTCGTTAATGACCGAAGATTTTTTTGTGTTTTTCGCCCCATGCGCCGCATGGGTTGGCCTCGCGGCCGTCCATTTCCTCGGCTATGGTTCGCAGTTCTTCCGCCCGGTACCGGAGCGCCCATGCGACCCCTTCGCCACCCTGACACCCGCAGCCTCGACCCCCAATTCACGCGCCGTGAGGCCATGGTGACCACACTGGCCGCGGGCTTCGCACTCGCCGTGGAGCCGGTGTCCGCCGAGACGATCACCACCGATGCCAAGGGGCTCATCGCCGGCGCGGTCGAAATTCCAGTCAAGGACGGCAAGATTCCGGGATACCGCGCCATGCCAGACCGGGCGGGCTCCAACCCGGTGGTGCTGGTGGTCCAGGAGATCTTCGGGGTCCACGAGCACATCCGCGACCTGTGCCGGCGCTTCGCCAAGGCCGGCTATTTCGCGGTCGCGCCCGAGCTCTACGCCCGCCAGGGCGATGTCTCGAAGCTCCCGGACATCGACGCGGTCATGAAGGTGGTCATGACCGTACCCGATGCGCAGGTCATGAGCGACCTGGATGCCACCGCGGCGTGGGCGAAGTCCACCGGCCACGGCGACAGCTCGAAACTCGTGGTCACGGGATTCTGCTGGGGCGGGCGCATCACCTGGCTCTATGCCGCGCACAACCCGCAGCTCAAGGCGGGCGTCGCCTGGTACGGGCGGCTGAAAGGCGACGCGACGGCGCTGCAGCCCAAATACCCGCTCGACCTGGTCGCCGACATCAAAGCGCCCGTGCTCGGCCTTTATGGCGGCAAGGACCAGGGCATTTCGCAGGACAGCGTCGAAGCGATGCGCGCGGCGCTCAAGGCGGCAGGCAAACCCGGGGAGATCGTGGTCTACCCGGATGCCGGGCACGGCTTCAACGCCGATTACCGGCCGAGCTACAACGCCGAGGCAGCGACCGACGGCTGGAAGCGGGCGCTCGCCTGGTTCGCCTCGCACGGCGCCGCAGCGCGCGCCGTCGCTTGATGAGGTCCAGTGATCCGCCGGGCGCGCAATCCCGCGCGCCCGCGGGAGCCCGGCCATGATTGAGCTTTACTACTGGCCGACGCCGAACGGCCACAAGATCACCATCTTCCTCGAGGAAGCCGGACTCCCCTACGAGATCCGGCCCGTCAATATCGGCACCGGCGAGCAGTTTGCCCCGGAGTTTCTCGCGCTCTCGCCCAACAACCGCATGCCGGCGATTCTCGATCGCGAACCCGCCGACGGCGGCGAGCCGATCGGCGTGTTCGAATCGGGCGCGATCCTCATCTATCTTGCCGAGAAAACCGGCCGGTTCCTGCCCGCCTCCGGTCGCGCGCGCAAGACCGTGCTCGAGTGGCTGATCTGGCAGGTGGCCGGCCTCGGGCCCATGGCCGGCCAGAACAATCACTTCGCGCGCTACGCCATGGAAAAGATTCCGTACGCGATCGATCGCTACGTCAACGAGACCAACCGGCTGTTCGGCGTACTCGACGGGCAGCTCAGGGGTCGGGACTACGTGGCCGGCGAGTACTCGATCGCGGACATGGCGTGCTATCCGTGGGTCGTGCCCTACGAACGCCTGTCGCAGAGGTTGGAGGATTTTCCTGCGCTCGCGGCCTGGTTCCGGCGCATGGCGGCGCGGCCGGCGGTCGTGCGCGCCTACCAGCGCGGCACGCCGTGGACGACGACGGCACCGTTGTCGGATGAAGCGCGGAAAATCCTCTTCGGCCAGACGGCGGCGAGCACTCGCCGTTAGCGATCAGTGCTCCGCAGCGTGGCGCGGGGTGTGGGCCTGGGTCAGCTCCTGCTGGCGGCGCGGCAGCACCGCCTCGTAGTGACTCAGATCCAGCGTATAGCTGCCCTCGCCGCCGGTCGCGGATTTCAGGCGTGCGTGATAGTCACTGAGTTCCGCCAGAGGCGCGAGCGCGGCGATCGAGACCCGATTGCCGGGCAGCGACTGGCTGCCGGTCACCCGGCCACGGCGCGTGGCCAGGTCGGCGGCGATGTCGCCCTGCGAATTGACCGGCACCGTGATGTCGGCGCGCACGATCGGCTCCAGGATCACCGGGCCGGCCTGGGCCACGGCCTCCTGGAACGCGCGCCGCCCGGCGATGACAAAGGCGATTTCCTTGGAGTCGACCGGATGGTGCTTGCCGTCGAGCACGGTCACGCGCACATCCTGGAATGGAAATCCGGCAATCACGCCTTCGGTGAGCACCTGGCGCACGCCTTTCTCGATCGCCGGGATGAACACGTGGGGAATCGCCCCGCCAAATACCTCGTCGACGAACTCAAAACCCGCGCCGCGCGCTAATGGCTCGACCTTGAGTTTCACCTCGCCGAACTGACCGGCGCCGCCCGTCTGCTTCTTGTGGCGGTAGAGCGCTTCCGCCGTGCGCGTGATGGTTTCGCGGTACGGGATGCGCGGCGGGCGGGTCTTGAGCGCCACCCCGAAGCGTTCCGTCATGCGCTCGAGCACGACCCGCAGATGCAATTCCCCCATCCCGTACAGCACCGTCTCGTGTTCTCCCGGGTGCTGCTCGATGCGCAGACACGGATCCTCATCCACCAGCTTGTGCAGCGTATCCGCCACCCGCTGCTCGTCGCCGCGGCGCTCGGGCTCGATCGCGAGACCCAGCATCGCCGGCGGCAGCGGGCTGGGGCGCAGGTGAAAGTTGTCCTCGTCGTGCGAATCGTGCACGACGGCGTCGAAATGCAGGTCGTCTACTTTCGCGATCGCGCAGATCTCGCCGGGCCCGGCCGCGGGGATCTCGCGTGTCTCCTTGCCCTGCAGCCGGTACAGGTGCGCCACGCGAAACGCCTTGCGCGCCGAACCCACGTAGAGCTGCTGGCCGATGCGGATCGTGCCCTGATGCACCCTGAGCACGCCGAGCTTGCCGACGAACGGGTCGACCAGGATCTTGAATACGTGCGCGACCACGTGCAGCGCGGGATCGGGCTTGACTGTGACCGGGCTCGCGGCAGCGCCCTCCCCGGCCATGAATTGCGGCGGGTTGCCTTCGGCGGGGGTGGGCGCGAGGCGCACCAGCGCGTCCAGGAGCTCGGCAAGGCCCGCGCCGGTCTCGGCGGACACGAAGCACACCGGAATCAGGTGCCCGTCGCGCAGCGCTTTCTCGAACGCGCTGTGCAGCTTATCGAGGTCGAGCTCCGCACCCTGCTCGAGGTAGGCGGCCATCAGGTCCTCATCGACCTCGACCACCTGATCGACGATCGACTCGTGGGCAGCGGCCACCGAGGAGAAGTCGGTGGCCGGACCCTCGCGGGAAAAGAAACAGTCGACCACGCGCTTGCCGCCATCGGCGGGCAGGTTGAGCGGCAGGCATTCGCGCCCGAAGGCCTCGCGCAATTCATCGAGCACGGCGCCCGGGCGTGCTTCGCGCGCATCGATTCGGTTCACGATCAGGAACCGGCACAGTCCGCGCTCGGCCGCATCCGCCATGACCCGGTGGGTGACCTGCTCCGGTCCGGTGGCCGCGTTCACCACGATCGCCGCCGTTTCCACCGCACCCAGGACCCGCACGGACCGGCCGACGAAATCCGGCAGCCCCGGAGTGTCGATCAGGTTGACGCGCCGGCCATCGGCGTCGAATCCGCATACCGTGGCATCGAGCGAATGCAGGAGCCGCTTCTCCTGCGGATCGAAGTCGCACACGGTGCTGCCGCGGGCGATGCTGCCTTTGGCGCGGATCGCTCCGGAGGCGTGCAGTAATGCCTCGGCGAGCGAGGTTTTGCCGGCGCCGGTGTGGCCGACCAGCGCCAAGTTACAGATAGACGATTCGGCCATCCCCGACCCCCGGTACCCGTCTTGTGCCACACCCGAGTTGCCAGTCCCACGCTACCGAAACTCATAAGTTCGCGCCAGCCGAGCAACGGGCCAGGCGGCGCCGGATCCGGGTCCGGTCTATGCTCTGGGAGCGCGCATAACTCTCGGATGGAGAACGGAATGGCCAGCACGACGTTCGGGCTGATCGGGTTGGGCCGGATGGGCGCCAACATGGCGCGGCGGCTGGCGCAGGCCGGGCATCCGGTACTGGCCTACGACCCCGCCGAGGCCGCGCGCGCTTCGGTTGCAGGCGAACGCGGACTCTCGACCGTCGCCGCCCTCCCCAAGCTGGTTGAGGGGCTGACCGCTCCCCGGATCGTCTGGATCATGGTGCCAGCCGGTGCCCCGACCGAGCAGACGATTGAATCGCTGGTGCCGTTATTGGCCGCGGGCGACCTGATCGTCGACGGCGGCAACGCCGATTTCCGCGACAGCCTGCGGCGCGCGCAGGCGCTCAAGGCTCGGCGCATCGAGTTTGTCGACGCCGGAGTCTCGGGCGGGATCTGGGGGCTGAGTGCGGGCTATGGACTCATGGTGGGCGGATCGCAGGCCGCCGTTCAACGACTCACTCCGTATCTGAAGGCACTGGCCCCGGCGCCTGACCAGGGCTGGGTGCATTGCGGCGCGGCCGGCAGTGGCCACTACGTCAAGATGGTGCACAACGGGATCGAGTACGGCCTGATGCAAGCCTATGCCGAGGGCTTTGCGCTGATGCACGCGCAGCCGGAGTTCAAGCTCGATCTCGCGGCCATTGCCGAGGCCTGGCGCAGCGGCACCGTGATCCGGTCCTGGCTTTTGGATCTCGTGGCCGGCGCGCTCAAGGGCGACGCGGAGCTCACCCAGGTTCCGCCTTACGTCGCCGACTCGGGCGAAGGCCGCTGGACGCTGCGCGAGGGACTCAATCAGGGCACGCCCACTCCGGTACTGGCCGCAGCCCTCATGGCGCGTTTCGCGAGCCAGGGCAAGGGTGACTACGCGGCGCGATTCCTGGCACAGCTGCGCCACGTTTTTGGCGGCCATCCCACGGGTTCTGGTCCCCGTTAACCGGGCGCAGCGGCGCGATCGGCGATCAGGGTCGCGTGCTCCTGCCGGACCCGCCCTGCGGGAATGGAACTGTTCTTCGCCAAGAGCCGCGCGAGCGCGGGCCGTTTCTCGGAACCGGTCACGAGCCAGAGCACGGCCCGCGCGCGATTGATCGCCGGGAACGTCAGGCTCAGGCGCACCGTGCCCTCATAGCTCTGGCTGACGCCGACCTCGGCGTCGGTCACCTCACACAGCGGGTCGCCCGGCGTCAGTGAGGCGGTGTGGCCGTCGGCGCCGAGGCCGAGCTGGACGACATCGAGAACCGGCGGTGTGCCGGCAGTGGCGCACAGCAACTCCTGATAACTCAGCGCCGAGGTCGCGAGCGGCGCATCGACCGGCATCGGGTGAAAGCGCGCGGCTTCGAGCCGATCTGCGCTCACCAGAATCGAGCTCAGGCGGCTGGCGTTGCGGCGCGGGTCATCGGCCGCAACGACGCGCTCGTCGACCTGAAACAGCTCGATCGCGCGCCACGGGGGATTCATCTCGACCAGTCGCGCGAGCGCGCTCCACGGCGTACGCCCGCCGGACAGCGCGAGCACGCAGCGGCCCCGTTCCTGAACCGCTTCCGCGATCCGCTCGCTCAAGAATTCCGCGGCGGCCCGAGCGGCGTCCGCATCGGTGGGCTCAACGGTCAGGCGCACGAGCGCTGGCGCAGACTGGATCGTGCCACCCGCCCGGTGGTCCAACACGCTGAGCGCGCGCCGGACCCCAGGAGCCCTTCTCGTACGGCTCGACGTCGGGCGCGGTCGCGAGCAGCCGGTCCACCAGCGCCCACGACGCCTCGACCGCATCCTCGCGCGCGAACAGCGACTGGTCACCCGCCATGGCGTCGCCGATGAGGCGCTCGTACGGCAGCTGGAACTGCGATTCGTGATTGAAGAACGACAGCTCGCGCGACTCCCCAAGCATTCCCTCTCCGGGCCGCTTGGCGCGCGCGCCCAGCGCGATCTCGACGCGATCCGGGCCGAGCCGGAACCGCAGATAGTTCTTGTGAGTGCCGGTCGCGCCCGGAAACACCTGCTGCGGCGGCGGCGTGAATGTCACCACCACCTCGGTGGCATCCACTGTCAGACATTTGCCGGCGCGGATATAGACCGGCACTTGCCCCCAGCGCCACGAGTCGATGGCAAGGCGCAGAGCGACGAAGGTCTCGGTGGCCGAGTGCGGGGACACGCCGGGCTCTGTGCGATAGCCCTGGTATTGCCCGCGCACCACGCTCGGGGCAGGCCCCTCCTGGGTGGCGCGCAGCACCTTGACCCGCTCATCGCGCAGCGCCTCGTTCGACTCGCCGACTGGCGGCTCCATGGTCAGCATCGACAACACCTGCAGCAGGTGGTTCTGAACCACGTCGCGCACGGTGCCCAGTTCCTCGTACAGCGCGCCGCGGCCATCCACGCCGATGCGCTCGGCCATGGTGATCTGGATGCTCTCCACGAGGTTGCGGTTCCAGAGCGGCTCCAGGAACGAATTGGCGAAGCGAAAGAACAGCAGGTTCTGCACCGCCTCCTTGCCCAGGTAGTGGTCGATGCGAAACACGGACGGCTCAGGAAATGCCGCCGCCAGCACCCGGTTGAGGCTCTGCGCCGAGGCCAGGTCGCGGCCGAAGGGCTTCTCGACCACGACCCTGGCGCCGTGCGTCAGTCCCGCCTCGGCCAGGTTGCCGATCAGTACCGGAAACAGGCTGGGCGGGATCGCGAGGTAGTACAGCGGATGCGCCGCCGCCCCCAGGGCCGCCTTGATGCTCGCGCACGTGGCCGGGTCGCGGTAGTCACCGTTGACGACGGACAGGTGGCGGGTGAGCCGCGCGGCGGCCTCGGGATCGCTCTTGCCCTGCGCGCGCAGACTGGCCTGGATGCGCGCGTCGAGCACGGCCTGGTCAGCATCACGCGCGACCCCGATCAGCGGCACCTCGAGCAGGCCACGCCGCGCGAGCGCGGCCAGCGCCGGAAAGATCTTGCGGTAGGCAAGGTCGCCCGTGACCCCGAAGATGACCAGCGCATCAACCTGCCCGTTGCTCTTCATGCTCGATGTCCCGCGCGCATCCCGGTCCGTCAGTCGAGCGGTCCGATGAAGTCGGGCTTGCCCAGTTCGATGCCGTTGTGGCGCAGAATCGCGTAGGCCGTGGTCAGATGGAAATAGAAGTTCGGCAGCGAGAAGCCGAGCAGGTACTGCAGACCCTTGAAGTTGAGAATGCGCTGCCCGGCCTTGATCTCCACCGCCCGCTCCTCCTGACCGTCGATCTGCGCCGGCGTCAGGGCCTCGATCACTGCGAGTGTCTTGTCGATGCGGGCGTACAGATCCGCGAAGCTGGCTTCGCTGTCAGCAAAGCTCGGCGGCTCCTTGCCGGCCAGCCTCGAGCAGGTGCCTTTGGCAAAATCGCAGGCGATCTGCACCTGCCGCACCAGGGGAAACATGTTGGGGTAGAGGCGCGACTGCAGCAGCACCGCGCCTTCGACCTTCATCTGCTGCGCCTGTGAGTCGGCCTTGGCCAGCACTGCGCGCAGCTGCTTCAAGCCGCGCGTGAATGCCGGAACCGAGGCCTGGTAGAGCGTAATCGCCATGTCTGCCTCCAGCACCGTGAAAAGAACCGACCATTGTCCGGATTGGCGCGCGCGCCGCAACGCCCGCGCGCGGCGTTGCCAGGGTCGAACGTGCCGTGACAGTCTGGCGCGATGCCTGCAGTGACCCTCTACGAACTGGCCGGAGCCGATCCCGGGCTGCGCTTCAGCCCCTACTGCTGGCGCTCGCGCCTGGCGCTCGCGCACAAAGGCCTCGCCGCTACCACCGTCGCGTGGCACTACCATGAACGCGAGGCGCTCTCGTTCTCGGGCCAGGACCGGGTGCCGGTGCTCATCGACGGTGAGACTATCGTGGCCGATTCATGGGCAATTGCCGTTTACCTCGACAAACACTATCCCGAGCGCCCGCAGCTGTTCGGCGGCGATCCCGGGGCCGTGCGATTCATCAACACCTGGACCGATTCGGTGCTGCACCCGGCGCTGCTGCGGGTCGTGCTACTCGATATCTATGCCGTGATCGACGCGCGCGACCGCGACTATTTCCGCAGCAGCCGGGAACGGCGCTACGGCGCCAGCCTCGAAGCCTACTGCGCCGATCGTGCGGCACATCTTGCGGGGCTTACGACCGTGCTCGTGCCGTTGGAGACGCTGCTGGCGCAGCAGCCGTACCTGGCCGGAGATCGCCCTGCCTATGCGGATTACATTGTCGCAGGCACGTTCCAGTGGATACGCTGCATCGGCGGCCCACCGCTCGGTACTCCCGGTGGTCCGGTTGAGGTCTGGTGGCAGCGCATGCTCGACGCGTTCGACGGGCTGTTGCGGCGCGCGCCGGCGCGGCATCGCGCTGCGGCGTGATCACGGCGGGGACGATGCAAAGGAGCGGACCCATGTACGGCATTCGATCGATATCTCTCTTGTTGCTGCTGGCCGCAACGGTACCGGCGTCGGCCGCACCGCCCGCGTACATTCTCGAGAAGCGCGTCGCCATCGGCGGCCCCGGCGGCTGGGACTATCTGACGATCGATGCCGACGCACGCCGCCTCTACATCGCGCGCTCCGACCGCGTCCAGGTGCTCGACCTGGACAAGGGCGTGGTGACCAGCGAAATCCGGCCCGCCAACGGGGTCCACGGCGTGGCGCTCGCGGCTAATCTCAAGCGCGGCTTCGTCAGCAACGGCCGCGACAATTCGGTGACGGTCTTTGATCTCGGCCCGCTCAAGACGATTCAGGTGGTGAGCATTCCGGCGCAGAACCCGGATGCGATCCTGTACGTGCCTGAGGCCGGCCGCGTGCTGACCTTCAACGGTCGCAGCAAAGACATCACTGCGCTCGACGCCAGCACGCTGGCCGTCGTCGGCCACCTCACAGTGGGTTCGAAGCCCGAGTTTGCGGCCGGCGATGGCGCGGGCCGGGCCTTCGTCAATCTCGAGGACGAGAAAGGCGCGATCGCCGTCATCGATGTGAAGACCCTGTCGCTGACCGCGACCTGGCCCATGGCAGGTTGTAAGGAGCCGACTGGGCTCGCCATCGACCGCGCGCACCACCGCCTGTTCTCCACCTGCGACGACGGGGTCATGGCGGTGACCGACAGCAGTAACGGTCGCGCTGTCGCGCGCGTGGCGATCGGCAAGGGCCCGGACGCCGCGGCCTTTGATGCCGACCAGGGCCTCGTGTTCGTCTCGAACGGCGAAGGCACGCTGACCATCGTGCACGAGGACGATCCGGACCACTACACGGTCAGCGCAACGGTGGCGACCGAACCGAGCGCACGCACGCTTGCGCTCGACACCAAGACCCACAAGGTGTGGCTGGTCGCCGCCAAGTTCGGGCCGCCGCCGGCGGCGACCGAATCCGAACCGCACCCGCGCGCCCCGGTGCTGCCCGATTCCTTCACCGCGCTCGTGGTCGGCCCGGGTTCAGGCCCGACCACGCACTGATCGGCAGCGTCACCCGAGGTCGAGGGATTCGCGGCGCGGCGGCGTCGGCACCACGTCGCGCCGGAGCTGCGCGAAGATCCAGGCCGATGCCGCGGTCATGAGCCCGATGCAGATGAAGGTCGCATGAAAGGCCGGCACGGCGCCCTGCGCCGTGCCGTAGGCGCTCGCGAACCCGCCCAGCAGCCCGCCGGCCGCGGCGACGCCCAGGCTCATCGACAGCATCTGCACCATCGACAGCAGGCTGTTGCCGCCACTGGCGAATTCCGCCGGCAGATCTTTGAGCGTCACGGTATTCATGGCGGTGAACTGCAGTGAGTTGCAGGCCCCGAAGACCGCGAGCTGCAGCACCCTGATGCCCCACCACTCGCTGCCCTTCAAGAGCGCGAAACTCGCCATCAGGAGCCCGATGCAGAGCGTGTTGCTGATCAGCACGCGCCTGTACCCCAGGCGCCGGATCAGCGGCGTGACGCCCTGCTTCACGGCGATGGCGGCGGCCGCCACCGGGATCATGGTGACACCGGCGCGAGCCGGGGAATAACCGAGGCCGACCTGCAGAAACAGGGGAATCAGGAACGGCATGGCGCCACCGCCCAGGCGCGCGAACAGATTGCCGATCAGCCCAATGCCGAAGGTCGGGATGCCAAAGAGGCGCGGCGGGAACAGCGGCTGCGCGCTCTGCGCGGCGTGCAGCCAATAGCCAGCGAGCGCGGCGAGCCCGAACACCAACAGCACCAGCACCGTCGCGTGCGCGAGGCCAAGCTCGGTGAGTCCGTCGAGTGCCAGCGACACCGCGACCATGCCAGTCGCGATCATGAGGTAGCCCCCGAGATCGAATCGGCCCAGCTGAACGCCGCGCGTGTCCGGCATCGAGCGCAGAGTGGCCAGGCAGCCGGCGAGTGCGATCGGCACGTTGATCCAGAAGATCCAGTGCCAGGAGGCGTATTCCGCGAGCCAGCCCCCGAGCGTCGGGCCGATGAGTGGCCCGACCAGGCCGGGGACCGCGATCACGCTCATCACCGGCAGGAACTCGTCGGGGCTGCAGCTGCGCATGACCGCAAGCCGCCCGACCGGCAGCAGCATCGCCCCGCCCAGGCCCTGAACCGCGCGCGAGGCGACCAGCAACGGCAGCGTCGGTGACAACGCGCACAGGGCAGAGCCCGCGCCGAACAGCAGCACCGCGGCGAAGTACGCGCGGCGCGTGCCGACCTTGTCGGCGAACCACCCGGAGGCGGGGATCGCCATGGCCATGGTCAGCGCGTACGCGATCACCACCGACTGCATCTGCAGCGGGCTCTCGCCCAGATTCGTCGCCATCACCGGGAGCGCGGTGTTGACGATGGTCGCGTCCAGCGTCTGCATGAAGAAGCCGGCCGCGACCAGCCACAGCAGAGATCGTGGAGCTTGGGTGTCTGGCATCATGGTCGGTGACCGTGGCCCTGGGCGGCCTATACCACCGGATCCGGGGCCCAGCCGCGACCCATTGCCGCATCGGCCCGCAGGAATGTTAACGTAATGCCCCAGTGAACCTCGCGACCCCCAACGGACCCCGGCGCGAGCCGCGCATGCGCAACGTTGCTGCGCTGGAGCGTGGCTTGCGGCTCCTGTTATCCCTCAACGTCGCGGACGGCCTGCGCCTGTCGGATGCCGCGCGCCAGGCCGGCCTGCACAAGACGACCGCCCTGCGCCTGTTTCATACCCTCGAGCGCCTCGCCTTCGTGCATCGCGATGTCGACGGCCGGTACGCCGTGGGCCCGGCGCTCTACGTCCTCGCGCGCGTGGTCGCCGCCGACCGGTTCCTCGGTCACCTGGTCGGCCCCGCCCTCGGCCACCTGACCCAAGCCACCAACGAGGCGAGCGCGTTCTTCGTGCGCCATGGCGAAGAGCGGCTGTGTGTCGCGGCCGTACGCGGCACCTTCCCCATTGGCTACAACCTGCGGATCGGCGAGGTCATGCCGCTCGATGACACCGCGGCGGGTCAGGTGTTGCGCCGATTCGCCGCCGGCCGGCCGCCCGGCCCACTCGACGGCGCACTCGCAACGAGCCTCGGCGCCGGGGACCCGGAGCTCGCGCAGATCGCGGCACCGGTGTTCGAAGCCGACGGCCGGCTGCTGGGTGCGCTGACTCTGGCGGGGACCGTGAACCGGTTCGGCGCGCCGGGGCACCTGCCGACGCTGCAGAGCGTGATGACTCAGAGGGCGGCCGAACTCAACGCCGCACTGGCCCCGGTCGGGGCGAGCGGGTCGTAAGCGGAATCGAGGCCCGCCGCGGATCGCGGGATCTGTCAGCCCAGGAGCCCGAACCAGTCCCGGGTGTCGTCCCCGT
>Ga0187778_10002059_pt1 | contig 13841 bp, 14 predicted proteins | sample 1015_Q2_SP5_20_M_FD_132418 | JGI IMG/M metagenome (GOLD analysis project Ga0187778, IMG submission 132418) | Tropical peat soil microbial communities from peatlands in Department of Meta, Colombia - 1015_Q2_SP5_20_MG | ecosystem: Environmental > Terrestrial > Soil > Wetlands > Peat | place... | reverse complement strand
TGTTTAGATTAGACAGAGCTGGAACTCCTTGTTTGCCCATGGTGTACGTCTTGGAAACATTTTCCATCTTAAGAACAGGCTCACTCGTATCTCATCGCCTCTGCAGGTTTTGTTCTGGATGCCCTCCAAGCAGGATATAGACTGCCCAGAGCTCCAAGCACCACGGCTACGCCAATCGCTAACAGAATTGTTTGAATGGTCGGAAAAGTTGCGGCTACAGCAGCTCCTACTGCTCCAGGATTAGCGAACCCGTTTCCAAAACTGACCATAAAAGAGCGTCCGCCACGGTACCCGGTTGAGCCCAATGGGTTAAATGGAAGCAGAATTCCTGAAAGGAACGATGCCCCGACGCTCCCTAGAGCGATGCCTAATACGCCGGCTGCAAGGCTTAAAACAGTTCCTTCTAGCACAAACTGGCTCATAACGTTCGAGTTGCTGAAACCAAGCGCTTTGAGCGTGCCAATTTCCTTGGTCCTTTCGCGTACAGTGTACAACATAACAAACAGGACTATTACGCTTGTCGCTACAATTGCTATGGCGATCTCTTCGGTTGCCGTAGTTTGTGTCTGGCTGAGCGCTGAATCAGCGCTGGTCAGCGTTTGATTATAGAATGCCGTCATGTTTTGAATGCTGCTTTGTCTGTCGTCAGGCGTTTGGGCAGTCAAGTAGTCAGGTGTTTGCTTCGTCGTTCCGCCTGAGTATACTGTAACTCCACCTGAAAACATGTTTGTAATCTGGTTTGCAATTGAGTTGACAACATTGTCTGAGCTACTGTTGGTGAATACGTACATGCTGCTTATCATCCAGTTAAGGTTGGTCAAGGACTGAGCGTCCGATATGTTCATGTATAAGGTTCTCGTTTCCAAAGGGCTTGTCGATCCGTGTATGCCTACCACTTTGAAATCCTGGCCAAGGATGTTGGCCTGATCGCCGAGTCCAACTCCGAAATATCCTGTATTGTTAATGCTCATAACCACAACTCCACTGTCTCCTTCCTGAAGGTTCCTTCCTTCTGTTATGTTAGTTGGCAAAATGCTGCTGTAGACGTTATCGATCAAAGAAGAATTCAGAGGGACACCCTCGATCATGTAGTCTTCAACAAATCGGGGAAACGTGTAACCTCTGAAAGTGGCCGTCTCGTTATGTCCCTCAGATACTTCAAGAATAGGCGCGACTTCTTGAACGCCTGGGATAGAGCTTATGTTATCCACCACACTTTGATCCATGTAATCTTGCTCTGCTCCGAACATGCCACTCCGAAAACCTCCCACGTATCCTCCAGGCGTACCAGAAGAGGAACTTAATGGGGAGAGGCTGCATATTATCAGTGAATTACTTTGGTTAATCAGTTCCTGCACAGTGTTGATATCGTTGGTGTAGATTGTATTCATATTCTGTGTAGCTTGTTGATTTGCTACGACACCTGATGGAATAGAAACCATGATGGCCATCGAGAAGCTGAGGGCGACGATTACTATCAATGCCCTCATCTTCCTTCTGGAAATATTCCTAAATGCTCTGGTCAATATGCTCAAATATTCTACCCTCGCGCGAAATGCTTCTTCGATTTAAGGAAGATTGATAGGTGGCAATATGAAGCAGTTAATTCTAGAATTCTCTCTGAACTAGAACTGAAGTCGCATTGTTCCACTGCTGCTGCCTCCGTGCTTCTTCGTAGTTTCCTATCGACAACAATGAGCTATTAAACCGTTTTTCAGAATTGGACCCAATTCCGTTCCAAATCTGAGAACTAACTAGTGGCCATGGCATGCGATAAGAGGGGGAAGTTTATGATTGAAACCCAAGCAAGCAGGATTTGAATTGCCATTTTAGGCCAAAGGTTGGTTTCTTTTTGGTGGATCTGAACCCTGATGATTCCAAGATCATCCATTCCCTTCGTGGCCATTGGATTTGATCGTTTTCTGGTTGTTTCAAAACGATCTGCTGTGAGAAGGAGCTTGTCCTGGCTCGATACGTTACCGCAGACGTTGGACCAAGCGAATAACTCACAATAAGAACTGATCTTCTATAACTGTATGATTTTCAGCGCACATTTTCGCGTCAAGCAATTGGGTTTTTCTGCCTTTTTTTCCAGTTTTTGAAGTGTTCTCAATTCCATAGATCCTTAGAACAGACGGAAAATCCTTGGCGGAGTGAAGACAAATCATGATTCTGAATATGTGAGCCATCTCTCGCATAGCGGTGGCAGCCTTCTTGCTGATTGCGTGAACAGAACTTCCCTCGCAGCCAAGGCCGAGGTAATCGGGCTTGGTTTTCTCCATCGCTGTCGTTGAAGTTAAATTCTTGTTAACGGCCATAATCATCATCTTCTTTCCTGGTCGCTTCCTATTCTTTTTGGTTCTCGTAAAGGTCCAGAGCGGCGAAAGGGGAAAAGGAGAGATTTGAGGAGAAAAGTGTCCTTCAGCTTTTCTGGGCTCTTGCGAGTCCTTTCTTGGAAGAATAGGGTGTTGCAGACTTGTTCTCGACCTCCAAACTCTCTAGGCTTGTGAATTATTAAACGATATTTCAGAATTGCACCAGATTCTATTCCGAATCTATTCCTATTTCCTTCAAGAGGTGCACAAGCGAAGGTCTGAGGGACATCTTTATTACTCAAGCTCGAATAAGTTTAGCGGAAAACCTGTTTGCTTGTGCGGAGCGATATGAATGTCTGCGAGCGCTCGACCGTTTAAGTATCTGCTTGGATGGTTAATCGCAGGTACAAGAGGCGGCGTGAGTCGGGCCAAGATTATTCAGACCTTGAGAGAGACTCCGCAAAATGCAAATCAGCTGGCGACATTGCTTGGGATGGACTACAGGACGATAAGGCATCATATTGGGGTTCTTGAAAAAAACAGGATAATCACATCGGCTGGAGAGGGGTATGGAACAACATATTTTTTGTCTCCGGTGATGGAGGAGAATTACGAGCTGTTTGAGGAGATTGTGAAGAAAATCTGGAAAAAGTAGAAAAGAGAGGATTGCAGAATGAACAAACGTATGAATAAGAGCATGAGAAGTTGGCTAATAATAGTAACCTTGATAGTTGTGACTATACTAGCAGTATTTTGGGCCACGTCAACCAGTTGGTTTCCAAGTCATCCCTTTGCGCCTCACCCGCCATACGATATTCGTGGTGACATAGAACTTTTCTATGCCGTGGAGACTGTAGTTTCAACAATAAATGCGACGCTTTCGATTTTGCTGCTTCTCATATACGTTAGTATATACCAGAAGACACGATCAGAATTCACGGTAGGTCTAATAATATTCTCGGCAGTCCTTTTTCTCCATGCTCTTGTCTCTATTCCTTTGGTATACAGAGCTTTCGGTTTCTATGAATTTGGTCTTGGTCCGTTTGCTATGTTGCCAGACCTGTTTTCACTGGGAGCATTAATTGTCTTGTTATACCTTAGCATCAGATACTAGAAAGACGCCAAGCTTTTCTCTTTCTGCTATCTTCAAATCAATCGCAGCGTTGGTTTGTTCTGTTCTAGCCTAATACTTACAGTGGTTATGCACGACTTGAATGTTTTCGAGCGTGCACAGTAGAGATTAGTGTGATTCTTTTGACGGGTGAGGCGGCTAGACCGAGTTTCATTCGGTTTGTTTGCTTGAATTGCGATTTCACATAAAGATTCGCAAAAGTCCGATTGCAAAGTTTGATAAGCATAATTGTTGAAGTACCAGTTGAGGCTTTGGCATGGTTGTCGCCGGGAAAATCTTCAGGCTATCGGAACCGCTATCTATCCCTGAAGTCGCTTCGAGGCTTGAGGGTCATCACCTAGAAGAGGACTTTGAGGAAGGTGAGTACAGGTTCAAACTCCTCACCGAAATTGTCGGTCTTCTACCAGCGAAGAATATGCTCAAAGGCATTTACTCCCATGATTATGTGATGCACGTTTTTCACAGAGGCAAGGTTGCTCCATTACCGCGCACGGTCGAAGCCTTGTTCAGTTTTGCCCAACATGAAGGCACCACTTTTCTGGTCATAGTAGAGAAGAAACGAATTGCGAACTTCGTCGCGAACAAGCTCAGCGAAGTGATTTTTGAAAAAGTGGGAGGAATATTGGAAGCTAGAATTCCACCTGAGACTCTGAAAAAGTTTCACCTGAAGAACCCTGAAGAAACAAAGATTACATTCTTTGACAACGTCGACATACCGAATGTGAACAAACTTTCCTTGTATGGCCCAGATTTAGTCAACACGTCCCTTTTCGAGGACTATGCGAAACACGGCGACCTTTGGTACGTGGTCGCCAGATCTAAGGAATTTGGCTACGTTGTAGGCATAACGAGGGATGCATCCGTGACAATATTCAACTTGTCAGAGAAGGAAAAGTACGTTGAGTACACTACGAAAGAAGTCTATCCGCTGCTAACAGCCTGACGATCTCACCTGCATTTTCTTTGATGGTGAAAGGCCAACAAAATATCTCAACGATTTTCCAGTCCTGGACGTTCTGAGGCGGGTTTCAGGTCGACACATCAGGAAAACAGGAACATCCTTATATGAGGTCGGTTTCAAGAATCGAGTGTCTAAAATATATCTTTGAGGTTTAAAGAACATCTAACTTGGTGCAGTCATGGATAAGAATATGAAGACTCTTGTGATGGCGATTTTGTTAGCGATCCTTTTCGTGTCGTGTATTGGTGTTGGAGCTCATATCCCTTTGTTCACTGGAAGCATTGCAAACGGTGGTTCATCTCTTGCCAATGGGGAAAGTGAACTGGTCATCGGCGTAAAGAATGGAGTTTCAGGAGTAAATGAACTTGCTGAAGTTGTCGCCACATTCGGGGGGAGAATCGTGAACAAAGTCACCGCAGGACGTGAACCGCTTGCCATAGTTGCCGATTTGCCAATCAACAGCGTGTCTTCGTTCGAGATGGAAGTGCAAACTTCTGGGCTTGAGCAATATCTAGAGCCTAACATGGCCTTCAAGGCCCAGTTCGTCCCGAATGATCCGAACTATACATTACAATGGGCTCTGCCCAAGATAAGTGCAGATTGGGCATGGAACACAACGACGGGCAACAGATCTATTCTTGTCGCCGTCATCGACACAGGGATCGACTACAATCATCCAGATCTTGCAGCCAACTATAATGCGAGCGGCTACGATTGGGTCAACAACGATTCCAACCCCATGGATGATAATGGACATGGAACTCACGTCGCAGGCATAATAGCCGCGGTCTTGAACAACAGTATTGGCATTGCAGGCATGGCGCAGGTTCAGATTATGGCGGAGAAAGGCTTGGACGCCACTGGAACAGGATATGAAGACAACTTGGCCAATGCTATAACCGATGCTGTCGAGAAAGGCGCCAACATTCTGAACCTCAGCTGGGGCGGCGATCAGGACAGTCAACTTATTCATGCGGCAATTCAATACGCTTATAGCCACGGTGTGTTGGTGGTTGCTGCTGCGGGCAATTATGCGTCGGATGCGAAATTCTATCCTGCAGCTTACAGTGAAGTTGTCTCTGTTGCGGCCACGGATCAGTTTGATTACCCGGCAACATTTAGCAATTACGGGAACTGGGTTGAATTATCGGCTCCCGGCGTGGATATATACTCAACTTATCCGAACGATTCCTATGCGTACATGAGCGGCACTTCAATGGCTTGTCCCTACGCTTCTGGGTTAGCTGCGCTCATATGGAGCGAATTTCCGAATGCCACGAGGGATTGGGTCAGAGCTCAAATGAGGTATACTGCTGACGATCTAGGTCCGCCGGGTTTTGATCCCTATTATGGGTATGGACGAATTGATGCGAGACGGGCTGTGGAGCAGGGTCCACCAGCACATGATGTTTTGATTTTCGATTTGGAAGGACCGAGTAGCATTGCGCCTGGAGATATTGTTGACTTTACACTTACCGTATTGAATTTCGGATCTAGCGACGAGCAAAACGTCATTGCCGAGCTTTTGGTCGACAACAACGTGCAGTTTACTTCAATTGATTACGGTGTTTTGCCAGCAGGCTCATCATGGACTACTGATCTCGTATGGAATCCTCAAGTCGAAGGAACGTTTAATGTCACCTTCTATGTTGTGCCTGTCTCAGGAGAGGCAATGATCGGCAACAACGTATTAAGCGAAGAAATCTTGGTTCAACAGATGCTGAGTCTGAATCCATCCGAAGGTCCAGCTGGCACGACAGTAGTAGCCGCTGGCATAGATTTTTCACCGCTAAGCGAAGTAATGGTGACCTTCAATGATGCTTTGATAGGATACACTACGACAGATGCTCAAGGAGGCTTCGAGTTCACCTTCGACGTGCCTTTTTCAGGCGCAGGCACCCAAATTGTGAAAGCATTAGACTCTGAAGGGATAAATGCATCTTCAGCATTCACGGTTGTAGACACGACTCCGCTTTCAGTTCAGATTGACGTTGGCACCATTCATTTCATTGGAGAAACAGCTGATTTCTATGCACAGATTACTTTCAAAGGACAAGCTGTCGATGCAACGAGCATTCTACCAACACTTTATGAACCTGACGGCTCAGTTGAGAATCTATCTGTGCAACACATCTCAACAGGGTTTTACGAAGTGTCATTTACCCTAAGTGGAAATCTGACAGGCACATACAGTCTAGTCGTTGATGCTAATTACGTTACTGACATGGTTCAAGCAAACGGCACATCTTTCAAATCCTTTCTGGTCAGCAGTACTTTGACCCTGATGGACCAGGAGGTCGTGGGAATTAACGGTAGCGTAGCCAACCTTGAGACAAATTTGGGTCAGATCGAGGTGAACTTGACGGCGATATACGCGCAAGTGATGAACATTTCAGATGGAGTGGCTGACGTTCAAACAGATTTGGGTCTCATCAAGATAAACCTGGCTTCCATGAACATTACTCTTAGCAGCATTTTCCTCGGTGTCGAGGCGATAAATGGGGACGTAGCAACTATTAAGACGACGATAGGGACAATGAACGGCACTATAGTCTCGATGAACGATAACGTGGCAACGATTCTGGTCCCAGGGGTCGGTCAGATCAAAGCTGACGTGTCCGAGCTCAAGAAGACTGGTGAAATATGGACGGTAACACAATACTTGCTTCTGGCAATCGCTGCAGTCGCGGCCGTCGGCGTAGTCCTAGCGTTGCTACTGTTGAACCGCAGGAAGAAAACTGAAACGGCATCGAATCTTCAGACTCCTCCCCAAACGCTTTGTCATATGAGCTTTTCTTCATTGGAAATTAGTATTCGATGCCTTTGCGAGACTTGCATCCTTCTTTGAAGGGATGCTTGATCTCTCTCACTTCGCTCACCAAATTTGCAGCTTCAACTATCTGATTAGGGGCATTGCGTCCGGTGAGCACAAGTTCAACATGTTCAGGTTTGTTCTTTATCAACTCTAGGGCTTCATTGATGTCTATCAGCTTCAGGTCTAGAGCAACGTTAATCTCGTCCAAAATGACTACATCATATTCTCCGTTTTTCACGACATCTATGGCTAGTTGAAGAGCCTGTTCCGCAAGTTCAACATCCTTTTTTTGGGGAGGTTTTTCCGTTATAAATTTTCCTCGGCCGAAGGCCCTCAAGGTAACGTTCGGAATTTTGTCTACGACGTATAATTCGCCGTAATCGAACCCGCCCTTTATGAATTGAATTATGTACACTTTCAATCCTCTTCCTGCGGCTCTCAGCGCAAGTCCAAAAGCTGCTGAAGTCTTCCCTTTGCCGTTTCCCGTGTAGACTTGAATGAGCCCTTTCTCAAGTTTCGGCAAGGGTTTAATTCTTCCTGAGTTTTTCTTTAAGAAGCTCTTCTGCTGCAGATGCAGGGTCTATTTCTTTCTTTAAGATTCTTTTCAACAAGTCATCGAGTTTTCCTTCATTTCTCAGATCTTCTATTATTAATACCGCCGTTTTTTCTTTTATTGACTCGATTAGTTCTTCTTCGGCTATACTCTTCAAAAGTGCTCTCTTGGTTCCTGGGTTCTGTTCGAGGTAGTTTCTGTGTTCCTTCAACTTGTCAACGAGTTCTGGAACGCCTTCTCCTGTGAGAGCAACGGTTTTTAGTACACTAGGTTTCCATGGATTTTCGACATTGCTGAGTTGCAATATTGCTTGAATGTCCATCACAGTCTTGTTTGCGTTTTCTCTGTCTGCCTTGTTGACGACGAATATGTCGGCTATTTCCATGAGCCCCGCTTTGATCGCCTGTATTTCATCTCCCAACCCTGGCGCATGAACGACGACTATCGTCTGGGCAACCCTCATAACGTCAATCTCAGACTGGCCAGCGCCCACAGTCTCGACGAGAATGACATCCTTGCCTGCGGCATCAAGGACCTTGACAGCGTCTTTTGTTGCTCTGGCAAGTCCTCCAGGGTAATTTCGAGATGCCATGCTACGTATGAATACACTTTCATCTGTGCTAAGTTCCTGCATGCGAATCCTGTCGCCTAAGAATGCGCCGCCTGTGAAGGGACTAGTCGGGTCAACTGCAATTACGCCGACTGTTCTGTTCTGCTGCCTGTATTCGCGCACGATCTTCTCGATCAAAGTGCTCTTTCCAGCACCGCCAGACCCGGTCAAACCTATTATGTGTGCTCTTCCAGTGCGGGGAAATATCGAAGTGATTATCTTCTGTCCTTCAGTCGGCTCGTTTTCAACGATGGTTATTGCCCTGGCTATGCTTCTGTGATCCCCATTAAGTATTCCCTTGATGATCTCTTCGGTTTTCATCAAGTATCTTGCACATCTGCGCTTCTAGTCTCTCTTGCGGACATTGTCGAACACATATTTTATTATAGCGTCTGTGGTGGTTCCTGGGCCGAAAATCTGCTCGATGCCCAATTTCTTCATTTCTGCCACATCTTCTTCAGGTATTATTCCTCCAGCGAAGACCATGATGTCTGTCAGTCCCTTTTTTCTGAGGAGGTTCATGATTCTTGGAAAAAGCGTTTTATGTGCACCGGAAAGTATGCTTAGTCCTAGAACGTCTACGTCTTCTTGGAGTGCTGTTTCGGCTATCTGCTCCGGCGTTTGTCTTAAGCCCGTGTAGATTACTTCCATTCCTGCATCTCTCAGGGCTCTGGCGACGACTTTGGCCCCTCTATCGTGACTGTCTAGGCCAGGCTTTGCGATTAGGACTCGGATTTTTGCTTTTTCTTGCATTCCGTCTTTCTCCTTCTTAAACTATGATTAGCTCCTTATACTCTCCATAAACTTGTCGTAGAATCTCTGTTATTTCGCCGAGAGTTGTGTAGGCCTTTACTGCTTCGATTATGGCTGGCATGAGATTCTCATTTCTGTCTGCAGAGTAGTGAAGTTTTCCGAGGAGCTCCTTGACTTTTCTGTTATTTCTCCTCGATTTTAGTTTTTGCAAGCTATCAACCTGCTCCTTTTCCACTCTTGGATCCACACGCAGTAGGTCAATCGGGCATTCAGACTCTTTGATCGTGTAATCGTTTACTCCGACTATTGTTCTTTTTTTCTCGTCTATCTCCCTTTGGTATTTGTAGGCGCTGTCTGCGATTTCTCTTTGGAAGAATCCTTTCTCTATAGCGGCGATGGCGCCGCCAATATCGTCAATTCTTTGAATGTATTCCATTACCTTTTCTTCCATCTCATTTGTCAAACTTTCAATTAGGTATGCCCCTGCCATCGGATCTACGCTATCTGTCACTCCGCTTTCGTGCGCTATGATTTGTTGTGTGCGCAGTGCAACTCTAACAGCTTCCTCGCTCGGCAGGCATAGCGCTTCGTCGTAAGAGTTCGTGTGCAGTGATTGGGTTCCGCCTAAGACCGCCGCGAGGGCCTGAATTGTAGTTCGTGTAATGTTATTGTGTGGTTGCTGGGAGGTGAGTGTGCATCCTGAGGTTTGAACGTGCATCCTCATCCACATCGATCTCGGATTCTTTGCATGGAATCTTTCCTTCATTAGTCTTGCCCATATTCTGCGGGCGGCTCTGAACTTGGCTATTTCTTCAAAGAAGTTGTTGTGTGAAGCGAAGAAAAATGATAAGCGATGAGCAAAGTCGTCAACTTTCAATCCTCTCTCAACGGTAGATTCCACATAGCTTATTCCATCATACAATGTAAAAGCAAGTTCTTGAACGGCACTTGCTCCGGCTTCTCTGATGTGATATCCACTGATGCTTATGGGATTCCATTTAGGAAGATGTCTCGCACAGTATTCAATCACGTCTGTCGTAAGCTTCACTGAAGGCTTCGGAGGAAAAATGCACAGTTTCTGAGCGAAAAATTCCTTTAGGTTATCGTTCTGAGTCGTGCCGCCCAGCTTTTCTCTAGAGATGCCTTGCTTGTCTCCCACGACCACGTACATTGCCAGCAGCAAAGGCGCAGGGCCATTTATAGTCATTGAAGTTGTAACTTGGTCCAAGGGAATCTCTTTGAAGAGGACTTCCATGTCTTTGAGTGATGATACGGCCACGCCGCATATGCCGACCTCTCCTTTAGCCATCGGATGGTCTGAATCGTATCCCATTATCGTTGGGTAGTCAAAAGCTGTGCTTAACCCAGATTCACCTTCTTTCAAGAGATACTTGAAGCGTCGATTCGTGTCAGCCGCCGTTCCGAAGCCTGCAAACATACGCATTGTCCACAAACGAGCCCGGTACATTGTCGCATGCACTCCGCGAGTGAACGGGTATTCGCCTGGGAATCCCAAATCCCTAAGGTAGTCCAGCGTTTCAATGTCTTCAGGGGTGTACAAACGTTTAACCAGCATGCCTGAATGATTCCGAAACTCGCTTTTCCTTTCCTTACCCAGCTTTATCCAGTTCGCCAAAGTCGTCTGCTCCCAGCGTTCGCGCTGGCGCTTCAATTCCATCATTTTTTCCTCATTAGACATCGTCAAGTCTTGCCCTCGTTATCAACTTGTCTAGTGTATCATAGCCGTATTGAGTTCAAAAGGATATTTTCTTATCGGTCGTAAATGTGATTTGACCAATATAGACGTCACAGCAAGGATCCGTCGTTTCTCTCTAGAGGAACGGAGACTCAGATCTCAGGTAAAGCAGTAGCTTTTGGCCAGTCGTGGCTTCGTGAGAACCGTCTAAGGTTTCTTATAAACGGTGTCCGTTTCTCTCACGCGATTTGCTACTTTCAGTCCTATGCTTTGTCCTTCCTCGCCACGCTGAACGTTCTTATGCTCAATTTGCATAGAATCGACGACCTGTTCAAAATCCGTGCTTGGTCCTTTGATCACTATTGTGTCCCCCACATTTAATGGGGCTTTCAGCTCTATGACAGCGACGTTAATTTTTGAGAAGAAATGTGTTATGCGGCCAATTTCAACGATGTTCTCTTCGTTCAAAGGTTCCATCTCCTCAAAACAGAATAGCGGTGAATGCACATAAATAACTTATTCAAAATCGCCAATTCTGAAGCAAACGCCGTGGTGCCTTCTCATTGAGAATGGTATTTCTTTTTCGACTGTACAGCATTGACCGAAAATAGCACGAGTGTTTGGACTTGACTCTCGGAATGGCAAATTTATTATACGGTGAAGAACTACGAGTGTGGTGGTGTTTCGATTGGTCGAAGCTATGGTTCTAGTCCGCGTCGGTTCAAGCGAGACTCTGAATTTCATGAAGACCGTCAAAGAAGAACTATCGAAAGTAAAAGGCGTCAAGGAAGTCAACGGCGTCTTCGGTCGCTGGGATTTCGTCATCAAACTGGAGACAAAGACACTTGGAGACTTGGGTAACGTAGTCACAGACTGCGTTAGAAGCATCAAAGGAGTACAATCTACTGAAACTCTCGTGATGGGCTTCTAGACTTTAGTCGTAGGAAACCATGAATTCACATTCCACAATTTTTTTGTTCTTATTCTGACTGCTAATCTATTCAATTATTTCACCTTCCAAATGCGTGAAAAAGGCTCTTTTGACCTTCACTTTCAATGTTTTTCCGAGAAGTTCCTTCTTCGTTTCTATCGCAATGGGCTGATAGGCGAAGTTACGTCCTATCCATGAACCTGGAATCTTACCAACTTCATCAACGAGAATTTCGCCTGTCCACCCAATGAGTTTTTGTTTTCTTTCGAAACCTATTTTCTTGACCACTGCGGCTGCGGATTTGCTCCTTTGGCTGATCTCCTTTGGAGGCAGAAAATCCCTCTGCATCTCAGCTGCCGCCGTTTTCGGCCTTGCAAAGAACTTTGAAACATTGACGACATCAGGCTTGATCTCTTCGATCAAATCAAGAGTCTTCGCAAAGGCTTCGTTGCTTTCCCCAGGGAAACCACAGATTATATCGGTGGATAAAGTGAGACCAGAGAGACAATCTCTAAGCGTCTCCACAATACTTTTGAAATCGTTGGCCGAGTAATGCCTTTGCATGCGACTCAGGATTTCGTCGTCCCCTGTTTGCACAGGGAGATGGACGAACTTGAAGACATGTTTGTCAGCAAATGCAGCGGCTAGATCATCAAGGATGACCATTGCATTGTTAGGCGTCATCATGCCGACTCGGACCTTGAAGTCCCCGCCGATGTTACACAAGGCAGTTATTAGCTCTGCCAGGTCTGTTCGTCTGTCTTTGCCATAGCAGGCGGTGTCTTGGGAAGTTATCCAGAGTTCACGTGCACCAGAAGCTAGATCTGTTTTTGCTCTCTCAACGATTTCTTCAATGCCATGGCTTCTCAGTCTGCCTCTTGCTAACGCTACGCAACAATATGCGCATGAGCCCAGACAGCCGTAGCCTATCGGAATTATGCTTATGACAGGGTTTAGCCTCATGTGTGGCAAATCGAGACTAGGACAAACCTTCACGGAATCTTGCAGATCGACAACTTTTTCACCATTTGCGACGCGCCTAACGATCTCAGCAATATTTTCGGCAATTGCCGGTCCGACTGCACCATCGAACAATACCTCTCTGGAAAGTCTTTCGAAATTGATTGGAGGCAGACAGCCAGCAACGATAAGTTTCTTATTGGCAGGAACGCGCTTCAGAGTTTCAATCATACGATTCTCAGTCGGCCCTTTGACGGCACAGGTATTGTAGACGATGACATCAGCCGCCTGGACGGAGGTCACCAAATCGTACCCAGCAGCTGCAAGACAGCCTGCAAGGGTCTCTCCGTCAGCTAAACTTGTCGCACAACCGAAACTCTTTACGAAAACCTGCATCTGCTTTCATCGCTTTACCTTAAATAATTTAACAAGCAATAAAAACATTGAGTCAGCTATAGAAGAGAATTTACAGAAAGCTGAGATTACTATTGAGTAAGGTTTAAAAGCTGATGCCCGAGCATGTTGCAGGCATATTTAGGCTATGTTATAAGTAGATATAACTTTACACAGTTTTCTGTTTAACTTACCTGGAGGGGGAAACAATGAAGTTGATTACGCTATATCTTCCAGAGCCTTACATAAAGTTGCTGGATCAGCTTGTGACTGAGAGGTTCTATCCGAATAGGGCGGAGGCTATTCGTGTGGCGATACGCGATTTGATCAACGAAGAGGTTTGGCGGAGGAAGGGCGTTGACTAGGCCACGAGCGTCAGAGAGCACTGTCAAGTACACGTGGCACAACACGATGACGCAAGAAGTTAAGCAACCGGACAACTGTCGCATTTTGGTAGCCGGAGTCGGTGGGGCAGGATGCAATACGGTAACCAGACTGATGGAGATGCATGCTATGGGAATAGAGTGCGTAGCAATCAATACGGATGCTGTTCACTTACGTGCTTCTAAGGCTGACCAGAAAATCCTGATAGGCGAAAAACTCACAAGGGGTTTCGGAGTTGGCGGAAATCCAGAACTTGGAAGGTCTGCAATCGAAGAATCAAGAGCATCCGTTGAGGAAATTCTCAGGGGCGTCGATATAGTTTTCTTGACGACTGGTCT
>Ga0187778_10002056_pt1 | contig 13856 bp, 13 predicted proteins | sample 1015_Q2_SP5_20_M_FD_132418 | JGI IMG/M metagenome (GOLD analysis project Ga0187778, IMG submission 132418) | Tropical peat soil microbial communities from peatlands in Department of Meta, Colombia - 1015_Q2_SP5_20_MG | ecosystem: Environmental > Terrestrial > Soil > Wetlands > Peat | place... | reverse complement strand
GGAGGAGCCAGACCGGCCAAGGCGGAAGTAGTAGATCTCCTCGTTGTTGGCGAGGGAATCGGGCGTGTCGTCGTGCTTGTGCGGCGGGTAGGACGACCAGTTGCCCTCCGGTGTCAGCACCTCGACGGCGATCAGGCGGTCGGCGCCGTCGAACGCGCCCGGTGCGAGGAAGTTCGTCACCTGACGCGTCGCCTGGCCCGCGCCGCGGATCTCGATCGGAACGTCGGAGCTCGGAACGTATGCGGGCTCGAAGCGGCGCTCGGCGCGGGACGACGCGAGCGCGATCTCCGCTCCCCCCAGGCTGGACAGGCTCGCCTCGCAGCTGATCGGTAGGTACGCCCAGTCGGTCACGCGCGCGAACACGCTCGTGCGCCCCTCGAGCTCGAAGCGTCGCCCTTCGACGTCGACGGCCGCCGATCCCGAGAGCGGCACGACGGCGAGCTCCTCGTCTCCCGTCGCGAGCGCCAGCGACTCCCCCGGTGCGAGCGTCACGATGCGAAGGCCGCAGTACGCCCAGCCGGCACTCTCCGGCGTGATCGCGAGCGCGGCAGCGCCGTCGCCGCCCTCGCCGGCAGGGATCAGCAGGTCCGACGCGGCTGCGTCACGCGCCGACACGGTTCTCCTCCAGGAGCTCGAACACCTCCGGCTCCGTCGGCATCGCGTCCGCGCAGAGCAGCCTCGAGGCGACGATGGCCCCGACCGCATTCGCGTACCTCACCGCCGCGACGGGGTCGGCGCCGCGCAGCAGCTCGTGGCAGAGCGCACCGCCGAAGGCGTCGCCAGCGCCGAGGCCGCAGACGACCTCCACCGGGACAGGTGGGACGCGGGTGCGCACAGCCGAGGTTGCGACGAGGACGCCGTCTCCGCCGAGCTTCACCACGGCGAGCTCGATCCCCTGTTCCAGCAAGGCGTCGGCAGCCGCCTCGGGGTCGGCGGTACCGACGGCGACCTCGCACTCGCGGCGGTTGCCGACCGCGACCGTGGCGAGGTCCAGCGCGGCGCCGATCGCATGGCTCGCGGCGTCCTCGCTCGGCCAGAAGGTCGGCCGGTAGTCGAGGTCGATCACGGTCTGCCTGCGACGGTCACGGTGCTCCAGCATCGCACGCGTCGTCGGGCCGGTGAGCCGGCCCGAGAGGCACGAGCCCGCCACCCAGAAGATCTCGGCGTCGCGCGCGGCCCCGAGGAGCTCGTCGTCGAGCTCGATCTCCTCGTCGGGTGCCGCGGGCTCGCGGTAGAAGACGAGCCGTGGATCCTCGGGCGGATCCATCGCCGCGATCGCGAGTGGCGTCTGCAGCGTCGGATGGGTGCGGACGAACCGCGTGTCGACGCCGAAGCTCTCGAGGCCGGATCGCACGTATGCGCCGAGCTCGTCGTCGCCGACGGCGGTGACGACGGCGCTGCGCGTGCCGAGCCGGGCAGCGGCGGCGGCGACGTTCGTCGGGCTGCCGCCGAACGACTTCGCGAAGGTCTGGACCTGGGCGAGCGGAACCCCGAGCTGCTCCGCGTACAGGTCGATGCTCACGCGCCCGATCGTGAGCAGCTGCGGCGCCTCTCCCGCTCCGATGCCGGCCGGGCCGGCATCTGCGCTCCTGGGCGGCTCCGTCGAGCCTGCGCCGCTCACGTGTCGACGGCGCCCTCGAGCTCGTGCGTCAGCGCCTCGAGCTCGGCGCCGCCCGCCATCTCGCGCACGAGCTGGTCGCGCGTCACCGCGCCCTTGACGTGGTCGCCGATCACCCGGCCGCGGTTGAGCAGCACGAAGTGGTCGCCGACCGGGAAGGCGTGGTGCGGGTTGTGCGTGATGAAGATCACGCCGACCCCTCGTTCGGCGGCGCGCACGACATACCGGAGCACGACACCGGCCTGCTTCACGCCGAGCGCCGACGTCGGCTCGTCGAGGATGAGCACGCGGGCGCCGAAGTAGATCGCCCGTGCGATCGCGACCGCCTGGCGCTCACCGCCGGACAGGGTGCCAACCGGCTGGTCGGGGTCCCGCACGTCGATCCCCATCTGCCCCATCTGCTCGCGCGCGGTCTGCTTCGCGAAGCGGATGTCGAAGCGGCTCACCGGCCAGCGGCCCTTCACCGGCTCCTCGCCGAGGAAGAAGTTCCGCCAGATCGACATCAGCGGCACCATCGCGAGATCCTGGTACACCGTCGCGATTCCCGCGTGCCGGGCGTCGCGAGGCGAGGCGAAGCGCACCCCTTCCCCGTCGACCCGCAGGACGCCTTCGTCGTAGTGGTGGACGCCCGAGAGGATCTTGATCAGCGTCGACTTCCCGGCGCCGTTGTCGCCGAGGATGCACGTCACCGCGCCGGCGTCGACGTGGAGCGAGACGTCGCGGAGCGCGAGGACGTTGCCGAAGTACTTCGAGACGCCCTCGAGCTCGAGCAGGTGCGCGCCGTTCCCGCCGGCCGAGCTCACCGCGCCCGCTCCGCGCGCCGCCGGATCGCCGTGTTGAGCATCACCGCCGAGATGAGCACGACGCCTTCGAAGAAGTAGACCCAGTTCGAGTCCCAGCCAGACGAGATGATCCCGATCTGCGCCATGCCGAGGATCATCGCGCCGAACGCTGCGCCGAGCACCGAGCCGTAGCCGCCCGTGAGGAGACAGCCGCCCACGACCGCGGCGATGATGAACTCGAACTCGCGGCCGACTCCCTCGTTGCTCTGCATCCCGCGGAGCGCGACGGCGGTCATGATCCCCCAGGTCGACGCGACGAGGGACGTCGCCATGAAGAGGAGGATCTTCGTGCGCGCCACCGGGACGCCGACGTTGCGCGCCGCGACCGGGTCGCCGCCCACGCTGAAGATCCAGTTCCCGAACCGCGTGCGCGAGAGCACCCAGGCGGCGACGAGGGTGAAGCCGAGCCACCAGACGACGGGGACGGCGAGGCCGTACTTGTTCCAGACGGTCGAGGCGAAGAGCTTGTGCGCGAAGTCGAAGCCGGGGGCCTTGTCGATGTCGTTGATCGAGACGCCGCCGGTGATCTTGATCGTGAGGCCCGCGTTGAGGCCGCGCAGCATGAAGAAGGTCCCGAGCGTGACGATGAAGCTCGGGAGTCGCGTCTTCACCACGGTGAAGCCGTTGACGAAGCCGATCGCGAGGCCGAAGAGGAGCACGACGACGATCGACGGCCAGATGTTCCAGTCGGCCTTCGTCGTCAGGATCCCGAGCAGCAAGCCGGAGCTCCCGATCATCACGCCCGACGAGAGGTCGAACTCGCCGCCGATCATGAGGAGCGCCACCGGCACCGCGACGATCCCGTCGTAGGCAGCGGTGTTGAGCCAGGTGCTCCAGATGCCCGGATCGCCGGCCCAGTTCACGCCGCGGGCCGTCCAGGCGAAGAGCAGGAACACGGCGACCGCGCCGATGAACGCGCCCGTGTCGGGCCGCTTGAGGATGGTGGTGAGCACGCCCACCTGGGCAAGCCGCTCGTCCGCCGCCCCGGGTGGGGAGAACCCGGGTGGGGAGGACCCAGGTGGCGAGGACAAAGGTGGGGAGGGTGCGGGCGGTTTCGGGGAGGAAGCGGTGTCGGTCATTCGTCGCGCCTCGGCCGCGGGTGGGCGAGGAGGGCGTCCGCCCACCCGCGGCGGTGCTCGCTAGCGAGTGCCCTGCTTCGCGAGGGCGGCGACGCGCGCCGCATTCGCCTTGTTGACGATGCCGGGCCCGGTCAGGACCGGAGCACCGTTGCCGACCGTGTTCAGGTTGGTCACGAACAGGTAGGCGAACACCACGGGCAGGTAGCCCTGCAGGTACTGCTGCTGGTCGATCGCGAACAGGATCTTCCCGCCCTCGATCGCGGTGATCACGCCGGGGCTGAGGTCGAAGGTTCCCACCTTCGTCCCCTTCGGCACGGCGGTCAGCGCCGCGGTCGCGACGTCCGGGTTGAGCGCGAGGAAGGCATCCGTCTTCGGGTTGGCCTTGAAGTACGCCGAGATCTTCTGCTGCGTCCCCGGCAGGTCGGAGGTCGCATTCGGGATCAGGAGCGTCTTCGTCGTGCCCTTGAAGGTCTTCTTCGCGCCTGCGGCCCGCTGCGTCAGGCCCGAGTTGCTCGCCTCGTGGATGAGCACGACGAGGTTCTTCGCGCCCACCGCGTCGAACTGCTTGCCGGCGCCTTCACCGGCGACGTCCTCCGTCTGGCCGACGTGGCACATGTACGTCTTCAGGCTGTCGAAGGCTCCGAGGCCCGAGTTGACGGTGATGATCTCGATCCCCTTCGAGGCCGCCTTCGTGAGCGGGTCCTGCAGTGCGCTCGCGTCCGGCACGGAGGTCGCGATGACGTTGACCTTCGCCGCGATCGCCGCGTTCAGACCGGCGACCTGCTTCGAGACGTCGTTGTTCGCGTAGACCTGCGTGGCGCTGACGCCTCGTGCCTTGAGGTCGCTCACCGCCTGGTCGACGCCCTTCTTGAACACGGACCAGAACGACCCGGTGTCACCGTGGGTGACGACCGCGATCCTCGTCTTGGTCGCCGCCGTCGCGCCGAGCGCGGAGGCTGCGGCCGGCCCGCCGAGGATGGCAGCGCCCGCCGTCAGCAGCCCGCCCTTCACGACGAGGCCGCGTCGACTGAACCGCTGCTCGTCCAGTGTGTCGATCGCGTCCTGCTCACTCATGAGCTTCTCCTTCCGTTGGATCCTTCGTTCCAGGTGTGCCGCCGATCGTGCGGGATCGCGCCCGATCACCCCCCTTCCGCCGCGTGTGCGACATGCGTCGCGCCGGGCGCCCCAGCCCGCAGGAAGTCGATGCTCCGCCGGACGTCCTCGACGGGCCCCTCTCCGGGCGGCGGTGCGCCTTGCGTGATCGCCATGTCCTGTTCGAGCACGTACCACCCGCCGAAGCCGGAGCTTTCGAGGGCGGCGACGACCTCGTGGACCGGGACGTCGCCTGCGCCGAGCGGTTGGAAGAGTCCCGCCTGGACGGCCGGAACGAGCTCGAGCTCGCCCGAGCGCAGCCCGGAGGCGACGGTCGAGCTGACGTCCTTGAGATGGACGTGACGGACACGGCGCCCGTAGTCTTGCGCGATCTCGAGCGGATCGGAACCTCCGAGCGAGAGATGGCCGGTGTCGAGGCAGATCGAGACGCCCGAGCTCTCGAGCATGCGCTTCACCTCGTCGTCCGTCTCGACGAGCGTGCCCCAGTGCGGGTGGAACGCCTGCATGACGCCGTACTCGGCCACGATCTCGCCCACGCGGTCGAGCCCCTGGAGGAGGTGCGCCCACTCGGCGGAGGAGAGCTCGATCCGCGGCGACCAGTCGTCGTCGACGACGGCAGAGGTGCAGATCACGCCCGCGCCGAGCTCGACGTAGAGCTCGGCCGTTCGGCGCACCTTGTCGAGGTTGGCGCCGAGCCGCGCAGGATCGTGGAGCACGACGGGGAGGAAGCCGCCGACGAGCTCGAGGTGATGCCGGTCGAGCAGGGCGCGCGTCGCTGCCGAGTCGTAGCCGAGCCATCCGTCCGGTCCCGACTCCGTCGCCCGGATCCCGAGCGACCGCATCTCGGTGAGGACGCGGTCGGGCTCGAGCTGCATCCCCCAGTTCGGAACCTCGCAGACGCCCCAGGAGATCGGGCCGCCGGCCAGCCGCTCGAGGACCGACGGTCGCTGGCCCGAGCTCGTCGTGTTGGACATCCTCGTCCCTCCGGGCGATACTGCTTTGTTAGAGCGCTCCACCGTTAGAGCGCTCTAACGGTGGCGCGATTATGAGGCCGACTTCGAACCGTGTCAAGAAGCCCAGCGCTCGTTCGGCCGCCGGGCGTCAGGTGACGATGGAGGACGTCGCGCGCGAGGCGGGGGTCTCCCGAGCCCTCGTCTCGCTCGTCATGCGCGACAGCCCCAAGGTGAGCGAGAAGCGGCGAGCGCGGGTGCTCACGGCTGCTGCGCGACTCGGCTATCGCCCAAACGCCATGGCCCGTGGCCTCGCGAGCCGCCGTACGCGCACGATCGGCGTGCTCCTGAACGACCTCCACAACCCGTTCTTCGCCGAGATCCTCGACGGGATCTTCGACACCGCCGACGAGCTGGACTATCGACTGCTGATCGGGTCGGGCCGTCGCCGGGCGCCGGGCGAGCTCCGTGCCGTGGAGGCGTTCCTCGAGCACCGTGCGGACGGTCTCCTCCTGGTCAGCCCTCGTCTGCGCCAGGCCGACATCCTCTCGATCGGCAGGCAGATCGCGACCGTCACCGTCGCGCGTGACATCCGCACCGATGTCCTCGACTCGGTCTCGAACGACGACCGGGCAGGCGGTCGTCTCGCAGTGCGGCACCTCGCCGAGCTCGGCCACAGGCGGATCGCCCACATCGACGGCGGGCGCGGTGCGGGGGCCCGTGCCCGGCGCGAGGGCTATCTGCAGGAGATGGGCCTGCTGGGCCTGGAGGCACACGTCGTCTCCGGCGAGTTCACCGAGGCGGCCGGCGTGCGCGCCGCGGAGCGTCTGCTCGCGGCGCGGGAGCTGCCGACGGCGATCTTCGCGGCGAACGACCTCGTCGCCGCAGGTGCGCTCGACCGGTTCGAGGACGCGGGCCTGCGAGTGCCGGACGACGTGTCGATCGTCGGTTACGACAACACGTTCCTCGCGGCCCTCCACCACATGTCTCTGACGACGATCGACCAGCCGCGTCCGGAGATCGGGCGGCTCGCGCTCAGCACGCTCGTCGAACGGATCGACGGCTCGCGCGAGCGTCCGGTGCATCTGCGGCTTCCCCCTTCGCTCGTCGTGAGGGCGACGACCGCTCCGCCGCCGCGTGGCTAGCTAGGCGCCCTGTGGGCGAACGGTCTGCGGCCCGAGCTTCAGGATCGCCCCGCCGAGGGCAAAGGAGACGACGAAGCTGGGGACGGTCGCCCCGATCCCCCAGCTCGGCGGGTGCAGGTGCGAGACGAGCTCGACCCACCACGACGGGCCGGTCGGATAGAGCCACTGGTAGACGCCGAAGCCGGCCAGCCAGGCGACGACCGGCCCGAGCCGCCACGCCGGCGCCGCGAACACGTGCGTCTCCGGTGCGTACCGGCCGTCTGCGACCAGCCAGTCCGCGAGCAGCACGGCGAAGAGCGGCACGAAGAACGACCCGAGCAGGAGCAGGAAGGTCTGGTAGCTAACGAGGTCGATCGTCAGCGCGCCGATCGTGCCGACCGCGGTCGTGAGCGTGACGAGGAGCCGGAGCGGCGCCCCGGGCACGAGGTTCTGCAGCGAGACGGCGGCGGAGTACGCGTTCGCGAACGCGTCGTCCGTCTCGCCGACGGTGAGTGCGAGGAGCGCGAGCACGGCTGCGGCCCCGCCCGCCGCCACCGCTGCGGGAAGCGCGGCCGCGTCCAGCAGGTCCCGTGAGAGCACGATCACCGCCCCCAGCGCGAGCAGCCCGACGTTCGGGACGAGGTAGCCGAGGGCGCTTCCCCAGAAGGCACTCCGCCCGTCCCGCGAGAACCGCGTGTAGTCCGCCGCCAGCGGGATCCAGGAGACGGTGATCCCGACCACGACGTCGGCGCCCTGCCAGACCGACATGCCGCCCTTGCCCGGCTGGTGCCAGAGCGTTGCGAGGTGCGCGTCGCGGAAGGTCCACCAGACGAGGTACGCGAGAGCGAGCGGCACGGCCCAGACGGCGATGCGGCGGATGAACGTCCGCACCACTCCGATCGGACCCGCGAGCCCGAAGCCGAGCGCGACCACGCCGAAGACGAGGGTCCACAGCCACTGCGCGCGAAACCCGAGCAGCCTGTCCGAGAGCGCGGCAGCGGCCGTCGCGATCACGAGGAGCTCGAAGACCGTCCAGCCGAGGGTTTGCAGGACGTTGATCGCCGTCGGCAGCGACGAGCCGCGCCGGCCGAGAGGGGCCCGCAGCAGCACCATCGCGGGAACGCGTGCCTGCGCGCCGATGGCGGCGGCCGCCGAGAGCATCGCCTGGCCGATCACCCCGCCGAGGGCGATCGCGACCAGCGCGCGCGGGAGGGAGAGCGCCGGGACGAGCGCTGCCCCGGCGACGATCACGAGCAGGGAGACGCCGAGGTTCCCCCAGAGCAGGCTCGTGTCGAGAAAGCCGAACACGCGCAGTCGCTCGGGCACGGGCTCGATCCCCCACGTCGCGCGCTCGTCGCTCACGCCGAACAGACTACGGCGTCTCCGATTCGGGGAGCCGGTCGTATGCGATCGAGAGGCACTCGAGCGTCCGTGGCGCGAGCCGGAGCCGAGCTGCGCGGAGGCGTCGTCGTCCGGTTCTGCGGAGAGTGCTCGCCGCCGAGCTCCTCCGAGGAGGCAAGCCTCCGCGGCGAGCCCGTCAGTCCGCCGCCGCGACCTCGTCTCCGACGGCGATGGTGCCGCCCGCGACGATGTCCGCGCGCAGCCCGCCCCGATGGACGAGGGGGCGCAGGAGGCCCGGGCGCGCGAGTCTCTCCAGATGAGCGCAGGGCTCGGCGAGCCGCCGTCCGACGCACTCGACCGCGCCGATTCTGAAGCGCCGGCCGACGAGCGCGTCGAGTGCGATCCCGCGGGTGACGACATTCCGCCGTGCCTGCTCCCACGGCAGGTCGATCGAGTCGAGCGCGTCGGCCTCGACGAGCGTCAGCTCGTAGCCGCGACCCGGCGCGCTGAACGTCCCCGCGCCGGCCCAGTAGCGGTCGCCGGCGAGGCCCCGACCCGCGATCGCCTCGGCCGTCTCGACGCGGACGAGTGGCGCTTCCGCCGCGGGCGCGGTGAGGATGGCAGCGACGGAGCCGGTGCGGAGGTCGGTGCCGTACGGCTCCTCGATCGGAAGCCGGACGTCGATGCGCGCGAGCAGCCAACCCTCTTCGATCGTCCCTCCACGGGCGAGCGATCCGCTCGGGTCCTGGAGCGGCCCGGACGGGGAGCCGAACATCACCACCGCGTGGTCGCCGTCGGCGGCGCGGACGCGAGCTATCCAGTGTCCGGGCCAGCTGAACTCCCGTGCGTCCGCGATCGGCACGAGGCCGAGGTTCCGCTCCGCGAGCCACTGCTTGAAGAAGACGAGCGGCTCGAAGTCCGGCTCCGGCGGCTCGATTCCGAGGATCACGCCGAGGCAGTCGCGGAGCTCGGTGTCGTAGGGCACGCTCGTACGGTACTCGCCCGAGTCGGCGTGCTCGCGTCGGCCGCTCGGGCGCGGTAGTCGGCGTCCGGCCACTCCCACACGCCGCAGCGCACTGGATGGCTCGCTGCCCTGATGGCTCGCGCCCCCGCGCCGCAGCAGCCGCTACCTGAGCGCGTCGCGGGCCAGCCGGCCGAACTCGCGGAACAGGCCTCGTCCCGAGGCCGTGATCGCGAGCAGCGCCCCGAACAGGACGACGGCGTCGATCGACTCGCGTCCCTCGGTCGTCCAGTAGTCGTCCTCCAGGTTCAGCCAGAGCGCGAACTCGTCGAGGGTGAGCGCGCTGCCGGCACCGTAGGCCAGCGCGGTCGTGCGGGAGGCGAAAGCTCCCCCCGTCCCGGTGCCGATCTCGTTCAGCCAGGCGTAGCCGACCGCGATCAGGCCGACGATCCCGAAGGTCATGTGGTGGATGTGCCGGCCACCAGGGGTGATGTTTCGAAAGGGTCCCCTGCCGGCCCGGATCGCGTGCGTGACGGCGCGAGCCGCCGCGAACGTGACTCCGAAGCTCGTCGCGCTGAGGAGTCGCCGCTCCTCCTTCGGGTTCGCGAACGAATGCCGGTAGGCGCTGCGAAGGCGGGACGTCGACAGAGAGGCAAGCGGCACGACGAGAAACTACTCGTGATCTTCCGCTGGCGAGCCCCGCTGCGCCGCTACTCCCCGTCCTCAGCCCTTGGCGTCGGCCGCCCACCGCCGTCCCAGTGCGTCGAAACGGAGAGCATGTCGTCGCGGGCTCGGCTAGCCTGTCGAATCCGCACGTTCCGGCTGAGTGTGGAGGTGGCTGTGCAGGACGACCGGGTCGATGCGTTTCGCCGACTCCATGCCGCTGGCTGTTTCGTCATGCCGAACCCGTGGGATGTCGGCAGCGCGCTTGCACTCGAGCAGCTGGGGTTCGAGGCGTTGGCGACGACGAGCGCCGGGTACGCGTGGACGATGGGCCGAGCCGACAGCCGTCAGGTCCGGCTCGAGCAGACCTTGGAGCATCTTCGTACGGTTGCGGGCGCCGTCGGCGTGCCGGTGAACGCGGACTTCGAAGGCGGCTTCGCCACTGAACCGGAGCATGTCGCCTCGAACGTGAGGCTGGCCGCGGCGACCGGGATCGCCGGACTGTCGATCGAGGATTCGACGGGCGACGTGGCCGAGCCGCTGTATCGACTCGACCTCGCCGTCGAGCGTGTTCGGGCTGCGAGATCGGCGATCGACGAGAGCGGCACCGGAATCGTCCTCACCGGACGATCCGAGGGCTTCGTGGTCGGGCGGCCCGACATCGACGAGACGATCCGACGGCTGGAGGCGTACGCCGACGCCGGCGCGGACTGCCTCTACGCTCCGAGGATCACGTCGGTCGACCACGTGTCGGCGATCGTTGCCGCAGTCGCGCCGAAGCCCGTGAATCTTCTGGTCAACGCTCCGTTCATCACGGTCGCGGTTGCTGCATCGCTCGGAGTGCGCAGGATCAGCGTCGGGGGGACGCTCGCTCGCGTGGCGTGGGCTGGCTTCCTCCACGCAGCGCGTGAGATCGCGGACGAGGGCACGTTCACGCCGTTCGAGGGGCTGCCCGATGTCGACGCCCTGTTCGGCACCCAGTAGGGTGCCGCCGCTGTTCGGGCCCAGCGAACGTCGTGGCCACGTGCCCCAGCGTGATCATGAATGGTGCTCGAGAGGCAAGCGCCTGCTGGTTCGGGACGGGTCAGCGACTTCCCCGATGCGCTGAGCAGGGCCGGGTGGCAGGCTCGGCTCGGAGGCGCGGATGCGCAGGTTTCGTGTTGTGCTGCTCGCGGGGTTGGCGGTGCTCCTCGCAGGCGTCGGGTCGTCCGGAAGTGCGACGACTGGGTCGCACTGGGTGATCACCGATCTGGGCCCGGGCGCAGCGGTCGACATCAACGAGAGCGGCCAGGTCGTCGGCGGTGGCGCGTGGATCTGGCACGACGGGAAGAAGACGCAGCTGGGGACGCTCGGCGGGCCGAGGAGCAGCGTCCTGGCGATCGACGACCGCGGCCAGGTGATCGGCGGCAGCGAGACCGCGAAGCCTGTCAAAGGGCACGGCTTCCTGTGGCAGAACGGCCGGATGATCGACATCTACCCGGTAGGGCCGCGGGCGATCAACAACCGCGGGCAAGTCGTCGGGAGCGGCAAGGTCGCGGGCGGCCACGAGCACGCGCTGCTCTGGCAGAACGGCAAGGTCACCGACCTCGGCACGCTCGGCGGACCGACGAGCATCGCCCTCGCGATCAACGACCGCGGTCAGATCGTCGGCAGCGCCGACACGAACAAGAGAGACCGGAACGGCGCCTGGATCCGACACGCCTTCCTCTGGCAGAAGGGAAGGATGCGCGACCTCGGCACGCTCGGCGGCGCCTACGCGGCCGGGAGCAGCGCCGTCGACGTCAACGACCGCGGCCAGGTCGTCGGAGCAAGCTACAGCACCACGATCTCGTACGGGCAGTGCGGCGGCGGCTCGCATGCCTTCCTCTGGGAGAACGGCCGGATGCGCGACCTCGGCACGCTCGGCGGGAAGATGCCGATGAGCGCGGCCGTCGCGATCAATGACCGTGGCTGGGTCATCGGCAACAGCCCCCCGAGCTGCGACTGGCGTCCGTTCCTGTGGCGGAACGGCACGATGATCGACCTCGGCGCGCTCCCCGGCGGGAACCACAGTCAGGCCATCGCCATCAACCAGCGCGGTCAGGTGATCGGAAACAGCGGCACTTCCGGACCGCACCCGGTGCAGCACGCATGGATCTGGCAGAACGGCACGATGACCGACCTCGGCCTGCTCTCCCGCAACAGCTCGTGGAGCGCCGCAACCGCACTCAACGAGCACGACCAGATCGTCGGCAGCTCCACGACGGCACACGGCGAGGGGCGGGCCGTTCTGTGGACGCGCGAGCGAGGCTAGAGCGGCGAGTCTTGGGGGCGCGCTCACCGGCGTACGCCGGTGAGCTCAGGGATGCTCGACGAGTTGCCTAGCGAGTGCGCGGGGTGAAGGCGGCTCCGTCGGTGAACGGGGGGTATGCGTCGCCGCCACCCCAGACGATTAGTTGCTTGCCCGTCCAGACGGCGGTTGCTCCGTTCCGTCCGTGGATGGGGGCTGGGGGGAGCAACAACCAGTGGTCGGCTGCCGGGTCGAAGGCTGTCCCCTGGCCGAGGATTGCCCGGCCGTTGGCGGTCCGCCCGCCCCAAACGAGCAGGAGCTTGCCGGTCCAGGCGGCGATGGCACCCGTCCTGCTCGCGGTGTGGGGAAGTTGTCGCCAGCGGTTGGCCGCGGGACTGTACGCGAATCCGTGGAGCGCGCCGCCGCCCCCGACGACGAGCACCTCGTCCCCGTCCCAGATCGCGGACGCGCCGACGCGCGGGGAGGGAAGGGGCGCGATCCGCCGCCAGCTGTTGCTGGTCGGGTCGTACGCGGCGGCGCTCGCGAGACTGGCAGGCCACGCCTTGCCGGTGTCCGGGTTGTCGCCACCGACGAAGACGATCAACTCGCGGCCCGTCCACGCTCCGAGCGGGGCTTGGCTGCCGTGCAGCGGTGAGCGCGGCAGCCTGCGCCACGTGTTCGTCGCCGGGTCGTACGCCGCCCCGGTCGCCCACGCGTCGCCGCAGCAGCCACCGCCCCAGCCGATCATCTCGCGTCCGGTCCAGACGACCAGCGCGGCTCCATCCTGAGGCGGTGCGGGCAAGGTGCGCCAGCGGCCGGTGGCGGGGTCGAGGGCTGCATGCGTGCCCTGGCCCCAGAGCAGCACCTCCTTACCCGTCCAGACGGCGCGGTAGCCATAGACGGCATCCTTCGAATCGAGACCGGGGAGGCGACGCCAGCTGCCGCTCGTCGGGTCGTACGCCGCAGCTTGGTAGAGACGGCTGACGATCTCGCCGTTCTCCGAGCTGTCGGTGACCCGGCCGAACACGATCATCCGGCTTCCGGTCCAGACGCTCGTCGGCTCCTCGACCAGCCCGAGCGGTGCGGCAGGCAGCCGAACCCAGGTCCCCGCCAGCGTTGGGGGGTTCGCCGCCTGCCTGACGGAGGCGCCGCTCGCGGTGGCCGCGGCGATCGTGAGCACCACAAGCGCCGCCGAGGCGCCGCGACACGCTCTCCTCGCGAGGCTCATGCCCGCCTTCCTGCCGAGGGTCGGGATCATGCACGGAACCCGCTACTCCGTTCCCGCGATGCGAAGGGTCGCACACCCGGTGGAGGGGCGCATCGGTAGTTAGCGGTAGGGACGCAATGGCTCCCGAAGCCAACCGCTCGCCTGCCCGAGTGTTGCTCCTATGTCAAATAGGGTTCGTTTCTGAGGGTGTTGAAGATGGTGCGGGCGAGTTGTCGTTTGAGGCAGCGGGTCGCTTCGCGCCGGTTTTTTGCCTTCGGTCTGTTTGCGCTCGAGGTAGGCCCGCGCGGGTGGATGTACGCGGCCTTGCGTGATCGCGATGCGGTGGAGGGCGCAGTTCAGTTGGCGGTTGCCGCCGCGGTCGAGTCGGTGTCGTTGGTGTTTGCCGGAGCTGGCGTCGAGTGGTGCGACGCCAGCGTGGCGGGCGAGCTGGGCGTCAGAGCGGAAGCGGTCGATCGGCCCGATCTCGGAGAGCAGCTTGGCGGCGCTGATGGGGCCGCAGCCGGGCAGCTGCAGCAGCCGTGGCGCGAGTGTCTGCGTGCGCTGTTCTAGCTGTGACGACTACAGACCTGTGAGACGGGCCTGATCTGTCCGGGCCTCCCGCGAGCTTGCGGTTGTCGAAGACCCAAGCTCAGCGAGGAGGCCCGAAGTGGTTGAGGTTACGGAGCGTC
>Ga0187778_10002055_pt1 | contig 13860 bp, 11 predicted proteins | sample 1015_Q2_SP5_20_M_FD_132418 | JGI IMG/M metagenome (GOLD analysis project Ga0187778, IMG submission 132418) | Tropical peat soil microbial communities from peatlands in Department of Meta, Colombia - 1015_Q2_SP5_20_MG | ecosystem: Environmental > Terrestrial > Soil > Wetlands > Peat | place... | reverse complement strand
TAGTATCTATAGGTTAGAGCTTCAATGGCGACGACTGAGCGCCCACAGCGCCGTCCCAGCGGTAATCGCAGCCAGGCCGAGACCGGCGCGAGTCATCGACTTCTCGACTTCAGCCCGCCGCCTCCGGACCCGTCCCTGCTCCGGATAAACACCTACGGGCGCGGATGGGCCTTCCCGCAAGGCCATCTGGATGACCTCCGCCAGGTGGAGGGCATGGCGATCGGTGCATTGGGCAATCTGCTCCCGGCAACTGAACCCATCGGCGATGATCAGGTGGTCGGGCGGGGCTTGGCGAACGGCCGGCAGGAGCTCGAGTTCCCCCACCGCGATGGACACATCATATTTGTCTTGTTCGAAGCCGAACGATCCAGCCATGCCGCAGCAGCCCGGTGCCGGGGCCCGGAAATCGACCTGCATCCGCCGGAGCACCGCTTCTTCGTCGGCCATCTTCATGACGGATTTGTGGTGACAATGACCGTGCAACAGCGCCTGGCGATCCAGCTTGGGTAAGGAAAAGTGCCGGGCCTTTCTCTCCAGGAATTCGCTCAGTAAGAGTGTTTGCTGGGCGAGGGCTCGAGCTCGCTCATCGCGCGGAAACAGGTTGAGCAGTTCATCTCGAAAAACGGTGGCACAGCTCGGTTCGAGCACGACCAGTGGGATTTTGTCCTCAATGGCTGGTTCCAGGACATCGAGAATCCGCAGAAGGAGGCTCTTGGCACGATCGAGCATCCCCCAGTCATAAAGCGGGCGTCCGCAGCATAAGCTGGTTCGGGGAAGGAGAACGCCGAATCCGGCGGCTTCTAGAACTTCGACCGCAGCTTTTGCTGTCTCCGGCAGGAAGTAGTTGTTGAACGTATCCGGCCAGAGCAGGACCGGCGGGCCGTCAAGATTTTGCGCGGACCTGCGACGGAACCAGCTGCGAAACGTCTGCGGGGCGAACGCCGGAATGTTGCGCTGCTGGGGAACACCGGCCACCAGCTTAGCGATGTCCCGCAGAAATGGAAGCTGTGTGGTCAGATTGGCCAAGCCGGGCGCGCTCGAGGCCAGCCGAGCCCAGATGTCGACATTCCCGAAGGCGTAGGCGCTGCGGGGCCGGCGCCGTCCGTCATAGTAATGCGAAAGAAACTCTGCCTTGTAGGTGGCCACATCGACGCCAACCGGACAATCGCTCTTGCAACCCTTGCAGGCGAGGCAAAGATCGAGCGAGTCTTTCACATGCTCGTCGCGCCAACCGTCCTGAATCACGTCACCCTTGGTCATTTCCCACAGCAGGTGAGCACGGCCGCGGGTCGAGTGCTCCTCCTCGCGAGTCACGCGGAAGCTGGGGCACATCACCCCACCTTCGTAGTGGCGGCATTTTCCCACCCCGACGCAGCGCAGCGTGGCACTGGCCAGGCTTCCGTGATCCTCGGGAAACTGGAAATGAGTCTGAGGCTCCCATGGGCGGTAGTCCGCTCCCAGGCGCATGTTTTCATCGAGCTTGTAGGGCTCGACGATCCTGCCCGGATTCATCTTCCAATCGGGATCCCACAAGTGCTTGAATTCGCGAAACGCCTGCACCAGCTCGGGACCAAACATTTTTGGGAGCAGTTCGGATCGCGACTGCCCGTCCCCATGTTCACCGGAAAGCGACCCGCCATAGCTGAGGACCAAGTCGGCCGCTTCTTCCACAAATTTGCGGTAGTTGGCAATGCCGGGCCGTGACTGTAGATCGAAGTTGACGCGCATGTGCACACAAGCGTGTCCGAAGTGCCCGTAAAGAGCGCTGCGGTAGCCGTAGCCCGCCATCAGTTTGTGCAGGTCGCGGAGGTAGCTTCCAAGCTTGGCGGGAGTAACTGCAGCGTCTTCCCAACCCTCCCACTCCAGCGGTTCCCCGGGCACGTGAGACGTGGCGCCCAGAGCCGACTCGCGCACCTCCCACACCCGCTTGGTCTGCCACAGGTCGGTGAACAAACGCATCTGCGGCGGAGCCGGGTCGCGCCCGAGGGCTTCGATCAAAGTCCGGGCTTGCGCTTCTGCCTCGGGTTGAGTGTTGGCCCCGAATTCGACGAGCAGCCATCCTCCGCCCTCCGGAAGCAGCGCCAGCCCCTCGGAGTTGAGTTTCTTGCGGCGGGTGTATTCGACGAGCAACCGGTCGATGCCTTCGAGCCCGATGGGATTGAACGCCATAATGTCGGGTACGCGATCGGCGCATTGATAAATGTCCGGATAAGCGATGACCAGCAGCACCCGTTGAGGCGGACTTTCGACCAGTCGGCAGCTCGCCTCCAACACGGTGACGCAGGTGCCCTCCGATCCCACCAGAGCCCGCGCCACGTGAAATCCGTTCTCTGGCAGCAAGTAGTTCAGGTTGTATCCCGAGACCCGGCGCGGGATATCCGGATAGCGCTGCCGGACGAGTGCCGAATATTTTTCTCGCAGGGTTTCCAGGCCAGCGTAGATTTGCCCACGACGGCCGCCTTCGCCGATGATTTTCTGCAGCTCATCTTCGCTAGTCTGACCTACTTTCAGGCGGAGGCCGTCGTAGGTAAGGATCTCCAATTCCTCGATGTTGTCGTCAGTTTTTCCCGCCATCACCGAATGCACGCCGCAGGAGTTGTTGCCGATCATGCCGCCGATGGTGCAGCGGTCGTGGGTCGCGGGGTCGGGACCAAAGGTGAGGTGGTGCTTCTCCGCGGCATTTCGCAGATGATCGAGAATGACTCCCGGCTGGACGCGAGCGATGCGGCGGGCGGGATCGATTTCGAGAATATTCGCCATGTACTTGGAGAAATCAAGCACCACGGCGACGTTGCAGCATTGGCCGGCGAGCGAGGTACCACCGCCGCGGCACAGCACAGGAGCGCCAAGTTCACGAGCCAGAGCGATGGTTGCAATTACATCGTCATTGTCGCGGGGAACGACGACGCCGATGGGGATGTGACGGTAATTCGATCCATCGGTGGCGTAAAGCGCCCGGGTCCCGTTGTCAAAGCGAACTTCACCGCGAACGTTTCGTCTGAGGGCAGCCTCGAGTTTGCCGGTGTTGACGGTAGCAGATTTGGAGGCACGAGCAAGTTCGGCGTAGTTCGGCATGGAGGAAGAAGGAGAGAGCGGAGTATAAACCATGTGAGGGGGCGGGCGCAGTGAAAGCGTCGCCCTTAACCAGAATATCGTTTCGTTCATCACGTGGAGGGGCACGGTATGGCGGAAGTCATGCCCTTCCAGCTACGGGATGAACCCGCGTGACTTATGTACGGCTATCCGTGGCCGATCGCACGGGTGCTGTAGTCCGCCAGGCTCAGAAACAACAGGATCAGCAGCCAGAAAACCGATGCGACGATCACCATCTTGGTCAGCTTTTCGCTGCTGTACTTCACATGCATGAAGAACAGAATGACGAGCAGAGCTTTGGAAGTCGCAATAACCAGCGCCACGATCGTATTAAACGGGCCCAGGTCGACGGTGGCGACGGTGGCCGTGACCACGGTCAGGATCATCAGAGCGATCCAGATTCCGTAGTACAGCTTGCTCGACATAATGTGTTCAGACATAGCGATCACCCCAGCGGTTTTCTGTCGATTAGATATAACAACGGAAACAAATAAATCCACACGATGTCCACGAAGTGCCAGTACAAACCTCCGATTTCGATCGGCGTGTAGTAGGCCGGCGTGTAGCGCCCCTTCCACGCGTAGAACGTCAGGTACGAGAAGAGTCCTACGCCGATAATCATGTGCAGCGCGTGCAGGCCGGTCATGGCGAAGTAGAGAGAGAAGTAAATCTGCTCGTGCGACTGATCGATGTGGATCTGAGGATAGTCGCGAACCAGGTCTGCCGCATTGAATGACGCCCCCGGGATGTGGTGCTCTTGATATTTGTCGTACCACTCGATGCCCTTGATTCCCAGGAATGCCAGACCGAAGATGATCGTAAGAATGAGCAAAACCACCAGCAGCTTGCGCCTCCCCATTTGCGCGGCGCGCACACCCAGCGCCACGGTCAAGCTGCTGCAAATGAGGACGATGGTGTTGATGGTTCCCCACTTGAGATTCAAACTGCGGCTGCCGGCAGCAAACTCGTTGAAGTAGTTGATGCGATAGATCAGGTAGGCGCAGAACATACCGCCAAAGAACATGATCTCTGTGCCCAAGAACAGCCACATGCCCAGCGTTACCGCATCGCGTTGTTGTTCGACAGTGGAGAAGTGATGCCGCAGTTCCGGGCCGTGCTCCTCAACCGCGATTGGGCTATCGCTCAAGCGACACCTCCACCGGCGCGGCAATCTGGTCGTAGTTGTAGGCTTCCCAGGTTACTTCCGGAGGCTCTTCGAAATTAAACGTGGGCGGAGGCGAAGCGGTCTTCCACTCCAACCCAGCTGCGCCCCAGGGGTTTTCGTCCGCGATCTTTCCGTAACGCATCGACCATAGGAAATACACCATGGGTAGAACGTAGCCGACGGCCAGGATGGTTGAGCCGGCGGTGGAGAGCACATTCAGCACCTGGAACTCCGGCGGATACTGCCAATAGCGACGCGGCATCCCAAGGTAGCCGAGAACAAACTGCGGAAAGAAGGTGAGGTTGAAGCCGAGAAATACGATCAGGGCCGCGAACTTGCCCAGCCACTCCGGATACATCCGGCCGGAAATTTTTGGCCACCAGAAGTGCATTCCTCCGAGGTAGCCCATGACCGCGCCGCCGACCATGATGTAGTGGAAGTGGGCGACCACGAAATACGTGTCGGTAACATGCACATCGATGCCCAGCGCTGAGAGAAACAAGCCGGTCAGCCCGCCCATGGTGAACAGGCCAATAAAGCCGAAAGCGTAGAGCATGGGCGTCGAAAAGGTAATCGAGCCCTTGTACATGGTCGCGGTCCAGTTGAACACCTTGATGGCGGAAGGAATCGCAACCATATAGCTCAGGATGGAAAAAATGAGCGCGGAGTAGAGTGAGATCCCCGCCACGAACATGTGGTGTGCCCACACCAGAAATCCAAACACAGCGATGGCGATGCTGGAAAGGGCTACGGCGTGATAACCAAAAATCCGTTTGCGGGAAAAGCAGGGAATGATCTCGGTCACGACCCCCATGGAGGGCAAAATCATGATGTAAACGGCGGGATGCGAATAGAACCAGAACAGGTGCTGAAAGAGAAGCGGATCGCCACCGCGTACAGGATCGAAAATTCCCAGATGGAAGGCGCGCTCGCACACCACCAACACCAGGGTGACGGCCAACACCGGCGTGCCCAGAAGCTGAATGATGCTGGTGGCGTAGTGCGCCCAGATGAACAACGGCAAGCGCGACCACGTCATACCAGGCGCGCGCATGCGATGAATGGTGACCACAAAGTTCAGCCCGGTCAGAATGGAAGAGAATCCCGCAATGAAAATCGACAACCCGGCCTCAATCACCTTGGTGTTGCTGAAGGCGGTGCTGAATGGAGTGTAGAACGTCCAGCCAGTGTCGACTCCGCCGGTCACGATGCAGTGCAGCATGAGGATTCCGGCAATGATGTAGAGATACCAGCTCAAGAGATTAATGCGCGGGAACGCCAGGTCTTTGGCGCCGATCATCATCGGCACCAGGAAATTTCCCAGTACGGCGGGAATCGACGGGATGAGAAAGAAAAATATCATCACTTGGCCGTGCATGGTGAAGAGCTTGTTGTAGGTATCGGCCTGCACCAGGTCACCCGCCGGGGTCAAAAGTTCCAGCCGGATGAGGAGCGCGAAGAATCCTCCGATAAAGAAGAAGAATGTAATCGACATCAAATACAGCAGGGCGATGCGCTTGTGGTCGGTGGTGAGCAGCCACGAGCGGATGCCGTAGTCTTTGTTCAGATAGTGCTCGCGTTCGGCGGTGATTGCTGCGGTTGCCATGGCTAGTCCTTGGTCTCTTCTAATCCTTGGTCTCTTGCGATTTGGCGCCGGCCGTGCCCGGAGGCGGGCTCAACGACTTGATGTACGCCACCAGCGCATTCAGCTGCTCTTCACTCACCAGTCCCTGAAAAACCGGCATGATGGGCTTAAAGCCATTTACGACCTTCGCGCTCGGACTCAGAATCGACTCCCGGACGTAATTCTCGTCGGCGATCACCGTCCGGCCGTCTTCCAGAAGCACCGGCTTGCCAAACACACCTACGAGATTCGGTCCCCGTCCTTGCACATCCGATCGGTGGCAGGTCGGGCAGCCGAGCTGCTGGAAGATACTTTGCCCATTAGAAGCCAGCGATCCGGACGCGGCCCCGCCCCCAAGCCAAGCTTCGTATTGCGCCGGTTCCATGACCACGATCTGGCCGATCATGCCGGAGTGCTGGGTGCCGCAGTATTCCGCGCAAAACAAGTGGTAAACGCCCGGCTTGGTGGCGCGAAACCAGAGCGTGGTGTAGCGGCCGGGGAGAACATCCTGCTTGATGCGGAAGGCAGGAATGTAAAAGCTGTGGATCACGTCCTGCGACGTCATGATCAGCTTCACGTCGCGGCCCACGGGAATATGCAGCTGGTTGATCTCGCGCTGGCCCTCCTCGTGCTCCAGCTTCCACATCCACTGCTTGGCCACAACGTAGACTTCGGTGGCGCCGCGTGGCGGGGTGCGCTCCTTGAAGTAAATAACCGCACCCCACGCAAAGATGACCATGAAAATCCCCAGCGGAATGACGGACCAGGTAATCTCCAGCGCGGTTGAGCCTTCAATCTGCTCGGCCTCAACTCCGTGGCGGCGATGGTAGCGCAGCGCAAACACCACGATCATGGTGAAGATGGCCACGCTCATGAAGCTTGCAAGCAGCACAAGGAAAATGTAGAGTGCATCTACATTGCCGGCCCCGGTGGAGGCTCGCGTTGGCCAAAGTGGAAAGTTATCGAACATAAATTAAGTCGTTCGCCCCGCTCGATGCTGATCCGACACCGATCCCAGACGAAACATCAAAACCAGAAAAGTCCCGAGAACAAAGATGGTGGCCCCGGCGGCGATTTTCAGAATCCGGCTGACGATAGCGCCGTACTTCCCGGTATCAGGGTCGTAGTGGTAGCAGTACAACCAGACTTCATCCACCAGGTTGCCGATCTTGTTTTGCGAAGCCTGCACTAATCCCAGCCGCAAATCTTTGGGTGCGAACTCGACGCCGTAAAAGTACTGGGCGATTTTGCCTTCCGGAGTCAGCACCATGATCGCGGTTGCGTGGGCGAACTGGCCGGACTTGGCATCGTACTGATACTGGAAACCAGCCGCCTTGGTGAGCGCATCAATGGAACTTTCCGGGCCGGTCAGAAAATGCCAGCCGGCGGCCGCACCCCCGCGCCCGTAGCGCTTCAGGTATTCGGCCTTCTTGGCTGCAGCCATCCCCGGTGTTTCTCTGGGATCGAAGCTAATCGTGAGGACGTCGAATTCTTTGCCCACGTCAAACTTCAAAACCCGCAACGCGCTCTCCAGGCCGCTCAGCACTTCGCCGCATAACATCGGGCATTGGTAGTAAACCAGGTTCAGAATCATCGGCTTCTTGCCGAAGTAGTCCGCCAACCGGACTGTGGTGCCGGTTTCATCTCGGAAAGTGAGGTTGGGCGGTATTTGTTCGTTCAAGTGTTGTTCGATCCCGACGTTCTTCAACCCTGGCGGACGCATGCTCGCGGGTGGAGACATGATCCCCTGCGTCATTCCTTGGCCCCAGGCAAGAGTGCTCAGGCACACGCCAAACACGGCGTTGATCAACCATTTCGGGCGGACGAACTTGTTCAACATTCTCTTTCCTGCACGTGCATTCATTGCTTAGCCGTCGATTGCACTTCGGCCGGCGGCTCCGTACCAATCTTCGGAGTGGTCGGCAATCCCCGCTGCGCAATGAGTTGCATCGCGCGTTCAATCGGAATGCGCGCCACTCCAGCTTTCTGATCCACCCAGCCATAACTATTCAAAGTTTGTTCTTCCTTCAGACGAAATTCGTTGATCTCCAAGCGCTCGTTTCTTTCCAGACGCGGCTGCGGGAAGGTCTTGTACGCGTCAGGAGGCACAACCCGGGTTTCCGTTGTGGCCGGCTGGGCCAGCGGATTCTGCGGCGGCTGAATGCGCCTTTCGTGGGCCTCCATAAAGTAATAAAAGCCCCACAGCGCGTAATACACCACGATTCCAGCCACGGCCAGGCCAATGAGAAACGCGTACACACTCCATGGACGCATGTCCTGGTGCTCGTACTCCATCTCCGGAGTGTGCTCGCGATGTTTTAACTTTTCATCCATGCGCCGGTTCCAATACTTCTTTTGCGTCCGCGTCGTAAACAGGCAGCAACGGCAGCGAAGCCAGGTTGCGGAAGAAGAACCACAGCCACAAACCGCCCATGGCCACAGGCAGTACGATGTCGGCCCAAGTCAGACTTAGCGTCGGGGAGAAATTCGGCTCGATGATCCAGAACAAATCGATGTAGCGCATGATCATCAACCAAATTGCCAGCCAGACGAGTTTTCTTATGTTGCGCTTGAAGGGGCGCGAAAGCAGAATCACGAAAGGCACGGCGAAGTGGAACAGGGCAAGAACCAGTCCGATCGTTCCCCAGCCACCGTTCAGGCGCTTCATGTACCAGGTGATTTCGTCCGGCAGATTCCCGGCCCAGATAATCAGCCACTGCGAGAACGAGAAATAGGCCCACACCATCACGAAGGTGAGCATCCACTTTCCGTGATCCTGCACGAAATCCGGTTTCAGCCAGTCGGACATCGGTTTGTAGTTCACCAGAATGCGCTCGATGACCACGGCAAAACACATCGCCGACAACACCTCGCCGATGAGCAGGATCAGGCCGTAGATGGTCGAAATCCAGCTGGGGTCGATCGACATGACCCAGTCGATGGCGGCAAACGAAATGGTGAAAGCGTACAGAATGAGTCCGGGGCCGCTGACCGCCTTGAAGCGTGAAGTGTTGTCACGCGCGCCGGGCTGATCCTGTTCGCGCGACCATTTGGTTAGAAGAAAAGAGAGCAGATTCCAGATCGCAAAATAAATAACAACACGGACGATCAACCCATGTACCGAGAGATAGGAACGCGTGAGGTCTTGTAAGTGCTCACGCAGATGGGCATCCGGAATAGTGTCAAGCGGCCGCGCCCAGACGTAGAGGTACGGAAGGCCAAACAGGATGGGGACAAACAGAAGTGTCATCAGTGGGATGCAGCGCATGGCAGCACCCATGATGCGGCGGATGACCATGCCCCAGCCGCCACCGGTTAAATGGCGGATCATGAGGATCGCCATCGAGCCCAGTGTAATGCCCAGCCAAGCCATGAAGGCCAGCAGGTAGCCACGGAAGAATTGTTCGGGCCGGTAAAACGCTCCGATGATGGCGATCGCGGAAAACACTACGCCAATCATGAGCGAACGCTGTCCGATGGTTCTGGCCACCGGCGGCGCCATCGTGTCCGAGTTGTACATGGCTGAGGTGCTCATTTCGGTTCCTCTGAGTTTCCGCCAGCCGTGGCGGGCTGAAGCTCCGGCAGGGTGGCTCCCGAACCGGGATCACCGCGAAACACGGGGGGTTCCGAGGGTACTTTCTGTCCCGCGGGCAGGTCAGCCAAGGTAGCATTTTGGCTGAGTTGCAAAGCACGGATATAAGCCACGATGCACCAGCGATCCCGCGGCGGAATCTGGGAGGCGTACTCTGTCATCGCGCCAAATCCGTTGCTCATAACATCGAAGAAGTAACCGAGCGGAGCCTTGCGCAAACGCTCCGTGTGGTAAGAAGGCGGATGGCGAAATCCGCGCTGCACGATCATTCCGTTGCCATCGCCCAGGCGCGAATGACAAGGCGTGCAATAAATGTTGAAACGCTCGCGGCCGCGCGCCAGCACGTCGTCGTTTACCGGGAAGGGCATATAGTCGCCGGGATTGTTGCCCATCTTTCCGGTATAGAAATACGTGTCCTCGTGCAATTGCCCGCGTGCCACGGTTCCCTCTACCGGAGGCCGGGCGGAGCGCAAGTCGGAATAAAAATCGCTCATGGCGAGGGGCTTGAATCGCGGCTGGTCGTGCATGTCCTGGCGGCAGCCTACAAATACCAACAAGCTCGACAGCAAAAGCGAAGTTGTTCGGAGATTCCGCATGGCTAGCTGGGAACCTCCGAAATGGAACGTGGTCCGAGGCTTTGCAGAAAATCGCGTGTGGCCAAGGCGTTGTACTTGGGATCGGAGGAGAACACGATCAGGAAAAACCTGTCCTTGGTAGCAAACGCAAACCGTGGAACGTTGAATACCGGGTGATACGGCATGGGTAACCCGTTCAGGGCCAACATGCCGAAAACCGCGGCCAGCACGGCGCACAGGATGGTCATTTCAAAGGTGACGACGATGAATGCCGGCCAGGAGTGATACGGGCGTCCGCCGACGTTGACGGGGTAGCTTACGGTCGCAATCCACCATTGCATCAAGTATCCGCCGGCGCAGCCCAGGATCCCTCCGATCAAAACCACCAGCGGCACGTTGTTGTGGTGAAAGCCGATAGCTTCCGCTAATTCTTCGATGGGAAACGGACTGTAGGCGTCGATTTTCTTGTAGCCGGCATCAGAGGTCTTCTGGGCAGCCGCCACCAACTCTCTGGGCGAGTCGAACTCGGCGAGCAAACCGTAAATCGGAGTCTGCTTCATTCCGGCTTCACCTCCGCCTCAGGCAACAAGGTCCGCATTTCAAAAATCGAGATGCTGGGCAGTACGCGCAAGAACAGGAACATGCAGGCAACGAAAAATCCGAGGGTACCGATGTAGGTGGCCCAATCCCAGCGCGTCGGGTAATACATGCCGAAGGATGAAGTCAGGAAATCCCGCTGCAAGCTCACGACCACGATGATGAAGCGCTCAAGCCACATTCCCACCAGGATCACGCCCGAAATCACAAACAATCCCAACGGGCTGGTGCGCAGTTTTCTGATCCACAAAAGCTGGGGAATGAAGATATTGCAGGACAGAAGCAGCAAGTAGAAAGCGCTATACGGCCCGTGCAGCCGGTTCCACAACAGATAGGAATCGTAGCGGTTGCCGCTGTACCAGCCCATAAAGGCTTCGATCCCGTAGCCATAGGCCACAATCAGACCCGTGGCTAGCATGACCTTGGCGGAGTTTTCCAGATGGCGCGCGGTAATGAAATCTTCCAGTCCATAGAACTTGCGGATAGGAATCGCCAGCATCAGCACCATGGCGAAGCCGGAGTAGATGGCGCCGGCAACGAAATACGGCGGGAAGATGGTGGTGTGCCAGCCGGGCACGATGCCGATGGCGAAGTCGAAGCTCACCACGGTGTGCACCGAGAGGACGAGCGGCGTGGCTAATCCGGCGAGAAGCAGATAAGCAGTCTCGTAGCGGCTCCAATGACGGGCTGAGCCGCGCCAGCCCATGGCCAGGATTCCGTAGATCATTCGCGCCCAGGGATTTTCGGAGCGGTCGCGCAGCGTGGCCAGATCGGGAATAAGACCCACGAACCAGAAGAGCGCCGAGGTCGTAGCGTAAGTCGAGACCGCGAAAACGTCCCACACCAGCGGGCTGCGAAATTGTGGCCAGTAATTCATGGTGTTGGGAAAAGGGAACAACCAGTAGGCCAGCCACGGCCGGCCCAGGTGAAGCACGGGAAACATGCCGGCGCAGGCCACGGCGAACAAAGTCATGGCTTCGGCAAAACGATTGATCGAATTTCGCCACGACTGCCGCAAGAGTAAAAGGATGGCGGAGATCAGGGTTCCCGCATGGCCGATTCCGATCCACCAAACGAAGTTGACAATGGCGAATCCCCAGCCGACGGGAATGTTGATACCCCAGATACCGACGCCGCGCACGAACAGGTAACCGATGGCGTACAGCAGAACCATGGTGATCAGAAAACACAGCCCGAAGCCGATCAGCCAGCCGTTGGAAGTGGGCCGCGTCAGGACGATTGAGCTGATCTTGTCGGTGATAGTGGCAAAGGTATGCCCGGGCTCGATCACCGGGGCCTGGTTTGCCGTTATCTGTTCCGTTCGCTCGTCCATTGTCTAACCTTCCAACTCGGGATTCGGATTGCGAATCTCCGCCAAATATGTAGTCCGAGGGCGTGTGTTGAGATCCGCCAGCAGGCCGTAATTCCTGGAATTCGCTTTGAGCTTCGAAACTCGGCTGTTGGGATCGTTGATGTTGCCAAAAATAATGGCGTCGGCCGGGCACGATTGCTGGCACGCGGTCTGTAACTCGCCGTCCTTGATTGCGCGATTTTCTCTTTCGGAATCGATGCGGTGCTGGCTGATGCGCTGCACGCAATAGGTGCACTTCTCCATCACGCCACGGCTACGCACGGTGACGTCGGGATTGCGCATCATTTTCAGCTCCGGCGTTTCCCAGTCCTGAAACAGCAGGAAGTTGAAGCGCCGAACTTTGTAAGGACAGTTATTCGAGCAATAACGCGTACCTACGCACCGGTTGTAGACCATATCATTCAAGCCTTCGGTGCTGTGCACGGTCGCGCCCACCGGACACACCAGTTCGCAAGGAGCGTTTTCACACTGCATGCACGGCACCGGCTGGAAGTAAGCCTGAGGATTGGCGCGATCGCCCTCGTAATAGGCATCGACGCGCAACCAGTGCATGTGGCGGCCTTTGACCACCTGCTCCTTGCCGACGATAGGAATGTTATTTTCCGACTGGCAGGCCACAATGCAGTTGTTGCAGCCCACGCAGGCATTCATGTCAATCGCCATACCCCAGGCATTCGGCTCTTTTTTGTAGTCGTAGCCGGGATACAAAGTCAGGCCCGCGGGCGGTTCTTCTTCCTTGGCAAAGTTCGGCTCCCGGTGATACTCGGCGAGACTTGTCCTGCGCACCAATGGCCGGCGATTACCGTCCTGCGTGTCCATGGTCTGATAGCCCTGAGTGCAGGCAAGCGGGTAAGTTCCGCCCGTCTTGGCGATGGTCACGCCCGTCGTGAACCAGGGAGCCGCACTGTATCGCAGAGCGTAGAAGTCGAAGCCCGCTCCGGTTCCGGCGCGACCCGCGCGGCGGCGGCCATAGCCCAGGTGGACGGTGATCGAATTGTCGGGATGACCTGCCTCAATCCAAACCGGCGCAGTAATTTTCTTGCCGTTGAGCTCCAGCACGATCAGATCTTTCGACTGGAGTTGCAAGCGCTCCGCCATGACCGGTCCAATCAGCACGGGGTTATCCCAAGTCATCTTCGTCATCGGCTTGGGCAGTTCCTGCAGCCACCCGTTGTTGGCGAAAGAACCGTCGTAGATGGAAGGGTCACGTCGGAAATTGATCTCGATGGCATTTTGTGCAGCCTGCGCCGGCGCGGGCAGGTCGGTTGCTTTCACCGTGGCTGGCTTCGGGGCGAATGTTGTGCCGGCGATCCACCCATCGTGCAGCGACTTCCGCCAGACCATGTCGAAATCCGCCGCGGGTTGCTGCTTCTTCCAATAGCCCTGAACGATATCGTGCCCCGCTGCTTCCGATTGTCCCGCTAACACCGCACTCAGTTCATAAGCACTCTTGCCGTTGAAAAGGGGAGCAATCAAGGGTTGCACGATGCTCACCGTGCCATCGTAGGCGCGGGCATCGCCCCAGGCCTCCAAATAGTGCGACTCGTTAATATGCCAGTGGCAGAGTTCCGCAGTCTCGTCGCGATAGAGACCGAGGTGCACGCGCAGGGGAATGTTGGTGTTCTTGAGGGCGTCGGCGAAACCGAAGTCGGCAGGCGCATCGTAGGCGGGATTTCCGCCCATGATGACGAGCATGTCCACTTTGCCGCTACGCATGTCGGCGACCAACTCCTTCAGCGACTCGGTCTGATTCAACGGATTGGCATCCACCGGGTCGGTGTAGACTACGGTGCGTCCGAGGTTGCCCAGCGCCTGATTCATGGCGTGCGCCAGCGCGTGCAC